>Ga0079224_100001829_pt1 | contig 25107 bp, 20 predicted proteins | sample Stecom2015_FD_80414 | JGI IMG/M metagenome (GOLD analysis project Ga0079224, IMG submission 80414) | Agricultural soil microbial communities from Utah to study Nitrogen management - Steer compost 2015 | ecosystem: Environmental > Terrestrial > Soil > Agricultural land | place: USA: Utah... | reverse complement strand
TGGATCGGGACCTTCCACGGCATCGCCCATCGGCTGCTGCGCCTGCACTGGCGTGAGACGAACCTGCCGCAGTCCTTTGCGATCATGGACTCGGAGGATCAGCTGCGTGCGATCAGAAAGCTGCTGAAGGCTCTGAACCTGGACGAGGCGCGCTGGGTCCCGAAGGAGATCATGTGGTTCATCAACGCTCGCAAGGATGAGGGGCTGCGGGCCAAGGATCTCAAAGACGACGGCGACCCCACCCGGCGACAGTTCATACGCATCTACGCGGCCTATCAGGAACAATGCGACCGCACTGGTGTGGTGGACTTCGCCGAATTGCTGCTGCGCGCCTACGAGCTGTGGCGCGATCGGCCCGATGTGCTGGCGCACTATCGTGCGCGCTTCCGGCACGTGCTGGTGGATGAGTTCCAGGACACCAACACGATCCAGTACGCCTGGCTGAAGCTGCTCGCCGGCCCCGAGGGACTGCCGTTCGCCGTCGGCGACGACGACCAGTCGATCTACCGCTGGCGCGGCGCGCGCGTGGAGAATCTGCATCAGTTCCGCCGCGATTACCCTGGCGCACAGCTGTTCCGGCTTGAACAGAACTATCGCTCGACGGGCGCCATTCTCGATGCGGCCAACGCCCTGATCAGCAACAACACCGGCCGACTCGGCAAGAACCTGTGGACCAGCGGCGAGCGCGGCGATCCCGTGCGCCTGTACGCGGCGTTCAACGAGCGTGACGAGGCCGACTTCGTCGTCAACTGCATCCGTCGTTGGACCATGGGCGGCGGACGACGCAGCGAGTGCGCCATTCTGTATCGTTCGAACGCGCAGTCGCGTACGTTCGAGGAAGCGCTGCTCTCGGCGCGCATCCCTTATCGGGTGTACGGCGGTCTCAGATTCTTCGAGCGCGCCGAGATCAAGGATGCGCTCGCGTATCTGCGTTTGATCTTCAATCGCGCCGATGACGCATCATTTGAACGCGTAGTCAATCTTCCGGCGCGCGGCGTGGGCGCCAAGACGCTCGACGCCGTCCGCAACTATGCGCGCGCGAATGCGTGCTCGATGTGGGAAGCGGCGGGCGCCTGCATCGCCGAGCTCGGCGCGCGCAGCGCGCAGAGCCTGCATGCCTTCCTCGCACTGATCGAGCGGCTCGACAAGGAGCTGCGCCCCTTGTCGCTGCACGAGCAGGTCGATCATGTCATCAACGTAAGCGGCCTGGTGGCCCATTACCAGCAGGAGAAGGGCGACCGCGGCGAGGCGCGCGTCGAGAACCTGAACGAGTTGGTCAGCGCCGCACGCGACTACGAGCCGGAGGACGATCGCGATCTGCCGCCGCTCGCGAGCTTTCTGGCGCACGCGGTGCTCGAATCCGGCGAGCAGCAGGCTGACGCATGGGAAGACAGCGTGCAGATGATGACGCTGCACTCGGCCAAAGGCCTCGAGTTCCCGGTGGTGTTCCTGTGCGGAATGGAGGACGGTCTCTTCCCGCATCAGCGCTCCATCACCGATATGGAAGGGCTCGAGGAAGAACGCCGGCTCTGCTACGTCGGAGCGACGCGCGCCATGAAGCAGCTGTATCTCACATACGCAGAACAACGCCGCCTGCACGGCGTAGACAACTACGGCTCGCCGTCGCGCTTCATCCGTGAGATTCCCGCGGAGCTCATCGAGGAGATTCGCCCGCGCATTCATGTTTCGCGGCCGGTGTACGCGCCCCAACGCCATACACTCGAAGACGCCTCGGCGGTCGGGGGCATGCGTCTCGGGCAGCGCGTGCGGCATGGCAAGTTCGGCGAAGGCGTGATCGTCGAGCTGGAAGGCCAGGGCAGTCACGCGCGCGTGCACGTGAACTTCGAGCGTCAGGGCGCTAAGTGGCTGATGCTGGCCTACGCCAATTTAGAACCGGTATGAGAATCATCATCCTCGGCGCCGGACAGGTGGGCCGCACCGCGGCGTACCATCTTGCTCGCGAACCGGCCAACGAGGTTACGGTCGTCGACATCAACGACGAGTTGCTGCGCGAGCTCCAGGATCGCATCGACATACGTACGGTGGCGGGCAGCGGCGCCTATCCCAGCATCCTGGAAGCAGCCGGTGCGCGCCATGCGGACATCTTCATCGCGCTCACGAACAGCGATGAAGTCAACATGGTCGCCTGCCAGATCATGTGGAAGCTGTTCAACAAGGATTCCACGCGCATCGCTCGCATCCGCTCGGCCGACTACACGCGCCGGCGGCAGCTCTTCGAGGAGCCCGAGCGGGCTTTCGCGGTCGACGTGCCGATCAGCCCGGAGAAGCTGGTCACTGAGCATGTGGTGCGGCTGATCCAGCATCCCGGCGCGCTGCAGGTGCTCGACTTCGCCGACGGCCGTGTGCGGCTGGTCGGCGTGCGTGCGCTGCGCGGCGGCGCGCTCGTCGGGCACAAGTTGAGGGAGCTGCCCAAGCACATGAAGGGCCGCGACGCGCGCGTCGCGGCGCTCTACCGCGACGGCCAGAGCATCCGGCCGACGGGCGACACAGTCATCGAGCACAACGACGAGGTCTTCTTCATCGCCGCGCGCGAGAACATCCGCACGGTGATGAACGAGATGCAGAAGCTCGAGGACCCAGTACGCCGAGTGGTGATCGCCGGCGGCGGCAACATCGGCTTGCGGCTCGCGCAGCGTCTCGAGACGGAGCATCAGGTGAAGCTGATCGAGCGCGATCAGCGCCGCGCGCGGCGCATCTCCGAACAGCTAGCCGCTACGATCGTGCTGAACGGCGACGCCGCCGACGAGGAGCTGCTGCTCGAAGAGAACATCGACGACGCCGACATTTTCGTGGCCGTGACCAACGCCGAGGAGGCCAACATCCTCTCGGCGATGCTCGCCAAGCGGCTCGGCTGCAACAAGGTGGTGGCGTTGATCAATCGACCGGCTTACGCCGAGCTGATGGAAAGCGGCGCGATTGACGTCGCGCTCTCTCCCCAGCAGGTCACCATCGGCTCCCTGCTCGCCCACGTGCGGCGCGGCGATGTGGTGCGCGTGCATTCCCTGCGGCGCGGCGCAGCCGAAGCGATGGAGGCCGTGGCTCATGGTGTGCAGGGCGAAGGGCGCGTGATCGGCCAGCGCATCGAGGACATCCCGCTGCCGGAAGGCGTCTCGATCGGCGCGGTGGTGCGCGAGGATGAAGTGATCATCGCGCACCACGATACGGTGATCCGCCGCAACGATCACGTGATCCTGTTTCTCACCGACCGCCGACACGTCGAGGCGGTGGAGCGGCTGTTCGGCGCCCGCGGGAAACGAGGTCGGTGAGCCCTGCGGCATGAATTTCGCGGTCGTGCAGCGCATTCTCGGCCAGCTGCTGATGCTTTTCAGCCTCACCATGCTGCCTTCAGCAGCCGTGGGACTGTACTACGAGGACCGGAACTGGCTGCCCTTCATAGAGGCCTTTTTCGGCCTGCTTGCACTTGGGGCTCTCGTATGGTGGCCGGCGCGCAAGACCGTTCGCGAGCTGCGCCTCAGGGACGGGTTCCTGATCGTGGCGCTCTTCTGGGTGGTGCTGGGCGTCGCGGGCGCGGCGCCGCTGCTGCTGTCGAGGCAGCTCGACCTGTCCGTCACCGACGCCGTGTTCGAGTCGGTGTCGGGCTTCACGACGACCGGAGCCATCATTTTCCCCAGCATCGACGCGCTGCCGCGATCAGTGCAGTACTACCGGGCGCAGGTCGAATGGCTCGGCGGGATCGGAATCGTCGTGCTCGCGGTCGCGCTGCTGCCCATGCTGGGGGTCGGCGGCATGCAGCTGCTGCGCGCGGAGACCCCGGGACCGGTGAAAGACACCAAGCTCACACCGCGCATCACCGAAACCGCCAAGTACCTGTGGATCATCTACGTCGGGATCACGCTCAGCTGCGTACTCGCATACTGGCTGGCCGGGATGTCCGGTTTCGACGCCGTCGCCCATGGCTTCACGACCGTGTCCACGGGCGGGAACTCCACGCACGATGCGGGATTCGCCCATTACGACAGCGTCGCGATCGAGTTGATTGCGACGGCCTTCATGTTCATCGGCGGGGTGAACTTCTCGCTGCATTTCCTCGCCTGGCGTTATCGCCGACTGAGCGCCTACTTCCGCGACCCGGAATTCCGCACGTTCGTGCGCCTGCTGGCGATCAGCATCGCTCTGTACACGCTCGTGCTCTGGGCGAGCGAGTATGCGCAGGAGCCGGCGCAGGCCTTGCGCCTGGCGTTGTTCCATGCGGTGGCCATGCAGACGACCTCGGGCTTCGTGAACGAGAACTTCACCGCCTGGCCGGGCGCGCTGCCGCTGCTGTTGCTGCTGAGCGCGTTCGTCGGCGGCTGCGCCGGATCGACTTCCGGCGGCATGAAAGTGGTGCGCTGGCTGCTCATGTGGAAACAGAGCCAGCGCGAAGTCGCGCAGCTCGTACACCCGAGCGCGCAGTTGCCCGTCAAGCTCGGACAGAAGCCGATCGATATGCGCGTAGTGCACGCGGTCTGGGGCTTCTTCGCGGCGTACGTCGTGGTATTCGGCGTCCTGATGATCTCGCTGATCGCGACGGGCGAGGATCAGGTGACCGCTTTCGCGGCCATCGGCGCCTGTATGACGAACGTCGGCTCCGGCCTCGGCGAAGTCGCCTCGAACTTCACGAGCCTGTCCGATGCAGGCAAGTGGATCTGCGTGGCTGCGATGCTGCTGGGCCGCCTGGAGGTGTTTCCGCTGCTGGTGCTGATCTCTCCCACGTTCTGGCGCCGCTGAGTGGGCCGCAACGGGGGGCGCCACAATTCATCACCCCATCCTCCGTGCGAATCATTACGATTCTAAGACGCTGCACCGCAAGCCGGACAGCTCGACTACCCTGACTCAGAGGCGCTTGATGCCCGCAAGACCATCCGAAACGGGATACAAGACGCTGCACCGCAAGCCGGACGGCTCAATTACCCTGACTCAAAAATATCTGATGCTCGTAAGATCCAAGTCCTTGCCGCCGAGAATCTCAAGGGTCGGCTGATAGAACCAGGGCGATGAACCGCAAGCGATCAAGTCGACTGAGGAAATACCGCAAGCAGATCTTCGCCGGCATCGTGCTGATCCTGGGCCTCGCCGTACTCGGATTGCTGGCCTGGGTTTTCTATCTCGACCGGCAGATCACCGCGCAGTTCGAAGGCCGCCGCTGGACGCTGCCGGCGCAGGTCTACGCCGAACCGACCGAGCTCTATGTCGGACAGGCGTTCGGCGCAGATGCGCTGGAGCGCGAGCTCAAGCGCCTCGGCTACCAGCGCGTCTCCACACCGCGACAGCCAGGCAGCTACAGCCGCAACGGCGAGCGCATCGAGCTCATCACCCGACGATTCCGCTTCTGGGACGCGCTGCAAGCGCCGCAGGAGCTCATCCTCACAACCCGCGGCGACGCGATCGAGACCATGCGCAACGGGCGCGGCGAAGACGTGCCGATCTTCCGGCTCGATCCGCTGCTCATCGGCAGCATCTTCCCCATTCACGGCGAGGATCGCGTCGTGGTGGCGCCCGATGAGGTCTCGCAGCTTCTGCCGGCGGCGCTCAAGGTGGTCGAGGACCGCGATTTCGACGAGCACATCGGCGTCGATTTCAGCGCGATCGCCCGCGCGGCGTGGGTGAACCTGCGCGCCGGACAGATCGAACAGGGCGGCTCGACGCTCACGCAGCAGCTCGTGAAAAGCTACTTCCTGGACAATCGCCGCACCTTCGGCCGCAAGATCGAGGAGGCGATCATGGCGATGCTGCTGGAGGTGCACTTCAGCAAGCAAGACCTGATGAACGCGTACATCAACGAGATCTACCTCGGCCAGGACGGCGCCCGCGCGATTCACGGCTTCGGGCTGGCGAGTCAGTTCTACTTCGGCAAGCCGCTGGCCGAGCTGCAGCTGCACGAAGAGGCGCTTCTGGTGGCGATGGTGCGCGGTCCGTCGTATTACGATCCGCGACGTCATCCCGATCGCGCCAAGGCGCGCCGCAATCTAGTGCTCGACTTGATGAAGCAGCACGGCGTGCTGGACGCCAAGGCGGCTGCGGCAGCCGCCAAGCGACCGCTCGGCGTAGTGAACTCGGGCGCGAACGCCGGCGGCTATTACCCGGCGTTTCTCGACTTGGTGCGCAGGACGCTGCGCCGCGATTACCGCGAGGAGGACCTTACCGAAGCCGGCTTGCGCATCTTCTCCACGCTCAATCCATACGTGCAGAGCCAGGCTGAGCAGGCGCTCGCCCAGGAACTCGAGCGCCTGGACAAAGCGCGCGAGCCGAAGACCGGGCGCAAGCTGGAAGGCGTGGTGGTCGTCGCCTCGCCGCAGAACGGCGAGGTGGTGGCGCTGATTGGCGGACGTCAGGCGTCCTACAACGGATTCAACCGCGCGCTCGACGCCAAGCGTTCCATAGGCTCGCTGGTGAAACCGGTGATTTATCTCGCCGCCATCGAAAGCGGCCTTTATCACGCCGCCTCGATCGTCGAGGACGGTCCGGTGGAAGTGAAACTCTCGAACGCCCAGACTTGGCGCCCGCAGAACATATCGCACGAGTACTACGGCCCGGTGCCGCTGGTGCGCGCGCTTGCGCAGTCAATGAACCTGGCGACCGTGCGGCTCGGCCTGGAGGTGGGGCTCGACAAGGTAACCCGCCAGTTCGTTGCGCTCGGCCTGCCGCGCGAGCCGCCGCAGCTCCCGTCAGTCCTGCTCGGCGCGGTGGACGTTTCACCGCTGGAGGTGGCGCAGCTTTACACCCCGTTCGCCAACAGCGGATTCAGCACACCACTGCGCGCGGTGCGCTCGGTGGTCGACGCCGACGGCCAGCCGCTGAAATCCTTCGCGCTGGAAGTCACGCCGGTGTCCGACCCGGCCGCGGTGTACCAGGTGAACAGGATGCTGCTGGAGGTGATGGAGCACGGCTCAGGTCGGCCGGCGCGCGCTTGGTTGCCTCCGGGCCTGACGGTCGCCGGCAAGACCGGCACTTCCTCCGATTATCGCGATAGCTGGTTCGCCGGCTTCTCGGGCAGCCATTTGGCCGTCGTCTGGATCGGCTACGACGACAACTCGCCTACCGGCCTGACCGGCTCTTCCGGTTCGCTCGCCGTATGGGCGCGGCTGATGGCCTCGATCGGAACAAGCTCCTGGAGTGCGCCGTTGCCCGAGGGCCTGAAGGAAGTCTCAATCGAATTTCCCACGGGCCTCGCCGCCCGCCCGGATTGCGGTGTGGACGTGATTTCGATCGCGGCGCCTGAGCAGGCGCAGATTCCTGCGGCGCCGGGCTGCGAGGTCGGCGTTTTCGACAGCCTCGGGGAGCGTGCGCGGCGCTGGTGGCGGGGGTTCTCTCGTTAGAATGCCGCGGCGGCGTTCGGCCGCATTCATGACGAAAGACGGATCGATGCGCGCACATATCGTCTTGCTGTCGACCATGGCGCTGGCCCTGAGCGCCTGTGCGATCCAGGAGCCGCGCCAAACGCCGGCGCCGCAACCAACGCCGACGCCGCCACAGCCGCAAACACCGGTCGAAACCCGCCCCGGGTCGCCGCCCACTACGGTCGAAGAGCCCCAGCCGCTTCCTCCCACGATTCGCGAGCCCGTCTTGAGCCCCGCATCACGTGCGCTCGTCGGCCAAGCGCAGACGCAGCTCGCGTCGAAGAACTTCGCCGTGGCGGCCTCATCGATCGAGCGCGCGATCCGCATCGAACCCGACAACCCACTGCTATGGATCGAGCTCGGCAAAGTACGCCAAGCCGAGGGCAACTACGTCCAGGCAGAGAACATGGCGCGCCGGGCCGTCGCGATGAGCGCCGCCACCCCCAAAGTGCAGGCTCAGGCCTGGGGTCTCATCGCCGAGTCGTACCGGGCGCGCGGGCGGACTGCGGAAGCGATGGAGGCCCAAGCCCGCGCGGACGCGGTACGGTAACCTTGGCAGTGCAATGAGCGGTTAGCGGTCAGCTCGGAGAAGAGGCTCTTCTTCGACTCAAACCGTCAGGGCGATCGGAAAATCAGCTTCTCTGTAGGCGAAACGGTCGGCTTGGCCGCGCGCTCGCAAGCGCAGACACATCCCACTCTTGCGTGAAAACCGCCGCCCATCTGAGACAATATCCCACCATTGGCCGATATACCGTCGAAAAACAGATCTGAAGGCCGTTAACAAGTGAGGTGTGCATTGCCGCCGAAATCCAAGGCCGTTTTCGCGACAAAGTGGGAGATACCTCCGGCAAGGCCGGGGGTTTCAGTCCCATGGGCTAGATCATGATCGGGCTGCTGCAACGCGTCACCCACGCCGCAGTCAGCGTTGACGGCCGCGAGGTGGGCAGAATCGGTCGCGGGCTGCTGGTTCTCGTCGGCGTGGAGCGCGGCGACGCCGAGCCGCAGGCCGACCGGTTGCTGGAGCGCCTGCTCGGCTATCGGGTCTTTCCCGACGAAGGAGGCCGAATGAACCGCAGCCTGGAGGACGTCGACGGCGGACTGCTGCTCGTCTCGCAGTTCACGCTGGCCGCCGACACGCGTAAAGGGATGCGGCCTGGGTTCAGCCCTGCGGCGGCGCCCGAAGAAGGACGACGCTTGTTTGAATACCTGCTCGTCGCCGCACGACGCCGCCGCAAGGATGTCCAAACCGGCGAGTTCGGCGCACACATGCAGGTGAGCCTGACGAACGACGGGCCGGTGACCTTCTGGTTGCGCGTCGCTCCTTCGGATTCCGCCGGAGCCGACATGTAGGCCTGATTCCCGTCGCGCGAAACGAATCCGCGCGGCAACCATGGAGTCGCAAGCGAGTCTTGTTTTTGGCGTATCATCCTGCGGCTTATGACGCGGAGACACTGATGGGCATTGGTTTCAAAGAGCTCCTGATTATCCTCGCGATCGCGTTGCTGATTTTCGGCGCCAAGCGTCTGCGCACGCTCGGCTCGGATCTCGGCGGCGCCGTGAAAGGATTCAGGAAGGCCATGGAGGACGGCGAGGAAGCCGAGAACAAGCAGATCTCGGCGCCCGGCGAGAAAGACGCCGATTTCGACTCGACGCCGTCGTCGAGCAAGACCGGCGGCAAGTCCACGCAGGCCTGAGATTTCCACGATCGCGGCGGCGGCTGTGCGCGGCTCGGGTCGCTGCGCCGCGCGCCGGCCTGCGTGACGTATTAGCCACCGCTCCTACTGCTGCGGATGTTCGAAGTCGGCTTCCAAGAAATCGTCCTGATATTCGGCTTGGCGCTGCTGGTGCTCGGGCCGGAGAGACTGCCCGGCCTGGTGCAGAAAATCGGGCGCTGGACCGGCCGCGCACGGGCCATGGCTCGTCAGTTGCGCACACAACTGGAACACGAAGTCACCCTCGAAGAGCTTTCCCGCTCCTCGTCTAAGCGGACGCCGCCCCGCGAACCGGCCGGCGCCGAGCCGCAAGCAGTCCAGCCGCAGGCTCCAAATCACGATGCGGCCTCAACCGCTCCCGACGCGGCCGCACAGGGTCTCGGCGGCTCGAATGAGCCGGACGAGAAACCCGCACGCACCTCCACGACCAACTCATGAGCGCCGAAGACCAGGAAGAAACGCTCGCCGAGGGGACGCTGATCTCGCATCTGCTCGAGCTGCGCAGTCGATTGATGCGGGCGGTGATCGCGGTGGCGGTATTGTTCGTTCCGTGCGCCATCTTCTCGAAAGAGCTGTTCACCCTGATCGCGACGCCCCTGATGGAGAGAATGCCGCAGGGGACCTCGATGATCGCCACCAGCGTCGTCGCGCCCGTCATGGCGCCGCTCAAGCTCGCGTTGTTCGTGGCGTTGTTCCTGGCGATGCCGTACGTGCTGTATCAAGCGTGGGCGTTCGTGGCGCCCGGTCTTTACAGGCGCGAGAAGCGGTTCGCTCTGCCGCTGCTCGTCTCGAGCATCGTGCTGTTCTACGCGGGCGCGACATTCGCCTACTTCGTCGTCTTTCCCTTGATGTTCGCGTTTCTCACCGGCGCCGCGCCGTTCGGCGTGCAGGTGATGACCGACATGTCCAACTACCTCGATTTCGTCGTACTGCTGTTCTTCGCTTTCGGCGTCGCGTTCGAAATTCCCGTGGCCACCGTGCTGCTCGCCTCGACCGGACTGGTGAGCATCGAAGTCATGGCCAAGAACCGAGGCTATGTTCTGCTCGGCGTGTTCGTTGTCGCGGCGTTCCTCACGCCGCCTGATGCGATCTCACAGTCCTTCATGGCCATACCCATGTATCTGCTGTACGAGATCGGCATCGTGCTCTCACGCCTGCTGCTGAGGGAGAAGCTGGCGGAACAGAAGCGGATAGCGGATATATAGAAGCGGTTAGCGGTTAGCGGTTAGCGGTTAGCGGTTAGTGAAGAGGCGGCGCCCTACATCGCGACGGCGACTGCGACACGGAGGTGATGCCGCATTCATTCCCCAGGTCCTCTGAACCAACCGCTAAACCGCTAACCGCTTCTAACTGTATACACATCGCGGCCTGCCTTGCCCCTCGCAGCGGCTTTCGGTGAGACTGCGCGCCGTGCGACATACCTGTCGCCAAGCACGATAGACGCTAAAACGAACTACAGGGCGGAGCCTTCTCCCACATGACTCAACACATCGAGTCGGCCTCGAAGCAGGGCCCACAGGTCCTCGGTCATCCACGCGGATTGATGACGCTGTTCTTCACGGAGATGTGGGAGCGGTTCACCTACTACGGGATGCGAGCCATCCTCGTGCTGTTCCTGGCGGATTCGGCGATGGGCGGCTTCGCGCTGGACGATCGCACGGCGACGGCCATCTACGGCCTCTATATCTCCGCCTCCTACATTCTGTGCCTGCCTGGCGGCTGGGTCGCCGACCGGCTGATCGGCGCCCGCCGCGCCGTCTGGCACGGCGGCGTGCTCATCGCCGCGGGCAATCTGCTGCTTGCGTTCGGAACAGGCGCGGCGACGTTCTACCTCGGATTGATCGTGATCGTGTGCGGCGTCGGCCTGCTCAAGCCCAACGTCAGCGCGATGGTGGCGGATCTCTATCCGGAGGGCGGCGCGCGACGCGACGCAGGCTTCACCATCTTCTACATGGGCATCAATCTCGGCGCCTTCCTCGGTCCGATCGTGACCGGCTGGCTCGCCGTGCGCTATGGCTGGCGCCCGGCGTTCGCCGCCGGCGGCGTGATGATGGCGCTCGGGCTGGTGCAGTACAAAATATTCCAGCGCCACCTGGGCGATGCGGGTCTGCACGCCTCGGGCGCGCACGGCGAGTCTGCACCCGAAACAGCTCGCGCCGGCTGGATGACGGTGGGCGCCCTGGTCGCCGGCATCGCAATCGTGTACCTGCTTACTTTGAGCGGCGTGTTGGTGATCAATCCGCTCACGCTCGCGCGGCTCACCGGAGGAGTGCTCGCCGGCGTGGCGGTCGCGTACTTCGCCTACATGTTCTTCTTCGCGGGCATCGATGCAATCGAAAAGAAGCGCATGGTCGTGGTGCTTTTTCTGTTCGTCGGCTGTGCGCTGTTCTGGGCGGGTTTCGAGCAGACCGGCGCCTCGCTCAACCTGTTTGCCGATCGTTACGTGGACCGTCACATCGACGCGTTCGACTTCGAGATCCCCACCGCCTGGTTCCAGTCGCTCAATCCGATCTTCATCCTGCTGTTCGCTGCACCCTTCTCGATGCTCTGGGTGGGGCTCGCCAGACGCAACCTCGATCCCTCCGCTCCTGCGAAGTTCGGCTTCGGGCTGATCCTGCTCGGTCTCGGTTTCGTCTTCATGGTGATCGCCGCGAACATCGTCGCGCAGGGCGGCCAGGCCATGCCTTATCTGCTTGCCCTGACATATCTACTGCACACCTACGGTGAGCTGGCGCTCAGTCCGGTCGGCCTGAGCTATGTGACCAAGCTGGCGCCGGCCCGTTACGTCTCGCAAACGATGGGCGTGTGGTTCCTGGCGACTTCGGTTGGCAATCTCGCGGCGGGTTTGCTCGCCGGCATGTTTGAAACCGACAATGTCGCAGCCATGCCTGGGCAGTTCATGCAATTCGTCTTGTTCATCGTCGGCGCAGGCGTCGTGCTGTTGCTGCTCAGCAAGCCGGTGAAGAAGCTCATGTGCGGCATTCGTTAGAAAACCTCTGATTTGCTCCGTGTCTGCGATCGCCAGGCGCTCGAAACGCCGCACATTTCAGGCATCTCCTTGGCCTGGACCGTCAGGGTAGTACATTGATCCGAGCTTCCTCAGGTTAACGAACAGGGCGGGCAGTGCGACTGATCAAGCGGCGCTGCTGACCGAAACTTCCGAACCGAGCGATCCAAGCACAAAGAATGAACGCCAAGCTCCCCCCGCAGCTCACGCCGCGCGCCATCATTCTGGCCATCGTCCTGGCGACCATCCTGGCTGCTGCGAACACTTACCTCGGCCTGTTCGCCGGCTTGACGATCGCGACAGCCATTCCGGCGGCGGTGGTCTCGATGGCGGTGCTCAGAGTGCTCGGCGGCGGTCACATTCTCGAGAACAACATCGTGCAGACCGGCGCATCGGCGGGCTCATCGATCGCGGCAGGCGTGATTTTCACTGTGCCGGCGCTGGTGATCCTCGGGTTCTGGGATACCTTCGAGTACTCCTGGGTGCTCGCGATCGCTGGTCTGGGCGGCGTGCTCGGCGTGCTCTTCTCCGTGCCGCTGCGCCGCTCGCTGATCGTCGATCAACAGCTCGCCTTTCCCGAAGGCAAGGCCGCGGCCGAAGTGCTCAAGGCGGGCGAGAACCCCGGACAGGGAGTAAAGGTGCTGGCCGGCGCCGCCGGACTCGGCGGCCTCGGCAAACTGCTTGCCGCAAGCGGCTTGAGAATCGTACCGGACGCAGCGGCGCACGCATCCTACGTGGGCCAAAGCATCGCCTATCTGGGCGTGAATCTGTCGCCGGCGCTGCTTGGCGTCGGCTACATCGTCGGCCTGAACATCGGCGCCGTGGTGGTCGGCGGCGGGATCATCTCCTGGAACATCGCCATCCCGATCTACAGCGCGTTTTTCCTCGACGGCAATCCCGAGCTCGCGACCCGTCTCGCACAGCTCAGCGCCGAGGATGCGGCAGGCGCGATCTGGAGCTCGCAGATCCGCTACCTCGGCGTGGGCGCAATGCTCATCGGCGGCGTCTGGACGCTCATCTCGCTGCGCAAGTCTCTGGTGTCCGGCGTCCGCAGCGGCCTGGCCGCCACGCGCGCCAACGCCACGCAGGCGCTGGTGCATACCGAGCAGGACATGCCGATGAAGGCCGTGCTGATAGGTCTGGTCGCCTTCACTCTGCCGCTCGCGTGGCTGTACCAGGCGATCGTCTCCGATTTCGGCGTCTCGCTGCCGATGACGATCATCATGATCGTGGCTGGATTCCTGTTCAGCTCGGTGTCCGCCTACATGGCCGGCTTGGTCGGCTCCTCGAACAACCCGGTCTCCGGCATCACCATCGGCACGATCCTGTTCGCCTCGCTCGTGCTGACGATCCTCATGGGACGCGACGCCTCGCTCGGCCCGGTCGCCGCGATCATGATCGGCGCGGTGGTGTGCTGCGCCGCCGCCATCGCCGGCGATAACCTGCAGGATCTGAAGTGCGGCTATCTCGTAGGCGCGACGCCCTGGCGCCAGCAACTCATGCTCGCCATCGGCGCCATCTCGTGTGCGCTCGTGATGGCGCCGGTGCTCAACCTGCTGGCCAAGGCCTACGGCATCGGCGTGCCGACCGAGGCGCACCCCAACCCGCTGCTCGCTCCGCAGGCGACGCTCATGGCGTCGGTCGCCAAAGGCATGTTCGGCGGCGACCTGCCCTGGGATCTGATCTGGATCGGCGTCGCCATCGGTGCGGTGATCATCGCCGTAGACGAGCTGCAGAAAAAGCGCAACTCGAGCTTCCGCACGCCGGTGCTCGCAGCCGCGGTCGGCATCTACCTGCCTCTCGATCTGACCGTCCCGATCTTCATCGGCGGACTGCTGGCGCACCTCGTCGAGCGCAGCGCCGGCGTCCAAAACGACCCGGCCGCCGCCGAGAAGATTCATCAGAAGGGCGTGCTGTTCTCCGCAGGGCTCATCACCGGCGAAGCGCTCATGGGCATTCTCATCGCCATCCCAATCGTCGCCGCCGGCCGCTCCGACATCCTGGCTGCTCCCACCGCTCTGCAATTCGGCGAAGGCGTGGGCCTGGCGCTGCTTGGCGTGATCGGCCTCCTGCTCTACCGCGCCGGCGCCTCAGGCGCTCGCAGCGCCGCGTGAATACGTGAACGACGTGCAGGAGCAGCTCACTTCCGAAACGCCATCACCTCGAATCGCCCGCTGTCGCCAATCAGCCCGGACGCCGCCCACGAGACGATGCTGACCACCAGCGAGCCGCCCACGGCCGTCCAGAATCCGCTGATGTGAAACCCGCTCAGCAGCAACGCGACCAGTCCCATCATGGCCGCGTTGACCACGAGCAGGAACAGGCCGAGCGTCAGCAGCGTCAGCGGCAGCGTCAGAATGACCGCGATCGGCCGCACTACGGCGTTGACTACGCCCAGCAGAAGCGCCGCCGCGAGCAGGGCTCCCGTACTATCGAACTGCAGTCCCTGCAGCATCTGGGCTGCGAGCCACAAGCCCAGAGCCACGATCGCCACGCGCAGAATGAATGCGGTCATGCTGTGCTCCTTCCTCAATCGCTCGCCGCCGCGACGGCGGATTTCATGCGCCAGCCGGACGGCGCGCTTCATCATCATACTCACGCGCGCCCGGTCGCCCGACCGAGGTTTCCCTTATGCGGACTCCCGGTCGCTGCTCAAGCCGCCGGCGGTCGACGCAGCTCGCGATCCTGCTGCATGCGGCGATCGGCCATGATCATCAGCTCCTTCGGGTGCAGATGGTCCTCCGGATAGACCGCCGCCCCGACGCTCACGTTGGCCCGCACCAGCCGATGGCCGACAGAAACGGTGCCGGCGTAGACGTGGTTGCGGATGCGCTGCGCAATGGCCTCAGCAGTGGGGCGATCGGACTCGGTGAGCAGGACCACGAGCTCGTCGCCGCCGAGACGCGCAGCGACATCGGTGCGGCGAATCGAGCGCGCGACCGCCGCGGCCACCGCGCCGAGCACCTCGCCGCCAGCCTCATGGCCGAGCGTCTCGTTCACTTGCGCCAGGTTGTCCACGTCCACGACCAACAGTGCGTAAGGCCGGCCGTAGCGCTCGGATCGACGATGCACCTGCTGCAGCGTCTGTTCGAATGCGCGCAGATTCAGCAACCCTGTAAGCGTGTCGGTGGACGTGAGCGTGCTGATGCGCTGTCCGGCCGCACGGATCTGCTCCATGAGCCCGGCCAGTATCATGGCCACCGCCGCGCCGGGCGCGAGCGCGCCGAGCAACTGCACGCCGAATTCGGGACTGCCCACGTTCACATCCGGCGTCATCGCGCCCAGACCGAACACGAGCGCAGCGACCAGACCGGAGAGCAGCAGCACGAGCCACCAGCGTCCGAAGGACAGCGCGCTGCTCGCGAGCGGGATGAGATAGAGCGGCAATACCGCGCTGCCGGCCGCGCCCGTGGCGGCGGCCAGCAATGTGACGCCGATCAGCGAGGCGGAGATATCGACGACCTGCTGGCGCGAACGGGGCTCCCGCAGCGCCGGGATCACGCGCACGAGAAGCGTCGCGGCGGCGAGCAACATCAACGCGCAAGCAGCCAGCAGACGACGCTCGACCGCCTCGGGCGAAAACGCGAACAGCAGGACGCCGACGGCGAGCGCCAGCACGTGCAGCCAGAGCGGCGCCCGCGCGGCCAGCCCGTGGATGTCCCCGACTGACTGTCGCAGATTCATGCCGTCCGCTGGCGCGGCGACGCTACTTCGCCCGGCTCTGGCGAATTACGCCGTGGCCCGGGCGGCCGTTGCGCAGCACTTCCATCGCGAGGCGCAGCTCCTGATCTTTCGCGAGCTCGCCGAACACGACCTCCTCCTGCCGCTCCTCGACGAGTACGTCGGGCGCGATGCCCGTCTCGTGGATGGACGCTCCCGAGGGCGTGTAATAGCGCGAGGTCGTCAGCTTGATCGCATGCCCGTCCGATAACGGCACGACCGTTTGCACCGACCCCTTGCCATAGGTGCGCTGTCCGATCAACGTGGCGCGACCGTGATCCTTGAGCGCCCCGGCGACGATCTCCGAGGCGGAAGCCGAACCGCCGTTGACGAGCACGGCGATGGGCGCCCCCGCAAGCGCATCGCCCGACTGGGCTGACATGGAGAACTTCGCATCCTTGGCGCGACCGTCGGCGCTGACGATCAGCCCCGATTCGAGGAATACGTCGCTGACGCCGACGGCGGCTTCCAGCACGCCGCCCGGGTTGTTGCGCAGATCGAGCGCCAGCGCGCGCAGCGGCGCGCCGTTCTCCTGCGCCAGCCGCTCGAGCGCGCGCTCCAGGTCCTGAGTGGTCGTTTCGCTGAAGTGCGTGATGCGTACGTAGCCGACGCCGTCGTCCATCAGACGGCGACGCACGCTGTTCACGTGTACGCTGGCGCGCGACAACGTGAATTCGAGCTGTTCCGGCTCGCCGGAGCGCGCCACGGTGATCTTCACCGCTGTCCCCGTCTTGCCGCGCATGCGTTCGATCGTGTCGTCGAGATCCTGCACGTCCACCGCCACGTCGTCGATGGCGAGGATCGTATCGCCGGCCAGCACGCCGGCGCGCTCGGCAGGCGTGTCCTCGATCGGCGTGACCACTTTGACGACGCCGTCCTGCAGTGCGACCTCGATGCCCACGCCGGAATACTCGCCGGTGGAGCTGATGCGGATCTCGTCGAACTCCGCCGGCGCGAGATACGCCGAGTGTGGATCGAGGTCGGCGATCATGCCGCGAATCGCCGCCTGTATGAGCTGCTGATCGGATACGCCTTCGACGTACTCGCGGCGCACATGCTCCAGCACTTCCGCGAACAACCGAGCATCGCGCCAAGGCGTGGCTGGCGCTTCGCTCGTTGTCGCCGCCGCCTGCGGCGGCGCCTCGCGCTCGGCCTGCACCGTGCGGCCCAGCGACAAGCTGAACCCGGCGATGACGCCGATGCTGAGGATCCACACGTAACGAAGCGGCCGGGTGATGCGCGACATGGGCTGATGCAGACGGGCTGTCGGTAAACGTTGATCAGACCCGCAGGCTGCCGACTCGGCGACGGGGAAGTGGACGGAAGACAAGGAACTGCGAAGCTGCGATTGTCATCGGATGGCGTCGTTCAGCGTTTCGCCTGAAGGAAACGCGACGCCGCAAGAATAGTACACGGCTTCGAGAGGGCCAATGCGGTGGAGGATGTAGTAAAGCACTGACGGCATGTTGCAGGTCAACCTGTGAGTCGCGCCATGAGCCGCGAACCGGAGTTGCGCAGGACGCCAGGAGCGCCCTTCAGCAATTCCTGCAGCACCTGCTCGAGCGCGCGCGGTCGGCCGATCGCGAAGCCCTGGGCGAAGTCCACGCCGAGCTGCTTCACCGCCTCGAGCAGCCCGTCGCTCTCCACACACTTCGCCGTGGTCTGCAGGCTCATCGTGTGCGCCAACTCGACGATCGCGCTCAGGGCGCCTTGGGAGCGGCGTGCGCCGACGAGATCACGCACCAGCGCGCCGTCGATCTTCAGGTGTGCAGCGCGCAGCGCCTTCAGATAGGTGAGCGAGGACAGGCCGCGCCCGAAATCGTCGAGCGCAATGGCGTGCCCCAGCTCCTGCAAGCGCCGGATGAGCACTTCAGTGCGCACCACGTTCGCAACCGCCGCGCTTTCGGCGATCTCGAAGGACAGCAGCGCGGGCGGCAACGCATATTCGCGCAGCTTCATAGCCAGGAAGTCCGGGAAGTCATCATCGGCGAGCGACTGCGCGCCGATGTTCACCGAGAAATGTGCGCCCAGATTCTCGAGCGCGGCCGCGGCCGAGGAAAGAATCTCGAGTGCGTACTGCACGACCCATCGATCGACGCTGGAGGCGACGCATGCCCGCTCGGCGGCCGCCAGAAATTTCTCCGGCGCGACCGTGGCGCCGGCTGGATCGAGCATACGCAGCAGCAGCTCGAAGCGCCGCGCCGGACCCACATCGCCGAGCCGCACGACGGGTTGCGCCTCCATGCGAAAGCGATCATTCGCGATCGCTTCGCGCAGCGCGCGCAACATATCGCCGTCCACCTCGACCGAAATGATGGTCGGCGCTTGCGACGACTCACAGCCGCGCGCCTCGACCGCCATCGAGGGTGACCCGCGTTTCGCTGCTTTGCAGGCCGCCTCCGCCTTCGCGAGCGCATGCGACAGCGGCAGGCTCGAGTGCGCCACCGCCGCCAGTCCGAAGGTGATCGACAAGTCCAGCTGCGCACCGGCATGGCTGAAAGCGGTCCCGGCGATCGCCGCCTGCAGCTCATTCAGCGCGCTCTGCGCCACGTCGGTCGCCGTGCGTTCGAAGAAGAGAATGAATCGCCCGGCGGACAGCCGGGCGGCGAACGCCCCCGGCGGCAAGTGCAGACGAATCAACTCAGCGATGTGCGCGATGGCGCGATCGCCGACGTGCATCCCATAGTTCTCGTTGAGGCCGTGCAGGCGATCGAGATCCCCGTAGGCGATGCTGTGGGAGGCGGTGCGCGCCGTCGCCAGCGCCGCCAACGCGCGTTGCTCGAAGGCGCTGCGGCTCAGCAGACCGGTGGCGGCGTCGTAGGACGTCTGCAGCGTGGCGCCGATGCGGCGCGCGAGAATCTCGACGAGCCGCACGTGCCGGGTTTCGAAGTCCGCCGCGTTCGAGCGGCGAAACAACAACAGCACGCCTTCGACCTGTCCGACGCCATGACGCACCGGACACGCCAACATCTTGTAGGGAAGCGAGCCCACTGGATTGTTCGGGGAATTGCTCGTCGGCGCCTTGTTGAGCATCAGCGTCCGGCGCTGCACCTGTATCCACGCGTACAGGCGGCGCCCGACTTGCTCGACCGCGGCCGCTTCATCGCGTCGAGCGGCGGGATCGACCCAGTGCGACAGCTCGATGTGTCTGTCGGGGACGTACAGTGCGCCCAAAGCGCAATCGAGACGCCGAACGCTGCTTGCGAGCAGACGATCCAGCTCGCGGTCCGCCGCCTCTTCCGGCCCCTCCGCTTCGAGCAGCAGGGCCAAGTCCGCATCCCGCGCGGTGAGATCGCGCCGCAGATCCTCCAGGCTGTATTGGTTGGCCAGCTCGCGGGCGAGCACCTGCAGCGCGGGACGCAGCAATCCCTGCGCAAAAGCGAACGGGCGCGAGCCGGAAGCGCCATCCTGACAGGCGAGCGCCAATCCGCCCAGCAGCTCCTCGCCGTCGCGGAGCATGAACACGTACGCAGTGTCGCCGTTCCAGCTGCGCGCGCATCCGTCGCGCTCGTCGGCCGGGGCGCGCCCGCTGCGGGCTGCGTCCAGCGCCTCCTCGACGAGCTGCAGCAAGTCAGGCCCGTCGCAGCTGTCCGACAACCACAGCGCCGTGCCGTTGCGATCGTAAATCGCGATGCACAGCGCCCGCGGCATGAGCATCTTGATGAGCTGGCCGTAGGGATCGAACGAGGTGTACAGCGCCTGCGCTTCGACCGTCTCTTCGTCGTCCAGGATGGTGGCCATGTGCGCGCGTCGACCCATGTGGGCTGCGCTCCAGCGACCCCCGGAACGCCCAGGTCAGCATCATCCGGCGCGCCTGTGGTCGTTTCCTTGACGCGTGTGGCAGTTTGGATGTTTTGGAGGCGGTTAGCGGTTAGTGAGACGGCTCTGGCAGGCCTTCCCGAGACGAGACTGCTACAGCCCCTCTGAACCAACGCTAACCGCTGACCGCTTTCATTTCCGGAGCCAGCCCAACGGATCAAGGACCTGCTTGCCCTTGCGGATCTCCAGGTACAGCCCCGGTTGAGCCAAGCCTGCGGCGTCGCCCACGGCCGCCAGGACATCCCCTGGCGCTACGCGATCGCCCACTCTGCGGTACAGCTGCTCGTTGTGTCCGTACAGGCTCATGTAGCCGCCGCCGTGATCGAGCACCACGAGCATGCCCAGCCCGGGCAGCCAGTCTGCATAGACCACGCGCCCGTGATAGGGCGAGCGCACCTGGGTCCCGCGCGGCGCACCGATCACCACACCCTGCCATTTGAGCGGCCCGCCGGCGCGCAGCTCGCCGAAGCGCGCCAACAACTTGCCGTTGACAGGCCAGGGGAGCTTGCCTTTGACCTGCTGGAAGGGCCGCTCCGCCAGCTCGGGAAACTCCTCGATAGCGCGCCGCAGCTCCTCGACCAGCTTTTCCAGCGCACGCGCCTCGCGCTGCAACTTGGCGAGCTCGTCGCTGCGCGAGCGGATGCGGGACTTCACCTTGGCCAGCGTCTCGGCCCTCTGCCGGCGTGCGTCCGCCAACTGCTGCACTTCGCGCGCGCTTTCGCTCTCGAGCGTCTGCAGCTTGTCCGCCTCAGCGGCGACCTTCTCCGTAAGCAGCTCCAAGTGGGCCAGGTGTTCACTGACCACGGTGATGCGTTCGGCGCGCGCGCGGCTGAGATAGCCGTACCAGCCCATCATGCGCGCCAGCTGCGCCGGATTTCCCTGATTCAGCAGCAGCTTGAGCTGCTCCTGGCGACCGTTCATGTACGCCGCGCTCAGATCGCCGGCCAGAGCTCGGCGGTGGCTCGCGATGCGCTCGCGGGTCTCCTCTTGCTCGTTGCGGAGCTCGGCGAGGCGCCGCTCGGCGGCCGTCCGCTTGGAGCGCACCTCGGCCAGCCGCTGCCGGGCGGATTGGACCTGCAAATCCGCGTCGCGCAGCGCATTGCTCAGCGAGTCACGGCGTTGCGCCTCCGCCTGGATCGATTTGCGGATCGACTCGATGCGACTGCGGACCTTCTTGAGCTCCGCTTCCCGCAACTCGACGTCGGCGGCCGACGCCGGCGGGCTGGTGGGCGCGAGCCAGATGAGCAGCGCCGCCAGGGCGAGACCCCTGGCGGTCCGCGCCAAAATGCGCATTCGAGCGTGCAGAATCGACATTCAGACGTGCTGCTGGGCGCACGCCTGGCGGGCTCGGCGCATCGGAATCCCCCGACGGAGCCGACAGCTTAGCGCCTCACGGACGCCTGCGGGCGCGTCCAGGCCGACTGTTATACTTCGCGCCCTTTTTTCCGCAGCCGGGCGACTCGCCCGTCGGGAAGCTCCCCGGAATACTTCACGCGCCGCAATGAACCGCCTGCTCGAATACACCGCCAACCACCCCTTTCTGGTCGCCGTCGCGCTGATTCTCGCCGTTCTGGCCGTCGTGATCGAGTTCCGCCACCGCTCCCGCGGCTCCAGCATGATTCCGGTGAACGACGCCGTGCGTCTGGCCAACAGCGGCGCTCTGATGCTGGACGTGCGCGGCGCCAGCGAATACGAGGCCGGACACATCATCAACGCACGGCATATACCGGCAAGCGAGCTCGCGAGCCGGGCCGACTCGCTGAAGAAATACAAGGAGAAGCCGGTCATCGTTTACTGCGACGCCGGCTTCACCTCAGCCGCCGCGGCGCGCACGCTGCGCTCGCTGGGCTTCACCAAGGTCGCGACGCTGCGCGGCGGACTGCAGAACTGGCGGCAGGAGAACCTGCCGCTCGTCAAGACCGCCGCCAAGAAGGGCAAGCAGTCATGACCCCCACGAATTCATCATCGCCCTCGCCCGAGGTCGTCATGTACTCGACCAATTGGTGCGGGTACTGCCAGCGCGCGAGCAGGCTGCTCGAGCGCAAGGGCGTCACCGTTCGCGAGATCAAAGTCGACGAAGACCCGGTCGAGCGCGCCCGCATGCTTGAGCGCACCGGAGGGCGGCGCACCGTACCGCAGGTGTTCATCGGCGAGCGCCACGTCGGCGGCTACGATGAGCTCGCGGCGCTCGATCGCTCCGGCGAGCTCGATCGGCTGCTCGCGGGAGGCTAATGAATCTCTGACTTACTCTGTCTCTGTGATCTCGAGCCGCTCGAAGCGCCTTGCGTTGCGGGCATTTCTTTGGGCTGAGCCGTCAGGGCGGTAGGTTAATCAGAGCTTCCCTAGGTCGGCGCTGACCAGGCCGCAGACCGCTGATCGAGCAGAATGGAAGCGGCCGTGAATAAGGGGGTTGCGAAGCAACGGTTTTCATCGGATACAGCGTTTATCAGGATCAGCGCTGATCGGATCGGCGGGCTACAAAGAAGCGGATAGTTCAGAAGGAGGCGCCGCGGCGCTGGCGGCGTTCCGCGGGTCCCGCGAAGCGCGTTGGAAGCTGCCGAGCTGGAAGAATCGCAAGGATTCGGGGGGCGACGGCGCTCTTCGAATAGCGTTTTGCAAAGTTCCTACCCGACAGCGAGTGCTGCGTCGTGAGCATTCGCCGCGGTTTCGCATTACTCTTCGCGACGCAAACGAACCGAGGATCCACAAAATGGCAGATGAAGCACCCGCACCCGCGCCCAACGGTCAGGCGGTCGATCCGAATGCGCCGCAGTTCGCGCCGCAGGCGGTGTACGTGAAGGATGTGTCGTTCGAGGCGCCGGAGGGACCTCGCCTCGCGCCGAATGCGCCCAATCCGACGATCAACCTGAATCTGAACACCACGGTCAACGACCTCGGCCCCGAGCTCAAAGAAGTCGTGCTCACCGTGCGCCTGGAAGCCAAGACCGCGGAGAAGACCGTGTGGCTGGTCGAGTTGCAGCAGGCCGGAGCCTTCGGCATCCGCAACGTGCCGGCCGCCGACATGCAACGCCTGCTCGGCATCTTCTGCCCGAACTACCTGCTGCCCTACGCACGCGAAGTCGTCTCCGGCCTGTTGACGAAGGGCGGCTTCCCGCCGTTCCTGCTCCCGCCGGTGAACTTCGAGGGGCTGTTCAATCAAGCCGCGGCGCGCGCTCAGCAAGAGCAAGGGCGGCAATCACAGCCGCCCGCCGCTCCAGCGAACTGACGGCGCCGCAGACGCTGCGCACCACGTCGCTTTCGGGCTGACATGAGCGCCGATCTCGAAGCGCCGGCCGACGGCGCGCCCATCGCCGTGCTGGGCGCCGGATCTTGGGGAACCGCGCTCGCCATACAAGCGGCGCGCACGGGCGTCGCGGTTCTGTGGGGCCGCGATCCCGTGCAACTCGCGGCGATGGAGCGCGAGCGGCGCAACGAGCGCTATCTGCCGAACGCGCCGTTTCCGCCAGCGCTGCGGATCGAGCGCGATCTGAGGCAGGCGGTAAAGTCCAGCCGCGACTTGCTGGTGGTTGTTCCGAGCCACGCGTTGCGTAGTCTTCTTCAGGAGCTTTCGACCTTTCTGGGGGCCTCCGCTCGCATTGCGTGGGCCACCAAGGGATTCGAGCTTGCCAGCGGTTTGCTGCCGCATCAGGTCGCCCGCGAGGTGCTGGGCGATCGCATACCCACCGCCGTGATCTCCGGGCCGACGTTCGCCGCCGAGGTCGGGGCTGGTCTGCCGAGCGCCATGACCGTGGCGTCCACGGATCCGTCGTTCGCCGCCGAGCTGGCCCAGCGAATATCCGGCATGAACTTCCGAGCCTACACCTCGGACGATGTGATCGGGGTCGAGGTCGGCGGGGCGGTGAAGAACGTGCTCGCCATTGGCGCAGGCGTCTCCGATGGACTGGGTTTCGGCGCCAACACGCGCATCGCGCTCATCACGCGCGGACTCGTAGAGATGACGCGCCTGGGCGTGGCGCTCGGCGCACGCAAAGACACGTTCATGGGCTTGGCCGGACTGGGCGATCTGGTGCTGACCTGCACGGACAATCAATCGCGCAATCGCCGCTTCGGGCTGGCGCTCGCCGCGGGCGAAGCGGTCGGACCGACGCAGAAGGCCATCGGTCAGGTCGTCGAAGGGGTGCTCGCAGCGCGCGCCGTGCGTGAGGTCGCCGCCCGCGTACGAATCGAAATGCCGATCTGCGAGCAGGTTTACCGCGTCGTTTATGAAGACGTGGCGCCGCGCGAGGCGGTCAAGGAATTGATGAGCAGGGCGCTCAAGCCGGAAGTCGTGAAAGACGCGGTGACCGACTAGCCGATTGCCGACGAGCACAGCCCGGCGTCAGCGGCCCCGGCGAAGTCGTGCTGCCGCCAGGCTTCGTACACCAGAACCGCCACGGCATTCGATAAGTTGAGGCTGCGATTGCCCGCCCGCATCGGCAGGCGCAGGCGCCGCTCTGCGGCGCACCGTTCGAGGACGTGTCGGGGGAGGCCGCGGGTTTCTGGACCGAAAACGAACGCGTCCGACGGAGCGTATCTCATCTGGTCATACCGCGTGCTCGCGCGGGTGGAAACCGCGAACCAACGGGGCGGCTTCAGCTCCTCCAGGCATTCCTCGAGTGAGCCCCAGACACGCACGTTCGCCAGCTCCGCGTAGTCCATTCCCGCGCGCCGAACCGCCTTTTCGCTCACATCAAAGCCCAGCGGCCGCACCAGATGCAGCGAGGCGCCGCTGTTGGCGCACAGACGGATGGCGTTGCCGGTGTTCGGTGGGATCTCTGGCTGGTAAAGGATGACGTGGAACATGGCGGAGCGAACGATCGAAGCGGGATTGCGAATAGTGCAGCGCGAAGCGGCGCCAAGAAAGGCCGCATGACGAGCAAGAAGCATCGGGCGGACTGATCCGCGCGTTGCGCTAAACTAACGGCCAACCGCTCACCGCCAACCGCCTCCATGCTTTCAACCTCGTTCTGCGGCCTGCGCTTCGACTCTCCGATCGTGCTGCTTTCCGGCTGCGTAGGATTCGGCGAGGAGTACACCCGTGTAGAGAGCTATTCCAACCGCGACGCTGGGGCGATCGTACTGAAGGGGACCACGCTCGAACCGCGGCTCGGCAATCCGCCGCATCGCGTGTACGAAACGCCGATGGGCATGCTGAATGCGATCGGGCTGCAGAACCCGGGCGTCGAACGCGTCGTCGAGCACATCTTGCCGACTCTCGACTTCAGCGAGACGCGTTTCATCGCCAACGTGTGCGGCTCGACCATCGAAGACTACGTCGAGGTGACGCGCCGTTTCGAGGACTCGCCGATCGACGCCATCGAGATCAACATCTCCTGCCCCAACATCAAGGAAGGCGGGGTGCAGTTCGGCGACTACCCCGAGATGTCGGCGCGGGTGGTGGCCGCCTGCCGGAAGGTCACGAGGAAAGCGTTGATCACCAAGCTCTCGCCGAACCAGACCGACATTCGTGAGAACGCGCGCCTGTGCATCG
>Ga0079224_100001828_pt1 | contig 25108 bp, 21 predicted proteins | sample Stecom2015_FD_80414 | JGI IMG/M metagenome (GOLD analysis project Ga0079224, IMG submission 80414) | Agricultural soil microbial communities from Utah to study Nitrogen management - Steer compost 2015 | ecosystem: Environmental > Terrestrial > Soil > Agricultural land | place: USA: Utah... | reverse complement strand
TGCGTCGCCGGCGGGTCTCCCGGCAGCGGCCCGGCGGCGGGTCCGGCGACAGCGGCGGCGACAGCGGCGGCAACACCGGCGGCAACACCGGCAACAGGTTCGGCGACAGGTCCGGCGACGGCGGCGACGGCATCCGGAGCCGCCTCTTCCGCCTTGTCGGGCGCCGGTTCCGCATCCCCTTCGCCATCCTCGGCGGGCGTTCCGGCCACCGTTTCCGCCGCTTCGGGAGCCGTCTCCTCGGCGTCGTCACCGGTCGGCTCCGCATCTTCGGCAGCCGCCTGGACAGTAACGTCGTCGGTTGCCGGTTCGTCTCCGCCGGCGACCGGTGCCGCGCCTTCGGCACCGGGCTCGGCCGGTGCCTCGGCCACCCGATCGTCGGCAGAAGCGGCTGCGGATTCGGCCGGGGCGACCGGCGTCTGAACCGCGGATTCGCCGGTGCTTCCAGCCACTTCGGCCGGAGCTTCGGTCCCAGTATCCGCCCCGGACACGTCGTCCGGCTGGCCGGGCTCCACGGCCTCTTGCGCCGCGCCCGCCGTCTCTGCCGGATCGTCGTCGCGCGGCGTTCCGGCCGCGTCCGTCGCGCCGTTCCGGGCAGGGCCGCCGTGGCCACCCATGTCGGCGGCGTACATCTGCGGCGCGACCGGCTTGTCCGCCGCATCGTGTTCAGGCGTGACCCGATCATCCCGGCCGGCCACCGCCCCGCCATCGCGCCGGAAGTCCGGACCCTGCGGGCGCCGTTGCGGATACGGCTCCGGCCGCGGTTGCGGCTGTGGCCGCGGCAGAGGTTCGACGTCGCGGGTCCAGGCGTCCGCCCGGTCGCGGTCGGGCTGGCGCGGTTCGGCCCGGGGCTGGTCCGCCGGCAGATGCCGGACCTGCGCCGCCTCGCGCACCGCATCGTCGACGGCGTCGTCGTGGCGCTGGTCGTCGAAGCCCCTGATGCCGGACAGCCGATTGAACACGCTGCGCACCGACCGCGGCCGCCGCGTCTCCATCGTTTCCGGGCGGCCACCCAGCGCCTCGATCACCTGGCGGGCCGACATCGGCTGGCCGAAATGGAAGCCCTGGCCGAAGTCGCAGCCGATGTCGCGCAGCCGCTCGTAGTGGCTCACGTGCTCGATGCCCTCGGCGACCACGTACATCTCGAGGTCGTGGGCAAGGTTGACGATCGCCTCGAGGATCACCGCCGCGGTCTCGTCGTCGGGATCGGCGTGGACGAAGGTCTGGTCGAGCTTGATCACGTCGAAGGCGTAGCGCTGAAGGTTGGCGAGCGACGAGTGGCCGGTGCCGAAGTCGTCGCACATCAGGCCGGCGCCGAGCGCACGCAGCTTGTCGAATACCTGGGCTGAGAGCTCGGGGTTCTCCATCACCAGCGATTCGGTGAGCTCCAGCATGAACGTGCCTGGCGCCAGATCCTCGCGACCGAGAATCGATTTCACGGTGTCGACCAGCCCCTGGTTCATGACCTGGCGGCCGGACAGGTTGATGGAGACGAAGATCGGCTCGTTGGGCCGGAACGCGCGCTGCCAGATGCCCAGCTGCCGCGCCGCCTCGCTCATCACGTACTCGCCGAGATCGTTGATGATGCCGGTCTCCTCGGCGATCGAGATGAACTCGTCTGGCCCGAGCACGCCGTGGCGGCGATGCCGCCAGCGGGCCAGCGCCTCGTAGCCGGCGACCGACTGATCGGCCAGATCGACGATCGGCTGGTATACGACCTCGATCTCGTTGCGCTCCAGTGCCCGCCGCAGGTCGGTCTCCAGTTCCACCAGCCGGGAGCGGGTGTCGCGCATCGTCGGCTGGAACTCCTCGATGCGGTTCTTGCCCTGCCGCTTGGCCTCGTAGAGCGCGATCTCGGCGTCCTTCATCACCTCCGCCGGATCGTGGCTCATGCGATCGTAGTCGGCAATTCCTATGCTGGCGGTGAGGAACACCTCGCGCGGATTGAGGGCGATCGGCCGGGCCAGCGACTTCTGCATGCGCTCGGCGAACGTTCTCGGGTCGCGTGGCGGCTCGTTGGCATCCATGACGATGCCGAACTTGTCGCCGGCGACGCGGGCCAGGGTGTCTTCCGGCCCCATCAGTTCCTCCAGCCGGCGGGCCACCGCCAGCAGCAGGCTGTCGCCGACCGCATGGCCGAGCCCGTCATTGACGTTCTTGAAGCGGTCGATGTCGAGCAGGATGAGGCTCAGCCGGTGGGACGGATTGGACCGGGACCTCGCCATGGCACGATCGAGCCGGTCCATGAACAGGGCGCGGTTCGGCAATCCGGTCAGGTTGTCGTGCACCGCGTCGTAGAGCAGGCGTTCCTCGGCCCTCTTCAGCGTCGTCACGTCGGCGAGCGTGCCGATGCAGCGGCTGGCGCGGCCCTGTTCGCCGGGAAGCGCGCGGGCGCGAAGCTGGTACCAGCGGTACGTGCCGTCGTTGCGGCGCAGGCGGAATTCCTGGGTGAACGTCCCCTTGCCGCGCTGGATGGCGGTATCCACCGCGGTCACGTAGGCGGGCCGGTCGCTCGGGTGCATGAGCTCCAGCCAGCCCTTGACGCCGCCCACCGTGATGCGGCCCGGCGGCAGCGCCAGGGCACGCTCCAGCTCGGGACCGACGTAGAGCCAGTTCTGGTCCTCCCGCCAGTCCCAGACACACAGCTCGGAGCCCGCAAGGGCCAGCGCGCGGCGGCCGGAATCCTCGAAGAACCGGCTGGAAATGACGCCGGCATCGAAGGCAAACTGGGTGACGGTAAACGCCAGCATCAGGTTGACCAGCACGAGGCCTGCGGCAAGGCCGGAGCCGAGCAGCTCGTGTTCGACGAGGCCGAGCGCGGCAACGCAGGCGACCACCGACCACGCCGTGGCCAGTATCCACGCGGAGACCGAAACCTGGGCGCGGATGGCGCCCTTGCGCGACAGATGGACGACGACGGCGAGCCCGACCAGCGCAATGACCGGTATCGCCGCCCGCGCGATGCCGGTGGCCATGACCGGCTCGTACCACGCATAGACCACAAGGCCGGCAGCGGCGGCGATGAGGGCAAGCGCGAGGTATCCGGCGATCGGAACCCTGCGGCGCAACTCGACGAAGGTGTACAGGCAGGCAAGCAGCCCCAGCGCCATCGACGATTCGGCGATCGCGCGAACCCGGTCCTCAAGCCCCGCTACCGACGACATGACGGTGGGGAAATAGCCGAACTCGATGCCGAGGAACGCCACCGACGCCAGCGAGAACAGGGCTGCGGACGGGAACACCAGCTGGCGGCGGACGATGATCAGGCTGGCGATGTAGATTGCCACGAGTGCGGCAATGCCGAGCAGCAGGCCATGGAAGAACGACAGCTGCTGCCGCTGCATGTCAAAGGCACTGCGTTGCCAGAGCTGGAGGTCGGCCGGCCACTGACCGGCGATTTCCGCGGCGTAGGTGATGGTCTCGTTGGGTCCGACACGGAACGCGAAGGCATCCACCCCGGCATACCGCTGGTGCGTCGGCGGCAGCCCCGGCGAGGCACGAACCGACAGGATCTCGTTGTCGGCAAATCGCGGCCAGATCACACCCGACCCCACGAACCGGGTGCGGTCGGAAACGATCACGTAGTCCTGCGGGATCGGGCTCGTGTTGCGCAACGAAATGATGAGCCAACGGAATATCGGGCCGGGCGATTGCGCCTTGACCTGCATCACCGTGCGGTCACCTTCGGGATCCGGCACGCCCTCGATCTCGATGTCGCGCACTGCGCGTTCCAGCCGTTCCGCGTAAGGCGCAAGGTCGATATGGGCGCGGTCGAGCGGCAGGGGGATGATCTCGCGCGCCCCGGCGGTCGTACCGCCGATACACAGGATCAGGCACGACAGGACGAGGAACGTCGCGGTGCGCAGGCGAGTCATGATGGAGGACTATACAATCTTAAGAGTGCCGCGGTCACTTGCCTGGATTTCCTCCCCCGGAGCCCGCCCCGCCCGCGGCGCGGCGACGGTCAGGGCGCGTGGTCGTCGGCGAGGATCGCAAACAGCAGATGGTCCTGCCAGGTGCCGTTGATCTTGAGATAACCGCGGGCATACCCCTCCTCCTGAAAGCCGCAACGCTTCAGCAACGCGATGGACGCCTTGTTGTGCGGCAGACAGGCCGCCTCGATGCGATGCAGCGCAAGTTCGTCGAAGCAAAATTGCACGACAGCGCTGAGGGCGTCGGTCATGTAGCCCTTGCGGGCGTAGCGTTCTCCGATCCAGTACCCCACGGAGCACGTCATGGCCACCCCCCGACGCACGTTGCTGAGCGTCAGTCCGCCAATCAGTATCCGCTCATTTCCGGCGAATATAAGGAAGGGATAGGCCCTGTCGTCACGAATGTCCTGAAGATAGCGCTTTATGCGGCGGCGGAAGGCGGTCCGGGTCAGGTCGTCCCGCGGCCAGGTCGGCTCCCACGGCGTGAGGAAGGCGCGGCTTTCCTCGCGCAACGCGGCCCAGGCCTGATAGTCGCTGGTCTGCGGCACACGCAGCATGACATTGCGACCGTAGATCTTCGGTCCGAGGTCGATCGGGTTGACGCTTCTCAGAAAAGCCATGAGCGAACGACCGTCGAACGCGGCAGCCGGGCCGGTATGCCGCGGATTTCCATGTCACGCACCTGCTGCCAGAGCGCGCAGCGTCGGCGGGCGCCTGGACGGCCCGACCGTCGCGATCGTCGGCTGCGGCGCCGACAGCACCGACTGCATCAGCCGGGTCACGGCGGCCGAATCGACACTGTCGATCCGCTGCTCGATCTCCTCGACCGGCAGCACACGATCAAACACGATCAGCTGACGCGCAATCTGGTCGGCCCGTGCCGACGAGCTCTCGAGGCTCATCAGGAGCCCCGACTTGAGCTGGGCGCGGGCGCGGGCGACCTCATCCTCCGTCACCCCGGAGGCGAACTTCTCGAGTTCCCCCGCACCGGCGCCGAACAGTTCGTCGGCCTGATTCGGCGACGTCGCGGCATAGATGCCGAGCAGCCCGCAGTCGGCATAGGCCGAAACGAACGAGCCGACCGTGTAGCACAGGCCGCGCCGCTCGCGGATTTCCTGGAACAGCCGCGACGACAGTCCGCCACCGAGAATGGTGGACAGGATCTGCAGCGTGTAGAACCGGGAATCGGTGTAGCCCGGTGCCTCGAACGCAAGCACGGCATGGGACTGCTCGAGCGTCTTGCGGTGCGCGATCTCGCCACCACGATAACGGCCCGGACCGCAACCGGGCCCGCGGTCGAGCCTGAGGCCGGCGAACGCCTTCTCGGCGAGCTCGACCAACCGGTCATGGTCGATCGCCCCGGCCGCGGAGATCACGATCGAGGGGGCGCCGTAATGGGTGTCGCGGTAGCCCGCGATCGATTCCGGCGAGAATCCGGAGACGGTTTCGGCCGTCCCGAGGATCGACCGGCCGAGCGGCTGGTCGGGGAACGCCGCCTCCTGCGCCAGATCGAACACAAGGTCATCCGGCGTGTCGCGGACGGCGGCAATCTCCTGGATCACGACCTGTCGCTCGCGGGCGAGCTCGGCCTCGTCGAACACCGGTTCGAGCACGATGTCGGCAAGGACGTCGAGGGCCAGCGCCACGTCGTCCTTCAGCACCCGGGCGTAGTAGGCGGTCGTCTCCATGCCGGTGGCGGCGTTGATGTCGCCGCCGGCATTCTCGATCTCCTCGGCGATCTGGCGGGCAGTGCGCCGCCGGGTGCCCTTGAACGCCATGTGCTCGAGAAGGTGGGACAGCCCGTGCTGGTCGGCCGTTTCGTGGCGGGCGCCGGCGCCGACCCAGGCGCCGAGCGAAACCGTGCGCACGTGTGGCATCTCATCGGTCACGACCCGCAGGCCGCTGGAAAGCTGTGTTACCCGTACCGTCATAGTCCTCTCGTACTCAGGCGGAGACCCTGGTTGCAAGTATATGGTCTCTCACCTTCCGGAAATCATTCGGCAGGACCACGTACCGTTCCGGCCCGTCGAGCAATCCGGCGAGCGCCGGCGGCAACTCCGGCCGCATGCCCGTCGCCTGTTCGACCGCATCGGGGAACTTTGCCGGATGGGCCGTCGCAAGCACCACGAGAGGCTCGCCCGGTCCGGTGGCCGCGCCGTCGGCGGCGGCGATGCCCACCGCCGTATGCGGGTCGACCAGCATGCCCGTTTCCGCGAGGGTCCGCTCCATGCAGCGGGCGGTCGTCTCCTCGTCGACGCGAACGGCGTCGAAGTCTTCGCGCAGCCGGCGCAGCGCTTCGGCACCGATCGTGAACCCGCCGTCCGAGGCGAGATCCTTCATCATGGCGGCGACTGTGGCACCATCGCGCCCGCTGGCGTCGAACAGCACGCGCTCGAAGTTGCTCGACACCTGGCTGTCCATGCTGGGGCTCATCGTCGCCCGGACTTCGCCGACCCGGTAGCTGCCGTCCTGCAGGGCACGCACCAGGATGTCATTGACATTGGTGGCGACGATCAGCCGGCCGACCGGAAGCCCCATCCGGCTGGCGACGTAGCCGGCATAGATGTCACCGAAATTGCCCGTCGGTACCGCGAAGCTCACCCGCCTCGCCGGCGAACCGAGGGCGACAGCCGCCGCAACATAGTAGACGATCTGGGCCATGATCCGCGCCCAGTTGATGGAATTCACGCCGGCGACCCGACTGCCCTCGTTCAGGCGTTCGTCGGCAAACAGCGCCTTTACCAGCTTCTGGCAATCGTCGAACGTGCCCTCCACCGCGATGTTGTGAACGTTGGGCGCGATGACGGTGGTCATCTGGCGCCGCTGCACCTCGCTCACGCGCCCATGCGGGTGCAGGATGTGAATGTCGGCGGCCTTGCAGCCGCTGAATGCCGCGATGGCGGCGCTGCCCGTATCGCCGGACGTGGCACCGATCACGGTCGCGCGCTCGCCACGGCGGACAAGCTCGCGGTCCATCAACCGGCCAAGCAGTTGCAGGGCCACGTCCTTGAAGGCAAGCGTGGGCCCGTGGAACAGCTCGAGCAGCCAGCGCCGACCGTCTAGCTGCCGCAGCGGGGCGACGGCGCGATGACCAAACCCCGCGTAGGCGTCGTCGATCATGGCCGCAAGCTCACGGTCGGGAATCTCCCCGCCGACAAAGCCGCGCATGACCGCAAGCGCGACTTCCGCGTAGTCGCAACCCTGCAGCGCCTCGAGCGCGGCGGCATCCAGCGGCGGCCAGGTCTCCGGTACGTAGAGCCCGCCGTCGGGGGCAAGCCCCGCCAGCATGACATCGAGAAATCCGGCGGCAGGCGCCGCCCCGCGTGTGCTCACGTATTGCAAGATCAGCCCGCCCAGTCGTTCTTCGCACCTGGCATCAGCAGTCCCATGATCTTCGTGCACCGGCCGTGGACAATCGGCAAGCCTCGCCTGCACGCGCCGCGCCGGGGCGCCACGGCCGGCTGGTCATGGCTCGCGCCGCAGATGCCAGGCAACAAACACCCCGACGAGGCACGCCGCCAGACCGAACCAGGTCAGGGCATAGCCGAGATGCCGGTTGTTGAGCTGGATACGCGCCGGCGCCGGCCGCGGCAATCCCCCGGCGGGCGCCGGTTCCGTCAGCGCCAGGTAGAACGGCGCCACATCGGCATTGTCGAGCAGGCCTGCCATGCTTGGCACGTCGACAATGAACCACATGTTGTTACCGGGGGTCGCATCGGGCGTGAAGATATTGGCTTCGCCCGACCGGCGCAGAACTCCGGTTATCTCGATTTCACCCGCCGTCTCGCCGATGGAATTGCCGGCGTCCGGCTTGAGCTGCTGGGGGACGAAGCCGCGGTTGACGAGAACGGTGCCACCCTGCGCCAGTTCGAGCGGGGTCAAGATCCAGTACCCTGCTGTCCCGTCGTCGGGATACTGGGTGAAGACATGAAACTCGCGCCGGTGATCGAAAACGCCGCGTGCCGTGAACCTCCGGAACTCCTGCGCGGCGAGGTCCAGCGTTTCCCATTCAGCCGATGCCGGAAGCGGCGCAGGAGGCAGCTGCGCCCGTTCCTCGATGGATTCGATCAGCGCCGTCTTCCATTCGAGCCTCTGGACCTGCCATGTCCCCAGCCCGATGAGCAGGGCGAGGACCGGTAGTGCGACTACCGTCGGCCAGAATTCGAGGCGAATGCGCATGGCGACAGGCCGCCCGATGGGCGGCGCCCGCATCCGTCAGGCGGCCGAGCCGCCGTCGTCAGGCCGCTCCGGCGCGCGGGTATTGTACTGATGGCACAGCAGCATCGCCTTCATCGGCCGCAGCAACGCGAGCGGCAATCCGAGGATCAGCGGCAGCCAGAGCGCCGCGTGCACCCAGTAGGCCGGCCGCCACGTCATCTCGACCCACAGCGCCAGGCCGACGACCACGAACCCGACGATGAAGATGACGAACACGGCCGGCGCGTCCCCGGAATCGAAGAAGTCATAGTCGAGCCCGCAGGCGTCGCACTTGGCCGGCGAGGTCAGATAGCCGCTGAACAGCCTGCCCTGCCCGCAGCGCGGGCAACGGCAGCGCGCGCCGGTGGCGAGCGGCGACAGTGGCGGGTAGAGGCGTTCTTGCGTCGTCATGCTCCAGGACTGGCGTCTAGTGGGCCGCAACGGTGTCGCCGGCGCCCCAGACGTAGATGCAGGCGAACAGGAACAGCCAGACCACGTCGACGAAGTGCCAGTACCAGGCGGCCGCCTCGAAGCCGAAGTGATGATCGGGCTTGAAGTGACCGGCAAGCGCACGGAACAGGCACACGGTCAGGAAAATCGTGCCGATGAGGACGTGGAAGCCATGGAAGCCGGTCGCCATGAAGAAGGTTGCGCCGTAGATGCTGCCGGAGAAGCCGAAGGCTGCGTGCGCGTATTCGTAGGCCTGCACGCACGTGAAGAGCGCGCCCAGCGCCACCGTCAGCACCAGACCCCAGATGAGGCCCTTGCGGTTGCCGTGCTGCAGGGAGTGGTGGGCCCAGGTGACCGTCGTGCCGGAAGTCAGCAGGATGATCGTGTTGAGAAGCGGCAGGTGCCAGGGATCGAAGGTCTCGATGCCCTGCGGCGGCCATTGCCCGCCGGTATGCTCGATCCGTGCGACCTGGATGGCTTCGCCGGCGAACAGGCTGGCATCGAAGTAGGCCCAGAACCAGGCGGCAAAGAACATCACCTCCGAGGTGATGAACAGGATCATGCCGTAGCGGAGGTGAAGCTGCACCACGGGCGTATGGTGCCCCTCGTACTCGGCCTCGCGGATGACGTCGCGCCACCACATTGCCATGGTGTAGAGGACGGCTATGGCGCCGATGATCAGCAGCCACCATCCCATGTCGTGGAAATAGAGGATGGCGCCGGTGGCGAGAAGAAACGCCGCCAACCCGCCGAGCGCCGGCCACGGGCTCGGGTCGACCAGGTGATACGGATGGTCCTTTGCGTGCGCCTCAGCCATATCGTGCTACCTCATCCCCAGATGCGAAGTCTTCTCGCGCGTTAGATCTACTGTACCGACCGGGGCGCCTCGGCACGCCGCTCCTCGGTCGGGAAGAAGGTGTAGGACAGCGTGATCGTCCTGACGTGGTCCAGGTTCGGGTCGTCGGCGATCGCAGGGTCGATGAAGAAGGTCACCGGCATGTCCACGGACCGGCCGGGCTCCAGATGCTGTTCGGTGAAGCAGAAGCAGTCGACCTTGTTGAAATAGGCCCCCGCCTCGAGCGGGGTCACGTTGAAGGTTGCCGTACCCGTCGTGTCCCGCCCGGACACGTTCTCGGCCCGGTAGAAGGCAAGCGCCTGCTCGCCGACGTTGAGCGCGATCTCGCGCTGCTCCGGCCGGAACTTCCACGGAATGCCGCCGGCGACGTTGGCGTCGAACCGAACCTTGATCACCCGGTCGAGGACCTCTACCGGCGCCGCCTCGGCGACCTGCGGCGTCCCGCCGTATCCGGTGACCTGGCAGAACAGCCGGTACAGCGGCACGGCGGCGTAGGACATCCCCACCATTCCGACCACCGCCACCAGGCAGATACCGGCAACCATGTGGTTGCGGGAGAAGCGCCGCGGGTGATGCTGTGGTGACTTACCGGACATTGCTCGACACTACAGTGGCCTGTTCATCACGTTGCCGCCCATGTGGACGATGGTGACGATGTAGAACAGGATGACGAGACCAGCGAGCACCAGCGCAATGGCGATCGAACGGGTGCGGCGCCGCTTCTTCTCCTCGGGAGTAAGCTGGTAGCCATCGTCGCTCATGCCCCGCCCCAGGGTGCGTGGACCATCAAACCGAACCCGTGTTCCACCAGCACCAGGGCGAAAACCAGGAACAGATACAGCACGGAGTAGGCGAACAGGTCGCGCGCCGCCTTGTCGGCAGGCCGCCCTTCCCGCACCCGGTAGACCCGCCACGCGAAGGCCAGGAACGCCACGCCGAGAACCGCGGCGCCGGCGACATACAGCAACCCCGCCTGGCCGATTGCCGCCGGCAGCAGGCTGATCGGCACCAGCAGCACCGAGTAGATCAGGATCTGCCGGCGCGTCTCGTCACCACCGGCGACCACCGGCAGCATCGGCACGCCGGCCGATTCGTAGTCGTCGGAGCGGTAGAGCGACAGCGCCCAGAAATGCGGCGGCGTCCACATGAAGATGATGAGGAAGAGGATGATGCCGCCGAGCTCGATGCTGCCGGTCGCCGCCGCCCAGCCGACCATCGGCGGAAACGCGCCGGCGGCGCCGCCGATGACGATGTTCTGCGGCGTACGGCGCTTCAGCCACATGGTGTAGACGAACACGTAGAAGCCGATGGTCAGCGCCAGCAGCGCCGCCGCCGTCCAGTTGACCAGCGTCCCGAGCAGGACAACCGAGCCGGCGCCAAGGATCACGCCGTAGGTCAGCGCCTCGCTGGCCAGCACGCGACCCGCCGGCACCGGCCGTGCCATGGTCCGGCGCATCCGGGCATCGATGTCGGCGTCGTACCACATGTTGAGCGCACCGGCGGCGCCGGCACCGACGGCGATGCAGATGAGCGCCGCCATCCCGATCACCGGATGCACAGTCCCGGGAGCGGCGATCATGCCGACGAGGGCGGTGAACACCACCAGCGACATGACCCGCGGCTTGAGCAGCACGACGAAGTCGTTCACCGAGCCGGTGCCCGCGAGCGCACTGCTCCTGGGCGTCGCGGCGGCACCGGCGTGGTGGGTACTCGTGTCCGTCATTTGCGCCATCAACCCCGAGCCGGCGTCATTCGATGCGCGGCAGCTTGTTGAACTGGTGGAACGGCGGCGGCGAGGACAGCGTCCACTCCAGCGTGGTCGCGCCGACACCCCACGGGTTGTCGCCGGCGACGCGCTTGCGCATGAACGCCTCGATCACTACCGCCATGAAGATCGCCACGCCGACGGCCGAGATGTAGGAACCGATCGACGACACGTAGTTCCAGCCCGCATAGACGTCGGGATAGTCGACATACCGGCGCGGCATGCCGGACAGGCCGAGGAAGTGCTGCGGGAAGAACACCAGGTTGACGCCGATGAAGGTCACCCAGAAGTGCAGCTTCGCGAGGAAGCTGTTGTACCGGTAGCCGGTCATCTTCGGGAACCAGTAGTACCAGCCGGCGAAGATCGCGAACACCGCGCCGAGCGACAGCACGTAGTGGAAGTGCGCGACCACATAGTAGGTGTCGTGCAGCGACCGATCGAGGCCGGCGTTGGCCAGCACCACACCGGTCACGCCACCGATGGTGAACAGGATGATGAAGCCGATCGCCCACAGCATCGGGGTGCGGAACTCGATCGAGCCGCCCCACATGGTGGCAACCCAGGAGAACACCTTCACCCCCGTCGGCACCGCAATGACCATGGTGGCGGCGACGAAGTAGGCCTGGGTGTCGACGTCGAGGCCGACGGTGAACATGTGGTGCGCCCACACCACGAAGCCGATCAGGCCGATCGCCACCATCGCGTAGGCCATCCCGAGGTAGCCGAAGATCGGCTTCTTCGAGAAGGTCGAGACCACGTGGCTGACGATGCCGAAGCCGGGCAGGATGAGGATGTAGACCTCGGGGTGGCCGAAGAACCAGAACAGATGCTGGTACAGGATCGGGTCACCGCCGCCCGACGGGTCGAAGAACGTGGTGCCGAAGTTGCGGTCGGTGAGCAGCATGGTGATGGCACCGGCCAGCACCGGCAGCGACAGCAGCAGCAGGAACACCGTGACCAGGATCGCCCACACGAACAGCGGCATCTTGTGCAGCGTCATGCCGGGGGCGCGCATGTTGAAGATGGTGGTGATGAAGTTGATGGCGCCGAGGATCGACGATGCACCGGCGATGTGCACCGACAGGATGGCGAAATCCATCGCCGGTCCGGGCTGCCCCGAGGTCGCTAGCGGCGGGTACATCGTCCAGCCGCCGCCGGTCCCGGAGCCCCCTGGAGGGCCCTCGACGAACATCGAGATCAGCATCAGCGCGAACGACGGCGGCAGCAGCCAGAACGACAGGTTGTTCATCCGCGGGAACGCCATGTCGGGAGCGCCGATCATGATCGGCACGAACCAGTTGCCGAAGCCGCCGATCAGCGCCGGCATCACCATGAAGAAGATCATGATGAGCCCGTGCGCGGTCACGTAGGCGTTGAAGACGTGAGGATCGGCAAAGTACTGCATGCCGGGATCCTGAAGCTCCATGCGCATCAGGACCGACAGCGCGCCACCGACCAGTCCGGCGATGATGGCGAACACAAGGTACATCGTGCCGATGTCCTTGTGGTTCGTCGAATAGACGTACCTCCGCCAACCGGTGGGGTGATGTTCGTGCCCGGCGTGGGTCGCTACTTCGGTCATCTCACGCTGTCTCCTCGAAAAACCGCTGCGGCCGCATCGCCTCGACGGGCCGGCGGCGATCGTGTTGCCTCACCTCGCCTCGTCGACCGCGGCAGTCTCGACTGCCTTCGGGGCCGACGCCATTGCCGCTATGACCTGACGCGTCGCTTCCTCGGGCCCCTCGTCGCGCATCGCCGTCAGCCAGGCCTCGAACTGCTCGTCGGTCACGACCCGCACCTCGATCGGCATGAAGGCATGGCGGTTGCCGCACAGTTCGGCACACTGCCCATAGAAGGTGCCGGTCTGGGTGGCGCGGAACCAAGTCTCGTTTAGGCGGCCGGGAACCGCGTCGATGCGGACGCCGAACGACGGGATCGCCCAGTTGTGGAGGACATCGTTGGCGGTGACGATGACGCGGACGGTCTTGTTGACGGGGACCACCATCGGCGTGTCGACGGCGAGCAGGCGCGGCGCCTGCGGATCGATCTCGCGCCGCTCGGCCAGGGTGTCGTCCTCCAGCAGCAGCGAATCGAACGACAGATCGTCGTGATCGGGATACTCGTAGCTCCAGTACCACTGGCTGCCGATCGCCTTGACGGTGAAGTCGGCCTCGGGGATTTCCAGCTGGTGGTAGAGCAGACGGAACGACGGAATGGCGATCACCACCAGGATCAGCACCGGCACGATCGTCCACACCACCTCGAGCAGCGTGTGATGGGTGGTCCGTGCCGGCGTCGGATTGGCGCGGTGATTGAACCGCACCATGCAGATGACGAGGAGCACCAGCACCAGGACCACGATCGCCGTGATGATGACGAGGATGAAGTTGTGGAAAGCGTTGGTGCTCTCCATCACCGGCGTCACCGCCTCCTGCATGCCCAGTTGCCACGGCTTCGCCATGCCGACCTGAGCCAGCGCCGCCAGCGGTGCCAGCATCGCCAGGACAGCAGCCACCGCACCCGCAAGAACGGCGTGTCGCATTCCTCTGCGCATTCCCTTTGTCTCCCCCGGTCGCCGGCCGGCGACCAAGTCACGGATTGTCAACCGGAAATCGCCCATCGCTGCGCGACTTCATCCTCGGCTGAGAAACCACAATCACACGCCGGCTGCAATCATAACCAGCGCGGCAAAACTTCGCGCCACGGCACGGCCGCTGCCGCCGCAAGGTACCGCGATCGACGTCAGGGTACACGGTTTTCCGCATTTTTGCCCTATTCCGCCGACATTTCATCGCCACGTTCAGGGAGGACAGCCGGCGGCGCGGACATTGCCGAAGCCGGCGGTTCCCGCGGTGACGCGTTTGCGGCGCATTGACCCACGAACCGGTCAGCATGCCGAATCACGGGCGACACGGGCTCCCGGGGTCGCCGCCGCCCGCCGCGGCAGGCGCGGACACCGTGCGGATACGCCGTCCACGCGCAAGGGGCTTTGACGCAGGACCACAGGTGGATTAACTATGGCGACTCGACAGATCCTAGGATCCTCGCATTCGATGCCAGCAACCAACCACCGCCGCACGGGCCTGGCCGCCGTCATTGCCGCCGCCGTCATTGCCGGTGCCGCCGCCTTGGCGGCGCCAGCACTCGCGCAGCAGGCCCAGCAGTCACCGCAGCCCCAGCAGGGGCAGGAAGGCCACGACGGCGAGACCGTCGCCACCCACGGCGACTGGAGCATCCGCTGCCAGACGATGTCCGACATCGCCGCCGAGACCGGCGCCAAGATCAACGGCGCCGACGGCAAGGGCGATCAGGCCGGCAACAAGCGGCAGTGCGCGATGGTGCAGACGGTTCTCCACGAGGAGAACCGCAACGTCGGCATGAGCGTCGTGGTCCTGAAGATGCAACGCGACGACCAGGTGCAGACCACGATGCGGATCATGGCACCGGTGGGCGTGTTCCTGCCGACCGGGGTGGCGCTGGAGATCGACGGCTCGCCGGTCGGTCGCATCGGCTTCACCAGGTGCCTGCCGCAGGTGTGCATCGCCAACGCCGACATGAGCGAGGAACTGCTCGGCAAGCTCAGGAAGGGCGGCAAGGCGAACTTCATCATCTATCGCGCGCCGGGCGTCGGCATCGGTCTCCTGTTCTCGCTGAACGGCTTCACCGCCGCCTTCGATTCGCTCGGATCGCTTTGACGCACGCCGGCACCGCGTCCGCGCCGCGTCGCAGGCGGCCAGGATGGCAGATGTGACTTTCTCGAACGACCTTGACCGCCAGCGCGTCGACGCGCTGGTCGCGAATGCGCTTTCCGGCTGCGACGACGGCGAGCTGTTCCTGGAGGAACGGCTGTCCGAATCGCTCGTCTTCGACGATGGCCACCTGAAGGCGGCCAGCTACGACGCGGCGCGCGGCTTCGGGCTGCGGGCGGTCGCCGGGGAGGCGACCGGCTATGCCCATTCCGACGAACTCTCCGAACAGGCGCTGGCGCGCGCCGCCGACGCCGTCGCGGCGGTCAAGGCCGGGCACTCCGGCAGCCTCGCGCTGCCGCCGGAGCGCACCAACCGGGTGCTCTACGAGGCCGACAATCCGCTTGCCGAGCACCCGTTCGAGGAGAAGGTCGAACTGCTTACGGCGATCGACGCCTACGCGCGCGGCCGCGACGAACGGGTGCAGCAGGTCTCGGTGTCGCTGGCGGGGGAGTACCAGTCGGTCGAACTGGTCCGCCCGGACGGGCAGCGGGTACGCGACGTACGGCCGCTGGTGCGGCTCAACGTCAGCATCGTCGCCGCCAGCGGCAACCGCCGGGAAACCGGCACCTACGGCTGCGGCGGGCGGGCGCGGTACGGCGAGTTCATCGCCGAGACCTCATGGCGCAGCGTCGTCGACGAGGCGCTGCGGCGGGCGCTCGTCAACCTCGAGGCGGTGCCGGCGCCGGCGGGAGAAATGGACGTGGTGCTGGGTCCGGGGTGGCCCGGCATCCTGCTGCACGAGGCGGTCGGCCACGGGCTCGAAGGCGACTTCAATCGCAAGAAGACGAGCGCGTTCTCCGGCCTGATGGGCGAGCGCGTCGCCGCCCCGGGGGTGACGGTGGTCGACGACGGCACGATCCCGAACCGCCGCGGCTCGCTGACCGTCGACGACGAGGGCACGCCCAGCGGCCGCACGGTGCTGATCGAGGACGGGATCCTGGTCGGCTACATGCAGGACCGGCTGAACGCCCGCCTGATGGGGGCGAAGCCGACCGGCAACGGCCGCCGCCAGTCGTACGCGCACGTGCCGATGCCGCGCATGACCAACACCATCATGCTCGCCGGCGACATGGCGCCGGAGGAGATCATCCGCTCGGTCCGGCACGGGATCTATGCGGTCTCGTTCGGCGGCGGCCAGGTGGACATCACCAGCGGCAAGTTCGTGTTCTCGTGCACCGAGGCCTACCTGATCGAGAACGGGAGGCTCGGCGCGCCGCTCAAGGGCGCGATGCTGATCGGCAACGGCCCGGACGCGCTCACCCGGGTGACGATGATCGGCAACGACATGGCCCTCGATCCGGGCATCGGCACCTGCGGCAAGGCCGGCCAGGGAGTTCCGGTGGGGGTTGGCCAGCCGACGCTCAGGATCGACCGGCTCACCGTAGGCGGCACGGCCGCCTGACCGCGCCGGTGGCCTTGTGTCGCCGGCCGCGATCCCCAAGTTCCGCGACAGCAAGAACGATCAGCAGCGAGAATTGGCGATGCGTGTACTGTGCATCGGTTCGGCGATGATCGACATCATCGTGATCGTCGCCAGCCGCAACATCGAGCGCATGACCATGTCCAACGTCACCGCGTCGTACCTGCTGCTCGAACAGGGCACCAAGGTCGAAGCGGAGTCGATCTCGACCCACGTCGGCGGCGGCGCGGTGAACAGCGCGGTGGCGATGCGCCGGCTCGGAGCCGAGGTCGCGGTGCTCAGCAAGGTGGGCGACGACACCAACGGCCGGCGGGTAATGGAGCACCTGGCCGCCGAGGGCGTCGATGCCGGGTTTGTCGCCTGCGGCGAGGGCCTGCCGACGGGACAGGCAGTCATGGTTTCCTCCCACGACCGCAATGCCGCGATCTTCGTTCAACGCGGCGCCAACGGGCACCTGGGTCTGCAGGACATCCGCCCCGAGATGTTCGACGGCCGGGATCTCGTCTACGTCTCCACGCTCAGCAACCAGTCGGCCGAGAGTTTTCCCGCGATCGTGGAGTACGGACGCAAGGCCAATGCCTTCGTCACCGTGAATCCCGGCATCCGCCAGATCACGGCACGGACGGAGGCGCTGCTGTCGTCGCTGGCCGGCGTCGAGCTCATTGCCGTCAACCGGCTCGAGGCGAGCGCACTCGTCCCGGCCGTCGCCGTGCGCGGCAACCGTGACAGCGCCCGTGAGCTGGCAGGTATCTCCGAGGCAACCGACGCGCCGCCGCTCCTCCACGCGTTCCTCACGTTCGGCGGCTTCGAGATGGCATTCCCCGAACTGGTCAGCCGGCTGATGGAGCTGACCGGCGTGCGGCGGGTGCTGGTGACGGACGGCCGCGCGGGCGCCTGCCTGGCCGACGACTCGGGCGTGCACTTCTGCCCCCACCTCGACATCGAGCCGCAGGGCACGGCGGGCGCCGGTGACGCGTTCACCTCCACCCTCAGCCGGTTCCTGGCCGCCGGCTGCCCGGCCGGCGAAGCCTTGCAGGCCGCGGCGGTCAATGCGGCGTCCGTCGTCGAGTGGTCCGATACCCAATCGGGCCTGCTCACGAGCGAAGCGCTCAAGGCACGAACGGATGCGGTGGCAGCCCGGCTACCGATCCGCAGCTGGGCGTGGGCGTCCTGATCGACCGCACGCCGCCCTTGCCGGCGGGGCCATGGCGGGCTAAAGCCGGCAGGCGGGAGCAGGAGGAGCCGCGATGAGCCAGCGATCGATGCAGTCAACGGCCGCGGCGCAGGACGTACAGTTCGAGATCACCACGTCGCGGCAGTTCGAGTCGTGGCTCGCCGAGCAGAAGACGTCGCTCGCCTTCACCACCTACCAGGCGGGCAAGGTGTTCTTCCTGGGCCTGAAGCCCGATGGCCGCCTTGCGGTTTTCAACAGGACGCTCGAACGCTGCATGGGCCTCGCCCTGCGCGACGGCGTGCTGTGCCTTGCCACGCTCTACCAGATCCTGCGGTTCGTGGACGTGGCCATGGAACAGCCGGTGCCGGAACCACACGACGCCCTGTTCCTGCCGCAGCTGAGCTACATCACCGGCGATCTCGACGTGCACGACGTGGCGATCGACGAGACCGGCGTACCCATCTTCGTCAACACGCTGTTCAGCTGCATCGCACGGGTGAGCGACAGCCACAGTTTCGCACCCGTCTGGCAGCCGCCGTTCATCGACCGGCTCGCAGCGGAGGACCGCTGCCATCTCAACGGCCTCGCGCTCCGTGACGGCCGGCTCGCCTACGTGACGGCTGTCGGGCCAACCAACGTCGCCGACGGCTGGCGCGACCACCGACGCGACGGCGGCATCGTCATCGACACCCAGACAAACGAGATCGTCGTCTCTGGGCTGTCGATGCCGCATTCGCCGCGGTGGCACCGGGACAGGCTGTGGCTGCACAACTCCGGCACCGGACACTTCGGATTTGCCGACCTCGAGCGCGGCACCTTCGAGCCGGTCGCCTTCTGCCCGGGTTACCTGCGAGGGCTTTCCTTCATCGGCGACTTTGCCGTGGTGGGCCTGTCCAAGCCACGCGAGAACCGCACCTTTTCCGGCCTTGCGCTCGACGACAACCTGGAGAGCAACAAGGTGGCGCCCCGCTGCGGCCTGTACGTGATCGACCTGCGATCCGGCGACGTCGTCCACTGGGCGAGGATCGAGGGCGTGGTGAGCGAGCTCTACGACGTCCTGGCGCTGCCAGGACGACGCAATCCATCGCTGATCGGATTCCGCACCGACGAGGTCAGGCGGGTGATCTCGATCGGCCGGGCGTAACTCCTGCCGGGGCGGCCACGGCGCCCCGCCCGCCCCTACGCCTCCGTCAGCCGAGTACCGAGAAGCTGCTCTCGGTGTTGATCTCGCGCAGCCGCGAATAGAACTTCAGGCTGACGGTGCGGTCGACATGACGCAGATGGAAGTCGATCGGGTCGGCATCGTGGTCGTGGCCCGATTCGCACGCGGTGATCAGTTCGGCCATCATCTCGCCGACGATCGGAGCGTTCTTGAACTGATTGCCGCTGGTTCCGACAGCCATGTAGAAGCCGGGCAGGTCCGACTTGTCGTAGATCGGGATCCAGTCGTCGGAGACGTCGTACAATTCCACCACGCCCCTGGCCTGCTGCGGCACGCCGAGCTCCGGCATGCGCTGGCCCAGGCGCATCACCTGTACCGTCCACTGGTCGGTAAAGCCGCGGTCAAAGTCGTCCGGATCGACCCACTGCCGCTCGTCGCACTCGGGATCCTCGCTGCCGATGAGAATGTGATTGCCGGTCTCGGGGCGGATGTAGATCCCGGTTTCGCCATCGTTGAAGACGTAGCCGTTGCGCTCGTAATCGAAGCCCTTTGGCGACGGCACATGGCAGACCTCGTGGCGCAGCGCGCGGGTCCGGATCCGCATGCCCTCCTCCACGCCAGCCATCCGGTTGACCTTCCACGAATGCGGGCCGGAGACATTGACCACGACAGGAGCGTCTATCTCCTCGCCGCCCGCGATCGTCACGCCGGCAATGCGCCCGCCCGACCGGCGGATTTCGTCAACATTGGCGTTGAACCGGAACACTGCCCCGGCCGCCTCCGCCGCGCGTTGCAGATTGTGCGTCGCGAGCTGCGGGTCGGTGACATAGCCCCCATCGGGGAAGTACACGCCTCCCGGCAGCGGCGCGCCCTGCGGCTCGCCGAACTTCGGATCGTCAGGCAGCCTGGTTTCTCCGAAGCTGTCGAGCACGATCACGGGCAACTTCTCGAGTACCTTCGCCGCGTCCCATTCCTCGTACGGGCAGCCGATGCGGTCCATGAGCCGGATGGTCGATTCGAGATAGCCGTTGGCCGGCGACTTCAGCCTGAGGCAGCCACACGGGACGTATCGCGCAAGGCCGCGTTCGTCCTCCACACCCAGGAAGCCGCCCCAGTTCTTCCAGTAGAAGTGACTCTCCCAGCCGAGGAGTGCGCCGTCCACGGTCGAATAGTACGGACGAACGATGGCGCAGGAGCCCGACGTCGATCCGTAGCCGGCTGCGGGGAGCCTGTCGACGCAGAGCACGTTCAGCCCCTTCCGCGCCAGCCCGAGCGCCACTGCCGCGCCGATGACACCGGCGCCGATGATTATCGCATCGAACGACTTAGACATGTGTTTCAGCCCCTCCAGATCCGGTCATGCAGCCGGCAGCGTCATCTGTGTTCGGCTTCGGCCAGGAGATCGCTCAACCTGACCAGTGCCGCGGCGATGGCGTTGCGGGTGATGAAGCCGACGGCCCTCACGTCGCCGCGGGCCATCGCGCGCTGTGTCATTTCCACGTCATTCAGGAAGACCGCCACTTCACTCCGCCAATCGAGGCGCGGCATGAAATGGAACCACATCCGGGCGGTCCGGAAATACAGCTCGTCGTACATCCGGCGCATCAGGTCGTTTCCGATCAGCGTACAGATGCAGCCGTGAACACGAACGTCGATGTACGCGAAGCGCTCGATGTCGCGGCGGTCGAGCAACGGCCGCAGTTCGTCGGCGAGCGAAGCGAGTTCGGCAACCACCTCCGGGTCCGGAGCCGGTGAGTCGAGCACGCCGATGAGCTCGGCCAGGTGCATGCGCAACTCGGTCGCCGGACGCAGGTATTCGAAATCGATATCAGCCACCGTCGTGCCGACGCCATGGCGGGTGATCACGAGCCCTTCGTGCTCGAGGCGCTGCAGCACGTTGCGGATCGGCGTCCGGCTGACGCCGTGCTCCTCGGCGAGTGCGTCGAGATCGAGGCGCATCGCCGGCGGGTACTGGAGCAGCGTGATGCGCTCGCGAAGGGTGCGGTGAATGGCGTTGAACCGCAGCCGCCAAGGACTGGTGTCGCCTTTCGGCCGCCAGTGTCCGACCACGGTGCCGGCGTCGGGCCTACCAACGGCTTCGGATCGTCGGGCGTTCATGGCATGGACCGGGGTTCCTCGGAGCCCTGAGAGCGGCAGGAGAGTACCGACAGCTGCCAGCGAAATATATATCATCGTGACGAAGCCTGCCTAGCGAGATGTTCCGCGTTCACTGGCAGGCCAGTCGACACCACGGTCCGTCGACCGCGTTTTCGCGTCCAACACGGACCGATCATGGTACCAGTGGAAACCGGCGGCAGTCGGCGGGATTCCTCTTCGCAACCCGAAAATTCGATGATATATATTTCTGCCACATTTTCTGTCCGGGAAGGTCAGCCATGAGCCGTGTCGAGGGAGAACTCTCCGCTACCCTGGAGGTTCTGGACCGTCTCGTAGCCTTTCCGAGCGTCTCGGCCGCTCCCAATCTGGACCTCGTGGACTACGTCCGGGACTACCTGGCGCGGCTCGACATCCAATCCAACCTCAGCCTCGACGACAGCGGCACGCGCGCCAACCTGCATGCGGTGGTAGGGCCGAAGGTGGACGGCGGCGTCGCCCTGAACGGCCATACCGACGTGGTGCCCGCCGAGGACGACGGCTGGACCGATCATCCGTTCACGCTCGTCCAGCGCGACGGCAGGCTGTACGGTCGCGGGGCGGTCGACATGAAGGGCTTTCTCGCCTGCTGCATCGGCTCCGCAGCGGCCCTCGCCGCCAAGCCGCTGAAGCGCCCGGTCCACATCACCATGTGCTATGATGAGGAAATCGGCGGTTTCGGCGCTCCGGTCCTCGTCGCCGACATGGCGCGGACGGGCCCGCGCCCGGCACTGGCCATTGTCGGCGAACCGACCGAGATGAGCATCATTTGCGGTCACAAGGGCGGCCTCGAACTGAGGACGGAAATCTCGGGGCTGGCGGGGCATGCCTCCGACCCGCGGCGCGGCGTGAATGCCATCTACTTCGCCGCCCGCTTCATCGGCCGGCTTGAGGAAATGGCGCGCGAACTTGCCGCATCGCCGGTGCGAGGCTCCCCGTTCGATCCGCCCTGGTCGACCATTTCGGTCGGCACGATCGAAGGCGGGGTGGCGCGCAACGTGATTCCCGGCTCGTGCGCATTCGACTGGGAGATCCGCCCGGTACCGGGCGACGACGGCGCCGCCATCCTCGCGCAGGCCGAACGGTATGCCTACGAGGAACTGCTGCCGGAGATGCGGGCGATCTGTCCCGATGCGGACATCCGGATCGAGACCCATGCGCTGGTGCCCGCGCTCGACCACGAGCAGGCCGCAGACGCCGTGGAGTTCGTGCGCGGGCTCACCGGACTCAACGACGTGTCGGTCGTCTCGTTCGGCACCGACGCCGGCCACTTCTGCCGGGCGGGCATTTCCACCGTCGTGTTCGGCCCCGGCAGCATCGAGCAGGCGCACAAGCCGGACGAGTTCATCACGGTCGACCAGATTGCCGCCTGCCTGGCATTCCTTGACCAACTTGGCGACCGTCTCGCGCAGTAGAGCAGCATGGGAGACCGCACGACCGTCAACGCCCAGGACAATCGACCATCCGGCCTCAGCCGCGTATTCGCGGCCGCCGGGCCGTCACGCGGACGGTTCGCCCGCGTCCGAAGCGGACCATAAAGAACCGCACGGGTTCGATCACATGTGGGAGGTAAACATGAGACAACTCTTCAAGTCGCTGCTCGGCCTCGCCGGCACCGCGGCCCTCGCCGTCGCCATTGGCGGCACCGCCATGGCGCAGGACACGCTGCAGAAGATCAAGGATCAGGGCTATATCCGCATCGGCTTCGCCAACGAGGCGCCCTACGGCTACGCCACGCCCGACGGCAAGCTCACCGGCGAATCTCCCGAAGTGGCACGGGCGATCCTCGAGAAGATGGGCATCACCGAGATCGACGGCGTGCTGACGGAATTCGGCTCGCTGATTCCGGGCCTGCTGGCCGGCCGCTTCGACATCATTGCCGCCGGCATGTTCATCAACCCGCAGCGGTGCGAACAGGTGCAGTTCTCCGAACCGTCGTACGGAATCGGCCAGGCGTTCCTGGTCAAGGAAGGCAATCCGAAGGGCATCAAGGATTACTCCAGCATCGCCGAGAACAGCGAGCTCAAGCTCGCGGTGATGGCCGGCGCGGTGGAGGCGGGTTACGCCAAGAAGGCCGGTGTCGACCAGTCGCAGCTGGTCGTGCTTCCGGACCAGTCGAGCCTCGTCAGCGCGGTCAAGGCCGGGCGTGCGGACGCCGCGGCGCTGACGGCAAACTCGATCGCCCGCATGGCCGAGCAGAACGAGGGAGTCGAATCGACACCTCCCTTCGGCGAAGTCGCCGGCGAATCGGTGAAGGGCCACGGCGGGTTCGCCTTCCGCAAGGAAGACACCGCGCTCTACGAGGAATTCAACAAGCACCTCAAGGAGTTCATCGGCACGCCTGAGCATATCGCGCTGGTGACGCCGCACGGCTTCGGCGAAGGCTACCTGCCCAACAAGACGACGGCGGAGCTCTGCGCCGGCGAGTGATGGAACAAGAAGGGGGGCGCGTCGTCCGCTTCGGCGGGCGGCGTGCCCACCGCTGACGGGAGGGGACCGGGGATGCCGCTTCGCCCACTCGCCATCTGCGCCATCGTGTTCTTCACGGCCGGCCTCGCGGTCGCGAGCTTCGCCGGATTCCGGGAGTTCATCCCTGGGCTGCTCGAAGGCGCATTGATCACGGTCGAGATCACCATCGGCGGCTGCATCCTCGCGGTCATCATGGCGGTCATCGCCGCCATGCTGAAGATGTACGGGCCGTGGCCGCTGAAGTGGCTGGCGATCGCGTACATCGAGGTATTCCGCGGCACCTCGGCGCTGGTGCAGCTGTTCTGGCTGTTCTTCGTGCTGCCGCACTTCGGGATACTGCTCGAGCCGCTCACCGTGGCCATCCTGGCGTTAGGCCTTAATGTCGGCGCCTACGGCGCCGAGGTGGTTCGCGGGGCGGTAAGCGCGGTGCCGCGCGGCCAGTGGGAGGCCACCGTCGCCCTCAACATGCCGCGCAGGCTTGCGCTCAGGCGCATCATCCTCCCGCAGGCGTTCATCGCCATGATCCCGCCGTGGGGCAACCTGTTCATCGAGCTCCTGAAGGCGACCGCGCTGGTCTCCCTGATCACCATTTCCGATCTCGCCTTCAAGGCGCAGCAGATGAACCAGACCACGTTCCGGACGGTGGAGATCTTCACCATCGTGCTGGTGATGTACCTCGCAATCTCGGCCGTCATCACGGTCGGGATGCGCACCCTCGAAACCTATGCGGCGCGGGGGCTCGCCCGCGGCAGGGCACAGTGATGTTCTGGGACTGGGAATACACCTGGGAAATCCTGCCGGTGCTGCTGCAGGCCTCGATCGTCACCATAGAGGCGACGCTCCTCGGGTTCGTGCTGGCGGCGGTGCTCGGCCTGATATTCGCCATCCTCAGGATGTCGGAGAACCCCTGGATCAGCGTGCCGGTGGGCGCGTTCGTCGAGTTCATCCGCTCGACCCCGGTGCTGATCCAGATATTCTTCATCTTCTTCGTCTTTCCCGAGTTCGGCGTCGTGCTGCCGGCGATGGTGGCAGGTGTCATCGCGCTCGGCCTGCACTACGGCACCTATTGCTCGGAGGTCTACCGGGCCGGGCTCGAGAACATCCCGAAGGGCCAGTGGGAGGCCGCGATCGCGCTCAACCTGAGCCCGTTCCACACCTTCCGCGACATCATCATCCCGCAGGCCATTCCGCCGGTCGTGCCGGCGCTCGGCAACTACTTCGTCGCCCTGTTCAAGGAAACGCCGCTGCTGTCGGCCATCGCGGTCCTCGAGCTGATGCAGACGGCAAAGATCCTCGGCTCGGAAAGCTTCCGCTACACCGAACCGATCACCCTCGTCGGCGTCTTCTTCCTGATCATGAGCCTGGTCGCCGCCTGGCTCATCCGGCGGGTGGAAACCTACCTCAACCGATCGCTGCGCAGCCCGGGAGGTGCGCGATGACGACACCCATGGTCAAGTTCGAGAACGTCACCAAGCGGTACGGACCGCTCACGGTCCTCGACTCGCTCGATCTCGAGATCGCCCCCAACGAGAAGGTTTCGATCATCGGTCCATCCGGCTCCGGCAAGACCACGGTGCTGCGCATGCTGATGACGCTGGAGCGCATCGACGAGGGGGTGATCTACGTCGACGGCCGCCCCCTCACCCACATGCAGAAGAACGGCCAGCTGGTGCCGGCCGACGAATCGCACCTGCGCAAGGAGCGCGGCAACATCGGCATGGTGTTCCAGCACTTCAACCTGTTCCCGCACATGAGCGCGCTCAAGAACTGCATGGAGGCGCCG
>Ga0079224_100001827_pt1 | contig 25111 bp, 23 predicted proteins | sample Stecom2015_FD_80414 | JGI IMG/M metagenome (GOLD analysis project Ga0079224, IMG submission 80414) | Agricultural soil microbial communities from Utah to study Nitrogen management - Steer compost 2015 | ecosystem: Environmental > Terrestrial > Soil > Agricultural land | place: USA: Utah... | reverse complement strand
GCCATCGAGATCGCCGGGCTGCGCCTGGACCCGCTCAGCCATCGGGTCACCGCCCACGGGCGCGAGCTGTCGCTGGGGCCGACCGAATACCGCCTACTGCTCTTCTTCATGAGCCAGCCGGACCGTGTCTTCAGCCGCGGCCAGCTGCTTGACAATGTCTGGGGCACCAACGTCTACATCGAGGAGCGCACGGTGGACGTGCACATCCGCCGCCTGCGCAAGACCCTGGCCGAGACCGGCCACGACCGCCTGATCCAGACCGTCCGTGGCGCCGGCTACCGCTTCTCGGCGCGCTAGCGCCGGCTCGCGCTGGAACGCTCCCGCGGCCACAGCCGCGATCGCCCGCCTTGCCTCGCCATCCGCCGCCGCTTGCCCCGCGGCATGCACGGCTGTAACACGGCTTTGCTGTAATGTAACGTGCTGGCGGCAAGCCGTGCTGGGCAGGCTGAAAGCATTCGATACTTCCTCGCATGAGCCCTTCGGAGCGGCAATGTTTCGTGTACAGGCAGGCAACCCTTGGCTGGATACCCTGATCGTGGTGACCGCTCTGGAAGCGGCGACGGCGGTCGTGGGCTATGCGATCGGCCATCTGTTCCTATCGCTGTGGCTGGTGACGTTGGCCTTTCTGGCCTGGCAGCTGCAGTACGTCCTGCGGCTGGACCGCTGGCTGCACCAGGGCGGCATCGCGGCTCCGCCGGACGCGCCGGGCATCTGGGGCGACGTGTTCAACAGCCTGCGGCGCGCCCAGGAGCGCCATCGCCGCCGGCGCCGGACCCTGGCCGATTTGCTAGCCCGCTCCAAGCAAGCCGCCGATGCGGTGCCCGATGCCGTGGTGGTGCTCGGACCGCGCGGCGAGCTGGAGTGGTGGAATGTGGCCGCCACCAGGCTGCTGGGGCTGCAGGCGCCGCGCGATGCCGGTCAGTTGGCCGGGGCGCTGCTGCGCCATCCTGACTTTCGCACCCTGCTGGCCGCGGACCGCTACCGGGAAGCCCTGACCATCCCGTCGCCGGTGCTGCCGAGCGTGATCCTGGAAGTCCGCCTGGTGCCCTTCGGCGAGCGGCGGCGCCTGCTGCTGGCCCGCGACGTTACCCGGCTGGTGCGGCTGGAGCGAATGCGGCGGGATTTCGTAGCCAACGTCTCGCACGAGCTGCGCACGCCGCTGACGGTGATCCACGGTGTGGCGGAGACCCTGGTCGACAGCGACGAGGACGGCGCCGCGGAGCAGCGCGAGGCCCTTGAGCTGCTGCTACAGCAAACCCAGCGCATGCGCCGGCTGGTGGAGGATTTGCTGCTGCTGTCGCGGCTGGAGACCACCGATGCCTCGGCCAATCAGCAGGTGGTCGCGGTCGCGCCGCTGTTGCAGCAGCTATGCCAGGAGGCCCAGACGCTGAGCGACGGGCGCCATCGCATCGAGCTGAACGCCGACGCCACGCTGGCGCTGCGCGGCGAGGAGAGCGAGCTGCGCAGCGCCTTTTCCAACCTCATCATCAACGCAGTCAAATACACGCCGGCCGGTGGCGAGATCCGCATTGACTGGCGACGCATCGCCGACGGTGCCTGTCTGGAGGTGTGCGACACCGGACCGGGCATCGCTGCCGAGCACCTGCCGCGGCTGACCGAGCGCTTCTATCGGGTCGACCGCGGCCGCTCCAGCCGCACCGGGGGAACCGGCCTGGGGCTGGCCATCGTCAAGCACGTGCTGCACCGCCACGAAGGGCGGTTGCAGATCGAAAGCGAGCTCGGAGTCGGCAGCAGCTTCCGCTGCCTGTTCCCGGCCTCCCGCCTGGCCGTCCTGACCTGATGGCGCTGTCATAAAACTGCCACATTGCCTCCGTAGACTGGCCCACGATCGCCGCTGCGCGGCTGCGCCGGCGACAAGGTCGAACCCAGTTAGGAGGCTTTCATGCGAATCAAGACGAAGCTGAGGCTGCTCTGTCTTGCTCTGGCCGGTCTGGCGTTGAGCGGGGGGACGGTTGCTGCGCAACAGGCGACTGAGATCAACGGGGCTGGGGCTAGCTTCCCATACCCCATCTACGTCAAGTGGGCCGCTAGCTACAACGAGTTGACCGGCATCCGCGTCAATTACCAGTCGGTCGGCTCCGGTGGTGGCATCCGGCAGATCACCGCCAAGACCGTGGACTTCGGCGCCTCCGACGCTCCCATGAATGAGGACGAGCTGGAGAATGCGGGCCTGATCCAGTTCCCGATGGTCATCGGCGGCGTCGTGCCGGTGATGAACCTGGAAGGCATCAAGCCGGGCGAGATCCGGCTGACCGGCGAGCTGCTGGCCGACATCTACCTTGGCAAGATCACCAAGTGGAACGATCCGGTGCTGCGCAAGCTCAACCCGGACGTGAACCTGCCGGATCGGGCCATCACCGTGGTACACCGCTCCGATGGCTCCGGCACCACCTGGATGTTCACCAACTACCTGAGCAAGGTGAGCAAGGACTGGGCCGACCAGGTCGGCAATAACTCCGCCGTGCAGTGGCCGATCGGCGTGGGCGGCAAGGGCAACGAGGGCGTGGCCTCTTACGTGGCCCGGATCAACGGCAGCATCGGTTACGTCGAGTACGCCTACGCGCTGCAGAACAACCTGACCTATGCCCTGATGCAAAACCGCGAGGGCAACTTTGTCAGCCCCAATGTCAAGAGCTTCCAGGCCGCTGCGGCGGGAGCTGATTGGGAAAACTCCCCGGGCTTCTATGTCGTGCTGACCGACCAGCCGGGCGCCGATACCTGGCCGATCAGCGGCGCCAGCTTCATCTTGATGCACCGCCAGCAGGACAACCCGGAAATCGGCAAGGCGGTCCTGGGCTTCTTCGACTGGGCCTACCGCAACGGCGCCGAGCAGGCCATTGAGCTGGACTACGTGCCCATTCCCGAGTCGGTCTACGCCATCGTCCAGCGGCACTGGGCCAAGACCGTGACTGGACCGGACGGCGCTCCGCTCTGGAACGGCGGTGGCAAATAAGCATCAGCACAGTCTGTCGATGACGTCCGGGGCCGCTGGTCGGCCCTGGGCTTGTTTCCTGTTCAGCGGATGGAGACGCATTTGCAACAGCTAACTGTTCCAGCGGCAATCGCACGCCAGCTGCGGTGGAATGCCGTAGCCGACCTGCTGTTTCGCCGTCTGACCTTGCTCTTCGCCATCTTCGTCGCCGTGCTGGTGTTCGCGATCCTGGTGGCGCTGCTGGTCGGCGCGTGGCCGGCGCTGTCCCGCTTTGGCCCCGGCTTTATCACCAGCGCGCAGTGGAACCCCGTCACCGAAGAGTTCGGCGCCCTGGCGACCATCTTCGGCACCTTGCTGACGTCCACCATCGCCATGCTGATCGCCGTGCCGGTGAGCTTCGGCATCGCGCTGTTCATCACCGAGCTGGCGCCCGCCTGGCTCAAGCGGCCGGTCGGCATCGCCATCGAGCTGCTGGCCGCGGTGCCCAGCATCATCTACGGCATGTGGGGCCTGTTCGTGTTCGCTCCCTGGTTCGGCGACGAGATCCAGCCCTTCCTAACCAGCACCCTGGGCAACTGGCCCCTGATCGGCGCGCTCTTTCAGGGACCGCCCATGGGTATCGGCCTATTCACCGCCAGTCTAGTGCTGGCCATCATGGTCATCCCCTTCATCGCCGCGGTGATGCGCGACGTGTTCGAGCTGGTGCCGCCGGTGCTGAAGGAATCGGCCTATGGGCTGGGCTGCACGACCTGGGAAGTCACCTGGAATGTGGTGCTGCCCTACACCAAGGTCGGCGTGGTGGGCGGCATCATGCTGGGGTTGGGGCGGGCCCTGGGCGAGACCATGGCGGTGACCTTCGTCATCGGCAACGCCCACGTGCTGGGCCTGTCCCTGTTCATGCCCGGCAACACCATCTCTTCCGCGCTCGCCAACGAGTTCGCCGAAGCGCACGGGGAGCTGTACGTGTCGGCGCTGATCGCGCTGGGGCTGCTGCTGTTCCTGATCACCTTCATCGTGCTGGCGCTGGCCAGGCTGCTGTTGCTGCGCCTGAGCCGCCAGGAGGGCCGGACGACATGAATGCGCGACTCTACGCTCGCCGCCGCCTGATCAACGCCTTCAACCTCACCGCGGCGGTACTGACCACTGCCTTTGGCCTGTTCTGGCTGGGCTGGCTGCTGTGGACGCTGCTCGCGAACGGCCTGCCCTGGCTCACGACGACGGTGTTCACTGAGAGCACCCCGCCGCCGGGGGCTACGGGCGGCTTGGCCAACGCCATCGTCGGCAGCCTGATGATGGTGGGCGCCGGCGTGCTGATCGGCACGCCGATCGGGGTGCTGGCAGGCACCTATCTGGCCGAGTTCGGCCAGGAGTCGCGGCTGGCCGCGGTGATCCGCTTCGTCAATGACATCTTGCTCAGCGTGCCGTCCATCATCATCGGTGTCTTCATCTACGAGGTGGTGGTTGTCAGCAGCGGCCATTTCTCCGGCTGGGCCGGGGCGCTGGCCCTGTCCCTGATCGTGGTGCCGATTGTGGTGCGGACCACCGAGAACATGCTGCGGCTGGTGCCGGTCAGCCTGCGCGAGGCTGCGGCCGCGCTGGGCGCACCCATGTGGAAGGTGGTGCTGGCGGTGGTCTACCGCTCGGCCCGGGTGGGCGTGCTGACTGGCATCCTGCTGGCCATCGCCCGCATCAGCGGCGAGACCGCGCCGCTGCTGTTCACCGCGCTCAACAACCAGTTCTGGAGCACCAGCATGGACAAGCCGCTGGCCAACCTGCCGGTGGTGATCTTCCAGTTCGCCATGAGCCCTTACGAGGACTGGCAGCGGCTGGCATGGGCTGGTGCTCTGCTGATCACCGTCAGCGTCCTGACCCTTAACATCGTCGCGCGGCTGCTGTCGCGGTCGCGTCAGTAGCAGGAGATTGGTTCCGTGATCGTACAAAGCTTGCAACGACCCCAAGGGATCCGGCCGCCGCAGACGGCAGCGGCCGTCGAGGCGAAGCCGACCGAGGCCCGGGCCGCAGCCGGCACGCAGGCCGCGACCATCAAGCTGAGCGTGCGTAATCTGAATTTTTACTACGGCAGCTTCCAGGCGCTGCACGACATCAATCTGGATATTCCCGCCCAGCGGGTCACTGCCTTCATCGGTCCGTCGGGCTGCGGCAAGTCCACACTGCTGCGCACTTTCAACCGGATCTACGAGCTCTACCCGCGCCAGCGAGCCGAAGGCGAGATCCTGCTCGACGGCCGCAACGTGCTTGACCGCCGGCAGGATCTCAACCTGCTGCGGGCCCGGGTCGGCATGGTGTTCCAGAAGCCGACGCCGTTCCCGATGTCGATCTATGACAACATCGCCTTCGGGGTGCGGCTCTACGAGCGGCTGTCGCGCTACGAGATGGACGAGCGCGTGGAATGGGCGCTGCGCAAGGCGGCGCTGTGGGATGAGGTCAAGGACAAGCTCAAGCAGAACGGCACCATGCTCTCCGGCGGGCAGCAGCAGCGCCTTTGCATCGCCCGCGCGGTGGCGGTGAAACCCACCGTGCTGCTGCTGGACGAGCCAGCCTCGGCGCTGGATCCCATCTCCACCGCCAAGATTGAAGAGCTGATTAGCGAGCTCAAGAAGGACTACACCATCGTCATCGTCACCCACAACATGCAGCAGGCGGCACGGGTCTCCGACTACACCGCCTTCATGTACATGGGGCGGCTGGTCGAGATGAACGACACCGATACCCTGTTCACCACGCCGGCCAACAAGCAGACGGAAGACTACATCACAGGCCGCTACGGCTGAGGCTGTCGGCGGAGGAATTGAGGCAATGGGAAAGAACGGCTTTTCGGATCACACCTCCCGACAGTTGAATGAGACGCTGGAAGGGATACACGAGCGGGTCATGGCCATGGGCGGCCTGGTCGAGCAGCAGCTGGGCGATGCCCTGGCCGCCTTGATCAGCGGCGACATGGATGCCGCGGAGAGGCTGCAGGCGACCGGCGAGACCATCAACGCCATGGACGTGGAGCTCGACAATCGCTGCGTGACCATCCTGGCCCGCCGCCAGCCGGCGGCTAGCGACCTGCGGTTGGTGATCGCGGTGATCAAGGCGGTCGCGGATTTGGAGCGCATCGGCGACGAGGCCGAGCGGATCGGGCGCATGGCGCTGCGCGCCGACCAGGCCTCCGCTTATAAGGATTTGCTGGCCGGTCTGCACGAGCTGGGCAGCGGCGTGCGCGCCAGCCTGCGCGACGCCCTCGACAGTCTTGCTCGGCTCGACGCCGAGCAGGCGGTGGCGATGGTGCGGCGCGACGTCATCACCGACCGGCGCTATGCCAAGCTGCTGTCTCGCATCATGGAGCGCATGCGGGAGGAGCCGGAAGCGGTGCGCGAACTGATGAAGCTGATGTGGGCGGCCCGCTCCCTGGAGCGCATCGGCGATCGCTGCTGCAATCTCTGCGAGCACGTCATCTATCTGGTCAAGGGCAAGACCGTGCGGCATACCAGCCCAGAGCAGCTGGGGATCCGGGCCGGCGTGGAGCAGGGCTAGCCCGCGGCCGGTCGCTACGCCGTCACTCCTTGGCGCGGAATACCACTAGGTGCTGGGCGTCGATGCGGATGCCGACTTCTTCCCCGATGGCGTGATCCTGGTGGCTGGGGAACAGCGCCAGGATTTGCGCTTTGTCGCCCACTGCCAGGGTGTAGAGGATTTGCGGGCCCTTGAAGGCCTTCTTCACCACCCGCCCGCGCAGTCCACTGTGCGGGTCGGGCTGGACGTCGTCGGGGCGCAGTAGTAGATCGACCTCGCTGCCGCGCGGCCAGCCGTAGGCCCGGTTGCCGCGGATGACACCGATCTCGGTCTCCAGGCGGTCGTGATCCAGCAGCCGGCCCTTGAGGAAGCTGCCCTGGCCGATGAAGTCGGCGACGAAGCGGTCGGCTGGCTCGTGGTAGATGTTGTACGGCGTGTCCCACTGAGCCAGGCGGCCGCCGTGCATGATGCCGATCTGGTCCGCCATGGCGAATGCCTCGTGCTGGTCGTGAGTGACCAGCAGCGCGGTGATTCCCTGGCTCTTGAAGATTTCCTGGGTCTCCACCGCGAGCCGCTCGCGCAGCTCCACGTCCAGGCTGGAGAAGGGCTCGTCCAGCAGCACCAGGTCCGGTCGCGGAGCCAGCGCTCGGGCGAGCGAGACTCGCTGCTGCTGGCCGCCGGAAAGCTCGTGCGGGTAGCGATCGCCCATGCCCTCCAGGTCCACCAGTCGCAGCAGCTCGTCGACGCGCTGCCGGCGCTCGGCCGGCGATTGGCGACGCAGGCCGAAGCCGATGTTGTCGCGCACCGAGAGGTGCGGGAACAGGGCATAGTCCTGGAACACCATACCGATGCCGCGCCGCTCCGGCGGCAGGGTGTAGCTGGCGGTCGAGACGACCTGACCGCGCAGGAGAATCTCGCCGGCGCTGATCGCTTCCAGGCCGGCCACTGCCCGCAGCAGCGTGGTCTTGCCGCAGCCGCTGGGACCCAGCAGGCAGGCTATGGTGCCGCGGCGGATGCGAAAGCTCAGGTCGTGGATGACCTGGACGGCGCCATAATGGCAACTGACCTGGCGCAGCTCGAGCAGAATGTCATCGTTCGAATCCATCAAGTCGGACCAAGCAGCAAGAACTCCAACAAGGCCTTTTGCGCGTGCAGCCGGTTCTCGGCTTCGTCCCAGACCACGCTTTGCGGTCCATCGATTACTTCGGCGGCGACCTCTTCGCCGCGGTGGGCGGGTAGGCAGTGCATGAAGAGGGCGTCGGGTGCCGCCGCGGCCATGATCTCCGCGGTCACGCAGTAGTCGCGGAAGGCCTCCCGCCGGCGGGCCTGCTCGTCTTCCTGCCCCATGCTGGCCCAGACATCGGTGACCACCAGGTCGGCCCCTTGGGCGGCGGCCAGCGGGTCGTGGATGACCTGGACGCGGTCGCCGGCTTGCTGCAGCAGCGTCTGTTCCGGCAGGAAGCCGGGCGGGCAGGCGATGCGCAGCTGGAAGTCGAACTGCATGGCGGCGTCGATGTAGGAATTGCACATGTTGTTGCCGTCGCCGATCCAGGCCACGGTGCGGCCCTGGATGGAGCCGCGGTGCTCCAGATAGGTTTGCATGTCGGCGAGCAGCTGGCAGGGGTGGTGACGGTCGCTGAGACCGTTGATGATGGGCACGTCGGAGACGGCGGCGAAGCGCTCCAGAACGTCGTGGCCGAAGGTGCGGATCATGACCGCGTCGACCATGCGGGACAGCACCCGGGCGGTGTCCTCAATGGGCTCGCCGCGCTCCAGCTGGGTGTCGCCCGGCGACAGGAACATGGCGCTGCCGCCCAGTTGCGCCATGCCGGCCTCGAAGGAGACGCGGGTGCGGGTTGAGGCCTTCTCGAAGATCATCGCCAGCACCCGCCCGCGCAGCGGCTCGTGCAGGATGCCCTCGGTTCGCATGCGCTTGAGCTCTATGGCCCGCCGCAGCAGGGCGTGTAGCTCGTCGCTGGTGAGATCCTGCAGGGTCAGAAAGTGCCGTACGGTCATGACGCGCCTACCTCAGTGCCGGCCGGGCTGGTTGCAGTCAGAAAATTCTCGATCAATGCAGTTACCGTGTCGACCAGCTGCGTCGCCTGGTCGTCGTCGAGTATCAGCGGCGGCAGCAGGCGGACGACGCGCTCCGCGGTGACGTTGATCAGCAGTCCCTGCGCCAGCGCCTGCTGGACCAGCTCGCCACAGGGACGGTCCAGGGCGATGCCGAGCATGAGGCCCCGGCCGCGGATGGCCGTGACGCCGGCGACGTCCCGCAGCCTGTCCCGGAAGTCGCTCAGCAGCCGCTCGCCGAGCTGCGCGGCACGCTCCACCAGCCCATCTCGTTCCATCGCTTCGATGACAGCCAGCGCGGCGCGGCAGGCCAGCGGGTTGCCACCGAAGGTGGTGCCGTGCATGCCAGGGCCGAACAGCGCCGCGGCCTCGCCACGGGCCAGGCAGGCGCCGATGGGCACGCCGTTGCCGAGCGCCTTGGCCAGGGTCATGACGTCCGGCACGATGTCCTCGTGCTGATGCGCGAACCAGCGGCCGGTGCGGCCCATGCCGGTCTGGATCTCGTCGAGCATCAGCAGCCAGCCCTGGCAGTCGCACAGGGCGCGCAGGCTGGCCAGGTAACCGGGTGGAGGCACGTTGATGCCGCCCTCGCCCTGAATTGGCTCGACTAGCACCGCGACCACGCTGGGGTCGTCCGCCAGCGCCTCCACGGCGGCCGAATCGCCGTAGGGCACGCGGATGAAGCCAGCCACCAGCGGCTCGAAGCCCTGGCGGACCTTGGCGTTGCCGGTGGCGGTCAGAGTGGCCAGGGTGCGGCCGTGAAAGCTGCCCTCGGCGACCACGATGGTGGGCAGCTCGACCCCGCGGCGGCGGCCATGCAGACGGGCCAGCTTAATGGCAGCCTCGTTGGCCTCGGCGCCAGAGTTGCAGAAGAACGCCGCGTCCATCCCCGCCAGCCGGCACAGCTCCGCTCCCAGCCGCTCCTGGAGCGGAATGCGGTAGATGTTGGAGGTGTGCAGCAGCCGCGCGGCTTGCTCCTGGATGGCGGCGGTCACGGTTGGGTGGTTGTGGCCGAGTCCGCAGACGGCGATGCCGCTGAGGGCGTCCAGATAGCGGCGCCCGTCCTGGTCCCAGAGCCAGGCGCCTTCACCGCGCTCGAAGGCGACTGGCAGGCGTTGGTAGGTTGGCATGAGATGTTGCCGCATCGGGTGGCTGCTCCTGCGTCGCGAGGGCTTGGCGGGATTTAAAGAAAAAAGCAGCGCCTTTTGGCGCTGCCAATATCAGCATTATAAAAACCGGCCTTTGAGCGGGCAAGTGCCGCGGATGAAAACCATCCGCGGAACAGCGACTTATTTCTCAAAGTTGCTGCTGACAAAGTCCCAGTTGACCAGGTTCCAGAACGCCTCCAGGAACTTCGGCCGCACGTTGCGGTAGTCGATGTAGTAGGCGTGCTCCCAGATGTCGCAGGTCAACAGCACGGTGACCGACTCGTCTTCCAGCGGCGTGTGAGCGTTGCTGGTCTGGCGAATCTCCAGGCTGCCGTCAGCCTTCTTCACCAGCCAGCTCCAGCCCGAGCCGAAGATGGCGACGGTCTTGTCGGTGTACTCCTTCTTGAAGTTCTCGAAGGAGCCGAAGCTCTTGTCGATGGCCGCGGCCAGCGCGCCGGTGGGCTCGCCGCCACCGTTGGGGCTGAGGCAGTTCCAGAAGAAGGTGTGGTTCCAGACCTGAGCGGCGTTGTTGAAGATGGCGCCGGAGGACTTGCGGACGATTTCCTCCAGCGGCATGTTCTCGAACTCGGTGCCCGCAATCAGGTTGTTGAGATTGTTGACGTAGGTCTGGTGATGCTTGCCGTAGTGGTACTCCAAGGTTTCCCGCGACATGTGCGGCTCCAAGGCGTCCATCGCATACGGCAACGGCGGCAATTCGTGCTTCATCGCTTACTCCTTGGCTCGAAAACTTTTCCCGTGCGACTGAACCGGCCCGGCAAGGGGCAGGGACCCAAGTCGGAACGAAACCGATGAGAATAAAGACGAGGTGGTGTGGCGGACCTCGCACAGCTGTCGTGAGGGCCGCAAAAAGCCGCTACAAGTCTAAGCAAACATCGAGAATGCTTGCAACCAAGGGCTTTTCCGGACTGAACCGCTGCCGCGACCGGGAGTCCAAACGGACGGCGCGCCCGTTGCAGGGTTCTGTTGGCAGCCCTCAAGGGGTAAACTGAGGCTATCTTTCGAGCGAGGTGCACATGAACGACGTACTGGAAAGGATCAAAGCGCAGGTGACGGAAAATCCGATCATCCTGTACATGAAGGGCACGCCGCAGTTCCCACAGTGCGGCTTCTCGATGCGCGCCGCCCAGGCGCTGCAGGCCTGCGGTGTCGAGTTCGCCTATGTCAACGTGCTCGAGGACAACGAGATCCGCGAGGGCATCAAGGTCTTCGGCAACTGGCCGACCATTCCGCAGCTCTATGTCAACGGCGAGCTGATTGGCGGCTGCGATATCATTCTGGAAATGTACCAGAGTGGCGAATTGCAGGAGCTGCTCAACAGCGCTAAGGCCTGATGCATTGGGGTCTTCATTGGAACAGGCCGCTGTCATCGCTTCGATGCCGTTCGCCCAGCCTGGGCGAACGGCTTTTTTGTCTCTAGGCACCTGGTGTGGTCGCCAGCTAGCTGCCCGCAGGCCAATGAAGAGGGCTATAGTTCCCCGCGAACCCGGTAGAGCAAGACTCATGGCCGTATGAGCGCACTTCCCGACAATCTGGTCGCCCGCTGGCTGCTGGTCCTGGTGCTGCTGGCCGGGGTTTATTTCTTCAGCGGCTTCCTGGTGCCGGTGCTGGCTGCCCTGGTCATCGGGTTCGCCAGCTGGCCGGCCTATCAGCGGCTGGTGCGGCGATGCAAGGGCAACACCACGCTCGCTGCCAGCATCGCCTTGCTGCTGATCACCGCCGGGCTGGTGATCCCGCTCAGCATCGGCATTTCCTACGCGCTCAAGGAAATCCACGCCTGGTTCGACTGGCTGCTGGCCGTCAACCGCACCGGTTGGCCGGTGCCGGAATGGGTGAGCTCCCTGCCGGGCGAAGGCGAATGGCTGGCCGAGTACTGGCTGCAGTACCTCGGCACGCCGGGCGCCCTCAACGACATCATCCAGGAGCTGACCGGTAAGAACATCGGCAACATCTACCGCTGGCTGCTCACCCTCAGCAGCACCGCGTTCAGTCTCGTCCTGACCATCGTGTTCATGCTGATCACGCTGTTCTTCATCTTCAAGGACGGCGAGAAGCTGGTGGCGCAGATCGATCTGGTGGGGGAGCGGGTGCTGCCGCATCACTGGAAGCGTTTCTCCAGGGTCGTGCCGGCCACGGTCAGCTCCACCGTCTTCGGCATGGGCATCATCGCGGTCGGCGAAGGCGTGGTGCTGGGGATCTCCTATGCCATCGCCGGCGTGCCGTCGCCGGCGGCGCTGGGCGTGGTGACTGGCTTCATGGCACTCATCCCCGGCGGTGCCCCATTGGCCTTCACGTCGGTGTCCATTTACCTGGCGGTGACGGGCAAGTACGTGGCCGCGCTTGGCCTCATGATGTGGGGCACGACCGAGCTGTTCATCGTCGACAAGACGCTGCGGCCCAAGCTGGTCGGCGGGCCGATCAAGCTGCCGTTCCTGCCCACTTTCTTCGGCTTGGTCGGCGGCGTGGCGACCATGGGCTTCGTCGGCCTGTTCGTCGGTCCGGTGCTGATGGCGCTGTTGGTGGCGATCTGGAGCGAATGGGTGCACAGCATCGCGCAGGAGAAGGCGGCGGCAGGAGAGCCCATTCCCTTGCCGCAGCGGCCGGGGCCGGAGGTCGAGGAGGGGGTCAGCCCTGCTCCGGCATCGGCACTCCGATCTTCTGATCCCACAGATTGACGATGGTGCAGAACAGCTCAGCGGTTTTCTCGGCATCGTAGATCGCCGAGTGGGCTTCGCGGCTGTCCCAGCTGATGCCGGCCGCCTCCAGGGCCTTGGCGAGCACGGTCTGGCCGAAAGCCAGTCCGCCCAGGGTGGCGGTGTCGAAGCTGGAGAAGGGATGGAAGGGATTGCGCTTGATGCCTGTGCGCTCGACTGCCGCATTGATGAAGCCGAGGTCGAAGAAGGCGTTGTGCCCGACCAGGATGGCGCGGGTGCAGCCGGTGGCCGAGATTTCTTCCCGGATGGGCTTGAAGATGCGCGTCAGCGCCTCGCGCTCCGGCAGCGCCATGCGCAACGGATGGTCGACCTTGATGCCATTGAACTCGAGCGACTTGGGGTCGATGTTGGCGCCTTCGAAAGGCTCGACATGGCAGGAGTAGGTAGCCGCTGGATAAAGACGGCCGTTTTCGTCCATGCGCAAAATGACGGCGGCAATCTGCAGCAACGCATCGGTCTGGGGATTGAGGCCGCCGGTCTCGACATCGACGACAACAGGCAAATAGGTCCGAAAACGGCGCGAGATCATCGGAAGCTCCGGTCAGGTAAGGCGGGTCGGTCCGTCTAGCGGGCAAACGGACATGGTAGAAAGCGCTGGCATGGGCTGCAAGTTGAGCCTCATCGCTGCAGGCGCCAGGCGAGCCGCTCGCCTCCCTTGAGTGGCACGATGGCGCTGGCGCCGTAGGGGAGCTGCGCTGGCAGCTCATGCTCGGTGCGCACCAGGGTGACGGTGCCGGCGTTGCGGGGCAGCCCGTAGAAGTCGGCGCCGAAGTGGCTGGCAAAGCCTTCCAGCCGCTCCAGGGCGCCGGCTTCCTCGAAGGCGGTGGCGTAAAGCTCCAGCGCGGCCGGCGCGGTGAAGGCGCCGGCGCAGCCGCAGGCGGCTTCCTTGGCGCTGCGGGCATGCGGCGCGCTGTCGGTGCCGAGGAAGAATTTGGGGTTGCCGGAGGTGGCCGCGGCCAGCAGGGCCTGGCGGTGCTCTTCCCTCTTGAGGACCGGCAGGCAGTAGTAGTGCGGCCGGATGCCGCCCACCAGCATGTGGTTGCGGTTGAACAAGAGGTGGTGCGCGGTGATGGTGGCCGCCAGGTTCTCCGGCCCCTGCTGCACGAATTCGACCGCCTGCTGGGTGGTGATGTGCTCAAGCACGACCTTGAGCCTGGGGAAGCGGGCCAACAGGGGAGCCAGCACGGTGTCGAGGAAGACCGCCTCGCGATCGAAGATGTCGACCGACGCGTCGGTCACCTCGCCGTGCACCAGCAGCGGCAGGCCGAGTTCGGCCATGGCTGCCAGGGTCTCATCGCAACGGCGCAGGTCGGTGACGCCGGAGGCCGAGTTGGTGGTGGCGCCGGCTGGGTAGAGCTTGACTGCATGGACCTGGCCCGAGGCTTTGGCGCGCTCGATCTCCGCCGGCGGCGTCTGGTCGGTGAGATAAAGTGTCATCAGCGGCTGGAAGTCGCTGCCGGGCGGCAGGGCGTCCAGAATGCGCTGTCGGTAGGCCAGCGCCTGCGTGGTGGTGGTGACCGGCGGCACCAGATTCGGCATGATGATGGCGCGGGCGAACTGGCGCGCGCTGTAGGGCAGCACGGCCGCAAGCTGCGGACCGTCGCGCAGGTGCAGGTGCCAGTCGTCGGGCCGGGTGATGGTGATGCTGTTCACGTTGCTCGCTCGCTCGTCGCAGGGGCGGCCATTATAGCCTCTCGGCCGGGCGGCTGCAGGGCGCTTGTCTCTTGATTTATCAAGGGTGAGCGAGGATCATGGGCGCCCGCTCGGGCTATCCGGCCGGGCCAGTCTACTCATCTCGGGCAAGGCATATGAGCGAAGTCAAGAAGGTCGTACTCGCGTACTCCGGAGGCCTCGATACCTCCGTCATTCTTAAGTGGCTGCAGGAAACCTACCAATGCGAGGTGGTGACCTTCACCGCCGACCTGGGGCAGGGCGAGGAGCTCGAACCGGCGCGGCAGAAGGCGCAGCAGCTGGGCGTGAAGGAAATCTTCATCGAAGATCTGCGGGAAGAGTTCGTCCGCGATTTCGTCTTTCCCATGTTTCGTGCCAACGCCGTCTACGAGGGCGAATACCTGCTCGGCACCTCCATCGCCCGGCCGCTGATCGCCAAGCGGCAGATGGAGATCGCCGCCCAGGTCGGGGCCGACGCGGTCGCCCACGGCGCCACCGGTAAGGGCAACGATCAGGTCCGCTTCGAGCTCGGCTACTATGCCTTCGACCCGGCCATTAAGGTGATCGCGCCCTGGCGCGAGTGGGACCTTAACTCGCGCGAGAAGCTGCTAGCCTACGCCGACAGGCATGGCATCCCCGTCGATGCCCGCAAGCGGCAAGGCGCGCCGTACTCCATGGACGCCAATCTGTTGCACATCTCCTATGAAGGGCGTCACCTGGAGGATCCGTGGGCCGAGCCCGAAGAGGACATGTGGCGCTGGACGGTGTCGCCCGAGAAAGCGCCCGACAAGCCCACCTACATTGAGATCGCCTTCGAGCGTGGCGATGCGGTCGCCATCGACGGCGAGCGGTTCAGCCCCGCCAGCCTGCTCGCCAGGCTCAACCGGCTGGGCGGCGAGAACGGCATCGGCCGGCTGGACCTGGTGGAGAACCGCTATGTCGGCATGAAGTCGCGCGGCTGCTACGAGACGCCGGGCGGCACCATTCTGCTGAAGGCGCACCGGGCCATCGAGTCCATCACCCTGGACCGCGAGGTGGCACACCTCAAGGACGAGCTCATGCCACGCTACGCCAGCCTCATCTACAATGGTTACTGGTGGAGTCCGGAGCGCAAGGCGCTGCAGGCGCTGATCGACCACACCCAGCAGGTCGTCAACGGCGTGGTGCGGCTCAAGCTCTACAAGGGCAACGTCATGGTGGTGGGCCGCAAGTCCGAGCAGGATTCGCTGTTCGACGAGCGCATGGCCACCTTCGAGGACGATGCTGGTGCCTACGACCAGCGCGATGCCCACGGCTTCATCCGACTGAACGCGTTGCGGCTGCGTATCGCGGCCAAGCTGGGGCGCCGCTGAGCCCCTGCGTCGCGGGCGGCTGGCTGTCCGCCCGCGGCATGTAACCGATGCGCTCTGCCGCACGATGCGGTCATACCCATGGATAGGGCGTGCTCTAGGCAAGAATCATGACGAAGCGCAGCGTCGCGCCTGCCTGGCAGGGGACGACCGGCAGCGGCAGAAGACAAAGATTCCGGCTGCGGTTCGAGCAGCTCCGCAACCTTTACGCGGTCACCAAGTACGCCTACCGCACCAGCATCATCTATGCGGTGCTGGTGTTCCTGAATTTCTATGCCCGGCTGCCGGCCGACTGGCTACTGGCCTGGTTCTTCCTCTCCAGCGGTATCGCCGTCGCCCGTCATTTGGCGGCGCGCTGGTTCGAGCGGGCACAGCCGACGGAGCGGCAGTATCGCCGCTGGGCTGCGCTCGGCAGCGGCCTGGTCGCGCTGCAGGCGATCAGCTGGGCTGCCGTGCTCGGCATGGCCGGCTACACCGGCCATCCCCTGGATCTGGCCTTCGCGGTCTTCCTGGTCTGCGCCCTGGGCTTCGGCAGTCTCCCGCTGTTCGGCTTCCTAGTCATACTCGACTCCTCCCGCAACGCCGTGCAGCTGATTCGCCGCGCCCTGGTGTTGAGCTTCGAGCGCGAGGAGCTGGCGCACCGGCTGAACGAGGAGCAGGAACTGGCCGAGGTGACGTTGCGTTCCATCGGTGACGGCGTGATTGTGGCTGATGCCGGCGGCCGCGTCATCTCGCTCAACCCGGCCGCCGAGCGGCTGACCGGCTGGAGCCGGCAGGAGGCGAGCGGCCGGCCGCTGCAGCAGGTGCTGCAGCTGCGGGATGAGAGTACGGATGCGGTGCCCCCGGATCTGGTGCGGTTGAGCCGCAGCCGGGGCGGGCCGGTGGTGCTGGGGCAGCTGGCCTTGCACAGTGAGGGCGGCGGCAAGCAGGAGGCGGCGGCGGAAGTCTCGGTGGCACCCATCGTCGGCGCCGGCCGCAGCGAGCGTGGGGTCGTGGTGGTGTTGCGCGACGTCACCGAGCTGCGCGGCATGGCTCGGGCGGTCTCCTATCAGGCCAGCCACGATGCGCTGACCGGCCTGAGCAACCGCGCAGCCTTCGAAGGTAGGTTGCAGCAGCTGCTGGAAGAGCTGCGCGAGTCACCGCGCCAGCATGCGCTGTGCTTTCTCGATCTGGACCAGTTCAAGCTGGTGAACGCGGCTTGCGGGCACCAGGCCGGTGATGCCCTGCTGCAGCAGGTTGCCCGGCTGCTGCAGCGCCATGTGCGCGAGACCGACTGCGCCGCCAGGCTGGGGGCCGACGAGTTCGGCATCCTCTTAATGGACTGCGACCTGGCGAGCGCGCAACGGTTGGCGGAGGACATTTGCGGCGCCTTCGGCGATTTCCGCTTCCATTGGGAAAGCCACACCTTCAAGGTATCGGCCTCCATCGGGCTGGTGCCGCTGGACGCTGACAGCACCCCGGCGGCGCTGGCGGCCGCCGAGAGCAGCTGCCTCATCGCCAAGGAGCAGGGACGCGGACGAGTGCACGTCGCCTCGCCGCGGGACGAGAGACTGGCTGTCCGCCACGGCGAAGCACGCTGGACCCAGCGCATCCAGCGCGCGCTGGACCAGGATGCGTTCCGGCTCCGCTACCAGCGCATCGTCCCGCTGCACGAGGCGGGAGAGGAGATGGCGGAGGTGCTGCTGGGGCTAGAGGAGCCGGATGGGACGCTGGTCTTGCCGGGGCGCTTTCTGCCGGCGGCAGAGCGCTTCAACATGATGCCGCACATCGACCGCTGGGTGGTGCACACGGTCTTCGAGCGCATCCGGGCCGGCATGCCGGCGCTGGAGGCCATCCGCCGCTTCAACATCAACCTCTCGGGGCAGTCGCTCAACGACGAACACTTCCTCGATTACGTGCAACAGCAGCTGGCCGTGGCTGCCATCGATCCCCGCCGCATTTGCTTCGAGATCACCGAAACTGCTGTTATCGCCAACCTGGAGCGGGCCCGGCGCTTCATCGATGCCCTCCATGAGGCCGGTTGCGCCTTCGCGCTCGACGATTTCGGCTCCGGGCTGTCCTCGTTCGCCTATCTGCGCACCCTGCCGGTGGACTACCTCAAGATCGACGGCCTGTTCGTCAAGCACATGAGCAGCGATCCCATCGACCATTCCATGGTCGAGGCCATCAACCAGGTGGGGCACATCATGGGGATACGCACCATCGCCGAGTTCGTCGAGGACGAGGCCACCCTGGTCGCCCTGCGCCGGCTGGGGGTGGATTACGCGCAGGGGCACGCCCTGCATCGGCCGGAATGGCTGCCGTGACGAGGCAGGCAGCGGTGCCTTATCGACCCAGCCGCTGCAGCATTTGCTTGAGCTGGGCCAGGTAGGCCGCTTCGTCGGGCGGGGTGCCCTGCCGCTGCGCCAGCCACAGGCTCTCGGCCAGCGCGTCCATCATCAGATGTTCGGCGTCCATCTTGCTGCCCAATGCCTTGCAGAAGCGTCGGTACAGGGCGGCGATGCCTTGCGGGCGGTTGCTGGCGACCTGCTCGCGGATGGCGATGTGCAGTCCCATGTGCATGAACGGATTGGTCTCGCCGTGCTCGGGCAGGAACTCGCGCCCCAGGGCCCGCTCCTCGCTTTCCAGCAGCGCATGGTATTCCGGATGCTCGGCGACGACTTCGGCAACGAGGCGCTCTAGCGGTTCCAGCGGCAGGCCCTGCCTGGCCTTGCGCCAGGATTCGACGTAGAAGCGGCGAAGCTGATTGCGGTCGTGGGAGAACAGCATGGCGGCACCTGCGAGATTCCGGGGTCTGCAAGTTAAACGGAATCGCTGGCGGTTTCAAACCGCGCCGGGCACGGCTAGGCGGTTTTCTCCTTGTACTCGCACAGGTCGTAAATGATGCAGGCGCCGCAGCGCGGTTTGCGGGCCACACAGATGTAGCGGCCGTGCAGAATCAGCCAGTGGTGGGCGTTGCGCAAAAATTCCTTGGGCACGAGCCGGGTCAGCTTGTCCTCGACTTCGCGCACGGTCTTGCCGGGGGCCAGGCCGGTGCGGTTGGCGACGCGAAAGATGTGGGTGTCCACCGCCATCACCGGTTCACCGAAGATGGTGTTGAGGATGACGTTAGCGGTCTTGCGGCCGACCCCGGGCAGGGCTTCCAAGGCCGCCCGGTCGTTGGGGACTTCGCCGCCGTGCCGCTCCAGCAGGATGCGGCAGGTTTTGATGATATTGGCGGCCTTGGTGTTGCAGTAGTTGATGCTGCGAATGCGCTCGCGCAGCCCTTCCTCGCCCAGCGCCAGCATGGCTGCGGGCGTGCCGGCTTCCTGGAACAGGGGCCGCGTGACCTTGTTGACGCCACGGTCGGTCATCTGTGCCGAGAGAATCACGGCCACCAGCAGTTGGAACGGTGTCGCGTATTCCAGCTCGGTGGTGGGGTTGGGATTGGCTTCGCGCAGGCGCTCGAAGATCGCCCGCCGTTTCTCCTTGTTCATTGGTCGATTGTCTTGCTTATCTGTGCCGTGAAGACGCGGATCAGGGTTCGGGCCGCTGGGTCTGGCGGGCGCGCTTCTGCCGCACCCGCTCCAGGGCCGCGGCGATGACCGCCTTGCGCGGGTCTTCCGCAGCCTGCGCGGCTTTCAGCGCTTCCCGCTTGCGGCGGCGGCGCTCGGCCAGCTCGGCCGCCTCCCGCGCCAGCCGTTCCTGCCGTCTCCGGTAGCGCAGCCGCCGGTGCTGCCGCACTCTTGGGTCGGCGCCGGCTTGGCTGGGCGGCTCTTGGCGCAGGTGGATGCAGTCCACCGGGCAGACTGGGATGCACAGCTCGCAGCCGGTGCACTCGGCGGCGATGACGGTGTGCATGCGCTTGCGGGTGCCGACGATGGCGTCGACCGGACAGGCCTTGATGCAGAGCATGCAGCCGATGCAGGTCGCCTCGTCGATCCATGCCACCAGCGGGGCTGCCGGCTCCGTGCCGTGCTGCGGGTCGAGGGGTTTGAACTCGCGACCCAGCAGCCGCGCCAGTGCCCGGATCCCGGCCTCGCCACCCGGCGGGCACTGGTTGATGTCGGCCTCGCCGTTGGCGATGGCCTCGGCATAGGGACGACAGCCAGCGTAGCCGCACTTGGTGCATTGAGTCTGCGGCAGCAGGGCGTCGATGGCGTCGGCAAGGGGCGTGGACATGGAGTGTTCGCTGCCGGGCAGCGGTGCCCGGGTGGTTCAGGTGACCCGCATTCCCGGCTGCGCGCCCGGGTGCGGCTCCAGCAGCCAGATGTCCTTGCCGCCGGGGCCGGCGGCCAGCACCATGCCCTCCGAGACGCCGAAGCGCATCTTGCGCGGTTTGAGATTGGCCACCATCACGGTGAGCTTGCCTTCCAGCTGCTCCGGCTGATAGGCGGATTTGATGCCGGCGAAAACCTGGCGTTGCGCGCCGCCCAGGTCGAGCGTGAGCTTGAGCAGCTTGTCGGCGTCTTCCACGTGCTCGGCCTTGACGATTCGGGCGATGCGCAGATCGATCTTGGCAAAATCGTCGTATTCGATTTCGGGGGCGATGGGTTCCATGTCGCTCGCTTTCGTGTTGTCGGCGGCCTGGTCGCCGATGGTCTCCTTGGATGCCTCGACCATGGCCTCGACGGCCTTGGGGTCGACCCGCGTCAGCAGCGGCTGGTAAGGATTGATGACATGGTCCAGCAAGGGCTGGGCGGCGTCTTTCCAGCTCAGCGGGGCGACGCCCAGGAACTCCTCGGCTTGCCGCGCCAGCCTTGGCACCACCGGCTTGATGTAGACCAGCAGCTGCCGGAACAGGTTCAGCCCCATGGTGCAGATTTCCTGCAGCTGCTGCTCCTGGCCAGCCTGCTTGGCCACCACCCAGGGCTTGACCTCGTCGATGTACTGGTTGGCCCTGTCGGCCAGTTCCATGATGCGACGCATGGCACGGGCGTACTCGCGTCGTTCGTACAGCTCGGCGATGGGCTCGGCGGCGGTGGCGAACTCCTGGAACAGCGCGGGCGCGGCCAGGCTAGTACTGAGGCGGCCGTCGAAACGCTTGTTGATAAAGCCGGCGCAACGGCTGGCGATGTTGACCAGCTTGCCGACCAGGTCGGCGTTCACCCGCTGGACGAAATCGGTCAGGTTGAGGTCCAGGTCGTCCACGCCGGAGCTCAGCTTGGCGGCGAAGTAGTAGCGCAGGTACTCCGGATTGAGGTGCTGCAGATAGGTGCGCGCCATGATGAAGGTGCCGCGCGACTTCGACATCTTCTGGCCGTTGACGGTCAGGAAACCGTTGACGCTGATCCAGGATGGCACCCGAAAGCCGGACCCGCGCAGGATGGCCGGCCAGAACAGGCAGTGGAAGCGTATGATGTCCTTGCCGATGAAGTGCACCAGCTCGGCCTGAGAGTCGGGTTGCCAGAAGCCATCGAAGTCGATGCCAGCCCGCTCGCAGTAGTTCTTGAACGACGCCATGTAGCCGATGGGCGCATCCAGCCAGACGTAGAAGTACTTGCCCGGCACGTCGGGGATCTCGAAGCCAAAGTAGGGGGCGTCGCGGGAGATGTCCCAGTCGCGCAGGCCGTCTTCGAACCACTCCTGCACCTTGTTGGCGACCTCGGCCTCCATGTGCTCGGGGCTGACCCACTGTCTCAGCCAGTCCTCGAAATCGGACAGCTTGAAGAAATACTGCAGCGACTCTTTTTCCACCGGGGTGGCGCCGGTCACCACCGACACCGGGTCGATCAGCTCGGCCGGCGAGTAGGTCATGCCGCAGGCCTCGCAGTTGTCGCCGTACTGATCGGGGGTCTTGCACTGCGGGCAGGTGCCCTTGATGTAGCGGTCCGGCAGGAACATCTTAGCCTCGGGGTCATACATCTGCATGACCGGCCGAGAGACGATGTGCCCGTTGTCGCGCAGCCGGGTGTAGATCAGTTCCGACAGCTCCCGGTTCTCAGGCGAGTGCGTGGTGTGGTAGTTGTCGAACTCGATCAAGAAGTCGGCGAAGTCGGCCTTGTGCTCTTCCCAGATTCGCTGGATCAGCTCCTCCGGGCTGATGCCCTCGGCCTGGGCCTTGAGCATGATGGGGGTGCCGTGCGCATCGTCGGCACAGACATAGTGGCAGACGTGACCGCGCATGCGCTGAAACCGCACCCAAATATCGGCTTGGATGTAACCGAGCAGATGCCCCAGGTGGATGGGGCCATTGGCATAGGGCAGGGCGTTGGTAACGAGAATGGTGCGCGTCATCAGTACTACGTCGGGTTGCGGTGGAAAGCAAGCCATTATGCCAGATCGCGCGCCGGCCGGGGGAAGCGGGCGGGGCGGGCGCCCCGCTATTTCTTCACGATGACCCAGACGGCGTGGATGATGCCCGGGATGTACCCGAGCAGGGTCAGCAGAATGTTGAGCCAGAAGTGCAGGCCGATGCCGACCTGCAGGAAGACGCCGAGCGGCGGCAGTAGGATGGCACAGAGGATGCGGATGACGTCCATGCCAGCGAAGTAATGCCCCGCACGCCGCTTCTCAAGCGCCGGCGGCTCAGTCGAAGATCACGGTGCGGTTGTCGTAGCAGAGCACCTTGCGCTGCAAGTGGGTCCAGATGGCCCGCGCCAGCACCAGCTTCTCCAGGTCGCGCCCCTTGCGCACCAGGTCTTCCACCGAGTCGCGGTGAGTGACGGCGGTGACGTCCTGGGCGATGATGGGGCCGGCATCCAGCTCGGCGGTGACGTAGTGGCTGGTGGCGCCGATGATCTTCACCCCGCGCGCATGCGCCGCATGGTAGGGCTTGGCGCCGGCGAAGGCGGGCAGGAAGGAGTGGTGGATGTTGATGATCCGCTCCGGGTACTGCTCGACGAAGCTGGGCGAGAGAATCTGCATGTAGCGCGCCAGGACGACGAAGTCGATGTCGTGCTCGCGCAGCAGCTCAAGCTGCCTGGCTTCCTGCTCCGGCTTGTTGTCCGGGGTGATGGGCAGGCAGTAGTAGGGGATGCCGAAGCGTTCGGCCACCGGGCGCAGGTCCTCGTGGTTGCTAATGATGAGCGGCACCTCCACTCGCCACTCGCCCGACTGCCAGCGGGCCAGGATGTCGTACAGGCAGTGCGGCAGGCGGGAGACGAACAGCGCCATCCGCTGCACCTCGTCGGAGAAATGCAACGCCCAGTTCATCTGGAAGGGATCGGCGACTTCGCGCTTGAGCTCGTCGGCAATCCGCTCCGGGGCGATGGCAAAGCCCTCCAGCTCCCACTCGATGCGCATGAAGAAGACCTTCTTCTGCGCGTCCACGTGCTGGTCCAGATAGACGATATTGCCGTCGTTGCGGGAGATGAAGTTGGTGATCGCCGAGACCAGGCCGCGACGGTCGGGGCAGTGGATGAGCAGAATCGCGGTGCGGCCGGACTGGTTGTCGCGTTGTGTTGGCATGGTACGACCGTGTCTGAAGTGAAATTCAAGTAGCGAAAGCGCAGGCCGGAAACCATAGCAAGCTCGAGCTCGCCTCGGAAGGGCCGCCGTCCAGGCACGAGACCCGAGCCTTCCACCGGGGCGGCAGGCTCGGGCCAGCGCCAGGCTCGCGCACGACCGGTGGCGCGAGTCCGATCGCGGGCGGCCTCAGCTGGCCAGCCGCCGATACTTGATCCGACGTGGGGTGTCGGCGTCTTCGCCCAGGCGCCGCTTGCGGTCGGCCTCGTATTCCTGATAGTTGCCCTCGAACCAGACCACCTGGGAGTCGCCCTCGAAGGCGAGGATGTGGGTGGCGATGCGGTCGAGGAACCAGCGGTCGTGGGAGATCACCATAGCGCAGCCGGGGAAGGCCAGCAGCGCCTCCTCCAGCGCCCGCAGGGTCTCGACGTCGAGGTCGTTGGTCGGCTCGTCCAGCAGCAACACGTTGCCGCCGCTCTTGAGCAGCTTGGCCAGATGCACGCGGTTGCGCTCGCCGCCGGAGAGATCGCCGATCCGCTTCTGTTGGTCCGGGCCGCGGAAGTTGAAGCGGCCCACGTAGGCGCGCGACGGCATCTCCCACTTGCCGACGGTGACCACGTCCAGCCCGCCGGTGATTTCCTCGAACACTGTCTTATCCGGATTCAGCGAATCGCGGGTCTGGTCCACGTAGGCCAGCTGGACCGTTTCGCCGATGCGGATATCGCCGGCGTCCGGCTGCTCTTGGCCGACGATCATGCGGAACAGCGTGGTCTTGCCGGCGCCGTTGGGACCGATGATGCCGACGATGGCGCCCGGCGGCACGTTGAAGGAGAGATCGTCGTACAGCAGCCGGTCGCCGTAGGCCTTGCGCACGCCCTTGAACTCGATCACCACGTTGCCGAGCCGCGGACCGGGCGGGATGTACAGCTCCTTGGTCTCGTTGCGCTTCTGGAACTCGACGCTGGCGAGCTCTTCGAAGCGCTGCAGGCGGGCCTTGCTCTTGGCCTGCCGGCCCTTGGGATTCTGCCGCACCCATTCGAGCTCGGCCTGCAGCGCCTTGCGATGGGCGTCTTCCCGCTTCTGCTCCTGCTCCAGGCGCTTTTCCTTCTGCTCCAGCCAGGACGAATAGTTGCCCTCCCAGGGAATGCCGTGGCCGCGGTCCAGCTCCAGGATCCAGCCGGCGACGTTGTCGAGGAAATAGCGGTCGTGGGTTACGGCCACCACGGTGCCGGGGAATTCCTTGAGATAGCGCTCCAGCCAGGCCACCGACTCGGCGTCCAGGTGGTTGGTGGGTTCGTCGAGGAGCAGCATGTCCGGATTCGACAGCAGCAGCTTGCACAGCGCCACGCGGCGCTTCTCGCCGCCCGACAGCTTGCTGACGTCGGCATCCCACGGCGGCAACCGCAGCGCCTCGGCGGCCACTTCCAGCTTGCGCTCCAGGTCCCAGGCGCCGACGGCGTCGATCTGGTCCTGCAGCTTGGCCTGCTCGGCCAGCAGGGCGTCGAAGTCGGCGTCCGGCTCGGCGAACTTGGCCGAGATCTCGTTGAAGCGATCCAGCAACGCCCTGATTTCGGCCACGCCTTCTTCCACGTTGCCGCGCACGTCCTTGCTTTCGTCCAGCTGCGGCTCTTGCGGCAGATAGCCGATCTTGATGCCCGGCTGCGGCCGCGCCTCGCCATCGTATTCCTTGTCGGCGCCGGCCATGATGCGCAGCAGGGTGGATTTGCCCGCGCCGTTGAGGCCGAGCACGCCGATCTTAGCGCCAGGGAAGAAGGACAGGGAAATGTCGCGCAGGATCTCCCGTTTCGGCGGGACGACCTTGCTGACGCGATGCATGGTGAAGATGTATTGGGCCATGTTTGGGTGCGTACCTCGAAAAGCTTTGTTTGAGCGGGGATTATGTCCAAACGGCTGACAGGTTGAAAGGCGCCCGCCGGCAGGCTTCGGGCGCTGGCGCTGGGCGCGGTGACGCCCGGCCGGATGAGCAGCCAGCGCCACCCGCGCCGGCCCGGCCTGCAGGGCGTCGGCCGCGGCGTGCCAGCCAGGCGCCGCGCATCCCTCGTTGGCAGGTAGTGTCGGCGTCGCGACGATCAAGCGGCTGCGGTTTCCCAACCATGCCCGGCCGCGTGCTCAGCCCCGGCCGCGGGTCTTGGTGCGGCCGGGGCGGGCGTTTTTCTCGATGAACTCGATGATCAGGCCGGCAATGTTCTTGCCGGTAGCGGACTCGATGCCCTCTAGGCCGGGAGAGGAGTTGACCTCCAGCACCACCGGGCCGTGGTG
>Ga0079224_100001825_pt1 | contig 25128 bp, 11 predicted proteins | sample Stecom2015_FD_80414 | JGI IMG/M metagenome (GOLD analysis project Ga0079224, IMG submission 80414) | Agricultural soil microbial communities from Utah to study Nitrogen management - Steer compost 2015 | ecosystem: Environmental > Terrestrial > Soil > Agricultural land | place: USA: Utah... | reverse complement strand
GGGGCCATAATTATCGCGATATCCTTCGAGGTGGGATCCGCGCGAAAGGAGCCGGTGATGTCCGAGAACTCTGTCCACCCACCCGCACCGCTGGGTGACCACCTGTGCTACACGATCTACAGCACGGGGATCGCGATCCAGCGCCTCTACAAGCCGATCCTCGACGAGCTGGGCCTGACCTACCCCCAGTACCTGGTGCTCAGTGTGCTGTGGCGCGAGGACGAGCAACCGGTCGGTGCGATCGCCAAGGACCTTGCGCTCGAGTCCAGCACGCTCACGCCGCTGCTCAAGCGCCTCGAGGCCGCCGGCCTCGTGCGGAGGCAGCGCAGCACGCAGAACGAGCGGCAGGTGCTCGTCTCCCTGACCGGGCAGGGGGCGGCGCTCCGCGGGCGGACCGGCGTCCTCGGCGACGCGCTCCAGCAGTCCTCGGGGCGGACGGCGCGGGATCTCGCCCGGCTGAACGACGACATCCGGGCGTTGCGGGGCCGGATCTACGAGGACCTCGGCGGCTGGGACGACCCGATCTGACGTCTCGGACGCAGCAGCACGACGGTGGCGGAGACGCACGCCACGCCGTCGCTGTGGCTGCTCGCCCGCCAGACGACCTCCGAGCCGGTGCGGGCCGAGACCGCCGTCGTGGGCGGCGGCTCGGCCTCACGCGCGGACAAGAGCTCTCCCACCAGGGCATCCAGGCCTCCCACGAGGCCCGAGCCCTCCACGGGGAGCGCGCCGGTCAGACCGTTCGGCACGTCGACCCTGAGGATCGTCCGCGCCGCCGTGGCACGCCTGGCGACGAGCGTGACGTCGAACGTGAAGTGCCGGAACCGGAGCGTTCCTTCCTTGTTCGTCTCGTGCGTGCTGTTGTCCTTCGCGCTCGCCTTCGTCCCGGTGACCTCCTTGCGCTCGTAGGGTGCGCGGGTGACGGCTGAGGCCTGCGGCCCCATGGGCGCGCCGCCCTCCGGCCCGAGAGCGACGAACCATCCCGACTGCTCGCTCCTGGTCCGCTCGGCCGCCGTCTCCGCCTGTCGGTACCGCCGAGCCTTGCTCTCGATGATCTGGTCGGGCAAGAGATCGCGGGCGGCGCGCAGCTCGATGCCGACGTGGATCGTCTCGGAACCCAGGCGGACCGGATAGCTGCCGGTGAGCAGCTCCGCGATCCGGGGCCGGACCGCGCCGTGGCTGGTGTCGTGCAGGTAGGCCAGGTCGTGGAAGGGCTCGAGGTTGTCGGTCGTCGCCGAGACGGGCCGCGCGTCGGCGGACGCGGGTGCGTGCGCGGCGACCCAGGCCCAGTGCTGGATGGCGTCGGCGTTGACGTCCCCCGGGTGCAGGTGCTCGACGAACGACGCAGGCGGCTGCTGCGCCGTCGCCGTGGCAGGCTCCCACCGGGGGGACCTGCCGATCTCTCGGCGGAAGACGGGAGGAGCGGTGTCCTCGGAGCCCACCTCTCTGGTCAGGTGGTAGGGCACAAGAAGTCTGGCCGTCGCCTCGGCGGTTCCGCTCTCCCTCCACCGCGCGGTGTGGCGTGCGGGCCGGGACAGCTGCGTCGTCTGCCCCGCGGGACGCGCGAGAGGGGCAGCCAGGCCTGTCAACGTCGCCAGGCGGTGGGGAAGAGCAGGCACACTGCGCTTCATGGTGCTGAAGACGTCCGCGAGCACCGCCATCGCCTCGCTCCGCTCGTCGACGAGCGCGGTCTCCACCCGGAAGGTCACCGGGTGCTCGAACTCGTACGATCCCTCCTTGTCCCGAGTGCCCAGGCGAAGGATGTCCACGGACCGGGCCGCCCTCGTCGCGGTGGCTTCGGTCGTACGGAGCCACCCCGCGCGCGCCTCCACACCTCCGTGCCTGCTCTGCTGCTGGTTCGACCGGCCGCCGTTGGCGTGCACCGTCCCCCCGTAGAGGTGGCTGAACGCCGTGCGGGTCGTCGTCGCCTCCTCTGCGAGGCTCTCGCCGCGGAGGGTCAGCTTCACCTCCGTCCGGGGTGCGGTAGCGGTGGCGGGACCGACCTGGTCGATCGTGACCCGGACCCAGAGGAAGCCGGCTCCGCCGAACGACCGCTGCACCGGGAGCCAGGCCCAGACGCCGGACGTCAGCAGAGCGGGCATCTGCGGGACGAGGGCGTCGGAGCTGAACATCGCCTGGAGCGCCTGTCGCACGGGGTCCGTGCGGTCGACGGCCCCGTCGGCCGTCTTGACCACCCCGTGTGCGGTGAGCTGGGTCATGATCGTGTCGAGCACCCGGTCGGCCCGGAGCTGTTCGGTGTGCACGGAGGTGCGCGGCAGCCCGATCCCGGCGTAGGTGCGCCGGGGAGCGGTGGGTGTGGGGACGTCGAGGCCCAGAGAGGGAACGATCTCGCGTGCCCGGCGTGCCGGGAGCATCACGTCGAGCGCCTCGGAGAAGCGCACGCTCCGGACCTCGGCGGAGCGGACCGGTCTGGGCCCACGCGACGTCAGGGTCGTGCTCGTGCGGGTGACCTCGAGGCGGAAGATGGGGTCGGTGCGGACGATGGTCTTCGCGTCGCCGTAGGTGGCTCGCGTGATGTCGAGGAACCCTGTGGTCCGCCTCGTGGTGCGGCTCCGTGTGCCCTCGACACCGCCGTGAAGGAGAACCGTGAGCCGCCCACCGGCCTGCGAGGGGGCCTGGTCGTCCTGGTCGTGCCGGCTGTCCCCCCGTGCCGGCTCGTCGTCGACCGTGGCGTACGCGCCGAACCCGGACAGGAAGCCGAGCCCGGCCTGGGCACCTACCGAGGTGCCCTGCTCGCGCTCTTCGATGTAGTCGCGCGTCCCCTTCGAGTACTGCTCGATCTCGGTGTCGACGTCCGTACGCACGATGCTCCGGACCTCCGCGCGCAGCATCACGTTGATCGTCGTCCGTGCCCCGCCGTGCTCCGGCAGCTCGACGGTGACTCCCCCAGGGCCGGTGAGCGCGCCGAACCGGGCCGCGAGCCAGGAGGGGCGGCCCAGGTCGTGGAGCTCGACCGGCCACCGCATCTCGTCCCCCAGCCACCTGCCGGACAGATGGTGGAGCTGCGCGTAGAGCCCTGCGGCCGTGCGTCCGAGGGCGGGCAGGCTCAGGAAGGCCGGGTAGACGGCGGCGGCTCCGGAGCCGAGGTCGAGGTACGAGCTGGGCAGCCTCGTCGTGGTCTGGCTTCCGGGGGCGGGGACCTGCCGTTCCCACCGGGCAGGGCTGATCTGGCCGGCAGCCGTGGCCTGGGCGCTCGTGACCGGCGCATCGGGAACGTGCTGTGACGGGACGAGGACCGTGGCGACGACGTTCCCCGGATCGTGCGTCCACCACCTCTCGACATGCCTGCCGTGGGGGCCGCCCTCGACGGACAGCATGGACTCGTACACGGCGTCCAGCGTGTGCTCGTCCACGTCACCGACGTTCTCCAGGCGGCGGTATCCGGCAGTGCCGACGCCGAACTGTTCGCTCTGCGTACGGAACCACTGAGCGATCAGCCGCAACGGGCCCGGCTGAAGCTTGAGCACCGGTGTCGCGGGGAGGGAGACGCGGACCCCTCCACCGACCGAACCCTGGACCGCCCAGCCGGTCGCGGAGCGGCCGGAGACCGAGTCGTCCGTGACGGCGCGGGTGTTGGTGACGGCAGGGTAGCGAACTGTGCGGACGAGCTGGCCCAGGTGGAGACGGACCATGACGTGGACGGTGGTGCGGCCGAGGCGGACGGTGTGCTTGATCCCCGTGATCGCTGCCTCCAGGTCGGCCTCGAGCCGCGGGGTCCCGACATTCACGACGAGCTCGCGGTGGACCACGGCCCAGTCCACCCCGGAGATGTTCCGTCGTCGCGCGACCTCCCGCAGCTGCGTGCTGAGGTGTTCTGCCACGATCTCCGAGCCGGGCAACGCGCTTCCCACGGCGAAGCCGAGACCCTTGCGGCTTGCCAGTGCCAAGGGCTCGCGTGGTCCGGGTACAGGGGCACTGTCGAGGACGGCGGGGCGAACCCTCGAGACCGTGCCGCGCGGGCGGGGGAGGGCGTGGACGAGCGCGCTCGGGTCGTCGGACAGGACATCCGTGCCGGCCCCGAGGAGCCGCCGCTCGAACTCGAGCGCGTCCCGCGCCCCGAGATGAGGGACGCCCAGCTCGCTGTTCGCCCGGGTGGTCGCCGACGGACGGCTCTCCAGCGCGTTGTTGGTGGTCGACTCCCAGACCACGGTGACGTCGAGGACCGCCCGGTAGCGCGTCTGTCGGGCAGTCACGTTGAGCACGGTGTGGTTGGCCGTCTTCGAGCCCTGCTGCCGGGACCATGCGCGTGTCCTGCCCAGCGTGACCGAACCCAGCGGTGCGATCCCGGTGGTCTGCCCCCCGCCGCCCTGGTTCTCGGACGGTGCGACGAACCCGGTGGTGTTGGTCGACACCGTCGCGGCGAGGGTGCGCGAGCCGCCGGCCGCGACCGTCGTGTCTCGTCCGGTACCGAGGTCGGCCCGGGTCGGGACGCCCTCGGACGTGCCGAGGCGCTGGAGGCTGCGTACCGACGCTCTGACGCGGAAGTGACCGCTGAACCCGCCGGTGATCCCGCGAAACCTCCTTCCGTCCATGCCCGTCGAGACATGCCGCGGCGCACTGCCCGTGGTAAGCCACCACCGACTGGTGTTCCGTGCGTTGCGCTCGTTGAGCACGTCCTGGAGCTGCGTGCTGATGGCCAGGGCATCCGCCGGAGCGACGCCGGCCGAGCGGAGGCGCGCCTGTTCCGCCGCGACCACCGGGGTGAGGTCGATCGCGTGCAGCACCTCGTCGCCGGTAAGCGGCTGCGCCGTCGCGCCGGTGGCTGCGGGTTGCCGGGCCGGAGCCGTCAGCACCGGCCGAGGCTCGTCGGGGGTGGTGAAGACGGACGGGAGGTCGAGGGCGATGCCGCGCTGGACGGTCCCGGGCGTGCCGCCGACCTCGGTGCCGTCGACGAAGACTCGGAAGCGGACGCCGCTGAGGAACCGGGTGGACCGGCTGACGAACAGCTTGCGGCCCGTGACGACGCTGGTCGTGGTGCTGCGCGAGGCCGAGGTCGATGCGCTTCCCGAGATGGTCGGGAGGCCGACCACCTGGCTCGACGCAACCGCGGTGCCGAGGGCGACCGCCGTGAAGAGCACGGCGTCGAGGGTCGAGGTCGTGGTCCGGCTCTGCTCCGTGGTCGAGGACGTGCTCGCGAACCGGACGTCGTAGGAGCGCAAAGCCGTGGCCGCGACCTGGTCCGCAGGCGTCGGGTCCACGGGCTCGGGGCGGATCCAGACCAGGCGCCCGTGCTCCGCGTGCAGCTCGCCACGTTCGAGCAGGGAGTCCCAGAGCCGGGGGTCGTTGTCGGCGAGGAGCGTACTGATCCGTGACCGGACCAGGGTGGCGACCTGATCGCCCGCTGAGCCCAGGTCGAGGTCGCCGACCGCGTCGCGGGCCGCTGAGGCCGCCGCGCCGGGGGACCACTGCGCGACCCCGACGACGGTGACCTCGCCGAGCATGCCGTGCTCGACGTACCAGGGAGCACGAGGTGCCGGAGTCTCGGCCGCCCCGTTCCTGACCGTTTCCGCAGACACGAGCAGGTGCTCTGTCCGGCCGACAAGCGGGGTACCGTCCAGCACGAGCATCCCGTCCCTGACGGTGGCGTCGACCGGCTGTGCCTGCACGCAGGAACCGCGGCTGTACGTCGAGGTGCGCCACGGCCGGCCGGCGCCTGTCTCGTCACGGCGGTGCGGTCGCCGGTCGTGCACAGGGGCAGGGCTGCTCGCGTCTCGGGTGCCTGAGCGGGTCATGATCGTCCTCGTCGGGGGTCCGGTGCGGAGCGAGCATCCCAGGGCGCCCGGGCGTGACGGACGATCGTGTCCCCTTCGGTCAGGAACACCCTCCAAAGGTGTGGTACCTCCGGCGACGGGCGGTCACAGCAGTCCGGAGGGCCGAGGATCGACGCATCTCCGTCGTCCGCGGTGGGCCGCACGGGCCGGTGTCCGGCCCGCGTGGGCGTGCTGCGGGGTGATGGAGGACAGGCGAGGCGAGCGGGAACGGCGGGGCATGCAGGGTAACGGGTCCGCGGTATGGCGCACGTCCAGGTTCAGCGGTCACGGACCGTCGGCGGCATGCGTGCAGGCAGGGTCCGCGTTGCTGAACGTCGGGGACGGATCGATCGTCCTCGACGAGCTGGTGGGGCTCGGCCCGCAGGTGGTGCTCCGTCCACCGACCGGGCCCGCCGCGTTGCTGGACCCGCCCGGCGGCGACCAGGTGACGGCCTCACGCGCTCCCGTGCGGAGGAGGCCGCGACCCGTGGGCCCGCCGCTGACAGCCCCTCCAGCGCGTTCCCTGCCGGAGGTCCCTGTGGCCTCGGCGGTGAGCGCGGTGGCAGGTGACTCACGATTGCGTCCGCACCATCCTCTGCGGCTCGGTGCGAGCACCGGACTCGTGACGCCGCGTGCCGGTCGACGGTGGCCGACGATCAACCGACCCGTGCCGGGGGTCCTCACGCGTCCGGCCATCAGCCTGAACGCGATCCCGGGGACAGCGACATCGGCCGCACGCGCGGATGCCGACGCGCTGCTGCGGGGGTACTTCCCGTGGCTCCGTGACCTGAACGTCACGCGCGGTGTCGAGAACTGCAATCAAGCGGTGGTGGCCGTCGACCGGATGCTCGCTGGGCGAGATGCCGTACGGATCCCTCCGACCGGCCCTGGCTACGCCGGGCTCGACCTGCTGCAGGACGACTACGCCGGTGAGTACCTGACCGTCTACTCCTATGACGACGTCGTGGACCGGATGAGTGACGGCCCGCGATGGCTCGGCGTGATGCTGCTGGGGTGGGCTGACGGCAGGAGCCACGTGGTCAACGTGGTTCAGGTCTCCGACGTCGGTGTGGTCTTTCTCGACGGGCAGTCGCGTGACCTCGCAGAGCTCGCGACGGACGCGACCCGGATCGGGCTCCTGCGGTACCGGCACCCCGTGCCGGTCGCTCCTGCTGTCGTCGAGGTCGTTCCAGCCGCTGACAGGACCGAGCGCGCTTACGTGCGGAGCATGCGGGACCACCTCACCAGGAGCGTGGTCGATGTTCCTGCGCTGCTCGCCCTCACGCGGCGTCATGCGACCGCGCCTTCGGCGCGGTCGTTCTCGCTGCGTGAGTCCTTCGGGCGGGTCACCGGGGACGTGTTGGACGAGGCGGTCGACGAGGCCGTGGCCGCGGGCCGGCTGACACGGATCACCGCTGACCATCTGCTCGGTCTGGCCGGGCTCTCGGGTCCGTCCGCGGCGCGAGAGCCCGTCGTCGAGCGAACACTGTCGCTTCCGTACGAGCACGCGGAGCAGCGCGCGCGGACCCTGGCCGGAGAGCTGGCGACAGCCGGTCAGGTGGACGCCGTCCTGACGACGCTCCGCGCCCTGGGCCGCGACGTCGCGGCGGTCGCCAACGTTCGACGAGCGTGGCGCGGCCTGCACCCGGGCTCGCACCTCGACGACGCGCTGCGGGAGCGGTGGCCCGGCCATGCGGACGTCTTTCGCGACCTCCTCGGCCACGCCGACGCGGCAGCGGTGCCAAGGGAGCAGGTGGAGGAGTGGTACCGGCGGCTGCCTCTGACGACGTTCGAGCATGCCGTGCACGGGCCCGTCCGGGTCGCCGAGACGCACCCGGAGGACGGGTGCAGCCTCCGAGCCCACCACTGGGGTGCGCAGCTGCGGCGCTGGGGTACCGAGCCGCGCGTGGTCTACGCGTCCGGGGGGGACAGGGACTCGCTGACGGTCATCTCTCCGAACGCTCGCGGTCGACAGCCCGGCGTACCGGCCAGCGTGAGCTGGAGGTATCACACGGCGCCGGTCGTCGAGATGGCGCGATCGGTCGGGGGGAGCGAACCGATGGTTCTGGACCCGGCGTTGGGACGCGGCCCCCTGACGGTCGACGACTGGGCAGACGCGATCTCGGTGCCGCGTACGCATCGGCGGGAGACGGCGAGCGCTGCTGCTCTGCATGAGATGTTCGCGCGCGAGAACCGGGCCGATCCCACCGCCTGGACGAGGGACGGGTTCTCGCGGCGCCCGATGGTGCTGGTCACAAACGGCTTCGCACCCTCGATGCCGGACCCGGAGGTGGAACCCCTGACCTCGTGGGACGAGGCCAGCCACGTCGTGCGGGCGTTGGACGACAGGCTGTACCGGCACCACGTGCGCATGGAGCGGCGCCAGCTGGCGCAAGGCCTGTGGAAGGAGCTGCAGGACTACGCGCGCACCGCACCGCTCGAGCGATCGCCCGACTACCTGCTGATGCGCCTGCAGACCAGGGTGGGAGCCGCCACGCGGGAGCTCACCGGATTCCTCGAGGGCAACCCTGAGGTCGCCGCCCGCGCGAGAGCGCTGCTGGAGCCCGGGCACCTCGAGCAGTTCGTCAGCCTGTTCGCCCCGCAGCCGGAGGGCGAGCTGCCGATCGACGACAACTCGGCGAGGAGGAGAGCCTGGGCCGTCGCACTGCGAGCCGAGCGCCAGGCCGAAGATCGACGACGGCGAGACGTGAGCACGGTCGCCGCGCCGCGGGAGGGCGCATCGTTCTTCGACGACCCCAGCGACGAGGAATCGCAGGCCGAGTCACCAGCTCCCCGCTGGTCGTCCTCGGCGGCGTGGACCGCGTTCGGCCCTGACCCGACGTCCGACACGGCGGCACCGGTGCGGACGTTCCCGGCGGCGGAGGAACTGGTCGCTGAGCTGTCCGGTCTTGCGCCCGCCGCGCGCGTCGAGTCGTCCCGGTTCGACCCGAGCACGGCGGGAAGGACCACCGCCGGGACGCTCGACGGCGACCAGCAGGTCGTCCGCTTCGACGCACGACGGTTCCAGCTGCCTGGCGGCGACTGGGTCAGCCAGGCCACGGTGCGCCTCGTGCTCCGGCCGGGGCGAGGCGTGAGCGACACGGACGTCCGGCGGCTCGCGGACCAGGTCACCGGCGCTGTGCGCGACCGTGTCAACGGGCCGGGGCTGCGCCTGCCTGGCGGCGACCTGTTCCACCTCGACCTGCGTGTCCTGACGGCCGGTGAGGGCGCCGTGCACCACGGGGTTGCTCTGCACGCCGGTCCCGGCCGGACGAGCACGACCGACTGGTACCTCGTGTCCCCGCACGGTGTGCCGCTCACCCCGCAGCAGGTCGTGCACGAGGTCGGGCACTTCATCGGGCTCCCCGACCGCTACGCCGATCCCCAGCGGCTGTTCCGGCGGACGCCGGTCTCGTCCGCCGTCCGCACCGCCGGATCGGTCATGGCGGCGCCCGTCGCGGAAGGGGCACTGTTCGGGCCCGAGGATCTCGCCGTCATCGAGCAGGTGTTCCGGTCGGGCCCCGTGATCCGGGACAGCCCGTACCCGCTCGCTGTCGTACGCAGGACGACGGGTCGGCCCCACGTGGTAACGGACGTCGACGGCATCGAGTGGTCCTCAGGATCACGGAGTGCCATCGACAGCCAGGGGCGCCTCATCCCCGACGACGAGCGTGCGTGCGTCCAGGCCGCGGTCGTGCGGGTCGGCTGACGGGCCGAGCGTCACTCACGGCCACGCGGCCGCTCGGCGTCGAGGCTGTCGAGCAACCCGTCGATGTGGGTCGTGACGGCGGAGATGTTCTCCGCGTGCAGGTCGTGCAGCGCGTCGAGGGCGTTGTTCGTCGCGGCGACGACCATCTCGGACAGCTCGGCCGGCCGAGCCGGGTCGACGACCACGGGATCGATCCGGAGGGTGAGCAGCTTCCCGTCGCCCCCCACCGTGGCGGTTACCGCGCGACTTCCGTCGTCCGCCGTCGCGGTGAGCTGTCCCATGCGCTCGCGTGCCGCCGCCATGCTCTCCTGCATGCGGCGGGTCTGCTCGGCGAGCGCGCCGAAGTCGGTGCCGAAGGGGCTGTTCACAGGGATTTCCTTCCGTGGTGATGGCAGTTCGTCGTGTCAGGGGTGTCAGCGGCCTGGGCCGAGAGCGACCAGGAGCGGCGCCGCCTCGAGGCAGTAGACGGCTTCGCCCTCGTGCGCTGGGACGCTCCGAGTGGACTTGCGCCACTCGGGCTCGGCGAGGCCGGTGAGCCCCGCGGTGAACGCGTCGCTGGTCCGCTCCTCCATTTCCAGCCAGGTCGTCGGCAGATCGGGAGGGGCCCACAGTGTCCGCACCGCACCGAACCAGTCCTGGCGGTAGGAGGTGGCGAGCTCCTCGAGACGGTCCGCGTCGACGTCCCGGTCCTGGACGAGAGTCCGGTAGGCGGCACCTGCCTCGCGCAGCGAGTCGCCGGCCACGGCCTCGAAGGCGATCCTCTCCGGCAGCCGTTGTGCGAGCCGCTCGAGCGAGGCCTGCCAGAGCCAGGTCCGTGCGGTCAGGTCCGACGCGGCGTCGGTGTGCCCGGCGAACGCCTCCGCGTGGGCGGTGCGCGCCTGGGCCACGAACTCCTGCCGGAGGCGCTCCCGCTGCGGGCCCGTCAGCGGTCTGTCCAGGTCGTGGGTCCGGGCGTCGAACAGGGCGGCGGCCGACAGCGCGGCCTGTTGGGCGGCCCGGACGACCGGGAGCGACCGGTCCAGCCGGTCGCTCGTGGTCCGGACGTGCTCGGCCCACTCGACGAGGCGCTCCTGGAGCGCCGTCGCGCTCTGGCGCGTGACGAGGTGGGGGCGGAACGTCTCGGTGAACCTGGCTTCGACCTCGGCCGCGTGGTGGTCGGCGACGGCGCGACGGAGGTCGTCGGACAGGGCGCCCGAGCGCGCGTCGAAGGCGTCGAGGAACGGCCGGCCGGCGACCGGGAGCGCCGTCGCCCAGCCTCGTGCGATCGAGTCGGCCAGGTCCCGGGCGTCGCGGACCGCGGCACGGCGGGCCGCGTCGACGACGAGCTCCGCCGGCAGCACTTCGACGCGCCGGGTGAACCAGTCGTCCAGCTGCTCCACCGTGGCGGCGGCGGGCTGCCCGGTTGTGGCGAGCCGCGCGACGGCGGTCCGCAGCTCGCGGTCGGCGCCCGCCCGGAGGTGCGCGGTCGCGGCTGCCAGGTCGGCGTCGGTCACGTCGAGCGCCACGAGCAGCTCGCGTCCCGGCGTCACGTCCTGGCCCGGCGTACCGGGGTGCCCGGGATCGGACAGAAGCGTTTCCACCGAGGCGACCGCACGGTCGAACGAGTCGTGGAGGCGCTCGCCGTACCGGTCGAGGAGCGCGATGTCCTGCGGACGTCCCGTCGTGTCCTCACCGCGCACGGGTGTCGCGTCATCGGACTCCTGTGGCTGGTGCTGGTCCTGCTGCCGCACCTGTTCCTGGACCTGCGTGCGCTGCGGAGGTGACGACTCGTCCAGGGCCGTCGCGTACCTCGTGTCCAGCTCGTCCCTGTGCGCCCGCCAGGCCACCTCCTGCCAGGACGATGTGTTCGGTGTGGCGGCATGCTGCACTGAGGTGTCGGAACGCGCGAGGACCCGGAGCGTCCTCGCCTGGGCCTCGAAGTGTTCCTGCAGCCTGTCGCCTGCGTGGCGACCCTGGTCGATGAGGGCGCTGCGGTAGCTGTGGATCACGCCGTCGAGCTCGCGCACGTACCAGGCGTGCGCCGCGGACCCGCGGGTGACGCCGGGTGGCAGGTCGGCGTAGTGACCGCTGAACTCCCTGAGGGCAGCGGCGATCCGGCCGCTGTCCGCGACCAGGTGCTGCGCGGCGGTCGCGGCGCCCTGCCGGAGCTCTGCGACCTCAGCGGTGGTCGCCGGGCCGTGGGCGTCTGCTGCCGCCCGCGCCTCGACGTACTGGCTGCGCAGGGTTCCCAGTCGCTCGGTGTAGATCTGAGCGGCGTGCTCACCGTAGGCGTACCGGGGCACGGGCAGGAGTGCGTGGTCGAGCTCGTCGAGGTACGCCGACCGAGTCGGCTGAGGCTCCGCGCTCCTGGCCGTCCCTGACGGCTGGTCGAGGGCGTCCGCCCGGGTCGGGCTGACGGGCTCCTGCCGTGGCGTCGGCGCCTGGGTCGGATGGCCGGAGGTCAGCCGGGCAGGTGCCTCGGGAACGAGCTGCGTCTGGGTCTGCCGGGGTGTCAGAGCGGCGTCGGCATGGCCGGCATCGGTTCGTGGCGTGCCGCGCTCGGTGACGACGGACACCAGGTCCTGCGTCGTGGCGGTGGCCGTGTCCGGGGCGTCGTCCTGCCGGACGGGTGTGCCGTCCTCGTGCGCGGATGTCCCGTCCTGCCGGGTCGGTGGGGCCGTCGGCGGGGCGGCGGCGTCCGGCGGCGTGGCACGGACCGGGGGCGAGGTGAGCAGCACCCGTGGGCGCGCCAGTGCGGCAGCGAAGGCGTTGGCGCCGGCGCCCTCGTGCGCGAGCCAGGCCTGCGAGTCGACGTCCCGTGGTGACCAGATCTGGTCGTACCGTGTGATCGTCGAGCCCCGGAAGCTTGCGGCGAGCTCGTCGCGCAGGCTTGCGGGGATCTCGGCCCGGGCGCCCGAGAGCTCGTCGTCGGGGTGCCCGGCGAGTCGGCGGAAGTCGTCGGCCGCGACACGCAGGATGTCGCTCTTGTTCAGCTCGTGCCTGATCTGCCGGGGCAGGTCGTCCCGCAGCTGCGCGTAGCGGTCGGTCCAGAGCTGTCCTCCCGCGGTCAGGTGCTCCTCGGCCACCGTGCTCAGATCCGTGCGCCACTGCTCGGTCACGCGCTGTCGTTGTTCAGGGGTCAGCTGCTCGAGCGGTGAGCCGGCGTCGTGCGCGGCGAGAGCCTCGTCGAGAGTCCGCTGCCCCGTCGCCTGAACGTGCTCGTGGAAAGCAGCGCGGTCGAGCCGAGCGGGCAGGTCGGACAGCAGCGACCCGTACTCGTGTTCCCAGAGCCTGCCGTCGGGCACGGGGCGATCCGCGTCGAGGCCGGCGTGCCGCTGGCGCACGTCGTCGACGAACCGCTGCCGGGTGCTCTGCAGCGTGTCGGGGCGCAGGCCTCCGCCCTCCAGGCTGTCGTGCCAGGTGTCGTAGGCGCTGCTGAAGTCGCGCTCCGCGTGCCAGACCTGGCGCTCCTGGTCGCTCAGCCGGGCCAGGCGGTCGGGCAGCGACGCGTGCACGCCGGCGATCGTGGCGTCGGCCGTCTCGGCGTGCTCGCCGGTCGGCCGTCGGTTGCCGGCGGCGCGCCAGGCGCCGTCGATCGCCGCCTCGACGCGTGCGCGCTCGACCGCGCGGAGCCTGTCGAGCGGGCCCTCGACCCGGTGCGCGACGAACGTGCCGCTCGCCTCGTCGAACCGGATCGTGTGGTCGGGCGACGACCGCGACAGGTACGAACCGCGGAAGAGGTCGGTGCTCCTGAACTGGCTCACCGCACCGTCGAAGGCGGTGTCGAACTGATCCAGCCGGCGTGCACGGTCGGCCACGTGGGCGATCCGGTCCGGCAGCTCGGCACGGAGGCGCTCAGCCTCGAGCCGCCAGGACGCGTCCCAGGCCCGGTCGGTCTGCCCGTCCCGGGACCGCGACTGCCACGCCGTCCTGAACGAGTCGTGCAGGTCCGCCCGGTACCCGTCGTGCACCTGTCGGCTCAGCTTCGGCGAGCCTTCGACCACCTCGGCGGTGTCCGGTGCGTTCCTCCGAACGGTCCCGAAGGCCGCGTCGACGTCGCCGGCCAACCGGTCGCCCGTCCTGCGGTGGAACGCCTCCTCCATGTTCAGCCGGTCCCGGTACTCCGTGTCCCGGCTTCGCTGGAAGCTCTGCCAGTCCTCTGCGCGCGCCGCGACGCCCTCCGGCCCGTCGGGGTACCGGGTGCGCACGGCCTGGTCGGGCAGCGCAGCGCGCGGTGCGTGAGGAAGGCCCTGGAGGCCGACGGGCGCCTGCGGGTCCAGGAGGGGGACTCCACGGTGCCCCAGCGCGAGCGGCCTCGGCCCGACCGGCGCAGGCACGGGCCGCGGACCGCCGTACCGGGCGGGGCCGATCCACCGTGGCCCCTGTCCCCACTGCCGTACGGGTCCGCCGGACCCCGGCACGTGCTCGTGCCGGAACGCCTGGTAGCCCACCGCGCCGAACGCCGCGCCCAGGCCCACGGACAAGCCGATCTGGAACGCGTTGGGCTTCCATTCGAGGCCCATGATCTTGTGCGCTGCGACATCGACCGCGATGTCCAGGGCGAGGCTGGACCCCGCACCGAGCACGGCAGAGGTGCTGTAGCCCAGCACCCGCTCGAGGACGGCCCTGCCGCCCGGGCCGAGGATGGAGTTCGGGACCATCCGAGCGATCACACCGGCCAGACGGCCGATCGTCCGGTCGATGAGCAGGAAGGCCCGGCCGATGATCGCGATGTGCCCGATGCCGCCCAGCGCACCCATGAGAAAGGCGCCGACCGCCCACGTGATGATGCCGACGATGCGCGCGTCGTCGGCCTTGCGCTCGGCGTCCCGGACCTGGCGGGCGTAGTCGTGGATCGCGCCACCGATCTCGTAGGCGTTGTCCCGTGCGGCGTGCAGGAGTGACGTGACACCCCTGGCGTCGGTGCCCTCCGCCCCCCAGGTCGAGCGCATCGCCGTGCTTGCCGAGCCTGTCCACTGCATCCCGTTCACCGCTGCTGCCATCGTGGCGGTGCGCTCGTGCAGCTCGTCGCCCAGCCGGATCCAGGCGTTGCCGAGGGCGTACAGGGCGAAGTAGTCGACGCCGAACCCGTAGTTGATCTCCTTGTCGGGCACGATCTGCTACCTCTCGTCGTAGGTCACCAGCGCTGTGTGACGGCGCTGACGTCAGGGTCGTCGATGGTCTCCCGCGGGCCGAACCCCGAGGTGTCGCCGGAAGGTGCGTCGTCGGAGACGAGTCCTTCACCGAAGAGCGTGAAGAACTCCGTGAGTGCGTGCTCCGTCCGGGCGAACAGGCCCCCGGCGGTCGCGACGCCGTTCGCGACGACCATGAGTGCACCGCGCTCGGGGTCTTCCTGGGTGCCGAAGAGCGCCGCAGTGACTTCCTGCCAGCGCGCGCTGAACGCGCGCACCTCGTCGCTCGTCCGGCCGGCCCAGCCGAGACTCACCTGCTGCAGCGCGTTCTGTACCGCCGCGAGTGACTCGATGATCTCGTTGGCCTCCGCGACGATCAGGCGAGCGCTGGCCGCGAGTGCGGGGGGATCGACCGCGAACGTCTCGACGGTGTCGTAGTCGGTGCGTGGCTCTGGCATGGTCAGCGGCCAGACAGGTTGCGGGCGTTCTTCTCCTCGGCCTGGGCGTAGTTCTCGTAGGCCCGCTGGAGGCGGCGGCCCATCTCGGCCAGCAGGCTCTCGAGGTCGGCCGTGGCACGGTCCAGCCACAGCCGGACGTCCTCGTACCCGGCTGCCGCGGGCGTGTTCCAGGCCTCGCTCGCCTTGCCGAACTCCGTCTTGACGAGCTGGACGGAGGCGGAGATCGCCGCCCGCTCCCGCTGCACCACGCCGATCGCGGCGCGCAGGTCGCCGAGCTCGATCCGGAACTCGTGCGGGGTCAGTGGTGCGTCGGGCATGGGCCTGCCTCTCGGAGCATCGGGTCGCTCGTTGTTGTATCCGTTTGATAGCTTTTCATGCCGTTTCGCGTCTATGCTCGACGAGTCAGATCCGTGATGGAGAGGAGACCCGAGGTGCCTGACGAGCGTGAGAGTCCCGTTCTGCCGAAGTACGGCCCGCCATACGAGCCCCCGTCCGGGGGCGGGGAGCCGCCGTCCGACGGGGACACGGACACGAAGGCCGGGGTGTCGGAGCTGTCCGTCACCGATGTGTGGCGGTCGGGTGGGCCGTCGTTCAACGACGCGCTCGATGCCCCGTCGCCCGGGGACACGGAGCCCGATGACACACCGGCGCCCGATGTGCCGCCCTTCACCGTGAGCATGGCGTCCGTGCGGCAGGGGATGAGCACGATGGTCGGTGAGCTGGAAGCGCTGGTGGCCTCCTACCAGGCGCTGCGCGCGCACGTGTTCGACACCCGGGACAGGGTGTTCGGGCAGTTCGCGACGACGACCTACGAGACCAACCGCTACGCAGGTGGCGCCATCAAGGAGTACTACGCGCAGAACGAGCGGCAGATGTTCGCGACCAACACACGCGTGAGCGTCATCGTCGAGACGGCGGTCGAGTTCGCGAAGAGCATGAACCCCGCCCAGGACCGCGTGCTCGGCCAGATCGCCGACAGCATCCAGATCGCGGGCCAGTTCGTGGCGGCGGTCGACCGGGCCGGGCGGGCGTACGCCGAGGCGGACCGCAAGGCGCAGTTCCCCGAGCCGCCACCCGGCGCGCTCACCCAGGCCTGACGCGGCGTCCGCATCGGGCGGGCCTCCTCCGGAGGCAACGAGGGCGGCGGTCACCACCGTGCCGCCGCCTCGGGCGCGACGTCGTGCGGTGCTTCGTCGTACGGCGGAGTGCCGGCCGCACCGGGGTCCGGCTCGTCGACGACGAGCTGGACCGTCTCGGCCGGCCGGCCGCGCCGGACCAGCGCGCCTCGCCCGGGCGGGAGCGTCGTCGCCCGGTGGTCGCCGACGAGCACGCCCTCCCGGGGGTCGCCCGACAGCACGAGGCCCGGTGAGCCGAGCTCGCGCAGGCGGGTGACCAGCGGGTCCGACATCAGGGTCCTGGCCGCGCCACCGACGCGGCGGGTGAGCACGACGTGCAGCCCCAGCTCGTTCGCCTGGGCGAGGTAGTCCACCAGGGGGGCCAGCGGGTTGCGGGACGCCGAACCGCTCACCAGGTCGTAGTCGTCGATCACGACGAACAGCTCGGGACCGGTCCACCAGCTCCGCGCACGCAGCTCCTGGGCCGAGACGTCCGGCGGGGGGAGCCTCTCCTTCAGCTTGTCCACGACCTGCTCGACGTAGGCCGCGGCGAGGTCGGCGTCGCCCGCCTGGGCCCCGACGTACGGTGCCGGGACGGCCTCGAGCAGGCTCCGCCGGTAGTCGATCACGACGAAGCGCACCTCGGTGGGCGGCCGTCGCGCGGCGAGCCCTCGCATCCATGCCCGCAGGAACGACGACTTTCCTGACCCCGAGTCACCGAAGACGAGGAGGTGGGGGTCCCCGCCCTCGAGGTCGAGCGTCGCAGGGCCCAGGTCGAGGTCCCGCAGCCCGATCGGGACCGCACCCGGTGCGGAGGTGGACTCCGGAGCATCGCGTACCGCTCGGTCGAGGTCTCCGTAGGTCACTGTCGTGGGCAGCACTCGCAGCGCTTCGGGGAGGGGGCCCTCCCACGCTGCGGCCATGGCCTCGGCCAGCCGCTCGAGCTCGGTTCCGAGGTCGCCCATCTCTGTCGCGCCGTCGACGCGGGGCAGGGCCGTCTGGAAGACGAGCCCGGGCGCGACGATCCCTCGTCCCGGCGTGCCGGCGCGGAGCAGCCGCGCGGCCTTGCGGTTCACCTCGGACTCTGCCGGCTCGTTGAGCCGGAGCTCGAGGCGGCCCTGGATGTTGTCCCGTAGGTTCGTCCGGACCTCGGCCCAGCGGTTCGCCGTGATCAGGAGGTGCACACCGACGCTGAGCCCGCGGGACGAGATCTCCTGAACCAGTGCTTCGGCCGACTCGTCAGCTGCACGGACGGCTCCCCAGCTGTCGATGACCAGCAGCACGTCTGCGGTCCTGGTGCCGTGCGGCAGTGACTGGTCTGCAGCGAGTCTGCGCAGCTCGTCGAGGGACGAGACGCCGTGCTCCTCGAACATCCGCTCCCGCTCCAGGACGAGCTGGTGCACGGTCATGAGCGCGCGCCGTGTCCGCTCACCGTCGTGCCGGGCCGCCACGCCACCGACGTGCGGTGCGCGCTCGAGCGCCTGCAGCGAGCCGCCGCCGTGGTCCACACAGTAGATCAGCAGCTCCTCGGGGGTATGGGTCAGCATGGCGGCGAGGAGCGCCGTACGCAGGGCCGTGCTCTTGCCGCTGCGGGGTGCGCCGACGAGCGCGACGTGCCCGAACGCGGCGAGGTTCAGCATGAGCGGCCGCTGGGCCTGTTCGGCCGGCACGTCCACCACACCGATCGGGAAGGACAGCTCGCCCTGGGGCCAGGTCGTCGCGTGCAGGCCACGCCCGAACTCGTCCTCCTCCAGGGGTCCGAGCACGGCGTCGAGCGGGATCTGACCGGGCAGCACAGGCAGCCAGACCTGGTGGACCGGGGTGCCGAACTCCCGCAGCCGTTCCACAGCGACCTGCATCTCCGTCTGCTCGCCCGGGGCCGGCCGTTCTGTTTCGGCCCGCTCGAGCGGGCCGGGCTGCTGTGCTCGGGCGGCCACGTCGTGCTCGGTGCGGAGCCCGAACTCGACGGGTGGCCCGGACTGTTGCTCGTGCAGATCCGCCTCCTGGTCGGCGACCCGGTAGGGGCGAGACACATGAGCGACGCGAAACCGCTCGTAGATCGACTCGTCGACCTTCAGGTAGGCGGAGCCGGGGATCGACGGGAGTCGGTAGGCATCAGGTGTGCCGATCACCGTGCGACTCTCGGACGCACTGAAGGTACGCAATGCGATGCGGTACGAGAGGTGCGACTTTAGCCCGCGCAGGCGCCCTTCCTCGAGGCGCTGGCTGGCGAGGAGCAGGTGCATGCCCAGGCTTCGGCCCACGCGGCCGATCTGGAGGAACAGCTCGGTGAAGTCGGGCCGCTGGGACAGCAGCTCCCCGAACTCGTCGACGACGATCAGCAGGTAGGGCAGCGGGGGGAGCGGCCGCCCGTCCACGTCCGTGCCGCCGGCGGCCTGGAGCACCTGGTAGTCACGCAGGGAGTCGACGTTGCCGGCCTGCCGCAGCAGGGACTGGCGCCGCTGCTGCTCGCCCTGCAGGGCGGCGTGCATGCGGTCGACGAGGGCCAGGTCGTCCGCGAGGTTGGTGATCAGCCCCGCCACGTGGGGCAGGTCGGTGACCCCGGCGAACGTGGCCCCGCCCTTGAAGTCGACGAGCACGAAGCTCAGCGTCTCGGGGGAGTGCTGCATGGTCAGCCCGGTCACCAGCGTGCGGAGGAACTCACTCTTGCCGGAGCCCGTGGCGCCGACGGCGAGGCCGTGCGGACCGACCCCGCCCTGGGCCGACTCCTTGAGGTCGAGCACCAGTTCGTCCCCCGTACCGGTGACGCCGATGGGAACGGTGAGCAGTGTCTCGTCGTCCGGGGCCTTCCAGTGGGCGCGTGGATCGAGCTGGGCTATGTCTGTGATGCCGAGCATCTCCGGCAGGGGCACGGTGCGGGACAACACCTGGTCCTGGTCGCCGGAAAGCTGCAGCGGTGCCAGGGCCCGGGCGACCTGCTCGCAGAGTACGGGGCTCGGCCGGTCTGCGAGCGCTCTCTCGACGGCACTGTGCAGCGCGGAGGTGCGGCTGGTGAACTCCAGCCTGCCGTCCCCGCCGAGGCGTGCCCGCACGTCGACCCGTCCGGGTTCCTCGTTCTCCCGCTCCACGAGGCAGACGACGGAGATGCCGCTTGCCGGGCCGGACTCCGCCACGAGCCGCGCGACGAGCGGCTCACGCGCCCACTGTGCCGCAGACCGGTATCCGTCCAGGACGACGACGAGGCGGCGTTCCGGGCCCGGTTCTCGGGGCGCCGTGAGGAGTCCGGGCCGCTCAGCCCGACGAGCTGCGGCGGCCAGCCAGTCGTCGAGGTGGTCGGCCAGGCCGTCGAGCGACGCGGCGACGAGTGGGACCACCTCGCTGTCCGTGCCGGGACGCCGGTCGTGGGTGTGGGGCAGCCACTTGGTCCACTCCCAGTCCTGCGCGCCGTCCGTGTGGACCGCGACCGCGACGTCGTCGGGGGCGTGCAGCACGGCGAGCTGGCTCAGCAGCGTGAAGGCGGCCGACCGGGTGTCCTCGCGCCGTCCGACCAGGCTGACGACGCCGGCGCGCGCCAGGTCGAGCCAGGCGGGCCTGCCGTCGAGGCGCGCCAGCCTCGTGACCAGCTCGTTCGCCCGCCGCTCGGCGACGGGGTCGTACTCCGTCATCGGGTCGCTGCGCGGGTTCATGGCGACCTGCACAGCCGGCTGTCCCGTGCCGGTGCCCATCCGCAGCCTGAGGAAGTCGTCGTCGCCGGGGCGACGCTCCCAGACGCGGCGGCGCCCGGTCGCGATCGACCAGAGGCGCTCGGGGCTCGGGTGGGTGAAGGCGTCGGACAGCCGCTGGGCAGCCGCCGAGGCCCTGGCGTCGCGCCGGATGCCGGCGAGATACTCGTCGTAACGCTCCCGCTGCCGCTCGCGGGCCACACGAGCGGCGCTTCCCTGCTGCCACCGGATGCCGAAGGTGAGCGCCACCGACACCACCACGATCGTGACCCCCAGGAGCACGAGCCACGGGTTGCCGTACGTGACGAGGTACGCCGCCATGCTGACGCTGCTCAGCAGAGGGAGGAGCACGTACAACCACGTCGACGACGAGCTGTTCTCGGGCTTCTGCGGGGGGAGGGTGAGTGTCACCCGCTGCTCAGGAACTGCGGGAGCGATGACTCGCGCGGGACGGTGGAAGGCGATCCTGCTCATCGAGGTCCTGACATCCTTCGGGAGAGGGTGCGCGCCCGCGGCCGAAGCCGGGGTCCGTGAGCCGGTCCGGCGGTCGCGGTGTCGCCGCGGTGGGGCTCGTGCTGAGGCAGCCTTGCACCCGGGGTCGGCGTCGGGTCCGTGGGTGCGTCGCGGAGTGTCCGAACGGCTAGGATCCGCGGTCTTTCGGGCATCGAAGGGTCGCCAGGTCCCAGGGCGACCGGCTCGCTGTGTGGTCTGATGAGAGCGCACCGACGAGTGAGCGGGCGACAGCTCACCGCGCCGACTGCCGGGCACGGCAGACGCCAGGAAGGCACACCGACACCATGACAGGACGCCCCGAGATCGCCGTGGCCGTCTGGACCTCCAGCACGCTGGCGGACGAGGGTGTCGAGGTGTGGCTCGACCAGCAGGATGGGTTCGACCATCTGCCGTTCCGTGAGCGGGCCGGGGCCGACGTGCTCCTCCTCCTGGCGCCGCAGGCCGTCGACCGTGCCCTTGCTGCGATCCGGGTACCGGTCGACGACCGGGTGCGTCCTGCCGTCCTCGTCACGGACCGACTCGAGCCACGGCAGGCGGCGCAGGCGGCGGACATCGGCCTCGTGCGGTTCCTGGACCACGCCACGACGAGTCTGTCCGAGATCGCGGACGCGCTCGTGGCAGCGGTCGACGAGTGCCGCTCGCCCGCCCCGGGTGCCCGCCCGAGACTGTGGGGCACGGCAACGGCACCGCCGGAGAACGCGGACGTCGACGGCACCGGGCTGACAGCACGAGAGATCGAGGTCCTGCGTCTGCTCGCGGCCGGCCACCGGATCGCCGAGATCGGGGCCCTGCTCAACTACTCCGAGCGGACCATCAAGGGAATCGTTCACGGCGTGGTGACCCGCTTCGGCTTCCGCAACCGCGTCCAGGCCGTGGCGTACGCGATCCGGGTGGGCGCCTTCTGACCGACCTGGGCCGGTGCCCCTGAGGTCAGGTCGTCTGTCTCGAAGTGCTGAGATCGTCCTGTGTGAGGAAGCTGCGCCTGCGGCCGACCCAGGATGTGAGCCGGCTGAGGAGCCAGGCCGAGCGCGAAGGACAGGAGCGGTGAAGATGCACGGGATCGTCGAGCTGGCAGAGGTCGTGTTCGTCGACGGCTCCGAGGTCCCGGTCGCGCACAAACACGGCGACCACATGGTGGTGTTGCGCGATGCCAACGACCCGGACGGGGTGGCGCTGTACTACACCCCGGACGAGTGGGAGGCCTTCGTCCTGGGTGTCAAGGACGGGGAGTTCGACGACATGGTGGACCTCGCGTCCGGGTCGTCCGCTCCGCCGTCGAGCGATCAGGGACAGGCCACCGACCGCCCGGCAGGAGAGCCTCGGGCCTTCCCGTGGACCGGCCGCCCCGGCCTTCTGGCGGGCGACCGCGGTGGCGCCTGACCTGGCTGGACAGCTGGAGGTGGCCACAGGATCTGTTGTGCAGGAGGGACGTCCCATGGACCAGGACTGGCGCAAGTCCAGCAGCAGCAAGGGTGCGTGCGCGGAGGCGGCGGTGCTCGACCTGACGGTCCGGGACGGCAGGGTCGTGCGGTTCGACCCGGTGCGGCACGCCGACGTCGGTGAGACCGGCACCGCCCGCTCGGCAGAGGTTCGCGATGCGGTCGCCCGCACACCGACGACGCCGTTCGACGCCTGGAACACGTTTGCCGCGCAGCATCCCCGGTCGGCGAGTGACCTGCTCGCGGCGACCCGGCGGAAGGTCTCCCGGCTCGAGGGGGCCGGGACGGCGGACCAGGGGTGGGACGAAGCCATCAAGGTGGCCTTCGCTCGGCTCACGGACAGCGACCGGGCTCTACCGCTCCTCACCGCACAGGCCGACCGGCTCAGCGAGCTAGCGCTCGTGGGAGACACGCCGCGGATGAGGGGCGGTGCTTCCAGGGGAGTGGTCGAGCGGGCTCGGATCCGGTACTCGGTCGTCAACCCCTCCGTCGAACGGCTGGTGGAGCGGCTGAACCTCTCCGACGACCAGCTCTTCGCCGCGGCGCAGCCCGAAGATCCGTACGGCTTCCTGCTCGCGGAGCGGGACGAAGGCGGGCATCTGACGCCTGAGGCCGCACAGCGTTACATCGATGGTCAGCAGGGAGAGTGGACAGACCACGTTCAGCGGATTCAGAACGGTGGCTCGGTGCGCGCCCAAGGAGTGTCGGACGAGCAGATCAGGGGTCTGCCGGCCTTGGTCCGTGCCCGGTACCCCGAGCTCACGTCCTACCTCCACCAGCCCCGCCAGACGAGTGGGCACACCCGTGTCGCCACGAACCCTCCCCTGGTCCCCGTGCCGGTCCAGGTAGGGAATGTGACCATCACGTTCCATCGGCAGGAGCGGTCCGACCATCCGGACCCGGTGGTCGACCGGGCTCAAGAGGTCGTGGAGCGGGCAGTCTCCGACATGCAGGCCAGGGGCTACGTCTTCAGCAGCCGGCACGTGGACGTCGTCATCCCCACGTACTCACGCCAGCTCACGGTGCGGACCGCCGCCGATGGCGAGGTGGTGGTCAGCGCGAGGCCGGTCGACGGTGTCCCGAGCTTCGAGGCCACGTTCGTCCCGCCGGGGACCCTGGTGATCTCGACCGCCCACTTCCGGGACTACGGCCCGGGTGACAGGCCGTACCGTCTGACCACGGCCGAGGCATCGACCGCTCAGCAGATCGACCATCGAAACCTGGCTTCCCGCCTGAGCGACCACGCGTACGCCATCGCCGTGCACGAGCTGGCACATCTGGTGCACTTCTCCGCGGACCCGGCGCAGTTTGTCGACCTGGTAAGTACGGGCCTGCGCCGACCCGAGCACATCGAGGCGACCGGGCACATCAGCCCGTACGCCGGGTGGAACACCCTCGAGTTCGTCGCGGAGTACCTCACTGCGGTCCACCTCGACCTCCCGATCCCGGCAGATGTCCGGGACGTCCTCGCTGACCTGTACATCCAGCTCGGCGGGCAGGTCGCGGCCCCGACAGGAGTCTCTCCTCGTGTGCCGGACCTGACCACCGAGGAGAGCGAGTACCTGGCGGACCGGCTGCTGGTGGAGCTTCGCCGACGGGGTGACCCGGGAGCGGACGGTGTCCTTCCGCAGCTGATGCCGTTGCTGCAGGATCAGCTCGAGCTGTTCGACCGGCGGCTCCTGCACGACGACAGGGTGCGATCGCTCGCTGACCTCTTCACCCGACGGGTGGACGTCGGCGCTTCTTCCTCGCAGGCGGCAGCGCGGGAGGACCAGCACCGTGAGATCCGCCCGGTGCCGCGTACGCGCGCCTCGCATGTCGTGGGCCCAGGGCCCGAGCAGGCATCCACCTCGCGTGGGCCGCAGCAGGCTCCTCCCAGCGAGCGCGATCTGCTGGAGCGGTACGAGACGGTTGCGGCGGCGCTGGCCCCTTATGTCAGGCGGCGGCCGATCGACGAGATCGTGTCTGACATCCGCGAAGCCGCTCGCAACCCGCTCAACACCCTTCATTACCTGGTCGCCGACGCACGCACCTCCTCGGGGGAGCTCTCGGCGCACGCCGTGCGGCTGTTCGAGGACGGGCGCGAACTCTTCCTGAGGGATCAGCTGCGCGTGATGGCCGACGCCCGGATCTCGGTCATCGGTCTGACGGACGGTGAGATCGATGCGCTCTCCCCGGCGCAGAGGGTGCTCTATCCGGAACTGACCGCCTATCGCCACCGCGGAACCGGCCACCCGTACGACACCAACGACATCTCGGCGACCCGGACCCGGCGGTTCGACCGGCTCACGATCAATTTCCGGCGATCGGCTCGGCCCGACCCCCTGGCCGATGAGCGCGAGAGCATGGTCATGCGCGCTCTGAGCCTCTTGGCAGCGGCAGGGTTCGAGATCCCCGGTGGAACCCTCGAAGTCCATCTGCCACGGTACTCGGCACCGATGACGGTGCGCCGAGCTCCGTCCGGCACCGTGGCGGGCAGGTCGGACGAGATCCAGATCGAGGTAGAGCCTCGCGACCCCGGTGATGCCCGATTCGTGGCTCCCAACCACGTCCTGCTGCCACCCCACTCCGGGGTCGTGTATCCCGTGGGGTCCAGGGCGCGGGTGGAGGAGAGCGCACAGGGCATCTACAGCGAGGTGACGGAGTCGTCGTTCGTCGCGATCGTCCACGAGGTCGCGCACTTCTTGCACTACCGCACGTCTCCAGAACGGTACGCCGATCTCGTGCAGACGGCTCTGCTGTCGTCCGAGGACGTCGACGAGCCGGACCTGCTCTCCGAAGGCTTTGAGGAAGGGAGCGTGCGTTCGGACGACCTTGAGGAAGGGAGCGTCGTCTCGAGGGATCGGCAGAGCTGGTCCTCCGACGATCTCGCAGAGCTGGCCGGCCGGCCGGCCGACTCGTCGCTCATCGCTCGTATCAGTCCCTACGCAGGACACGACCTGCACGCGTTCGTGGCCGAGTTCGTCACTGCCCTCGCCCTCGGCCGGTCGTTCGACGAGGCCACCAGCGACCGGCTCCACGAGCTCAACCGGGCTCTCGGTGGGCCGGTGCCACCCTCCGGCGCCGTCACTCCGGTGGAGCCTCCTGCTCTCGGTCAGACCGAGCTCGACCGACTGGTCGGCTCCGTCTCCGGGCGCCTTGTGCGAAGGGGCGACACGGTTGCCCCGACACGGGCCGAAGTCGTCGCCGCCTACGCTCAGCTCACGACGTACGAGCGGTGGTCCCACTTCGGGACGCGGAGCACGCGCATCACCGAAGTCATCGCAGCGCAGCGTGGTGCGGCAGCCGGGCAGGCCGGGCAGGCCGGGCAGGCCGGGCAGGCCGGGCAG
>Ga0079224_100001824_pt1 | contig 25129 bp, 25 predicted proteins | sample Stecom2015_FD_80414 | JGI IMG/M metagenome (GOLD analysis project Ga0079224, IMG submission 80414) | Agricultural soil microbial communities from Utah to study Nitrogen management - Steer compost 2015 | ecosystem: Environmental > Terrestrial > Soil > Agricultural land | place: USA: Utah... | reverse complement strand
GCCTCGTCGAGCTGGACGAGCAGCCGCTCGACGGGGACCTTCAAGACTTCTGCAAATTCCGCGACCGTTACTTCCGCCATTATCTCTCCTCGGCCGTGCTCGCTTGCTGCTCGCCCTCGAACCAGTGCGCACGCGCCGCCATGATCAGTTTCGCCGCCCGATCCGAATCGAGATTGTCGATGCCTTCCAGATCGTCGACGGCCTGCTCCGCAAGATCCTCGCGGGTCACGATGCCGCGGCTCGCGAGCACGTATGCGAGCTCGCGATCCATGCCGTCGACCTCGAGCAGGTCTTCCGCGGGCTCGGCCTGCGCGATGACCTCCTCGCTGACGATCGCCTGCGTAATCAGCACGTCACGCGCTCTCGAGCGCAGCTCGCTGACGATGTTCTCGTTGAACTCCTCGATCGCCAGCAGCTCCGACGCGGGCACGTATGCAATTTCCTCGAGGGTCGTAAACCCTTCCTGCGCGAGAATCGTCGCGACGTCCTCGTCGACGTCGAGCTCCTTCATGAAGCGGGCGACGACCTCGCGGGCTTCCTGCTCGCTCTTCTCCTCGGCGGCCGTCTCCGTCATCACGTTGAGCTCCCAGCCGGTCAGCTCGCTCGCGAGGCGGATGTTCTGCCCGCCGCGGCCGATCGCCTGCGAAAGCTTCTCCTCGGCGACCGCGATATCCATGCTGTGAGAGTCCTCGTCGACGACGATCGACAGAACGTCCGCCGGCGACATCGCGTTGATGACGAACTGCGCCGGATTCTCGTCATAGAGAATGATGTCGACCCGCTCGCCGGCGAGCTCGTTCGAGACCGCCTGGACGCGCGAGCCGCGCATGCCGACGCACGCGCCGACCGGGTCGATCCGCGGGTCGTTGCTGCGCACGGCGATCTTCGCCCGAAGGCCGGGATCGCGCGCGGCCGCGAGGATCTCGATCAGGCCCTGACCGACCTCGGGCACCTCGATCTTGAAGAGCTCGATCAGAAACTGGGGCGACGTGCGCGTCAGAAACAGCTGCGGGCCGCGCGGCTCCGCGCGCACCTCGCGCAGCAGGCTCTTGATGCGGTCCTGCGGCTTGATCGGCTCGCGCGGGATCAGATCCTCGCGCGGGATGAACCCTTCGGCGTTGCCGCCGAGATCGATGTAGGCGCCGTGGCGGTCCACCCGCTTCACGATGCCGGACAGGAGCTCGCCGACGCGGTCCTTGTAGGCCTCGACGACCTGCTCGCGCTCGGCCTCGCGCACCTTCTGCACGATGACCTGCTTCGCGGTCTGCGCGGCGATGCGCCCGAACTCGACCGACTCCATCGGCTGCTCGACGTAGCCGCCCGGCTCGGCGTTCGGATCGATCTCGAGCGCGTCCTCGAGCCTGAGCTCCCGCGCGGGCTCCTCGAGCTCGGTCGAATCGTCCGCGAAGACCTTCCAGCGCCTAAAAGTCTCGTACTCGCCGGTGGTCCGATCGATCGACACGCGCACGTCGATATCCTCGCCGTACCGCTTGCGAGTTGCGGACGCGAGCGCCGCTTCGATGGCCTCGAAGATCACGCCCTTGTCGACGCCCTTCTCGTTCGAAACGGCGTCGGCCACCATCAAGATCTCTTTGTTCATCATGCAGCCTTAAGCTATGCCGACTACTCGGGCACCAATCTCGCCTCCGCGATGTCCGCGAGCTCCACTCGCCATGCGGTCCCGTCCACGTCCATCAGGATCGCGCCGCCCTCGACGGAGTCGAGCCGCCCCTTCAGGCGCTTGCGCCCTTCACGCGCCTGCGCGAGCTCGACCCGCACATCGCGACCGACGAAACGCTCGAAATGAGCCGGAGTACGCAACTTCCGGTCCAGCCCCGGCGACGAGACCTCGAGGTCGTATGCGCCGGGCAGCGGATCCTCCACGTCGAGCAACGCGCCGACCTGGCCGCTGACGAGCTCGCAGTCCGCGAGCGTCACGCTGCCATCGGCGTCCGATCGCCGGTCGATATAGAGCCGCAACAGCCCGTGCCGTCCAATCCGCAGATCGATGTCCACCAGCTCGTAGCCGAGCGCGACGACGGCCGGCTCGAGCAATTCGATAAGACGCTGTTTCTCCGCGGTGGTTCGCACTCGTTCCGACTTACGCGACCGAGACCGACAAAAAAAGGGCCTTGCGGGCCCATTTTCGTGGTCGATTCCTCCTCGCTCGGCCCACATCGGGGCACTGCCAAAACAAAAAGCCCCAAACGGGGCCCACACTTCACGTGCCGGGTTAGTCTCCGGATCCATGGACCGGACCGCTCAGTCCGGCTCCCTATTGCGGACAACCCGTGAAAACCGGCCGTATGCTAACAAAAAGCAAAGGCAGGCGGTAGGAGTCCGAGCACTCCCCGCTTGAGGCTAAGACGCTTCCGGGAATGAGACTTGCTGTCGTCCCCGCGCGCGTCCAGGAGCGGAGGGAGCGGCCACCTGGACCGGGGAGCGGGTCGGCGCAGTCGGCGCCGGGGCTCCTCGGGGGCACCGCCCTCCTCAGGCAGGAATCACTGGAACGGCCTCCCTGGTTCGGTTTCGCGCTGGATCGACTCGACGTGACGCACGAGGCGCTCGATCAGCTCGCGCGCCTGCGCCTCCGCCTCGATGTCGGCCCCCTCCTCGATCCAGAACTCGTAGCCCCATACCGGCATCGTGCGCGGTCCATGCGCGATCACGACCGCTCGCCCGTCGATCACGTCGCGCACGTCGCCGCTGGGGAATACGCCGCCGTTGCGCTCGGCGAGGCGCGACAGGTCGGGCACGAGCACGTTGAGCGACGGTGCGACGGGCCCGTCGCCGCGCCCTTCGGGGCCATGGCACGCCGCGCAGAACTGATCGAACAGCTCTCCGCCGGAATAGTCGGCGAGCGTGAAAGTCTGCGCGCCCGCGGCCCACGCGAACGCGGCGAGCGCCGCGGCCGCGATCGCCGCGCGCGGAGCGCGGAACCGCCGCGCGCTTGCGTCAGTGCCAGTGATCGCCATGCCAAACCCGGCCCGGCGCCGTCCGCTCGCCGAGATCGTCGAGCGACGAGAGCCCGATCACGGCACCGGCGAGCAACATCAGCCCGATCACGGACATCAGCAACCAGCTGCGCACCGAGATCCCGCGCTGCGTCTTCAGCGCGCAGCAGCGCTTGTATTTCTTGCCGCTGCCGCACGGGCAGCGCGCATTGCGGCCGACTGCCTTAGCCATCACTCTGCCTCCTGCGCGAGCTCGAGCAGGGAGAACGGATCCACGCGGGCATCGAGCACTCGGGCGCCCCAGTGAAGATGCGGTCCCGTCACCCGGCCCGTCGCGCCGGCCAGGCCGACCACCTCTCCGCGCTCGACGATCTCCCCGGGCTCGACGCCGATCTCGGAAAGATGCAGATAGACCGAATAGAGGCCGAGCCCGTGGTCGAGGAACACCGCGTTACCGCTGAAGAAAAGCTCCTTCGCGAGCACGACGCGTCCACGGTTCGACGCTCGGATCGGCGTGCCGGTCGCGGCGCGCAGGTCCGCCCCGGAATGCGGCGCCCGCGGCTGACCGTTGAAGACGCGGCGGTGACCGAAATTCCGGCCGCCGGTCGTGCCCGGGATCGGCACGACGAACGGCTCGCTCCAGTAGGCCTCCGGCGTGAGCGTCGCGTAGATCTCCGCGATCTCGCGGCTCTCGCGGTCCGCCCGCGCCTGATCCTCGGGGCTCAGCTCGACGTAGCGGGGCTCGACGGTCAGCTCCGTCGTCCGAAAATCGACCCGCTCGACGGCGAGCGTCTCGCTCCGCTCGACCGTGCGGCCGTCCTCGAAGCGGAGCGTGATCGTCGCCTCGTGCTCCCCGGGGGACGTAGCGAGATCGACGCCGATCGCCGCGTGCCATTCGTCGCCGCGCCGTACGAACGGCAGTTCGCGCTCGCCCCACGCGACCTGCACGGACGCGACGCCCGGCTCGTGCGCGACCTCGAGGCGCACGGCCTGCCCCTGGGCGACGGTAAGGCTTGCGGCGATCAGCGGCAGCAGCGGCATGGCGACAGGGTCAGTGGCGATAAGCCTGATAGTGGCGCGCGAGCGGCGACTCCCCGAAATCGGAAGACTTGCTCCGCCAGACACTGTGAACGTGGTTCGCGCCGTTCTGCACGTTGTCGAACTCGAAAACGAAATCCGGCCCCTGCAGACGATAGTAATGCGGCTCGCGGCGCTCGGTGCCGCCCATCCACGCGAAGCTGAGCTCGGAGACGTCGATCGAGTCGAGATACGCCCGAGAGATCTCCGGGCGGTACGTCGAGACGACCTCGTCGAGGATGCGCCGCACCCAATGCTGCTGGACCTCGTTCAGCTCCGCGACCGGGATGCCCTCCGGCTCGAGCGTGTCGCGCCACGCGTCCCACTGCTCGCGGGGCTTGTTCAGGTTGCCGGTCAAAATGTCGCTCGGCGCCCGATCCGACAGCACCGCCCGAGCCCGCTGCTCCGCGGTGAACGAAGCGACGAGCTCGCGGCCGAGATCCTCCTCGGCAGACAGCACGCGGAAGCCGGCGAGCGGGCCCGTGCGAATCTCGCCGGGATTCGAGCCAAGGAACGTCGGGGTGACGGTGATGCCGTCCGGCGAGACCGCAACGTTCAACGACACATGATGGCCTTCGAAGCGCCATGCCCACGGCTGCTCCGTGGACGGTGCGCCGAAGAACGCGAGCGTGTAGTGACCGACGTCGCGCGGAAACCCGGCTTCGTCCGTCATCTTCAAAATCTGCTCCAACTGCATGATATTGGCGACCTTATTGTGGCCCTTGGAGCTCAGCACCTCGCGCAGGAGGTCGTGCACGAGCGTGCGCTGTGCCGCGCTCATCAGCTCGAGCGGAAGCCCAGCGCGCTGCGTCGGCCAGTACGTCCAGCTCTCGCGGTTCTCGTCGCCGTACTGAAGGAGCAGGCTGTCGCGGCGGCTGATCCCGGCCATCTGCTCGATCGGCCCCGCGGGTCCGCCGACCGTTTCGACCAGGGCCTCGGCCGCCCGCACGACCCGCTCGACGTCCTGTGCGACGGCATCGGGCTGCGCCGACGCCGACGCAACGAAAAGGCTCGCCGCACAGCACGCGATCCATCGTACGCTCATTCTGCTTCTCCTCCCCGGCGGGGGCCGCGACCTTCAGCGGCCGCCCCGCATCATCCCTCTCGGATCATGCTGCGCCGGCCGCGGGACGGTCAAGCCGCCGGTCTTCCCGCCTGCGGGCCAGAATGAAGAGCTTGCGGCCGAGCAGCACACGCAGCGAATTCTGCTCGCGGACCGACGCGGACTCGCGCGCGGCCTTGCGCGTCGCGAGCCGGATCAGCGGGATCAGGAACGCGAGCGCCCGCGACGAGCTCTGCAGCTTGTCGACGTCGACCGTCTCGACGTCGAACCCCGACTGCGCGAGGCGCCAGCGGTAGCGATCGAGCGAGAACGGCGTGATGTGCTGCGCGACCGGATCGAGCTCGGCCGGGTCGAGGCTCGGGAAGCTGTACGGGTACCCCGTGAGCAGGAACTGGACACGCGACTTGAGCGACAGGATGTTCGGTGTCGTCATCAGCAGCAGGCCGCCGGGACGCAGCACTCGGCGCGCTTCGGCGAACAGCCCCTCATGCCCTTCGATGTGCTCGAGAAGCTCCACGGCGATGGCGACGTCGAAATGGGCGTCGGGGAACGGCAGACGGCCGTCCTCGACGGCGCGGCACTCGATCCCTTGAGCCGCAAACGCATCGGGATAGAGATCGCACGCCGCGACGCGCCATCCGGCCTCCGCAAGCTTCTGCGATAGCGCGCCGGTCCCGGCTCCGATATCGAGCGCGTCGGGCGCGCGCTCCGGCGGCGAATGCTGCGCGAGCAGCGCGACGACCTTATCGTGCGTGCCGCGCGCGGCCATCTCGCGCAAAGTGCCGTGCAGCCCCGCACGGCGCTGCGACTCGTGCCATGCCGAGGGCGGCGTGCTGCGCGCCTCGTCCGCCCCCGTCCGGCTCATGCCGCCTCGATCAGCTCGCGCATGCGGGTCCGCATCGCCTCGTCGGGCAGCTCGCCCAGCGCGGCCCGTGTGTTCTCCTGCATGTGAACCGGATTCGTCGTCTCGGTCAGCACGCACGTCACGTGCGGATTCGCGAGGATGTACTTGAGCGAAAACTGCGCCCAGCTCTCACAGCCGATCTCCGTCGCCCAGTCGGGCAACGGCCGCTCCTCGAGCCGGTCGAAGTATGCGCCGTTCATGAACGGCCGATTGATCAGCGCGGCGATGCCGCGCTCGGCGAGGAGCGGCAGGATGCGCTCCTCCGCGCGGCGCTCGGTGATCGAATAGTTGATCTGAACGAAATCGGGCGTCTCCGTCTCGAGGAAGCCGAGCAGGCGCTCGTAAAGCCGGTATTCGGCCACGGTCACGCCGATGTAGCGCGCCGCACCCTCTTCCTTCATCGCCTTGAGCGTCGGCCAGTGAGTCTCGAGATCGGTGAGGCTGAAGATCTGCGCGAGGTCGAAACGCTCCCTGTCATACAAACGCTGCGTTTCTCGAAACTGCTCGATGCCGGCTTCACGGCCTTCACGGTCGATCTTCATCGTGACGAAAAGCCGGTCCGCGAACTCGGGCCGATTGACGACGCGGCCGAACGCCGCGTCGTTGTCCGCGTTGCGGGGCCACGTGTCGACCATGCGCCCGCCCGCTGCGACGAGCGCGCTCAAGACCTGCCGCAGCGGCTCTACGCCCTCGGCCGCGATCTCCGCGACGACCTTGCTCGAGCCGAGGCCGATCACCGGCAGCGGCTCGCCGGTCGATGGAATCCGCCGAGTCGGCATGGCCTGCTGCGCGTATCCGGGGCCGAACGCGGCGGTAAGGCCGAGCGCGGAGCACGCCCCGATGAAATCCCGACGCTTCATCTCAAGCACCCTCCCCTGTTTCGGGCATTCTAGCAGGGCGGCATGCACCGGTTGCACGTCTCGCTTCCGGCCCGGTATCCCGATGATTGCGCGTCCCGCCTTTCGGCACTAGCATTAGGTTGTTCAAGGCATTAAGGCAAAAGAAGTGGGTCAAACCAATCCTCCATTCATGAGCGGCGTCCCCGAGCTGCTCGTGCTGCGCCTCCTCGTCAAACGCGAGATGTACGGCTACGAGCTCGTGAAGTCGATCAAGGCGTCCACCGGGGAAGCCATTACCCTTGGAGAAGGCGTGGTATACCCCGCGCTCTACAGCCTCGAGCAGCGCGGCGCCCTCAAGGCGCGCCGCAAGGTGGTCAACGGCCGCTCGCGGGTGTATTACTCTGTTACTGCGAAGGGGCGCAAGCGGCTCCAGCACCTGATGGACGAGTGGCGCCGCGTGTCGGGCGGCGTCCGATCGGTGCTCGGCGAGCCGGGGCGCGCCTGACCGGAGCCGGGGCGATGATTGCGCATCTCGAGCGGTTGCGGGCACGTGCCGGACGCTCGCGACTCGCTGTCGCCGCGGCGAGCCGTCGGAGGAGGCTCCTGGCCGAGGTTTCGCGTCGACTGAAATAGAAAGCGGAAAGAAGAATGCGAGCGAACCCAGAGATCGATGCGCTGCTTCACGAGCTCCTCGACTCAGGGATCTCTCCAAAGTATGTATCGCGGCTCGCCGCCGAGCTCGAGGACCATTACGCCGACCTCGAGGCCGAGGCCACCCGCCTCGGCGTGCCGGAATGCGAGGCGGCAGAAGACGCGAGGGTGCGTCTCGGCAACAGTTCCGTGATAGCGAAAGAGTTCGCGCTCCGGCCCGAGCTCAAGTCGTGGGTTTACAGATCCCGCTGCCTCGAGCGGCTGCTGCGCGCCCTAGTCGCCGCCTACCTCCTGGTCCGCACGCCTGCGCGGCTCGTCGCCGCCGGCCAAACCGTCATGCTGCGCTACACGGCGGCAACCGCCGCGGGCGCGAGCGTCACCTGCTGCATCCTGCTGCTGCTGACTGCGCTGATGCCGCCGAGCTCGAACTGGGGCGCGCGCTTCGTCGAGCAAGCGGGAGCGGCCCTCGGCGCATGGGAGCTCGAGCGGCCGCGCCGCTACCGGCCGGTCGATGCACGCCGCGGCGGCGCCGGGAACCCGCAGGGCGTCCCGTCGAGCGGGGCGTCCGCTGCGCCGACGCCAGCCCCCGACGACGCGCCCGCCGATCGTGAGCCGGCGGAGCCAACGGCGGCGCAGCGCGATGCCGACGACGCTCGGTTTGCGCTCGAGCGCCCGAGCGTTGTGCGCGTTCCGCTGATACGGCGGCCGGAGATGCCCCCCCGGGTCCTGGACCTGCATACTTCGGCCCGGGCATCCTTCGAGAGCTCGGCGCGCGTGATTCTCGCCGACGCCGAACCCTCGATTTCGTTGGTTCAATACGAGCGCGCGCGAGAAAGCTTGATGCGCGAGCTCAGGCCCGTCGTGAAGGTCGCGCCGGTATATCCGTTGGCGGCCGTGCAACGCGGCATCGAAGGCCATGTCGTGCTCGAGTACACCGTCACGCGCAACGGCACGGTCGCGGATCCCGTCATCGTCGAGTCCTCCCATCCGTTGCTCAATCGCGCCGCGCTCGATGCGGCGCGCGAGTTCAAGTACATGCCGCGCATCATCCGCGGCGAGGCGGTCGAGGTTTCCGGCGTCCGGATCATGTTCCGCTTCGAGCTGGAAGCGTAGGCGTGCGTAAAGCTTGCGTGAGGTCCCGATGCCGCTGATCAGACCGCTGGCGGGCGCCGTCCTGACGATCGCGGTGCTCGCAAGCACCTTCGCCGCAGCGCAAGGTTTTCGGCGCTCGGTACCCCAGAACGAGCCGCCGGCCACCGAGCTCGTCGTCGCGCGCTGGCGCTACGGCACGAACGGCTGGTTCGGGCACATGGGGTGGTCGCACAACTATCCGAGCTCCGATTACAACCTCAACGAGTTCATCCGATCGGCCACGGGCATCGACGTGGACGTGCTGTCGTTCCGGATCGTCGACCTCGGCAGCGACGAGATCTTCGACTATCCGTTCGCGTACGTCTCGGAGCCGGGCGAGATGGAGCTGACCGACCGTGAAGTCGAGAATCTGCGGGAGTTCGTCGAGCGCGGCGGCTTCATCCTGATGGACGACTTCGACGGCATCCGCCAGCTCGACAACATGCGGTCACATGTTCTGCGTGCGTTCCCCGACCGCAGCTTCACGATGCTCGACGAGACCCACCCGGTCTTCGACGCGCATTTCTCGCTGCGCAACCTCGACCGGATGTCGCCGTATGTCCCCGGCGGGAGCATCACCTACTACGGCCTCGAGGACGCGGAAGGCCGGCTCGCGATCGCCGCGGGCCACAACAACGACCTCGCCAATTTCTGGGATTGGTACGACGAGGCACGAATGCCGCTCGAGCCCGCCGCGGACGCATTTCGGCTCGGCGTGAACTTCGTCGTCTGGGGCATGACGCACTGAGCCGCGGGGTGTGACGAACCTGGGGAGGAGGCATCTCGCCGGGGACGCTGTTTCGGGGGACATTTTTCCGGGGAGGATCGGAAACAGCGTTGGGGGGTATGGCAGACCGGCGAGACGCCCGCGCGAAATAAAGCAGAATTCATGCCAAGCGCGCGAAGCGCGTCAACCCTCGCCATCGGCCGATCCGCCGAATTGCCTTCGTTGAGCACGCCGCCCACAGCCTGGTGCGCTTCACCAATTATGAGCCCGCCCGGCTACTCCGAGTGCCGAGCGACCACGGGAAGCGCGCGGCAGTTTAGCTGCCCCAGAAAGACTATGGTGTGCGGGCATTCCCTTGGCGAGAGTCGTTTCGAAGCCTACGGCAATGCAAACACGAACACAGCCGCCCGACTCTCGTCCGCCGGCAACTCCGGCGTCATCCTCCGCGACGACATCGCATTCAACGACGTCCCCGTCGTCACCGCGACATACTGCTTCCCGTCCACCGCGAACGTGACCGGAAACCCGCTGACCGGGCCGCCGACGTTCGTCTCCCACAGCACCTCGCCCGTCTCGTCGTCGAACGCGCGGAACCCGCCGGCGACGTCGCCGCCGAACACGAGCCCGCCGCCCGTGGCGACGAGTGACAGCACGCCGGTGCGCTGCTCGTGGAGCCAGCGCGTCTCGCCCGTCTCGGCCGAGATCGCGTAGACCGCGCCAACCTTATCCTTGCCCGGCGCGAATACCTGCTCGCTCGCGAACCCGTAGACGAGCGAAGGATCTCGCTCGCCGGTGCGCACGGTCGCTTCCATGCAGAGATTCTGCATCGGGTAGTACATCGTGTTCGTGCGCGGGCTGTAAGCGCCTGCCGGCCAGTTCTTGCCGCCGTTCGTGCCCGGGCAGATCGTCAGGGTCTGCCCCGCCTCCGTGAAGACGACCTCGGGATTGACCTTCGCCTTGCCCGTCGCTCCGTCGATGCCATCAAGCACGTTCTGCACGACGGTCGGCCGCGCCCACAGGAACTCGCCCGTCTCGCGATCGAGCGTGTACACGATGCCGGTCTTGCCGGGGATGCCCGTGATCACGCGGCGGCGCTCGCCGGGCTCGAGCCGCGGATTGATCCACGGCACGACGTCCGGGCTCGGCGCGACCGCGGTGTCGACCAGCAGGCGCTCGAACGGATGATCGAGATCCCAATGGTCGATGATGTGCTGGTAGTACCAGACGATCTCGCCCGTGTCCGCGTCGAGCGCGAGCGTCGAGTTGTGATAGAGGTGCTCCTTGTCGACGCCGCCGAGGATGAACTTCGGCGCCGGGATCGTGACGGACGTGCCGATATAGATCAGCCCGAGCTCGGGATCGTAGCTCGGCACCATCCACGTGCCGACGTGCCAGCGCTCGTCGAGCGGCACGTCGCCCCACGTCTCGTCGCCGGGCTCGCCCGGGCGCGGGATCGTGCGCGTGCGCCACAGCTCCTTCCCGGTCTCGGCGTCGTGCGCGGTGATCACGCAGCCTTCGTGGGTCGCGTCGGGCTGGCACTGGCGCCCCGTGATGACCTTGCCGTCCGCGACGATCGGGCCCGAGGTCGCCCGCGCCCGCGCGAACGCATCATGCACCGGCGTTTCCCAGACGAGCTCGCCGGTATCGACGTCGAGGGCATAGATCCGGTTGTCCGAGCTTGCGTTGATGACCGTGCGGCCCCAGATCGCGAGGTTGCGGTTGGTGCCGCCGCGAAGTCCCTCGGGGTATTCGCGCCGGTATTCCCAGCGGATCTCGCCGGTCGCCGCGTCGAATGCCTGGATGTAGTCGGCGTTGTTCGGGACGAACATCACGCCGTCGTGCACGAGAGGAGTCGCCTCCTGTGTCCCGTCGCCCATCGGCTGAGTCCATACCTGCTCGAGCCGGGCGACGTTCTCCCGATCGATCTGGTCGAGCGGACTGTATCCCCAGCCGTCGAGCGTGCGCCGCCACATCAGCCAGTCCGCCGGGTCGGGGGCGCGCAGCATCTCGTCGGTGACGGTGCTCGGGCGGCTGCCCGAGTCCTGACCGAGACACGCAGCGCTAAAGAGCGCGAGCGCGATGCCGACGCGCGTGCGATTCATCTCTTCCCCTCCCGTCGTTCTTTTCGTTGTGACGCTGCGGCGGGTCGACGCTTCAGGAGCGTCGATCGCGATCAGCGCTGTTGGCCCGGTCTCAGCATATCGAAGCGCGTGCCGTCCTCCAGGATCACCGCCTTCAGGAAGAACGCGTCCGGATTGTCCCGGCGAGGCGAGCCGATCGCGGTTATTTTGCTCCCGGGCTCGAGGTCCTTCGGATCGAATCCCATACGCACGAGCATGTTCGCCGGTGCGCCCTCGACGAAATCGATGATGCGCTCCTGACCATCCTTCGTCTCCCGCAGCGTCATCGACATGTGCGGATTGCGAAACTTGACCTCGTCGACGACGCCGACGAACTCGATTTCGGTCTGCATGTCGTAGATCGCGAAGGAGTGATGGGCGGCCGCAAGCGGTGCGAGCAGCAGCGCCGCGAGCGCGAATATCGGCTTTCTCATGGCTGTCATTCCTCTGTCGGATCGGGTAGCGCGTCGACGTCCGGCAACGCGAGGCCGCGCTCCTGAAGATACTCGTCCCAGAGCGTGTCCGTGCACGTGTACTCGAGCATCTGCATCTGCGGGCTGTAGACCGCTTCCGCGCGCATTCGCACGGGCTCCGTGTATATCTTCGGGTCGGTCAGCACGATCTCGTCGACCAGAAACTTGCGGACCTCGCCGTCGACCTCGCGCTCGACGAGGCTGAGGCGCTCGGTGACGTGCGCGTCGGACGTCGTCGCGAGACGGTTCATGTACGGGTACGGCTTCAAGTTCGTCGTCTCGACGACGAGGGTGTCGCCCTCCCAATGCGCGACCGAGTATCCCATGGCCGACGGAATCGGCGGGGCCGGGGGCGCGTGCTCGGCCATGTAGATCTTCCGGTACATGCCGTAGCCTTCCCAGTAGATCGTGACGTCCTGCGGCCGATGGATGATCTCGATCGGGAACGGCGCGCCCCACGGAGCGCGAGGCATCCCCGGCCAGATGCAAAAGCGCCCCGGATCGTCGTCGAGCGTGAACTCGGCCTGATACTGCTCGCGCAGTTTCTGTGCGGCCTCCGTCAACGGCGGCTGCGGCGACGGGCGCGTACCCGACGGATACCAGATACCGGAAAAGTCCGGGTGCGGTGTCTGCGCGGCGCTCGGCAGCGCGAGCAGCGATGCGGCGGCGGCGAGCCCGGCGTACCACGCCAGGGCCCGGGACGGGCGAGCAATCGGCATTCGGTTAACCCCCTTGTTCTGATCCACGTGCGCGGAAGCCCTGCCGCGGGGCCCGTGGCCCCGGCTCCGGCACGTCGGCTCGGCCCGGACCGCGGGCCCGGCGCTCGGCTTCTTGACGGCCTGCGCCGCTCCCCGCTGCACGACGCCATTCTCTTCCGGTTGCGGATCGGAGGCAAACGGCGGGCAGGCCCGGACGAGGCCCGCCGCGGGGCCGGCCCACGGCACGTCGACGCGGGAGGGGGACTCGGTTCAGCGATGCGACGTGCCGACCGTATCCGCGACTCGGGCGCCGCGCCGGCCGAGCGGCTGCGGCTCGCCGGTCGTCGTATCCCGCGCCGTCTGATGCTCGAGCTCCGCGTTGAGCTCTCCGCCGAGCAGGACGGAGTACGTCGAAAGGTAGAACCACATCATCAGCACGATCACGGCAGCGACCGAGCCGAACGTCTCGTTGTAGCTGCCGAAGTTCGAGACGTACAGCGAAAAGAGCGCGGAGCCGATCAGCCAGAGCACGGCCGCCGCGACCGCGCCCCAGATCACCCACCGCCACTGCGGCCGGGCGCGCGACGGCCCGTAGCGATACAGCACGGCCAGGATGCCGACGGCGGCCGCGCCGAGCAGCGGCCAGCGCAGCCAGCGCACGAGCCCCTCCACGACCGGCGGCAGATTGAGCAGGCCGGCGATCGCCGGCACCACGGCCACCGCGACGAGCGCGACGAGGACGAAAGCGAGCACGACGAGCGTCAGCAGCAGGGCCGTGCCGTTGAACTTGATGAAGCCCCGCTCCTCCCTCTCGCCGTACACGATGTTCAGGGCCGTCATCAGCGACTTCACGCCCTTCGATGCGCTCCACAACGCGAATAGGAACGAAGCCGCGGCGCCGATGCTGAGGGCGGTGCTGCCGGCAGACGCGACGCGCTGGAGCTGACTCTCGAGAATCATCCGGGCCTCGTCCGGGATGATGTCGGCCACCCGGTCGAGCTGCTGCGTGACGGTCGCAGGATCGGTGAAGAGCCCGTAGATCGCGACGAGCGCGGCAAGGGCCGGGAAGATCGCGAGAAGCGCGTAGAACGCCGCGCCCGCCGCGACGAGAGACAAGTTGTCCTCGCTCGTCGAGCTTTTGACTCGGCGGAGGACGTCGCCCCATGCGGGGCGGGAAAAGTCGCGGGGTCGCTCTGCGTACCTGCCATGGTCTGCGTGGGCCTGCGCCATCTCGAGTCGCTCCCTGCTTCCGCTACCGAACAGGCGTTGAAGCAATCGCCGTGCCACTGTGACTCCGATCGCTCGTGCATTGGCACGAACTCTGCACCGCCCTCCGCCGGACGATCGTCTTTCGAGACCGCGACCGTGCGCCGCGACGCTCGGTCCGATTACCCCGTCCAACCGCTGAGGGAGGAAAGTACCATGTCGAGCCAACGCCGATCGGCCCTCGGAGCGCGCGCCGCTTCCGTCTGCGTGTGCGCGGCGGGAGCCTTCATGCTGACCGCGTCGCTCGCCCAGCGGGCCGGCCAGAACGAGCCGCCCGGCGCGCAGCCTGCGGCCGCCGCGACGAGCTATGCCCCTGTCGCGCTCGAGCGCCCGTTCGAGGAGGTGTTCGAGGAGATGAGCGCAGGGAAGGAGGGAGTGATGCAGCGAGCGCAGGCGCTGCTCGAATCGCGGTACGACCTGGCCGATCGCCCGGTCGACGGCGTGACGATGAGCGGCGGCAAACCGGTGCAGGGCGGCGTTCGGGTGCGCCTGCCCGACGGGGTCTCGTCATGGAACGAGCTGGCCGCGATGTCCCGCTCGGAGATCCGCGAGCGCAATCTCTTCCCGGAAGGCTTCAAGCCGCTGCCGCACCCGTTCCAGGAAGAAGGCGGAATGGTATTCCCGCAGCATCACATCGACGAGATTCTCGCGCAGGAGCAGCGGGATCTGCACCGCTTCGACGTCGACTTCGACGTGCCCGAGCACTTTCTTCCCGAGTTTCCGCCGCCGATCTACCTGACCACACGGCCCGAGCTCGGAGACGTTTCGCAGGGTCAGCTCGTCACGACGCAGAACTTCTTCGCGCTCTTCAACGGCATCCTGAATCCGAAGCAGCTCGAGGGGCTGCGTCTCTTGGTCTCGCCGTTCCCGCAGCAGCAGTTCAACCTGACCAACGACCGGCGCAGTGAACGCCCGCATCTCGGCGTGTCCTGCTTCGATTGCCATGCGAACGGCCACACGAATGCGTCCACGCATCTCGTCGGCGACATCCGCCCGCAGGAGGTCCGCCGCCGGCTCGATACGCCTCCGCTGCGCGGCGTTGCCCAGCAGCGCCTGTTCGGCTCACAGCGCGCGCTGCGCACGGTCGAGGATTTCACGGAATTCGAGCAGCGCGCGGCATACTTCGACGGCGACATCGTCATCGCGCAGAAGAAGGGCGTGAACTTTCTCGAGCGCGGCAGCGAAGTGCATGCGATGGCCGAGTTCCAGGAGATTCTGGACTTCCCGCCCGCCCCGAAGCTCGACCCGTTCGGCCGCCTCGATCCCGAGCTCGCGAGCGAGCAGGAGCTGCGCGGCGAGGAGCTGTTCTTCGGCAAGGCGCGCTGCGCCGAGTGCCATCCGCCGCCGATCTTCAGCGACAACTTCATGCACGACCTGCAGGCGGAGCGCTTCTACAACGAGGACGAGATCGTCAACGGCAGAAAGATGTCGGACGGCGGTCCGACCAAGGTCTTCCCGCTGCGCGGTATCAAGGACAGCCCCCCGTACCTCCACGACGGCCGGTTGCTCACGCTCGACGACGCCGTGGAGTACTTCAATCTGGTGCTCGGCCTCGGTCTGACGCAGGCGGAGAAGCAGGACGTCGTGCGGTATCTCTACACGCTGTAGGCACGAGGTCGATCATTTCGCGGGGCTTTCGCGGCCTGCCTGGCCGCTGCGGACTGTTATACTCGAAGCGACAACAACAATGGAGGTTCCCATGTCGGTTCGATTGTTCGGCGCGCTCTGCGCGCTTGCGGCGGCTCATTTCCTCACTGCCGGCGTAGCGGATGCCCAACCGCGGTTCTCGCCGCTCCTCATGGAGACGGACGCGTTCGAGGACGGCGGCGTCGTCCCTGACAAGTACGTCTTCCGCGGCGACAACGTGTCGCCGGGCTTCACGTTCTCGAACGTTCCCGAGGGCACCGTCAGCTACGCGCTGATCTTCCACGATATCGACGTCGCGCTCGGCGGCGGCACTGACGACGTGCTTCACTGGATCGTTTGGAACATTCCGGCCGAAGCCGGCGGCATCCCCGAGGGCGGGCTGCCGGAAGGGGCGGTTCAGGGCATGAACGTGCGCCGGCAGAACGACTACATGGGTCCGGGCGCCCCGGCCGGTCCGCGCTATCACCACTACGTCTTCGAGCTGTACGCGCTGAACGACACGCTCGACCTTCCGGAGACGGCAGGCCGCGCCGAGCTCCTCGAGGCGATGGCGGGCAAGGTCGTCGGCAAGTCGGCGTACGTCGGGCGCTATCGCGGCAGCGAATAGTTTCGCTCCTACATCGGCAGCGGGACGACGTCTCGCGCCCGATGCGGACACCCGCAAAGCAGAGAGGCCCGATCGGGGCCTCTCCTTTTTCGACTCGATCGCGGCGCCTCGGAGCGCAGCAGCCTTGGGCGGCGCTCAGCGCCGCCGGGCTCACGTGATCGACGCGCGGTAGATGCTCTCGATCGACGCGTCGAGCGCGGCATTGAACTCCGCGTCCGACTGTTGCGCCGTCAGCCCCTCCGCGAGCGCTCGCGAGAAGCTCGCGATCATGCCGTTCTGCCTCGCGAGGCGCTCGTTCGCCTCGGCACGGGAATAGCCTCCGGACAGCGCGACGACGCGCACGACGTTACGGTGCTCGATCAGGTCGCGGTAGAAGTTGTCCTGATCCGGCAGCGTCAGCTTCAGCATCACCGCACGATCGGGCCCGAGCTGATCGAGCTGATCGAGGATGCCGGCCTTCAGCAGCGACTCGGCCTCCGCCTTATTCGGGCAATGGATGTCGACCTCCGGCTCGATGATCGGAATCAGCCCGGTCTTTAGAATTTCCCGGCCGATCTCGAACTGCTGCTGCACGATGGCCTTGATGCCCGACTCGTTGGCCTGCTTGATCACGGAGCGCATCTTCGTGCCGAAGATGTTCTTGCTCTTGGCGCGAGCGAGCAACGACGCGAGATTGTCGATCGGCTTCATGAGCTGAACGCCGTCCTGCTCCGCGGCGAGGCCCTTGTCGACCTTCAGGATCGGCACGATGTTCTTCACTTCCCATAGATAGTCGGCAGTGGGCCGGCCCTCGATGTCGCTGTCCATCGTGCGCTCGAAAAGGATGGCCGCGAGCACGCGGTCGCCGTTGAAGGCCGGGCTCGTAATGATGCGCGTGCGCATTTGGTGGACGAGGTCGAACATCTCCTCCTCGGTGGACCAGGCGCTCTCGTCGATACCGTACAACTTCAGCGCCTTCGGCGTGCTGCCTCCGCTCTGATCCAGCGCAGCGATGAAACCCTTATCACTACGCATCCTCTTCAGCTGTCGTTCGAAGTTGCTCACGATCGTCCTCTGTACGGCTGGATTGACGGGCGAACACCCTTGTCGCGTCATTCTAGCTCATCGCCGATGCACCTCGCTCGACTCACCCGTCGGGAATGCTCCCTACCCGCGTCCGCCGTGTGCTAACGTCGATCCGAGAGTCCACATAAGGAGTCGAAACGATGCGCTTGCCGGTTCTCCCCGCCTCGGTCGCCGCGTCGGCCCTTCTGCTCGGCGGCTGCAGCCCCGGCGAAGGGGGCTCTTCGAGCGCCGTGGATCCCGTACCCAAGCCGCCGCCCGCGGCGGAGCCGGCGGCCGACGCTGCCGCGCACGCGGCCGAGAGCCCGGCCGGTATCGACTGGTTCGCCGGCGGCATCGATGCGGCATTCGCGACCGCAAGCTCGACCGGTAAGCCGGTCCTGCTGTACTGGGGCGCCGAATGGTGCCCGTACTGCGCGGATCTCGAGGCGCACGTCTTAAGCCGCGACGACGTTCGCCGGAAGCTCGAGCTGTTCGTCCCGGTCTACCTCGACGGCGACGACCCCGGCGCCCAGCGCTCGGCCGAGACCTTCGGCGTTGCCGGCTATCCGACCGTGCTCGCGCTCGCGCCGGACCGCACCGAGCTCGCGCGGATCGCAGGCGGCATGGACCTGACCCTTTACGCGGAGATGCTCGACCTCGCTCTAGGCGACCTGCGGCCGATAGACGAGGTCCTGCAGGCGAGCACGGCGGGCAAGCTGACGGCCGAAGAATGTCGGCGCCTCGCGTACAACGGCTGGCCGCTCGATGACGCCGCCTCGGAGCGGACCGCGTATCTCGCAGCGGCTCTGGCCGATGCCGCCGAGCAGTGCACGGACGTCGAGCGCGCTCGACTCACGGCATGGGCGGCCTCGTTCGCCGTCGACGCGAAGGACGGCGAGAGGGACCCGCTCGCGGAACGGCTCCTCAGGAGCGTTCGCGAGATCGTCGCGACCCGGGAGCTCGCCGTGTCGATCGCGGACGTGCTCCGCGAGCTCGACGAGCGCTACTTCGAGATGGCGAACGCGCTCGAGCCGGATTCGACGGCGCAACTGCTCGCCGACTGGATCGCCGCGATGGATGCGGCGTCGACCGACCCTCGCTACGGCCATGGCGATCAGCTCGCGGCGATCCGCAGCAAGATCGAAGCCGTTGCCGCCCTCGATCCCGCTGGCGTCCCCGACTCGATGGCCGACGAGGCTCGCGCCCGTATCGACGAGGCGTTCGACGCGGTAGGCCGCACGCCCGCGAGGGCCGGCACCGCGAACGCGGCGATCAATCTGCTCGTCGCGCTCGGGGACCTCGATCGTGCTCGGATCGTCGCCGAGCGCGAGCTCGAGCACTCCTCGACGCCGTATTACCACATGGCCGACCTCGCGTGGATCGACGAGATGCTCGGCCGCTACGACGATGCGATCCGGTGGCTCGAGCAGGCCTACCGCGCGTCGAACGGCCCGGCGACGCGCTTCCAATGGGGCACGAACTACGTCCGCGGCCTGCTCCGGATGGCGCCCGAGGACGAGGGAGCGATTCGCGCGGCTGCGCTCGAGGTGCTCGGCGAGCTCGACGGGCCCGGCCGCATCTACCGGCGCAGCAAGGGCCGGCTCGAGACGCTGGACGCGAGCCTGCGCGAGTGGAATGCGAGCGGCGGGCATGACGAGGTCATCGCCGCTCTGCGGGAGCGGATGTCCGGCATCTGCGCCGGGATACCGTCCGACGAAGCGGACGCGCGTGCCGCCTGCACGGCGTTTCTCGGAGACGGCGTGCGCGGGTAGATTCTCCCGCGCCCGCCCTTTCGCAGCCTTACAGTCCGAGCGCGTACAACAGCGTGTCGTTGTACATGATCAGACGGCCGAAGAAGATCACCCCGAACCACGCGACGAGCGACGTGCCCGCGACGATCTTCGCCGAACGCGGCGCGTCCCCTTCCGGGCTGACGGCGTTCGTCTCGCGGGCGATGCCCGTGAAGTAAAAGATGAAGAGATTGATGCCGGCGATCAGCATCAGCAACAGCTTCAGCTGCAGCGACAGGTTCGTCAGGTACTCGATCGGCCCCCCGACGGGATTGCCGGCAACGAACACGAAACCCGTGACCGCGTTGACGATGAAGCCCGCGACCCCGATCGGCACGAGGCGCTCGAGCTGAGCGATCGGTATCCCCTTGCCGACGCCGAGAATGCGCAGGTCGACGAGGCCGACGGTACCGATCAGCGCGGCCATGCCCATGAAGTGCAGGATCTCGAACAACGGCCACAGCCAGTCATACGCGTTGACCACCTCGTCGAGGCCCAAAGTGAGCAGCAGATTCGATAGCGATTCCATGATTCTGGCCGTCCTCTAGCTGAAGAGCGAGCTGACGAAGTTCGGATACGCGGTCAAGCGGCCGCTGATGATGACCGCGATCCACAATACGAGAGAGCTGAGCGCAAGCGTGCGCACCTGAGGGCTCGGGACAACGTCGGCGGAGGCCCCCCCGGCCGGCACTTCGGACGCGAGACGGTGGCGCAGCAACTCCATGTTCACGACGGCGATCGCGATCAGACCGAGCTTGACGAGGAACGTGACGTTCGAAAGCATGTTCGACGCGCTCGCCATCAGCAACAAGATCCCGGACACCGCGTTGATCGTGAACCCGATCCACATCACGGGGAAGAGCCGCAGCAGCGGCGCAAGCGGGAGCGCGCGAAAAAGACCCATCACTCGCAGGGAGACCGCGGCACCTACGCCGACGACGATTGCAAGGCCCATTGCGTGCAACGACAGCACGGTCGTGTACGCGAAGATCGACGGCGATTCGCGCACCCATGTCGCGATCGACGTCGCTTCGATGAATTCTATGAAGTCACCCATGTCTGAAACTCGCTACGACCTCGCTGTGAGCTGAAAGAATGAGACTCTGCCGAACATCGCTCGTCCGGTGTCGAGCGTTCGCAAAGAGATTCGCAACTTCATCGAATAGTGCGACGTCGGCCGTGCCCCGCGGATAGTCGCTGTGGCCCTCGAAATGCGCGCCCCCAACGGCGGGTCGGATGCTACAGCATGTCGTCGATCGACCACAAGTTCAGAAATCCGTAGCGCAAATCCGGTCGACTGTTGCTCGCCACACACGCGATCGTGTGATCCGTCGTCGGCTTGAACCACGCGCGTCTATCCCGAACGGGACATTTCGGCCCTTTCTTAACTCGTTGCAATTGTGAGGCTTTTTCGAGTGGCAGTGCTGGCCATCGTAGCGGCACCGAAGGACTAGGGCGCTACGCCAAGACGCGCCAGGGCTCGCTCTGCGAAGCGAGCGAGCAGCGCCGCTGCATCCGGCGTATCGCGCACCGACGCGGCGAGCTTGTGCGGATCGATGCCTTCGTCGAGCAGCTTGGCGCGCAGCGTAGCGATGTAATCGCCAACGATCGCCGCATCCATCTCGGGATGAAACTGCACGCCCCAGGCGTTCTCCGCGAAGCGAATCGCGGCATTGGGATCGAGCGCAGTTGCGGCGAGCACGCGCGCCGCGGGCGGCAGCTCCTGCACGACGTCGAGATGCGTCATCGAGACCGGGAAGCCCCCCGAACCGCCAACGATCGGATCGTCGTGGAGCACCGTCAGCTCCACCGTGCCGATCTCCCTGCCCAACGGATTCGGACCGGAACGACCGCCCAACGCCATGCCGAGAAGCTGATGCCCGAAGCAGATGCCGAGCACGGGCACGCCGCGGTCGACGAGCTCGGCGAGAGCGTCCTGCGCGCGCCGCATCCATGGCGCTTGGTCGGCGATCCGCGCCGGCGAGCCGGTGATGACGATGCCGGCAACCTCGTCCGCGCCCGGGAAGCGAGCACGCAAGTCCGCTACGTCGACCTCCGACCAATCGCCCGGCCACGCGGCGCCGGTCCGGCTCCGAATCATGTCCGCAAACGACCCTGCCCGCTCCGCTGCCCGAGGTACCGGCTCGCCGGTCTTCCAGATCGACAGCGGCGGCAGCGCGCTCATTGCGAGAAGGCTCGTCAGCCGTGCGCCGCGAAGGTCAGGAACCGGTCCAACGCTCTTTCGCTTTTTGCCCGCACGGCCTCGACGGAAGGCAATCTATCGTCGCCGAAGAGCAGCGAATCGAGCAGCCACGGATGAGTGATCAAGCCGACGAAGTAGTCGGCCGCGTGCTCTGAGGCACCGGAGGGCAGCATGTCGCGCCGCTCGAGCTCTGCGAAGAACCTCTCCAGCATTCGGCGATTGCGTAGCGGCCACTCCTCATAATAGAGCTTCGCGAGATCCGGAAAGCGCTCGCGCTCGGCAACCGTCAAGCGGAGCAGCGCGCGATGACGCGGTGACGACATGATGTCGAAGGCCTGCGCGACGAAATCGACGAGGGCGGCCTTCGGATTCTCGCCGAGCTCGAGCATCGGGCGCGGCTCGTTGCGGATCGCCTCCTGCACGACGGCGCGAAACAGATCGTCCTTGGTCGAGAAGTAGCTGTAGAGCGTTGCCTTGGACCCGCCGGAAGCGTCGAGCACAGCTTCGATCGAAGTGGAGGCGTAGCCGTCGCGAAGAAAGAGCTCCGTTGCCGCCGCGATGATTCGCGCCAGGCGGCGCCGACCTCGCATCGAGTTCGGCGTAATCGAACCGACGACGTCGCCGCTCCGTCTCTCGCCGCGTCCATCGTTCGCATCGTCCGTCGATAGTCCTGCGATCGCTCCCGCGACCATAGCGTTCAGCGTCGTCACTTCCCGTCCTTGCCCCCTCTCGTCCTGATGGTTGACCGCGCGTTGATCCCTCTGTCTTCGCCGGAGCGTCTCGTGAGGGACGCGCGCCGCTCGACCCGCGGCTCGGTCTCGTCGAATACAGTATACCTGGCGGATTCGAGACGCCAATTCAGGGAAAACAGTAGTCTGCGCTACGCGACACTCTCGATTGCATCGCGCCGAGCGAATGCACGCGATGCCGCCGAGCGCGGCATCACCGAGCGGCGCCGATCAGTGCTCCTACTGCGCCGCCGTCGCGGTTCGCAGCGACTCGGGCGGAGGATTCGCCGCCATCAAGCGCTCGAGCAGCTCGACCGTTTCAGGCATCGGCTCGCGGGCCTCCTTCGCGAGCTCGATCGCGGTGCGCCCGTTCGCGTCCTTCGCGTAGAGGTCGGCGCCGTTCTCGACGAGGAACTCGATGAACGCATTGAAGCCGCGCTGCGCTGCGCCGTGCAGCGCCGTCTGATGCGGCACGGCGCGCGGGCTCGGCACTTGCCGTCCGCGATAGTTGAACGTGAAATCGTCGAGCCTCTGCTCGATGACGAGCAGGTGCGCGGCCGTTTCGCCGCGGCGCTCCATCAGGCTTCGCGCCTCGATGTTCGCACCGGCGTCGAGCAGCAGGCGCATCGTCGCGAGCACGCCTTCCTCGGTCCGGTTACGGCCGCGCGTGACGCGCTGACCGAACTCGACGCCCGCCGCGGCCATCAGCGGAGTGACGCCCTGGTTGCTCGGCAGATCGACCAGCGCGCCGTGCTCGAGAAGCAGCTTCACGAACGGTGCATCGCCCGCTCGCGCGGCCCGCAGCAGCGGAGTCGCGCCTTGCGACAGAATCGAATCTCCGCCGCGGTCCTGCGGCACGTTTCGATAAGGAGGACGGCGCTTCAGCTGAATGTTCGGATCGGCGCCCGCCTCGAGAAGCATGCGGCCGATGTCGAGCGCCGTGTGCCGGTCCATGCTCGGGATGACGACCATCGCGCCGTTGCCCATCACGGGCAGCGTGCTGACATCCGCTGCCATGTAGAGCGGCGTGCGGCCGTAGAGATCCCATTTGTTGACGTCCGCGTCCGCCTCGATCATGTACGCCGCGAAATCGAAGTGCAGATTGAACAGCGCCATGACCAGCGGCGTTACGCGGTGAGGATCGTGCAGGTCGGGATCCGCGCCGCCTTCGATCAGATGGCGCGCGCACTCGATGCAGCCTTCGCGCGCCGCGTAGAGCAGCGGCGTGAAGCCGCCCTGATTCATGTCCTTCGGACGCGGCTCCTTGATGACCTTGCGCTCCCAGCGACGAACAGCCCCGCGCGCGTCGACGTCCGCGCCGTGCTCGACGAGGAGCTTGACCATCTCGGGCTGGCTCTGAGCGGCCGCCCACATCAGCGCCGACTGTCCGCCCCACTGCTCCTTCGCGTTCACGTCGGCGCCGGCCTCGAGCAGCAGCCGCGCGGCGTCGACGTGCCCGGAGCGAGCGGCGACCATCAACGGGGTCTCGCCTTCCGGATTCGTCGCATTCGGATTCGCGCCCGCGTCGAGCAACACCTGAATGACAGGCGCCGAGCCGATGATGGCGGCCTCGGAGAGCGCGAACGCGCCGAACGTGTTGCGCGCGTCGACGTCCGCGCCGGCCTCGATCAGGCGTCGGGCGACCTCGGCGTCGCCGTGATACGCCGCCCACATCAGCGCAGTCGAGCCGTCCGGAGCGCGCTCGTTCGGATCCGCGCCGGCCTCGAGCGACTCGAGCACCGCGCCGCGGTCGCCGGCCTCGGCCGCGTCGAGCAGCGGCGACCCGGCCGCGGCGGCACCCGCAAGCGTCATGGCCAACGCGGCGACGAGCGCCGACATCTGACGAATCCTCATCGGCAGAACCTCCGGACCGGCGCTTCTCGCACGCGTTAGACCTCGGACAACGTTCCGCCGCTGTCGCCTATCGACTCGATCGGGATGTCGGCGCGCTGCAGCAACGTCAACAGCAGATCCGCGAATCGCGAATCCTGCGGGTAGATCAGGTGCTGACCGCCCTTGATCTTGCCGTGCGCGTGGCCAAGGATCGCCGTAGGCAGCGGATCGTTGTTGTGACGATTGCTGTCGCTCATGTTGCTGCCGAACACGATGATCGAGTGATCGAGCACCGTGCCGTCGCCGTCCGGCGCGTTCGCAAGCTTCTCGATGAAGCCCGCGAAAAGCTCCGTGTGATACTTCTGAATCACGGCCAGCCGGTCGAGCTTGCCCGGATCGTTGCCGTGGTGTGAAAGCGGATGGAACGCCTCGGAGATGCCGATGTTGTTGTAGGTGCGCATGCTCGCTTCGCGATCCATCGAGAACGTGATGATGCGCGTCAGGTCCGCCTGGAACGCGAGCGCCATCAGATCGAACATCAGCTTGAAGTGCGCGTCGAGATCGTTCGGCACGCCGACCGGCGCGTCCGGGATCTCGAGCGCGGACATGTCCTGCTCCATCGCCATCTGCACGCGACGCTCGATCTCGCGCACCGAGTCGAGGTAGACGTCGACGGCGGCCTTGTCCTGCGGACCGAGCTTCGCCTGCAGCCGCGCGGCCTGCTCGGTCACGCGATCGAGGATGCTGCCCGTCTCGCGCATGATGGCCTGACGCTCCTCGTCCGTGTCGCCCTGACCGAAGAGCTTGTAGAAGACGGCGCGAGGATTGACCTCCTGAGGCAGGGACTGCGTCGGCGTGCGCCACGAGAGCTGCGCGCCGCGCTGCGCGGTAGTCAGCTCGAGCGACGGCAGACGCGTTTCCTGGCCGATATGGCGCACCGCGAACTGATCGGCGGTCACGCCCGCGTCGGGCCCGGCCGCTCCGGCCTCCTTCGGCGACACGCACGACAGCCACGTGCGCTCGATGAACTCGTGCGGCTCCGGGCTCTCGGCCGGCTTGTTGCGGAGGCCCGAGACGATCGTCATGTGCTCGCGGAACGGTGCGAGCGGCTCGAGGATCGGAGACATCGTGTAGTCGCGCCCCGCCTGCTCCGGCGACCACTTGCTCATGACCGCGCCGTGCGGGAAGCCGACGAAAGCGAGACGATGCGGCGCCTTCCCGGCCGGCGTGTTCGCCCACACGACCCCGGCAGGATTCATCGCATCGAGAAGCGGCAGCGCGATACACGCTCCCGCGCCGCGCAGAACGGTACGACGCGAAAGATGCTTCTTCGTAATAAACATGTCTGCTCCTCTTCCCTACTCGCCGGCCCCG
>Ga0079224_100001823_pt1 | contig 25133 bp, 16 predicted proteins | sample Stecom2015_FD_80414 | JGI IMG/M metagenome (GOLD analysis project Ga0079224, IMG submission 80414) | Agricultural soil microbial communities from Utah to study Nitrogen management - Steer compost 2015 | ecosystem: Environmental > Terrestrial > Soil > Agricultural land | place: USA: Utah... | reverse complement strand
CTTTAGACGATGGTTTTTTAAAATCTTTTAATATATACGAAGATTTTTTTATCTCCGTTATATTGGCCCCTATTGTTGAAACGATTATTTTTCAACATTTCATAATTCAACTACTGATACCGAAAATTCGAATGATGTACGTTTGTCTTCTGGGAAAAGGGGTATCGTTATCATGGCTATTGCACATTCCCTCTACAATTTAATAGTTACGGCTAGTGAACGCTTTTTTTGAAAAAATGCAAATGTATCGTGCTGTGTCGTTAACTAACCTCCTTAAAAATTGGAGCCGTTTAAAATCAGTTTGGCTGGTTCTTGGGAAGTTTGAACCTTCCGATTCAAAGAACGACGTGCATTTATATATATAATGTTTGTGCATGGTTGCTACAATCTCAATGTTTTCTTAATTAGAGACGTGTTCCATATCTCCTTTTGAATGCGATTGTACCTTGGCTACTGTTACTCGGAGTTTCGTCCGAGACAAATGGGAGTCACGCGGGAGATTGACAAGGGTTTTCCTTTATTAACCTCCCTTATGATAGCGTGTTGACTCCTGGGAAACTCCGATTTACAACGAAGCTTGTCAGAGCGTAGTATATTTCAGGTGAAAGGAATTAGACCAGGGAGCAATATGACCAGCTATCATATTGCATGTTCTTAAGTAAGCAGATTTCGACAAGCTTCTATCCCGCATGGTATAGATGAAATGCCAAGTCAAAAGATAATTTGTCGAAAGTTTGATACAATCGGATGAGCCACTTTTCCTTTCATTTTACGTTATTTGAGGTCTAATAACCAATTATTACATGAGGCGCTTTATTTTTTCGATCCTATCGATTTTGTTCATCCATTATTCGTTCGGGCAGACCATCAAGAACCCGATCATCAATAAAGATTTTCCTGATCCAACCATTATTTACACTGAAGGATTTTATTACGCTTATGCAACCAATAGCAATATCGATGATAAACTAGCCCATATCCAGGTGGCCCGTTCCAAAGACCTTCAAAATTGGACTATTTTAGGCGACGCTCTCCCCGAAAAACCAAGCTGGGCGGATCGCGATTTTTGGGCTCCTCACGTGCTATTTGATAGTGCCATAAATCAGTTTGTGCTTTTTTATTCCGGCGAATCGGGGAACGGAAAATGCCTAGGTGTCGCTTACGCTAAACACCCCGCTGGACCGTTTAAGGATTCGGGCAAACCTTTATTATGTGGAGAAGGGTTTGTGAATATCGATCCCATGGCCTTTATAGACCCTAAAACCAACAAAAAACTACTCTATTGGGGGTCCGGTCATGCGCCGATTAAGGTGCAAGAAATGACGGATGATTGGTCAGCATTTCGTGAGGGCTCAAAATCGATTGACGTTATGCATCCAGGACAAGAAGCACAATACGATAAATTAATTGAAGGGGCATGGGTAGATTACCATCAAGGCTATTATTATCTTTATTATTCAGGTGATAATTGCTGTGGGCCTCAAGCCAGTTATGCGGTGATGATCGCTCGTGCAAGAAACCCCTTCGGGCCCTTCGAACGATTAGGTTCCAACAATCATTCGAATAGAAGCGTTTTGCTTGAAAAGGATAGTTTATGGCTGGCTCCGGGGCATAATTCCATTTTCCGCGATCCGAAGGGCAATATCTTTATCGCTTATCATGCCATTCCCATCAATCCCAACACGGGCAAACCAGATGGCTACGGACGTGTAGCCCTTATCAAGCGAATCCATTATCAGGAGGGCTGGCCTAAGATCGAAGATGCGAGCACCTATTCGGCACCGCTTACTTTAGCTGATCCTCACATTTTTTATGACAATGGCACCTACTACTTGTACGGTACTGGAGCACCTGATGGTTTTCAAGTATATAGCTCCGTAGACCTCGAAAACTGGACAGGTCCTGTTGGTCGCGATCGTAACGGTTACGCTTTGCATAAAGACCACACTTTCGGCACAATGGGCTTCTGGGCGCCGCAGGTCTTTAAATATAAAAATAGGTTTTACATGGCTTATACTGCTAACGAACAAATTGCGATCGCTAGCAGCGATAGCCCACTTGGTCCTTTTACGCAAGACACAAAACGCGCCCTCAATGGACCTACCAAACAAATCGATCCGTTTATATTTTTTGATAAAAATAAAGCCTATCTCTATTTTGTGCGCTTACAGGACGGCAATCGAATCTACTGTGCGGAATTGTCAAATGATTTAAGTCAAATTAAAGAGGAAACTGCCAGCGAATGCCTTCGTGCTGATGAACCTTGGGAAAATACATCCGACGCGCGCTGGCCTGTTACGGAGGGACCTACCGTTATTAAACATGCCGGACTTTATTATCTTCTTTATTCAGCCAATGATTTTCGAAACCCCGATTATGCCGTTGGTTATGCCACTTCATCGCATCCCATGGGACCGTGGAAAAAGCATCGAGGCAATCCCATTATAAGTAGAAGATTAATTGGGGAAGATGGCACCGGCCATGGAGACCTTATTCAAGACAAGCAGGGTAACTTGCATTATGTATTTCATACCCATTTCAAAAATGGGCAGGTTGCACCTCGAAAAACAGCATTTATTGATCTTAAATTCGAGCATAGCGGAAATCTGCCCATCATTCAAGTCGATTCGAATTCCTTTAGGTTTTTAACAGTAGGAATAAAGTAAGGTAAATAGCTGTTAAAACAGCACGAGAAAGAGTTATTTAAATACAGGAGCCTTTTGTTTGGCAGAAGAAGTTCCTTGCCCTTTTATTTCAGGCCAACCATCTTTCCAAAACAAAGGTTCCATAAGTAGGACTCGACGATCCGTACCATTGCTTAACTTTCCTTTCCGGGCATTGAAACCATGATACAAGAACCAGTCCTGCCCATTGTCATCACTAATAAGACGGGCATTATGCCCTGTTCCTACAAACCGGTCATTCCCTTGAATCAGTAAAGTACCTCGTCCTCTTTCAGTAATTGGGTACCCCTCTTTATCTAGATAAGGTCCTAATAAATGCTTTGATCTTCCAACAAGCACATGGTATTTGCTGTTTAAGCCTTCACAGCAAGAGCCCTTTGAACCGAAGAAGTAGTAGTAATCACCCTCCTTATGAATCATAACCGCTTCCCAATCGCCAGCTGCTATTTTTGTTTTTTTGTGGATGTCAGCAACCGATCTACCATCTTCGCTAAGTTCAATGGCATAAGTTCCTTGTGTTGGTAAATCACTGAAACTTCCCCAAAAAAGGTATTTTTTACCTCGATCTTCAAAGAAGCATGGATCAATAGAATTTGGCACATCCACCTCTGCGCTGAGAAATATTTTTCCTTGATCTATAAAATCTCCATTTAAGGAGTCGGCAATTGCCAAACCGATACCAGGGTTAGGATCTCCCCAAGTAGAAAATGCGTAGTACATGTAATATTTCCCATTTACTCGATTTACATCCGGTGCCCAAATACCTCCCTTTTCTTTCCATTGCGGTTTTTGCCGCAAGGCATTTTTCACGTAACGCCATTGGGTTAAATTCTTTGATTGCAACATGGGTACCCATCGCAGCCCTTTTCCATCTCCCCAGTCGTCAGCGGTGCCGAATGCATAGAACAAACCCGTCTTTGGATCCCTTATGACGGATGGATCTGCCAGTACAGGTTCGAATACCGGATTGCTATATCGATCAGGCTCCTGAGCAGCACATTCGAGCGCAAAATAGAGCAGCGAAAAAAGGAGAAACTTACGCATTCTACACCCTATTTAGTAACGGAAAAGACGTACTCCGAAGTCGTTTTGTAGACCTTGCCCGGGTCCAGAATGATCGACGGAAAGTCCGGTTGATTTACGGCATCCGGAAAATGCTGAGTCTCTAAAGCAAAAGATGTTCGATAGTCATCCTTCACGCCGCTTTTCAGGGTATTTTGTCCCTTCATAAAATTGCCTCCATAAAACTGCAATCCCGGTTCGTCGGTAAAGATCTGCATAACAATGCCACTCTTATCACCCGTAACAGTAGCTGCTAAACCATACTTATTCCCTTTGTTGAGTACAAAATTATGATCGTACCCACCTCCGAATTTTAATTGCTCATTGTCCTGATCTACGCGGCTACCAATGGCTTGCGCTGTTGTGAAGTCAAAGGGCGTATTCTTGACAGAAGCTAAATTACCCAGCGGAATCAGGGTGCTGTCAACCGGTGTATATCTATCTGCCTTTATTTGTAGAAGATGATTATTAATGGTGCCCGAGCCTTCCCCGTTCAGATTAAAGAAAGCATGGTTTGTAAGATTAACAGGCGTGCGTTTATCAGTAGTTGCCTCGTAATCAAACCGCAATCCATTATTGGCAGTGGCGGTATAGGTTATTTTAACTTCTAAGTTTCCTGGAAAATTTTCCTCACCATCGGGTGAACGGTATCGCAAAACAAGTGAAGAGTCGCTTGCTTGTTCTGCATCCCACACTACGTCCTGAAATCCTTTTTTTCCGCCATGCAAGGTGTTTTGCCCATTATTGGTAAAGATACTATATTCTTTTCCATCCAATTCAAATTTCCCTTTCGCTATCCGATTCCCTACACGGCCGATCGTCGCACCATAATATGGCTCTGAAGCGGCCTTGTATTCCGCCGCTGTCGCAAAACCTAAAACGACGTCAACAGGCTTACCATCTTTATCCGGTACGGTTAAACTGACAACTCTGCCACCATAATTCGTGAGTGTTGCGGTTAATCCCTTTCCATTGCTGATTGTATAAAGCTTCGCTTCTTTACCATCGATTTGGCTATCAAACGCTGTTGTTTCTTTTACGCTGCGCTCATTTGCGTTGTTTTCTCTTGCGGGGTTATTACACGAAAGGGCTATACAGCCCAATATGTAATAAACATAGTATTTTATCTTCATATCTGTCTTCATTAGGTGGGACTAAATTTGATTCTTCATCTCGATTTAGTCCCATTTTTAATATAACCCTTATTGTATAGACTGTTGATAGAGCGTCTGATGCAGTTGATTCAACTGTGTTTCAGGAATCTTGATCACTTCACGATCATAAGTCATCATTCCGTTCGTTTCAACCTCCACATCCGTTGTTTGCGTATATACACCAGCCGATAATCCTAATGGGATCAATCGTTTTAAGTCTTCGATCAGTTTAGTATAACGCTTTAAAAGCTCCTCTTTATTTTTAAAGCTTTGGTATCCCCAGTTATTTTTTTCCTGCCAGGTATGACCTTCTATTGGCAAACCTAAACCACCAAATTCGCCCAGTACCAATACTTGTTTTTCGCCAAATAATGCTGGGTCGGGCATCGAAGGATCAGGATAGTTGTGAATATCCAAAATATGTCCTGTCTTCAAGAAATTGCCTCCGCTGGCACTATTAACCAAACGTGACGGATCGTATTGGATAGTCCATTCGGTAATCTCCTTGGTCTTAAATTGTCCCCAAGCTTCATTAAATGGAACCCACACAACGATACTGGGGAAGTTATGCAAAGCGTCCATGATAGCTTTCCATTCTTTCTTGTGATAGGCTTCTGATTCAGCGGAACGTTCTTTATCCAAGTTATATCCAGAGAGCTGCCCTGGATGATTGTCCCAACGGTTACCGCCTAAATCGCCACTTGGCATATCCTGCCATACCAGCAAACCAAGACTGTCGCAGTAACGGTACCAACGAGCAGGTTCTACCTTAATGTGTTTACGGATCATGTTAAAGCCCATTTCTTTTGTCTTTACAATATCAAACAATAGCGCTTCGTCGGTTGGGGCCGTGTATAAACCGTCGGGCCACCACCCTTGATCCAATGGGCCATACTGGAATACGAACTCGTTATTTAACATTAACCGCTGAATACCTTTACCATCCTTGGCCATGGATATTTTACGCATGGCGAAATAGCTTGTCGTCTCATCTATTACCCTTCCTTTCCGAAGAACCGATACGCGTAGATCGTAAAGTTTAGGGTTCGATGGCGACCATAACTCTACGCCGGGGATCGATAAATTTGCTTCTGACCCTGCCGTTACAGTCTGTTCAGCCAGAACTTTATCACCATCCAGTGCAAGGACTTTAACCTGATCACCGCTTTGGCTGCCCTCTACTTGCGCGTAGAATGTTAGCGATTTTTTGTCGACATCCGGAGTTTGCTTGGTATGAGCTATATAGGTTTTTGGAACGTTTTCCAGCCAAACAGTTTGCCATATACCGGTAACGGGCGTATACCAAATACCTTCCGGATTTTTCACCTGCTTACCACGTGGTTGAGGCCCTTCATCCGTTGGATCCCACACTCGGATCGCTATCTCTTGTGTCTTTCCTTTTTTAAGGTATTTGCTGATATTAAAATAAAATGGATCGAAACCACCTTGATGACTACCCACTTGTTGGCCATTTACGTATACGTCACATTGCCAATCTACTGCTCCGAAATGCAACAGTACATCTTCCTTGCTATTTACGGCTTCTAATTTAATGGTGTTTTTGTACCATAAAGCTTGATCTTTACCAACCGTTTTTCCAACGCCTGATAAAGCAGATTCAACGGCAAAAGGGACAAGAATCTGTCCTTGGAAATTACTTGGTATATTTTGTTCTGTTTTCGAAGTTATGGCGTATTGCCAAAGGCCGTTCAAGTTTTGCCAGCCCTTCCGTACAAGCTGCGGCCTTGGATATTCTTGTAGCGTTTCTTTCGGATTTACTTTCTCTGCCCAAGGCGACATGATTTTATCGCCAACAGGCTTCCAATTTACGTCTTGCGCCACAGCGAACTGCGAGCTAATTAAAAGTAAGGATCCAAAAATCAAGTTACGTGTCATGCGTTCTTTTATATGTGAATAAAATATTAATTTGTTGCTTTAGTAAGCGATTTGATGAAGGCAACCTCCTCTTTACTATAAGGTGTGCCATCTTTTCTTAAAATGTCGTGAAACCAAACCTTAGGCGGCGCATCGTAAGACTTAGACCAGCTATCCCATGCATAAATGGTTTGTGTTTTTCCATCGACAAAACCCCAATTGTAAGCCCCAACATTATATTTCTTTGCAATGGGCAAACTACCTTCAAAAGTACTCTTGTTTGGCCGAGCCATGTATTCTGTACATAATATGGGGCGCCCGTACTTTTCCAACTGCTTAATGCGCGCCTCAAAAGATGCGGGATCTTCATAATTGTGGAAGCTAATAATGTCTGACGCTTCCAATTGCAAACGCTGTATTTCGGTCAGTGCCGTTGAATCAGACCAGTCGCCGCCATCCCATAAACCAGACGTTAGGGGCTGGCTTGGTTGACTAGCACGCGCCCAATCGAAGGTTTTTTTGAGCAACTCGTAAACATACTTGTCCTTATTCTCTAATTCTACTTTTCCGTAAGAACTTTTATTGGGATTATTGGGCTCATTCCAAACATCCCAACCTAAAATGCGATTGTCTTGGGCGAAATGCGTCACAACCCCCTTCACATAGCGTTCCAATTTAGGGTATTGGGTACTATCTTTTAGCACTTCCGAACCAGGACTTTGTACCCATCCCGAGTTGTGGACATGCGGTTTGGGGGCACGTTGCTTTCCTAATTTTGGGAAAGGGTCCCAGCAAGAGTCGAAAAATACAAAAAGTGGTTTGATATGATGCTTATCGGCAATTTCCAGAAAAGTATCCATTCTATTCAAGAAGCCCGCACTGTCTTGCTCATAAAGTAAATCATGAAGATATACGCGAACTGTGTTAAAGCCTAGATCCGCCGCCCAGCCTAATTCCTTATTGATGGTCAAGGTATCAAAACTATCCGCTTGCCACATTTCCAGCTGATTAATCGCCGTACTTGGACTAAAATTGCAGCCCACAAGCCAAGCTTGCTTTTCATACCATTTGTTGGCGTCTTCTGTCGACCAGCGTGTTTCCGCAGCTTCCTCGGTGTGTTCATTTTCTTTTTTATTATTGGTTGACGAGCAGCCCGTCAGCCATCCTCCTGCGAGGATAAATGAAATACCTAGTAATAATGTTGATAGCTTCATATCGATTTGCTAATTGGTTTGTCGTTTGATAAAAAATCTTCCAACCAAAGGAAATGATTATCGTACGATAAACCAATTAGCACTGTGTCAATTTTTCTTTATATTGTCTCAATTTAGCTGTCAGACTTCAGCAATCAGCTTTCAGATTTAATTTATTTTAAGAGTTAAAACTTCGTTTCAAACGGACTGTCGACTGCTGTTTACTTTTTCAACATTTCCTTCTCTAGCATCTTCACAAAATAGCCGCCTACCACCGATCGTGCACGAAAACCAACTGACTTACCATCGGTTGTTTCATGCCAATCGCTCAAGGGGATACGGTTCGGTGTTTCATTCACAAATTTCCACACCGGGCTTACGAACGTCTCAAAATCCGTATCATCCGCTAAGGTAGCGGTCCATAAAATCCAGTCAGATTTTGTATAGGTTTTTCGACTTTCCAAAGGCAAACCATATGTTTGCTGTTTTGTCTTGTAATAAGCAATTTCCTTTTCTACCACTTCCTTAGGGAATATATCCAATTTCAACAGCTTATCCCAAATGAGGTTGTACTTTTGACTCCAAGTATCCTTTTGGCCAAAAGCAAGGGTATAATGATTACCGTTGTCGGCCAATTTCATCCACTGGGCGGCCATTTGTTTCGCTAATTCGAAATGCTTTTTTGCTACGTTCTCTTTTTTTAGCATCTCTGCTAGTTTCGCATAAGAAGCGATTCCCATAATCGCTTTCACAGATAAGTTAGCATTGCGCGCGAGATGTCCTGCAAAGTCATCGGTACAGAGCTGATTTGCCGGGTCGAGTCCTTCTTTCTTTAAAAATTCAGTCCAAGTGGTCAGGGTTTCCCAATGTTTCTCCGCGAAACCCGCATCGCCATCCCGTAAAGCTATGGCGGCGGTTAGGGTAATCATATTACCTGCCTCTTCCACCGGCATATCTTCTCCATAGGTTTGACCATTGGCTAAAGGATAGGTTCCGACATCATGGGCAGGGAACGGCTTCTTCCATCTACCGCTTTCCGAATATTCAAAAATAAAACGTAACAAACCTTTCGCAAGCTCCGAATTGTACAAAATAAAAAGCGGCGCAGAAGGATAGGTAACATCCACCGTTCCGATGGAACCGTTTGAAAAGTTTTCTTTCGAGAAAAACAACAATTCCCCATTGGTATTTGCTACTACTTTATGCGCAGCGATTGCTTGTCGATAGGCAAGGTTACATAAGTCGGCATATTGCTCACCGCCCACCTTTTGAGCATCGGCCGATAATTTTTTATCGAAAGATTGACAGGCCTGCATTAAACGATCATAGTCTTTCTCCGCAGCTTGAATCATATCTAGGGCATTGTCTTATTATCCCGACGCCACCATGGGCGCAAATTCTTTCCGAAATATTGTACCGAGTATTCATCGTCATAAGCAATCACCAAATGTTCTGAGATTTCATCCGTTATTTGCCCTAAGGTCATCTCCACACCGATTAGCATATCGGATGCAGCGCCAATTTTTGCTTCAGAAGAAGCACCCTTTTTTGCAACATCTGCGACAAAATCCTGCAAGCTGTTTGGAGTTGATTTAATAGAAGCCTTTTTCGCGGTCGCGATATATGCTTTTCCCCAATCAATCCGAACATTATCTCCTTTTTTACCTAATATTTGCTGACTCGTTGTCCCCACCGATTGTACCAGTAGTTGATCATGATCTTCTATAGCTGCTTTTACTTCCTGATTGCCTTTATCAGCGCTCACTTTTCCCGATAATGCAAACCAGATTTTTACATCGTGGGCTTTTCCATCTTTCGACACTGATTTAAAAGTTAGATAGGATGCGGGTCTAGCCAATACTTCCAATTGATCCATCAATAAAGGCGAAGTAAAGGTTAAATCAATGGCTACGCCGCCGGCATCAAAGGAGTATTCAGTCTGTGTCGCCGTTAGATGCACAGCCGTCTGTTTTGCCAATTCGGTATCTAACAGTTTCCGCTCCTGTACCAACCCCACATCGATAAAAGCGCCACCCCGATCATTACGACAATGTACAGCTAAAGTGTTTTTACCTTGCTTCAGTGCTTTTATACTCGCGGGCGAAAGAGCTCTTTGTCCATAATCTAGAATAAAATTCGGGTCTTCATAAGCCAATACGCCATTGATAAAAACTTGCACCGCGTCGTCATGGCTAATCAGTAACTTCGGATCACTTGGAAGCTTGTCCAAAGTAAATTCCCTTTTATACCAAATTTCCTTATCATAACGTGATGCGGCTTTCATCGGATTATCCACGGAATTATCGCCAAAAGGTGCTGTTCCGGCTTCCCAAGACTGATTGACAAAATCAGTTGCTTCCCAACCCGTTCCCGGATTTGCATAGGTGTAGTGAACTTCATAAGGTTTTTTCTGTGCGGTAGGCACTACATCTTCCAAAAGCGAAATTGCTTTGCCCACTAATTGATATACTTTGCCATCCACCTGAGCCAGTACTACAAGTGGTTGATCCTCGCCCGTCCAGTGTTTAGTTGACTGTGCATTCAGCGTATCTCCGAAAGACCAGATACTAAAGTAAGGATCATGCGTAATCAAGGGATAAGCAGGTGCCCTTAAACCTTGTTTCTTTTCCGCTGAGGCCTGTTTATCTGCACCACTTCCGCAACTTGACAGGAAGCCTAAGCTGATCATTAACGCACTAAAAATGATGTTTTTTTTCATCTTCTATTGTATTGTTTGTTTTAGTATATCCATTGTTAGCTATTAGCTAATCCCTTAAAACTAATACCTAATCACCGGAAAAGCACTAATCCGCAACCTTGCTGCCCCCATGGGTATAAGTTCTAGCTCTTCTGCCTCCGTATTCACCTGTACCGGACTGGCTGGTAATACATCCGTTAACCCATATTGATCGATTTTCCACTCCGGAATTTGTTTACCTTTAACTTTTAATCTTACCGGGACATGGTCAGGCGTAAAAGGAAAGTTATCCTCCGGCCACTCGCTTTTTATTACTTCTATTATTTCTCCTGGTTTCTGGCCAGCATACACGATTCCGTAGTTCCAAGGCGAGTTAGGCAGTATCTCAAAAGATGGCCATTTTTCAGGATCTGCATTATCTTGCCATTTAGAATCCCCAATGGCAGAGGCCTTGCTGTCTTTTTTGATATATTGCTCTTGGATTTTTAAAGAATAAGTGAGCGGTCCTCTGTTAATACTGATACTTCCCTTATTCTCTTTCCATTTTGTAATAGAAAGTTCCATGGGCAATGTTAAGGTAATTTTATCGCCATCATTCCATGTTCGCTCGATCTTAACATAAGAACCCGCTTTAAAGGCTTGTTGCACCTTTTTACCATTAACCAGTACACTGGCTTGATTACACCAATTTGGAATCCGTATATAGTAGGGGAAACTTACCCCATTTGCTGTATGTACGGTAAAGGAAATCTGATCATCAAAAGGATAATGCCCGGCCGATTCAATGCTAATCTCCTGTCCATTTGCCACTTTTGCTGTCACAACCGCTTCCGCAAAAAGCAGGGCCGCCAAACCGTTATCCGGTGTGGCCATAAAAATATGCTCGGCAAAATAAGGCCATCCTTGTGCATGGTTGTGTTGACAGCATCGCGAACTGAAAGGGTTCATCATTAAAAAGGGTCCTTTATTATCAATGCCCGGATGATGGTTCTTGCTATCACTGATGGACATATTCGGACTCGTAATATAACGTAAAGCCTTAAAATCAGGCATTACGGCCGCAGGATAGGTATTAAAAGCAACCTCTTCGGCATGATCCGCCCAAAAAGGATCACCGGTTATTCCCATTAATATTTCATCGGAAGCCATTTGTTCGACCATGCCGCAGGTCTCAACTCCTTGTCGTGGATCCGCATAGCCTTCCCGCGCATTTTCATCTGCGCCGAACATGCCCCCTGGTACATTGCCGAAACGTTCGCGGATAATATCAAAATTACGATAACTAGCTTCGAGATCACTCGGATCGCCCGTTTGCAGATAATAAGTAGCGGGTTCACGGAAGCATTGCGCAATATTCACATTATGCCAATTCGGAAGGTTATGCTGCTGCTTCCAATCGGCCGTATTTCGGTGGATTTTCTTTGCCAAGTCCAACAACCATTCCTTTCCTTGTGTTCGGTTATAAAGCCAATAAATGCTATAGAGATTATCCCCTCCCCGACTGTTCTCCCAGTAATCCTTGAGTAGCTTCTCCTCCGGAAGTTGATTTTGCCAGGCAAAATACTTTTCCATAAAAGATAGCACCCGCTCGTCACGACTATACTCGTAGTACGATTGTAAACACCACAGCATAATCATATTGCCCCAGAGGTCGGGTTTGCCATCTTTTAAAATCAATGGACCGAAGTAACCGTCTTCTCGTTGGCTTTCCAACGCGGCGTTAAGCCAGATCTTCGCTTCCTGAATAATCCGTTCATCTTTTAAGATATAACCAAGATTCGCATAACCTTTCAACCAGTAAGGAACTTCTTCCCAGCCATGATCCCCACTTCCATCTTTACTTAACCAGGCATTATTTTTCTTTGCTAGCCAAGCACTGATTTCCCCAAGATGTCCCGTCAATCCGTCACGCTGTAATTCCAGGTATTTCTGAAGCCAACCTTTTGGTTGGATAGAACCCACAGGCAATTTAACGAAATAAGTAGATCGCAGCGGTTTCCGATTGGATACGTAATGCTTATTAGATGCACTTGTATCGGGGCGGCTTACATTGGTAACCTCCTCAATAGCCTTCGTCGGATTTAGGATCGATAGACTTAAACAGGATGCGACAATTACGGATTTATAGAACATCATTGCAATTTTTATCTAAGGCGAACAACCGGTGAGTAAATTCCTTGATCGGCGCCTTTCGTCCACACGCATATGCGCCCAAACAGCGTCTTTGCATTCATCGCCTTATCCTCCTCCGAAAAATCGGCACTCAGCGAATTTGATCCGATATTAATATTGGATGTAAATTCCCGACGCATTACATTGAAGCCGTCATCAACAAAAGATGTAGAATTCAGCAGCAATATTACACGATCGATCTCTGCCGTTTCAACAACTTGATTAATTGTGAACGAAGTGTTCATCATATTTCCGTCTAATGAAATAGACGGATTGGCAATCGTAAAATACGGCGTTACTTCTAGATCTACAGAGGTGGTTCCTCTTAGTTCTACTTCTGTTGTATCACGACTATTGACCCAAGGACCATTCCCATCTCGGGTTACCAATTTATAATGACCATCGAACAATTTCGCCGAAAAACTCCCATCTTGACCAACGAAAACTTCAATAGGATCGCGTTTAGCATAACCGTCCTGGTACAGCTGTAAGCGAACGCGCTCATCGGTTCCTCGCACTTGCAATGCCTGCCCCTGAAAAACAACTCGTCCTGTTAACGTTGATTCGGGTGCGTCATAATTGTCCTTACCACATCCAACGAAGGACAATAATATAAGGGAGAAAGCCACGTTTATTATGTACTTTTTCATAATTTTAACTTATTGATAAGGGTTTTTAACCAATTTAGGATTATTATTTAACCAACTATTGTCAAGTTCGCTGTAATAATGGCGCAATTCAAAACTTAAAGCATTAGGGTAAATAAAGCTCATATCCTGCTCTTGAAACGCCCATTTACCATTGTTTGAATTGTCTGGCGCAACTACCCGATATGGCCATAGGCCACGACGGGAGGCAGCTTCACTACCCCGTCCCGCCCAAGTCGTATGGGCACGGCGCCACCGCAACATATCCCAATATCGATGATCTTCGAAAGCAAATTCTACCCGACGCTCATGCACGATATTTTCAAATGTGACGGTTTTCAAAGGTTGAACACCTGCCCGTGTGCGAACAGCATTGATATTTTCGACAGTAACCGCATTGCTTCCCTCATTTAGTTCAAATGCGGCCTCAGCGGCAATAAGGTACGCTTCGGCAATCCGGAAACGGGGCTCCCACATCTCGGAACCTCTTCCGATAGTTCCCGACTGAGGTGTTTCATCCAAAAACTTGCGGATTCCAAAACCTGTTTTATTCACCAAACGCAATGAAGAGTTATAAACGGGCCCATTCTGCGAAGTTATAAGGTTCCCTTGATTATCCCGGTCATTGGCATTACCTTGTTTTTTAATCCACTGGCCATTCTCGAAATTGAGCTGACCTGCCTGGTACACTATTTCAGTACCAGCAAAGAATGCACCTGGGTATATAACTGTCCCCCCTAATCGAGGATCCCTTTCCTTAAAAAGCGCATCTGCCGTCTCATAAAACGTCGGGGTACCGTCAAAAGAACCGACATTGAATTTACTACCTTGTCCGGGCGTGGCTGTGTTAATTGGTTCAAATTCTTCTACCAAATTCAATAATACAGATAGATAGCTAGAGTTAGCGTCTTGTGCGAGAACCGTCGGCAGATTATCTTTAGTAAACTGATGAGTTTGTCCAGGGAAAATATAATCGCGAGCCCATATAACTTCCGTGTTAGCATCTTTTATACAAACCGCTTCATAAAAGTTTCGTGCTTTATCCTCTGGTTTCCGATCCTGAAGTACATAAGGACCTTGCTGGATTACCTCTTGCGCTGCTTCCAGTGCTTTTTGATAATAATCATTAGCTTTATCAGCAGCTATTCCAACCTCCCCTCCAGGCGTTTTTATGGGCGCAGCCATTTGATTATTATACTTAGCGAGTGAAGCCGCGTAAAGTGCTGCACGTGCTTCCAGCATTTTTGCTGTCCATTTGTTTGCTCGAGCAGAATTTGTCGTTTTTTCTGCTGACATCATATCGGCAATTTCATGACACTCATTAATGATATAATCATACATTTCTGACTCCGTTGCACGTGGGACTTGCAAATTTGTAACATCAGTACCAGGGGTATATTCAAATACTTCATCGCCTACTATTGGCATACCGCCCAGACTTCTACAGCTATTAAAGTAGTACCAAGCACGAATTAAACGAGCTTCGCCAATAAGCGGAGCCTTTTCTGTATCCGTCATGACAGTAGTTTCATTCAAACCCTGTAAAAACTGGTTGATGTTTCGAACCAATTCGTAATCGTACACTCGCCAACGATTTCGGTCGAACTGGTTTACTTGATCAAAGTCGTAGCGGATTGCATCATCCAAGCGCGTAAAATCGTAGCCTTCTCCTCCTGGGCGCTGTCCGTAACTGATCCTTTCATAAAAATTTGCCAATACTGATTTAATCAAGTTGGGATCACTATATACCTGATCATTGGTCAGAATGGTATCGGGCTGCTGTTCTAAAAAATCACTACAGCTACTCGTCAATAAAGAAAATGCCAATAAGGTGGTATAAAAATATCTTGTCTTCATGTTGATTTAAAATTTGAGGTTCAATCCGAGGTTATACATTCGCATGGTGGGATAGCCTAATCCGTTCTCATCCTGCTGTTCCGGGTCGACCCCTTGTACATTACTGATAGCAAATAAATTCTGCCCCGAAAAATAAATCCTAAGACCTGAAATCTTCGCTTTACTTAACCAAGCAGCTGGAAAATTGTAACCTAATTCAATATTACGTAGCTTCACATAGGTGACATTATGTTTCCAAAAAGTACTATTCCAATAATTACTGTGTTCACCTTGATTCAAACGAACCATCGGATATTTTCCTGGAATAATTTCACTATTGGGATCCCAAACGTCAGCCAAATGCCAAGCATCATCAAATATAAACCGGGGATTATTCCCATTATTCTGGAATGGTATTGCCTGTTCCCAACGTTGGTAGTAACTGGAAAAAGCGGTACCGCTAAAATCAAAGGCTAAATCAACGTTTTTATAACTGAAAGCGAAGTTCAATCCAAAGTTTAATATAGGTGTTGCATCTTGCCGGTAACCGATGGGACGTTCGTCCATTCCATTGATAACCCCGTCCCCATTAACATCTTTATATTTGATATCACCAGGCATGAGAGTTGTATTTCCTTTTCGGTCGTTATCAATAGGATAATTGGCGATCTCCTCCCAACTTTGAAATTGTCCAATCGCCTCTAAACCCCAGTTGATATAACCAACACGATGATAAATACTATTGCGATATTCATCCCAGGAATTACTACGCCGGTTGTCGTATTGTTCCCAGTCGTAAAAACGTGCGTAAGTCATATTTCCACCAATGCTATAGTTGAAGTCATTAATGTGATCGGACCAGCGAATGGCTGCATCAATGCCTCGGTTGACATCCGAATTTAAATTCTCGAGCGGTAAGTTGAACCCTAATTCTGAAGGTAGAAGCACGTCATAGCGGGATGCTGGTAGCCCTGTACGTATCCGATTAAAGTAATCCACTTGTGCAGTCAAACGATTATCCAAAAAAGCGATATCCATACCTACATCGAAAATCTTCGCCTTGATCCAAGATAAGGTAGTTACAGGTAAACCGCGTGGTCTCGAACCGATCACGTAAGCCCCATCTATAACCGACGCGCCATTTTTGTAATTGTAGCCTGGCATATAATCAAATGCATTATAATTAGCTACATTGTCATCTCCTACCAAGCCGTAAGATGCACGGAACTTCAAATCGCTAAAGACCTGAGTCCAGTTCCAATCTTTCCAGAATTCTTCTTCAGAAATTCGCCATCCGACAGAACCTGAGGGAAAGAAGCCCCAACGATGGCTGGGCGGAAATTTCCAGGAACCATCATAACGCCCCGAAAATTCCGCTAGGTATTTCCCTTTGTAGTCATAATTGAAGCGCCCCATCCAACCTAGACGAGCCTGTGTATTATCTCCATTATCATTAAAATTACGAAGTTCATCAAGATTAATTAGGTGCAGATTATTCGCAGTAGGCCTACTGATAACCTGCAAGTTAGGATCCTTTCGCTTGATTGTTTCAAATCCCATGATTGCATTAATCGAATGGTCCCCAAATTTTTTATCATAAGCAAGCTGGATATTGGACGTTATTTCCTCTACATTTTGATACACTCGTTCACGATAAGGATCTTGCATTCTATAATCTGTTTCATATTCACCGGTTTGCGTATTATAGCGATAAAGCGTATAAGGATTTTCCTGATTATTAAAAATTTTATTTGCGAAGTAATAGCTTCCTAGCACCTTTGCTTTCAAACCATCTAAAATTTCATATTCCGCATTTGCTCGCAATTGCATAACGCGCCAAGTCTCAATCAGTCTCCCTGATATGTCGTAATTTAATACCGCAAAATTGGTTTGCGGATCATCCCCCGCCTTTTGTGGATATAAAGGATTCCCATTAGCATATGGCCCCTTCGTCGGTAAGTTCCGTAGTACTGCAAAACGAGGCAACCAATAATCGTCACCTCCTGGAACGGCCGGGTTTTCTCTTTCTTCGATCCGTCCGTTCAAATTAACACCAATCTTGAAGCGTTCATTAATTCGTGTATCCAGGTTTAACTGCGCATTGGTACGCTCAAAACCACCGTAATTTACAATGGTCGCATCCTGCTTTAAATGTCCTACGGAAACGTAATAATTGGATTTATCCGAACCTCCGGATACGTTGGCATTCAAATAATACTGGGGACCGCTTCTCCAAATATAGTCCAGCCAATTAAAACCTTGATATCCCGCTTCGGTTCCCACCATCCACTTATCATAATCTTCTGGGGAAATGGAGCGATCCTCCCCACGCAACGTTTCTCCCTGTACATAATTCTTTACGTAAGTTTTGGCATCTGCCGGATCAACGAACTTAAAGTTATCCTGTATTCCATAATAGCTAGTAACGGAAACGGTATTTTTAGAATTCGTACTACCCTTTTTTGTTGTTACCACGATAACCCCATTCGCTGCCCGCACCCCATAAATCGAAGCGGATGCGTCTTTTAACACAGAAATCGATTCAATATCATTAAAGTCAAGGTTATTGAATTGTCCAGCGTCTGATTGCACCCCGTCAATCACATACAAAGGATCTCCCATATTCCGGATACGGATTTGCGTAGACGAACCTGGACGGCCATCGGTTTGGCGGGTATTCAACCCGGCAATTTTACCCACCAAAGCACCGGATACCGTAGGTGCGGAAGATCTAGCAATATCTTTGTCTCCGATGGTCGAAATCGCGCCTGTTACGGTAGCCTTTTTTTGTGATAAGCCGAATCCAGTGATCACGACTTCCTCCAAAGATTGATTATCAGGCTTCATGGTTACGCGGACTTCGTTGCTTTCGTCCAAAACGATGGTTTGGGAAATATAGCCGATATACGACACTTCCAATACGGCATTTTGCTGTACGATTAATCGAAACGTTCCCTTTGCATCAGAGCTCGCACCATTATTAGTTCCCTTCTCCTTAATACTGGCACCCATTATCGGCTGGTCTGCTTCATCTAAAATTATACCCGTAATCTCCCGTTGCTGGGCCTCCAAATATGAATTCGGCAATACAAGGAACTTTGAATTTGCATAAGTATTCTTCCAAGGAAAGCAAAGAATACAAATGATTGAGCACAAAAAATAGCTGCTCGGTTTTTTTAATAGAAATGGTGGATGCAGTGTTTTCATCAAAGGCAATTTGATGAGCAGCCACTCAGAATAAAAGCGCGTATTCCTCCTCATAAGAAATTGTTTAAGTTTATTGGCACATTAATTTTGTTCAGTTAGCATTAATAATTTAAAACGGTTTAGCACGGCTAGTGTCTGAATCACGATTATTCGCATAAACATGACTCACGATTCAAAGAAAACGATTTAGCAATTCTTTATATACTCTATTTGTATCAATAATTCGCCAATTTGTCTTATAGAAGGATTGAAGAAAGGGGAATGGTAAAAGACGATATAAGGGGCAAAAAAAAAGCGACCTTTTGGTCGCATTTTTTTATTCGAGGATCAATTCGATAACCGGGATCTCCACATTCGGTTTCACCACCGGTAAGTCCACAATGAGATCGTTTTCACCGGCTGTTGCTGTTGTGTGTGCACCGGACGCGGCAGACGAACGCGAGGTGTATTTAATTTCGGAGCCGTCGTGCAGAAACTGTGCATATTTTACCTTGTCCTTATAGTCGGGTAAATACAGTGTTTTAAACGGCCATTGTAATAGGTGGACGTACAAACGCTTGGTATCCGGATTGTAGGTCAGAAAACAGTTATCAGGTTTTTTAAATGCTTCAGGGGCGGCCGTACATCCATAGATGGATCGGCTATTGTATTTCATCCATTTGCCCATACCAGCCAACCGATCAGTAGCCCGATCATCGAAATACCCTCTGGCAGTTGGCCCTACATTTAACAATAGATTTCCGCCTTTGCTTACGACTTCAATCAGCATAGCGATCAGCTGGTTGGCGCTTTTCCACGTATTTTCGTCGCGGTGATAGCCCCACGAACCGGAAAACGTTTGGCAGGTTTCCCACGGCACTCTTTTACCATTCACCTCCGGCCATTTGCTTGGCATAAACTGCTCCGGTGTTTTGTAATCCCAGCCCCAATCCGTATCGTTTAGATCTAATCGGTCGTTCACGATAATTTCGGGTTGTAGCTTGCGGGTCAGCTTTAAAATCCCTTCGCTGTCCCAGTCATCATGTCCCTTACCATCCGGACCTGGATAGGAGAAATCATAGAACAAAAGATCGATCTTTCCATAGTTAGTAAGCAACTCGGTAATCTGGTCCTTCATAAATTGCCGATACTTACTCATATCGCGCTTACTGTTGCTCTCGCGGGCTTCCTTGTTATTGCGCAAAGCATGCGTACCGTCTACCTTAAAATCCGGATGGTGCCAATCGATTAGCGAATAGTAAAAGCCAACCTTTAAGCCGGCCTCGCGACAAGCTTCGACGAAAGGCTTCAAAAGATCTCTTTTTGCAGGCGTATTCGGTGCTTTGTAATCACTTACCTTGGTATCCCATAAGCTAAAACCCTCATGATGCCTTGCGGTGAGTACAATATATTTCATCCCAGCTTCTTTTGCATACGCTGCCCACTCTTTTGGGTTGTATAAATCCGGATCGAATATATTGAAGTACTTGTCCTTATATTCTTCAGTACTCCGTTGTTCTATCTGCTGTACCCACTCATGTCTTGCCGGTACAGCATATAATCCCCAATGGATGAACATCCCAAAGCGATCGTGCCTCCACCAAGCCAGACGCTGATCTTTATGCTCTTGACTTTCTTTCGCCCATGCAGGCGTTTCAGTGCTGCCTTGTCCGCTCGCAATCGAAACTCCAAGATATCCAATGAATAGTAGATTTAATAGAAGGGTTCTCATAATATAATTTTTGGTTTATGCATAAATACACATCCCAAAGCAGATTCAATCAAACTATATTAGCATAGTATTGAGTTATTTTAGCACCCGCTTACGATCGGCACTTTTGCGTATCCACTTTTTGACAAGACTCCCTTTCCAAAGCCAGAATCCCGAAAGAATAATGATGGGTAAGAATACAAACTTTACGGCTAAAGCCGGATATGTTAGTGCTGCCACCGGCCCGTAAATGTAGCCGAGTATTGGAATACTTAATATAATGTGTATCCAACGTATGATTTTTCTTTCTATGTGAGCCTTCATGTTACTCCTCCTTTTGTTTATGACGAGGCCGCTTATTGAGTCGTCAATTTCCTGATCACAAGCTAAATTAGTAAGCTTCGTAAGCATTTAGCGAAGAAGTAGATGTAGCCGAAGAATTTGGAGACCAATCCCTAAACTTTTGAGACCTGTCACTTGGCACTTGACTTTTTAATAACAAAATCAGACGCTAAAGAAACCTGTTCTTCCTCTTTTTCCGGATTATTAATCTTCTTGAGTAAAATATTGACAGCCTGTTGTCCTACCTCTACTAAAGGCTGTTTCACATAAGTTAGCGGACAATAAAAAAAATCAAATGCGTCACACTCGTCAAAGCAGACCACGGCCACATCGTCCGGTACTCTTAGCTTTTTGCGGTTTAAATATTTCAGGCCATGAATGGAAAGTGTGTTGGTAGCAAAAAACAACGCATCAATTTTTTGCTTTCCGTTAATTAGTTCGTCAATCTTATCCTGTATTTCGCCTTCACCCATCTCATAAGTAACTTCTTTTAATAATGCTTTTCCATATGCAGCATCTTTAACTGCCTGTTTATATCCCCTTACCCGTTCTTTCATATGAATAAGCCCATTTTTATAAGCTATCATACCGATCCGTTCGAAACCGGCATCAATTAAATGCTGTGTTGCCCTGTAGGCAGCTCCAAAATTATCGGTAATCACATAATTGGTTTGAATTTTGGGAAAATACCGGTCAATCAAGACAAAAGGGATATTGGCTTTTTTTAAGCTCTCTATCTGTGACTCCGTTCGTTCTGTGGGTGCTATAATAAACCCATCAACTTGCCTTTCAATCAATACTTCAATTAAATCTCGGGATTTTTCAGCATTTTCATCTGAGCTACCGAAGATAACGGTATAATTATATTTTTTTGCCTCGTCTTCTATAGTGCGGGCGATATTTGCAAAAAAGGGGTTGGAAATATCCGCCAATATCAATCCGATCGTAAATGACTTTCCACTCTTCAAGCTTTTCGCCAACTGATTTGGCTGATAATTCATTTCCATTGCCTTTTTACGAATCACTTCGGCTATTTCTTTGCCTACTCTCGCTTCTTTTTCCTTATTATTAAGCACATAAGAAACTAAAGCGGTAGAAACTCCTACAGCCTTGGCAATGTCCTTTAACGAAACTTTTTTATTCATATAATGGCGTGAATAATGATTTAGCTTAAAGAATCTTATCAGAAGATTTAGTTCGCAAGTTACTGTTTAAACGATTAAATCTCAAATTCCAATTAATTATTGTCTTCAACAACGGGACTAAAACCTGTCCAAAATTTCCTGAGGTGTGCGTTCTGATATTCCAAAAAATATCTTTTGACCGGATTGATAAGGTTGGCGCAGTTCAAAATTTTCAAAGGCTGCCCCTCCCGGGATTTTCATGTAATGGGTAGAATCCCGACTTCCACCGCTCCAATAACGATACCTGCCGTTCACTCTTACCATTAAACGATTATCACTTCCATTGTTTTGTTCGCTACGCCAGTATTGCGTAAACTTCAGGGGCGGGCGATACCTCCAGCCCAATTTGCTTTTCGCCAAGGAATCAACCGGCCAAGCTTTTAAGGCTTCTATATCTTCATTACCGGTTGCAAATGCGAAATAACTTCCGTCAAGACTACGGAGCATGCTGCTCGCTGGATAGCTTTCCTTTTCGATAAAATCTATTCCATTATAGCCTTTATAGAGCACTCGGGAATCAATCGCGCCTTCTTTTAAATGTAGCGATCGTAGTCGTGCATAGTTTCCCATCGTCGCTGTGATATTGCAATAATCCATTTGCTTACTATCCTCCCGATTGAATAACTGAATAGCCAATTCATCCGGTCGATCACTTCGAATCGAGAGTTTTAAGTAGGGATGCGCCCCCGAGTGATATTTTTCCAGGAATACATAAATAGACAATTCCTCCAACTCGGGACGAGCTTCATCAGGGTGACTAATAACACCACGGCAATTAGCCGTGGGATAAAATGCTGTCGGCTCCGAACGATCACTTGCCCACATTATCTTCCCCCAGCGATTATCAACTGATGAAGGCGATATTTCGCTAAATTCGATCTTTCCATCTACAAGTGGTTCAATAGCTAAAAAATTAAGTAGATAAATTTTTCCACTTCGCTCAACGCCAACACGTATCAATCCCCTAGGACCACCACCGTAAATCGCATGCGCATCTTCGAGACCGTAGGGCCATAAACTGAAAACAATGCCTTGCCGGATTCCCCATTTCGCCACATCGTGTACATCATTCGGTCTAATCCAACGATCTTGCGCATTTAATGAAATATGCAGCAAACAGAAAAACGTAAGGAAAAAAATAAAAGACTTCATTATTTTATGATTTATAGCAAACACAGTCTTCGTCGCAGTTGACTAGTTTCTCATGCAGGCCGCTTGCAATTTCCGCCTTATTAGCCAAGCGGACCGTATCGATAATCACTTCCAGCTCAAAACTATCATCAAGACCTTTCCCTACATTCTTTTCGAGCGTAATTTTCTTTTGATCTCCTTTTTGTAAACCCGCCAGCTCCTGCTCTAATTGTGGATCAATCTTTCCATCTCCATAGAGATATTCAATGGCCGGGCCATTCATCAAATCTTCAAGAATTTCACCCTTGCTATTTGACATTCTATAGCGCAAGCTCACCACCGTATTTCTTTTTATCTTCATAAGGATTTCTTACTAATCAATAATGATCTAGGTAATGATTCGATGTGTAGGTCTGGGATATCCAGGAACAAATATACTTGTCTTCAGCAAGGCTATTTTTACACCGTTCTGTTTTGCAACCCGCTGTAAAGCTTTATCGACAATACCTTGTAACGATTTAGGCCGACATTGGACGCGTGCATTTATAAGCATCCGAAGCTTGTCAAGCTTGCCTGATAGTTGTATACGAAAATCCGCTGTTTCCATGGTAGTAAAACTTAATTTCTGACTCTCTTCTCCTCCTTCGATTAAAAATTTCAGGTGTCCTATAGGCAAATTGCGCTCGCGAATCATCCTGTTTAACATGCTAATCAATAGCTCAGCAGCGAGACCCGCACGCCCCTCCAAAGAAACCAACTCTAACTTGTAATCAAGCCAAGTCAGGGCTGCCTCACCTTTCCCATATATATCATAATCAATGAAAAGTGATCTTCTTTCCTTAAAATGCTCATATGTTTCCGTTTTCTGCAACCAATTCAGAATAGATTCACGCTGTAAGGAGCTTTGAAAAACCATCTGCTTATCGGGAAATTCTTTTTTGATCAACGAATCCAAAACAGCTAATTCAGTTGGCTCTAAAAGGTCTACTTTGTTGATGATCAGCAAGTCGGCCTCCTCCAGTTGACGCTTATAAATGTAATTTACACTATCTTTAAAAATTCGGGAATGTCCCAAGGCTATAGGCAAAAGCTTCGCATCGGCGAAAACAGATAAGGTTATTTTGATTTCACCATAGTATCGACGTAAAGGATTGAGAATCGTCGAAATCAAATCCGTGCAAGAACCAACCGACTCTGCAAAAATCAAATCAACCTGATGCTGCTCAAGCAGCTGATTCATATTACGAGTAAACGACTCGAAGTTGCAACAGAAGCAGCTTCCTGTCACTTCCTCAGTGAGGATGCCTTCTCGAGCCATAAATTGGGTGTCTACTAATTCCGTTCCCTGATCGTTTGTAATAACACCTACTCTAAATCCTTGCATCTGCAATAATTTGCATGCATGGTTAATAGCCGTAGTTTTCCCACTGCCCAAAAAACCGCTTAAAAGATTTAAATGCATATGCCTTTATTTTAACCAAGTCTCACTTTTTTACCTGATAGTGAAATTTCTTTCGCTGGTATTTCACCATAAACAACGTCCAACTTTGCCTGACCATTTTTTAAACTCACCAATCCAAAGCCTTTGTCTGTAGACAAGAAAGAAGAGAAATCACCGATTTTGGAATCAATATAAAGCACTTTGTCCACTGCATCGTAGCGCACTCCCGTCATTGCCTGTAAACAAGCATAACTCGCCATTGCTCTGGCATACCAACTTCCACATTCGTATTCATTAAATGGGTTTCTTATACGTCCATCATACCGCTTTCTGCAAGCGCTGATAATCTCAAGTCCTTTATCAGTTTCACCGATCTGCATCAAGTGCGAAGCTACTTGATACTCGATACCTGTCCACACCTCATTACTATACACGAAAGGCAGGGAAAGCATGCCTCCTTTAGGCCAAGTACAGAGCAACAAACCACCTTCATGTCCCATCGCATAAGTCGGCCGCTGTGGGTTGATATGATCTGTTAAATCGTTTTTGAGATTGTATTGATGCACCGCTCGTAAATGGCTGTTTACCTTTTCTTGGTCTAATGGATTTTCCAATCCGCACATCGCCGCCATCCAAGCACCGATTACACCATCCGAAAGGCAGCCTGTACCATATTGATACTTTGGCCCCTCTTTTTTCAATATTTCGATGGCCTCGGGTGTATACTGTGTATGAAAGGATTGCGCTTTGGTTGGATCCGGGGCCTTCAAACCTGTCCATTGTATCTTTTGAATAAAATATTCGCCATTATACAGCT
>Ga0079224_100001821_pt1 | contig 25138 bp, 25 predicted proteins | sample Stecom2015_FD_80414 | JGI IMG/M metagenome (GOLD analysis project Ga0079224, IMG submission 80414) | Agricultural soil microbial communities from Utah to study Nitrogen management - Steer compost 2015 | ecosystem: Environmental > Terrestrial > Soil > Agricultural land | place: USA: Utah... | reverse complement strand
CGGTGCGGGCGGGAGCCGGATCACCGGTGCGGGCGGGAGCCGGGGGTGTCTGCTCAGGCACGGAGCACCGCCCCCACCCGCTCGCCGGCGACCTCGACGATCCGCTCACGCACCGCGGCCGTCTCCTGCGCGGTCAAGGTTCGGTCCGGCGCCCGCAGGCGCAGCGCGAACGCAAGCGACTTCTTGTCCTCACCGAGCTGGCTGCCGGTGTAGACGTCGAACAGCGTGACGTCCTCGGCGAGCTCACCGGCGGCGTCGGTGACCGCCGCCAGCACGTCCGTGGCCGGCACGTCGGCATCGACCACCAGCGCCACGTCCTCCTTGGCCGGGGGGAAGGTGGACACGGGGTCGACCTGGATCGGCTCGGCAGGACTGACCGCCTGGACGGCGTCGAGGTCGAGCTCGAACGCGCTGGTCCGGGCCGGCAGGTCGAGCTCCGAGATGACCTTGGGGTGCAGCTCCCCGGCATGCCCGACCACGACGTCGCCGGCCACCAGCTCGGCGCAGCGTCCGGGATGCCACGGCATCGTCTCGCCACGCCGCACGGTCAACGTGACGCCGACCGTCTCGGCCACGACCTTCGCGGCGTCCACCGCGTCCGCCCAGTCGGCGAGCCGGCCGGCGGCGGGCACCGGACCGAGCCCGGGCGGCAGGCGGCGGCCGGTGAGCACGCCGGCGATGTGGCGGGGCTGGTCCGGCACGGCGGCCTCGAGCGCGTCCAACTCGTGGTGTTCCGGCCGCCGGTCGACCCCCGGAGCAGCGGCCGCCCGGATCCCGGCCGGACGCGTCACCAGACCGACCTCGGTGATCGCCAGGTCGGCGTTGCCGCGGGAGACGTTGCGGCGTGCGGTCTCGAGCAGAGTGTCCAGCAGCGAGGTCCGCATGCCGGCCGCGTCGTCCGCGAGCGGGTTGACCAGGCGCAGGGTGGCCCGGCGCGGGTCCTCAGCGGGCAGACCGAGCCGATCGTGGACGTCGCCGATGAACGGGTAGGACAGCACCTCGACGAACCCGCGTTCGGCCAGCGCCCGGGCGATGTCGCGGCGCTGCCGCTGACTCACGGTCAGGCCGCGGCCAGCCGGCGCCGCGGGAAGGACCGAGGGGATCTCGTCATACCCGTCGATCCGCGCCACCTCTTCGATCAGGTGGGCCGGGCCGACGAGGTCCGGCCGCCACGAAGGCGGCGTGACCTGGACGGTCGTGTCCCCGGCCCCGTCGGCCGTGGCGGTGTCCGGATCGGCCGTGGTGGTGACCGTGCAGCCGATCTGTTCGAGGATGCCGACGACGCGCTCGCGCGGGTAGTCGACACCGACGAGGCGGGCGGCCGCGGCGGGGTCGAACAGCACGGGTTCGGGGGTCCCCGTCCGGTCGACGTCGCCGACCGCCGGATCCGCGGTGCCGCCGCCGTAGGCGACGAGCAGGTCCACCACGCGCTGGGCGGCGACGGCGGGCAACCGCGGGTCGACGCCGCGTTCGAACCGCTTGGCGGCCTCGCTGGGCAGCCGGTGCCGCCGTGCGGTCCGGGCCACCGAGACGGGGTCGAAGTGGGCGGCCTCGACGAGCACGTCCGAGGTCGACGGCGAGACCTCGGTCTCCGCCCCACCCATGACGCCGGCGAGACCGAGCACCCGCCCGCCACGTGCTCCGCCGGGTGAGTCCGTGATGAGCAGGTCCTCGGGATCGAGGCGCCGTTCGACGTCGTCGAGCGTGGTCAACCGCTCCCCCGCCGCGGCCCGGCGCACGACGATCGGCGCGGCGAGCGCGGCAAGGTCATACGCGTGCAAGGGCTGCCCGAGATCGAGCATGACGTAGTTGGTGACGTCGACGGCGAGGGAGATGGGCCGCATCCCGGCCTGCACGAGGCGCGAGACCATCCAGGTCGGGGTCGGCGCGGCGGGGTGGACGCCGCGGACGATACGGGTGACGAACCGGTCGCATCCGGGCCGGTCCAGTCCGACGTCCGGGGCGCCGTCGTCGTCGAGCTCGACGGCGAAGCCGTCCGCCGTGGCCGGCGGCGGGAGGGCCGGGAGGTTCTCCGGCAGGCCGGGATCGGTGAACGTGGCGCCGGTCGAGTGGGCGTATTCGCGGGCCACACCGCGCATGCCGAAGCAGTAGCCACGGTCCGGTGTCACGTTGATCTCGAGGACCTCCTCACCCAGACCCAGGAGCTCGAGCGCGTCGGTGCCGGGGGCGGGAACGGCGTCGGCGCCGAGGAGACGCTCGAGGACGATGATCCCGGAGTGGTCCTCGCCCAGGCCGAGCTCTTTGGCGGAGCAGATCATGCCGTCGGAGGTGTGCCCGTAGGTCTTCCGTGCCGCGATCGGGAACGGGCCGGGCAGCACCGTTCCGGGCAGGGCGACGACGACGTGATCGCCGACGTCGAAGTTGTGCGCACCGCAGACGATGCCGCGGGAGGACACATCGGCCGGTTCGGCCCCGTCGCCGGGGGGGTCGTTGTGCTCGCCGACGTCGACCCGGCAGTACGAGATCGTCTTGCCGTTGGAGTGGGTCTCCTTCGCGAGCGAGAGCACCTTCCCGACGACGAGCGGGCCGGTGACCGGCGGGGGCACGATCTGCTCCTCCTCGAGCCCCACGGCGACGAGCGCGGCGGCGAGAGTCTCGGCCGTGGTGCCGGGGGCGACCTCGACGTGCTCGGCGAGCCAGGACAGCGGGACGTACGGCATCTCAGTTGCCCCTTCCGGTGGTGCCGAACTGGAGGGAGAAGCGCACGTCTCCCTCGACCATGTCGCGCATGTCGGCGATGCCGTGGCGCAGCATGAGAGTGCGTTCGATGCCCATACCGAACGCGAACCCGGAGTAGGCGTCCGGGTCGACGCCCGCGGCGCGCAGCACGTTCGGGTTGACCATGCCGCAGCCGCCCCATTCGATCCAGCCGGCTCCCCCCTTCTTCTGCGGGAACCACAGATCCATCTCGGCGCTGGGCTCGGTGAAGGGGAAGAAGCTCGGGCGCAACCGGGTGCGCGCCTCGGGCCCGAACATGGCGCGGGCGAAGTGGTCCAGGGTGCCCTTCAGATGCGCCATGGTCAGCCCTGTGTCGACGGCGAGGCCCTCGACCTGGTGGAAGACCGGCGTGTGCGTCGCGTCGAGGGCGTCGGTGCGGAACACCTTGCCGGGACACGCGATGTACAGCGGCACGCCCCGGGCGAGCATGGCGCGGGCCTGCACGGGCGAGGTGTGGGTGCGCAGGACGAGGTGCGGGTCTCCCCCGGCGCTCTCGGGCGGGTCGACGTAGAAGGTGTCCTGCATCTGCCGTGCCGGATGGTCCACGCCGAAGTTGAGCGCGTCGAAGTTGAACCACTCGTGCTCGACCTCCGGCCCCTCGGCGATCTCCCATCCGAGGGAGACGAAGAAGTCGGACACGTCCTCCATCAGCGTCGCCAGCGGGTGCCGGGCGCCACGCGGCTCACGGGCCGTGGGCAGGGTGACGTCCACGGCTTCGGCGGTGAGGACCTGAGCGTCGCGCTCGGCCTCGAGCTCGGCCTGGCGGGCGGCGACAGCCTTCGTGACGCGGCCACGGGCCTGGCCGACCAGCTTGCCCGCCGCGGCCTTGTCTTTCTTGTCGAGGCCGCCGATGGCGCGGTTGGCCAGCGCGAGCGGACTGCGGTCGCCGGCGTGGGCGAGGCGCACCGCCTTGAGCTCGTCCAGCGTGCCGGCCGCGGCGACGGCGGCCAGGGCCTCGTCGGTCGCCGCGTGCACACCCCCCTCGTCCAGCGGATTCAGGGGTGTGGCGGACTCGGGTGCGGTGGTGTCGGACGGTGCGGTTTCGGATGCTGTGTCCGGCGTTGACGTCATGCCTACCTTCCGGGCGGATCGGACGGCCGGTGCCCAGGACACCGTGCCAGCGGGTGATTGTAGGTGGGATGCCCGCCCGGGCGCGCAGCGATCTCGAGGCTCAGGCCGAGCCGGACCCGCGGCCCTGGGCGGGCCCGGTAAATCGTCCGGCGAGTGGCGGCCTCATGGCGCCACTGTAGCGAAGGCGCCTCGTACGCCATGCTCACCTCGCCGCTCTCAGCAGTGACACGCCGTCGAGATCAGGAGGCGCCGCCCAGTGGCAGCCGCGCCACGGGCGTGTGCAACGCCGTCCCACCCCGGCCGGCACCGAGTTCGGAGCGGACCAAGGTCATCGCCTCGGCGGTCCATTCCGGCCCGGTGTAGACCGCCAGCGCCCGGGCCCGACGGCGCAGCTCCACCTCGCCGAGGCGTCGGTCCCGCGAGCGGGCCAGTGTCACGTGCGCGCGCCGGCGGTCACGCGAACGGACGGCGTCCGCCGCCGGCGGGGCGAGATGCCGCGCGCCGACCTCCTCGCACGCGGCCATGAGCCGCATGAGATCGCTACGTTCCTCGCTGTGCAACCGCGGCGAGGTCTCGTGCACGCCGGCCCAGAGCGTCTGCCCGGAGAAGACTCCGGCGCCCTGCAGCCGCAGTTCGACCGGGGCGAACTCCCGTGCCGTGGCGGCCAGGTCCTCGCGCAGGTCCCCGACGGCCCCGTCGGGGACCTCGCCGTAGAACGCCACTGTGAGGTGGCGCTGCTCCGCCGGTGTCCACCGCAGAGCCGGACGGCCACGGCCCGGAAGGGGCGCGGGGTCGAGCTCGGTGACCGACCGGACCGCCAGGTCGAGGTGTGCGCAGACCTCCGTCGGCAGGTCGAGCGAGACGAAGAGCCGCATCCGTCCAGAATGCGGGTCAGCCCCGGGGCCGTCCACACCGTCGGCGCGGCGCTGGCCCGCAACCCGCCTCACTCCGCTGCTGCGGCCGCCTCGGAGATCGCGTCGACGTACTCCTCGAGGCCCCAGGTGATGGACAGCGCCGTCGGAGGGGACATGGCCGCGACGAGGTCGTCACCGACGATGTGCGCGACGGCCCCGTCCTGGACGGCGGGAATCGCCTGCGCGTACGACTGGTCGAGGAAGGTCTCCACCTCCTCCTGGGTGGAGGCGTAGTTCACCACGATGTCGGACTCGAGCCGGCTGGTCTCCTCGTAGCTCAGCTCGTAGAGGAACGTGTTCGAGCCGGAGGCCAGCTCCTCGACGGCCGGCGCCGAGATGAGTCCGAGGTCGAGGAGGAAGTCGACCCGGGAGTCCTGCGGCCGATAGACGTAGAACACCCCACCGACGTCCCAGATCGCGGCGACGGACTTGCCCTCCAGCTCGGGATGGTCGGCGACGGCCTGCTCGATCCGTCCGTCCAGGTCCTCGACGAGGCCGTCCGCCTCGCCGGCCAGCCCGAGCGCCTCACCGGTGAGGGTGATGACGTCGCGCCACGGGGTCGTCCACGGCGCCTCGGGGTAGGCGACGGTCGGGGCGATCTCGCTGAGCAGTTCGTACTGCTCCTCGTCGATCCCGGAATAGGGCGCGAGGATGAGGTCCGGCGACAGGCTGTCGATCTCCTCGTACGGTGGCTCCTCGACCGCAGGAGGGAGCATCGTCGGCTCCGCCCCCGCCTCCTGCAGTGCCTCGGCCACCCAGGGCAGCCGGCCCTGGCCGTCGGCGCCGTAGGTCTGCTGCTCGATGCCGACCGGTTCGACCCCGAGAGCAAGTGCCGCCTCGGTGCTGCCCCAGCCGAGTGTCACGACGTCCTGGGGTTGCTCACTGATCTCGGTGGAGCCGAACGCGTGCTCGAGCGTGATGGGCTCGAAGTCCCCGGCCTCGCCGTCCTCGCCGGAGCCGCCGGAGGCGTCGGAGCCGTCGGTCTGGTCTCCGCCGGAGCAGGCGGCCAGCGCGAGCAGGCCGGCGGCGGAGGTGGCCGCGATGACACGTCGGATGGGGGTCACACGCATCTCCCGTCTGGATGGGTCGTTCCGGCCGAGCGGCCGGCACGTCGGTGGTCGGGTCAGGTGGCCTGCTGCACCGCGGCCCGAGCCGGACCGTCGGCGTCCCTGGGCGTGGGCTGCCGGGCCTGCGAGCGGCCGACCGGGATCACCATCGGCGAGCCGGTCACGGGATCCGGCACGATCCGTGCCGTGAGCCCGAACGCCTCGCGCACGAGGTCGGCGGTCAGGACACGCTCCGGGGATCCGGTGGCGAGGACGTGGCCGGCGGCCATCACCACGAGGTGATCGGCGTACCGGGCGGCCATGTTGAGGTCGTGGAGCACCATCGCGACGGTGGTGTGCCGAGTCCGGTTCTGCTCGTGCAGCAGGTCGAGCACGTCGAGCTGGTGGGCCAGGTCGAGGAAGGTGGTGGGTTCGTCGAGCAGCAACACGTCCGGGTCCTGGGCGAGCGCCATGGCGATCCACACCCGCTGGCGCTGCCCGCCGGAGAGCTCCTCGACACGACGCTCGGCCAGGTCCGCGGTGGCGGTCGCCTCGAGCGCCTGCCGCACGACGTCGTCGTCGGTGGAGGTCCACCGCCGGAACCAGCCCTGGTGCGGGTAGCGGCCGCGGCCGACCAGGTCGGCCACGGTGATGCCCTCCGGCGCGGTCGCCTGCTGCGGGAGGATGCCGATCACCGTGGCCACCTCGCGGGCGGGACGTGAGTGGACGGCTGCCCCGTCCAGGAGGACGACGCCGGAACGCGGCTTGAGCAGGCGGGACAGTCCACGCAGCAGAGTCGACTTGCCGCACCCGTTGGCGCCGACGATCGCGGTGATGCGGCCGTCCGGGAGCTCGAGGTCGAGGCCGTCGATCACCGGCGCGCCGTCGTAGGCCAGACGGAGGGCCTCGGCACGCAGCTCGTGCGGGGTGGTGCGCCGTCGGAGCGGCTCGGTCATACGGTCCTCCCGGTGCGCTGGCCGCGCGCGAGCAGATACAGCAGGTACGGCGCCCCGACGAGACCGGTAACGATGCCGACCGGGACGCTCATGGGGAGCAGGTGCTCGCCGACGAGCGCGGCGGCCAGCACCAACGCGGCGCCGACGAGCGCGCTGGGGACCAGAGCCAGTCCTCCGCCAGGTGCGAGGCGTCGGGCAACCGGGGCAGAGACGAAGGCGACGAAGGCGACCGGGCCGGCGAACGCCGTGCCGACGGCGGCGAGCGCCACGGCCAGGGCCAGCGCGCCGAGCCGCGTGGACTCTGCGGGCACCCCCAGCCCGCCCGCGGTCTCGTCGCCGAGCTGCATGATGCGCACCCGCAGGGCCACGGCGGCGACGGCCGGCAGCAGCACGGCGAGGGCGAGGACGAGCAGGCCGACCTCCGACCAGTCGGGCGTACCGAGACTGCCGACCATCCACACCAGAGCCTCGCGCACGTCGTTGACGTCGGCGCGGGAGACCAGGTACGCGAGGGCGGCCTGGACGGCGAAGGCGACGCCGACGCCGATGAGCACGAAGCGGTAGCCGCTGACACCGTCGCGCCAGGCGAGGACGTAGATGGCGACCGCGGCGGCGAACGCCCCGACGAGAGCGGCGAGCGAGATCGCGGCACCGCCGAGGGAGAGCACCAAGATGCCTGTGGCCGCGGCCAGCGAGGCGCCACCGCTCACGCCGAGGATGTCCGGGCTGGCGAGCGGATTGCGCAGCACGGTCTGGAACAGGCCGCCGGCCACCCCGAACGCGGCACCCACCGCGGCGCCGAGCGCGGCGGCGGGCAACCGGAGCCGGAAGATGGTGAACTGTCCGTCGCCGCGGCCGGTCAACGTGGCGAGGATCTCGCCGGGGGACATGTCGTTGCCGACGGCCAGGTGCGCCCAGACCAGCGCGAGGACCGCGAGGCTGAGCATCGCCGTCAGGCGACGGGAACGCGGCGGCCGCCACCGCACCGGCGCGGCAGGTCTCGCAGGACTACGGGTGAGGGTCGGCGTCGTCATCACAGCCCCGACAACTTCACCCGGCGGACGACGGCGACCAGGACCGGGGCCCCGACGACGGCGACGAGGATCCCTGCCTCGAGCTCCCCGGGACGCACGACGAGTCGTCCGGCGACGTCCGCGGCGAGCAGCAGGATCGGCCCGAGCAGCAGGGAGAACGGCAGGATGGCGCGGTAGTCCGGGCCCATGAGCGCGCGCGCCAGGTGCGGGACGACGAGTCCGACGAAGACGATCGGACCGGCGACCGCCGTCGCCGAACCGGCCAGCAGGACGACGGCCACCGCGGTGACGACACGCGCGAGCGCGAGATGCTGGCCCAGGCCCCGGGCGACGTCGTCGCCGAGGGCGAGCAGATTCAACGTGCGGCCGACGAGCAGCGCGAGGACCGCCCCGGCCAGCAGGAACGCGGCGAGGTCGGTGAGCGTCTCGGTGCCACGCCCGGCGAGGGAGCCGACGGCCCAGCGCCGGTAGGCCTCGAGCGTGGTCCGATCGGTCAGCTGCATGAGGGTGATGAAGGAGGTGGCCCCGGCGGTGACGGCGGTGCCGGCCAGGGCAAGCTTGACCGGGGTCGCACCGTCGCGTCCCACCGCGCCGACGCCGTAGACGACGCCGGCGGCGACGGCGGCCCCACCGAGGGCGAACCAGATGTAGCCCAGCGGGCTCGTGATGCCGAGCACCGTGACGGCGAGGACGACGCCGACCGACCCGCCGGCGTTGACGCCGAGGAGTCCGGGGTCGGCGAGCGGGTTGCGCGTGATGCCCTGCATGACGGCACCGGCCAGGCCCAGCGCGGCGCCGGCGGCGAGCCCGACGACGGTCCGCGGGATCCGCTGGTCCCAGACGACCGCGTGGTCGGGGTTGCCGGGCACCCGGTCGGCCAGGGTGGTGAACACGTCGGCTGGTGCGATATCGCGGGTGCCAAGGGCCAGGGAGGCGGCGGTGACCGCGGCGAGCGCGAGGACGCTGCCGACAAGGGCGAGGCTCCGGCGGCGGGCGTGCGCGGCCGTGATCGGCGGCGCCGCCTCCGGCGTGGTGCGGACGGCGGTCATGTTCGGCGGTCAGGCCGACTCGGCGCGCCCGGCGCGCCAGTAACCCATGAACGCGACGCGGCGCCGGCAGACCCCGATCTCGGAGACGAGGAGGCGGCGCAGGGTCTTGATGGTGCCTGCCTCACCGGCGAACCAGGCGTAGAAGTCGCTCCCGCACCGCTCGCCGCCGCGGCTGCAGACGTCGTGCGGCAGGACCCGCACGACCGGCGAGTCCCAGAGGATCTCACTGTCCACGTCGACGTCCTCGAGGTCCTGCACGCCGATCCCGAGCGAGCGGCCAACGGTGGCCGAGTTCGCGTTGATCCACTCGCGCACCTCGGGAACCAGGGCCTCGCCGTGCGGACGCGAACCGCGGGCGAGCCAGGTGATGGTGGCGTGGTCCGGCAGGTCGACGCCGAGGAAGTCGGCGGAGTCCGGAACCTCGACGAAGGCGCGGGCGCGACGGCCGGCGGGCAGGGTCTCGAGGATGGAGCAGATGGCCGGCACCGCCGTCTCGTCACCGGCGAGGAGGAGCTCGGTGGCCGTGCCGGGCGACCAGTCGATGCCGACCATGGCCTCGCGCGAGCGGGCGTCCGGACCGACGAGGATCAGTTCGTCGCCCGCACGGGCGCGACCGGCCCACCGGGAGGCCGGGCCGACTTCACCGTGGCGGACCATGTCGATGTCGACCTCGGCGCGCTCCGGGCGGACGTCACGGACCGTGTAGGTCCGGATCGGGGACCGTTCGGACTCAGGCAGATCCCGGTAACGGTGGTACCACGTGCCGTCCAGGATGGTGGCCTCGTCGTCGACGCCGACGTCGCAGAGATGGCCATCGCTCTCCCGGGGCAGGACGAGCTTGACCCGCTGGTCGAGGCGATGGGTGCCGAACCACCGCAGGTCGGGACCGGTGAGCGTCACCCGGACGAAGCTCCGGCTCAGCGGCTCGACCCGGGAGACGGCGACCGCGTACGGGCGGTAGGCGGGCCGGTCATCCTGAACGACCGCCGCAGCTGCGCGCGCCTCAGAGGTAAGCATTGCCTCACCATATAACGTGACGAGGCCATGCCGTAAATAGCTGACCGCGAACTGCTCGCCAGATGGGACGCTGCCCCCGGTCGCGAGGCCGCTCGGACGGTGAGGACGTCAGGCTGTCAGGCTGTCAGGCGGAAGATCGGGATGATCCGACCCTGGGCCTTCTCCTCGTACTCGGCGAACCCGCTCGAGAACTGCTTGAAGCGCTCCCACATCGCGTCACGTTCGGGCCCTGTCACCTCGGTGACCGAGACGGGCACCGTCTCGACGGGGTCACCCGGGACCTCGATGGTGACCCGCTCCGCACGCCGCAGGGCGAAGACCCAGGCCGGGTGCCGCGGCGAGCCGCCGGCCGAGCCTGCGACGTGCCACGCGCCGCCCTGCTGCACCGCGGCGAGCGGCGTGACTCGTTCGGTGCCGTCCTTCTTGGGGACGTGGACGAGGACGAGGTTCGTGCCGAACCGCATGGGCTCGTTGACCTCGCCGCCGTTGGCGCGGAAGGTGTCGACGATCTGCTGGTTGAAGTCCATGCCGGTGCAAGGATCGGCCGCCCCGGGACATTCCCGTGCCGGCGACCGGTGCGGTCCTCAGCCCTCTCGCCAGGAGACCACGACGTCGGCACGGTGCCGGGAGGCGGCGACCACCTCGGCGTTGGCCTGGTCGGATCGGTCCTCCCACTCGGCGGCCGCCTCGGGGCTGCGCCCGTGGGCGATGTGCCGGGCCACCAGACGGCGGCGCCGGGCGGTCTCGTCCACCTCGAGGTACCACGTCTCGTCGAGCAGGTCGCCGAGGCGGCGCCACGGCTCACGGTCCAGCGGCAGGTAGTTACCCTCGGTCAGGACGACCGGGACATCGGCCGCGACCGCCACGGCGCCCGCGACCGGCTCTTCCAGGTGACGATCGAACGCGGGCGCGTACACCACCGGTGAGTCCGGCCGTTGGACGCGGATACGCCGGATGAGCGCGACGTACCCGTCGGCGTCGAAGGTGTCCGGGGCGCCCTTGCGATCGGCCCGGCCCAGCCGCTCGAGCTCTGCCTGCGCCAGGTGGTACCCGTCCATCCCAACGACGACACTGGCCAGACCCGCGCGGGCAAGCGCGGCGGTGAGCGCACCGGTGACGGTGGACTTTCCCGCTCCGGGCGGGCCTGCCAGCCCGATGATGAGACGCCCAATCGCGCCGGGGACCGTGCCGGCGGCGCGGGCACGGTGGTCGCAGATACGGGCGACGAGGGCCTCGACGTCGTCGGGACCGGCGCTGAGGTGGTCGGTCATCGTTGGCTCCGTGCGGAGGCGTAGAGGAAGACGGTTGCAGCCGTGGCGAGGTTGAGCGACTCGGCCCGACCGTGGATGGGGATCCGGACCGCCGCGTCGCACCGCGCCCGGTCGGCCTCGCTGAGCCCGCGCGCCTCGTGACCGAAGACCCACGCGGTCGGCGCACCGAGGTCGGGGGCGACGAGCGCCGTGGCGGCCAGGTCGCCCGGAGCGCCGGCGAGATCGGCGGGTAGCCCCGCGAGCGCGGCTCGATCGAGGAGATCGTCGAGGTCCCACTCCCCTGCGCCGTCGGCGGCGAGCACGGTCAGGCCGGCGCGGCGCAGCACCGCGACCGTCTCGGCGAGGTCGGTGCCGGTGACGACCGGCAGGTGGAAGAGCGAGCCGGCGCTGGCCCGGACCACCTTGGGATTGGTGAGCTCGACGCTGCCGAGGCACAGGACGACGGCGTCGGCACCGGCCGCGTCGGCGGCTCGGATGACCGTCCCGGCGTTGCCCGGATCTGTGACCTCGGCCAGGACGGCGACCAGGCGCGCTCGCCCGCCGTCGTCGGACGGTTCGGTGAGGGAGGCCAGGGTGGGCGGCGCCGTCGGCATGTCCATCACGGCGAGGACCCCCTGGGCGTCGGCGCTCATGGCACGCAGCACGTCCTCGCTCGCCTCGTGCAGGTACACGCCGGCCTCGCGGGCCGCGGCGGCGATGTCGTCGTGCCGTGCGGCGGCGCCCGGCGTGAGGTAGACGTCTCGGACCTGCCCGGCGGCGCACCGCACCGCCTCGCGCACCGCCTGCGGGCCCTCGGCGAGGTACTGCCGGTGCTTCTCACGCGCCGAACGCCCGGACAACCGTGCGATGCGACGGACCCGCTCGGCGCGGGGGTTGGTCAGCATCCAGCGGTGTCCGGGCGTTCTGGCGCCGGCCGGCTCAGGCCGCGGGGGCGTTGACGTCCGCCGGGAGCGCCTTCTTGGCGGTCTCGACCAGACTGTTGAAGGCGGCGGTGTCGTTCACCGCGAGCTCGGCGAGCATGCGACGGTCAACCTCGACACCGGCGGCCTTGAGGCCCTGGATGAAGCGGTTGTAGGTCAGGCCCTCCGCGCGGACCGCGGCGTTGATGCGCTGGATCCACAGCTTGCGGAAGTCACCCTTGCGGGCGCGCCGGTCCCGGTAGGAGTAGGTGAACGAGTGGGTCACCTGCTCCTTGGCCTTGCGGTACAGCCGCGAACGCTGGCCCCGGTAGCCGGAGGCGCGGTCCAGGGTGGTGCGGCGCTTCTTCTGGGCGTTGACCGCCCGCTTGACGCGTGCCACGTCTTCTCTCCTTCAGTCGGGGGCGGCGTTACTTGCCGAGCAGCTTCTTGATCTTCTTGACGTCGGCGGGGGCGACGTCCTGGTCCTGGGCCAGGCGGCGGGTGCGGCGGCTCGGCTTGTGCTCGAGGTAGTGGCGCGCGTTGGTCTGCTGGCGCCGCAACTTGCCGCTCCCGGTGGTCTTGAAGCGCTTCTTCGCACCGGAGTGCGTCTTGTTCTTCGGCATGTTCGTCCCTCGTCGTGGTGCGCCCGCGGCGCACCGGTGTACTACCCGGGTAGTGCTCCCCGGGACGTCTTGCTGCCGGCCACGCGGTGCGCGGCCCTTCCCGCTTGTCTCAGGAGACGGGCGTCAGGCCTTCGCCTCGTCCCGCTCGGCCTTCTCGGCGCGCCGGACCGCGCGCTCCTCGTCGCGGCGCTTGCGCTGCTCGTTCTTGGCCTCCGCCTTCTTCCGGTGGGGACCGATGACCATGGTCATGTTGCGTCCGTCCTGGCGGGGCGCCGACTCGACGGAGCCGAGCTCCGAGACGTCCTCCGCGAGGCGCTGCAGCAGCCGCATGCCCATCTCAGGGCGGGACTGCTCGCGACCGCGGAACATGATCATGACCTTGACCTTGTCGCCGCCCTTGAGGAAGCGCTCGACGTGACCCTTCTTGGTCTCGTAGTCGTGCGCATCGATTTTCAGGCGGAAACGGATCTCCTTGAGCACCGTGTTCGCCTGGTTGCGCCGGGCGTCACGGGCCTTCATCGCGGACTCGTACTTGTACTTGCCGTAGTCCATGAGGCGGGCCACCGGCGGGCGCGCGTTCGGCGCCACCTCGACCAGGTCGAGGTCGGCGTCCTGCGCCACGCGCAGGGCGTCCTCGACCCGGACCACGCCGACCTGCTCACCGTCCGGCCCGACCAGCCGGACCTCCGGCACGCGGATCCGCTCGTTGATGCGGGGTTCGCTGATGCTGTGCTCCTTCTGCGTCGTCGTCTCGGCCACCGCGTCAGACGAAGAAGGCCTCCGTCGTGCGGTCGCACGCGGAGGCCTCGAAGGTCTGCGACGGGGGTGGCGTGGTGCCACCAACCGTCACGGCGAGGGCGAGCCCTCGCCTGACCTGTACCCGGCCTCTTCCCGCGGGGCGGTCGAGACCTAGGTGGGAGAATCTCCGCTTGCGTACCAGGGCGCGAGACCCTGGCCGGTCGATCCACCAGGCTAGCACGCGCGGGCTGTTCCGTCTCCGGCGCGGCCCCGTGGTCCGGGCCACAACCCCGTGTCCGGATCGCCCGCCACGAACTCATCGGTGGATCACCGAGGTCAACGTCCGGCAGCCCGGTCGCTATTCCTCCGGCAGCGCGCGTTCGAGCTCGCGGAGCCATGCCCGTGCGTTGCCGTCCGAGGGTGCGCGCCACTCCCCTCGTGGCGAGAGCGCGCCACCGGCCATGACCTTGGGTCCGTTCGGGATGGCCGAGCGCTTGAACTGGCTGAAGCCGAAGAAGCGCTCGAGGAAGACGTGCATCCAGCGGCGGATCTCCGTCAGGTCGTACCCGTAGCGACCCTCGTCGGGGAAGCCCGGTGGCCACGTCCCGGCCTCCGGATCTCGCCAGGCGTGATGGGCGAGGAAGGCGATCTTGCTCGGGCGGAAGCCGTGCCGCAGCACGTAGAAGAGGGTGAAGTCGTGCAGCGAATAGGGGCCGATCGTCTGTTCGGTGTCCTGGACCTCCTCGTCCTCCCCCGCCGGAACGAGCTCGGGGGTGATGCGGGTGTCGAGCACCGACTGCAGGACCTCGGCGGCCCGTTGCTCGACCTCGCCGGAGGAGATCACCCAGCGGATGAGGTGCTGGATGAGGGTCTTGGGCACGCCGACGTTGACGGCGTAGTGCGACATCTGGTCGCCGACACCGTAGGTGCACCAGCCCAGCGCCATCTCGGACAGGTCGCCCGTTCCGACGACGATGCCGCCGCGGTCGTTCGCGAGCCGGAAGAGGTAGTCGGTGCGCAGTCCGGCCTGCACGTTCTCGAAGGTCACGTCGTAGACGGGCTCGCCGCCGGCGAAGGGGTGGCCGATGCGCTCGAGCATCTCGCGCGCGGCGGGGCGGATGTCGATCTCCTCGAACGTGATGCCGAGCGCCTCGGCGAGGGCGTGGGCGTTGGCTCGGGTGTGCTCGGAGGTGGCGAAGCCGGGCAGGGTGAAGCCCAGGATGTCACTGCGTGGCCGGCCCAGCCGGTCCATCGCGCGGGCCGCGACCAGCAGGGCGTGGGTGGAGTCGATGCCACCGCTGACACCGATGACCAACGTCGGGGACCCGATCGAGGTCATCCGCCGGGTGAGCGCACTGACCTGGATGTTGAAGGCCTCATAGCAGTCCTGGGCGAGCCGGTCGGCGTCGTCCGGGACGAACGGGAACCGGTCGACGACCCGCCGCAGCCCGATGTCGGTGCGCGGCGGGTCGAGGCGGAACCCGACCGTGCGGAAGGCCGCGGTCCGGTCCTGGTGTGTGCGACGGTTGTCGTCGAACGTGCCCATCCGCAGCCGCTCCTGGCGCAACAGGTCGACGTCGACGTCAGCCACCGAACGGCGCGGACCGTCGGGGAAGCGCTCGGTCTCGGCGAGCAGCACGCCGTTCTCGTAGATCATCGTCTGCCCGTCCCAGGACAGGTCGTTGCTCGATTCCCCGGTGCCCGCCGCGGCGTAGAGGTAGGCGGCCAGGCACCGGGAGGAGGCGGACCGGCACAGCAGGTGCCGGTCGTCGGCGCGCCCGATGGTGATCGGGCTGCCCGAGATGTTGGCCAGCACGGTGGCGCCGGCCAGCGCCGCCTCGGCGCTGGGTGGGACGGGCACCCACATGTCCTCGCAGATCTCGACGTGCAGCACCAGCCCGGGCACGTCGGCGGCGTCGAAGAGCAGATCCGGGCCGAACGGGACGGTCCGGCCGGCGAGCGTGACGGTCTGACCGCGCTGGTCGTCGCCCGCCGCGAAGTGCCGGCGCTCGTAGAACTCGCGGTAGGTCGGCAGCAGCGACTTGGGAGCCACACCGAGGATCTCACCGCGGTGGATGACGACGGCGGTGTTGTAGATCCGGTTACGGTGCCGCAGCGGAGCGCCGACGACGAGGACGGGGCGCAGGTCGGCCGACGCGCGGGCGATCGTCTCCACCGCGGCCTCGACGCCGTCCAGGACGGGATCCTGCAGGAGCAGGTCGTCGATGGCGTAGCCGGACAGGCACAGCTCGGGGAAGACGGCCACGGCGACGGCGTCGTCGTGGCAGGCGCGAGCCTCGGCGAGCACGGCCTCGGCGTTGGTGGCCGGGTCCGCGATCGCGACGGGAACGGTGCATGCCGCGACGCGGGCGAAGCCGTGGTCGTACGCGGCCAGGAAAGTCTTACCCGAGCTCATGGCGGCAGTCTCTCAGCTCTCCTCGGCCTCGACAGCCTGCGGTGCGAGCTCGAGCGAGTCCACCCGTTCACGGAAGGTGGGGTCCTCGGACAGCGCCTGGGACGCCCGCCCGAGTGCGTCGCGCAGCGCCTGGGCGTCAAGGCCGGGACGGACCGCGAGCCGCACCCGCAGCTCCGCCTTGCCACCGCGTTCCAGCCGCACGCCGACCAGCTCGGTGATCCCGCGCAGTGCCGACACCGCGATCCCGGGCAGGTCCGGGTCGGCCCAGGAGGGGGTCCACTCCTCGCCCCGCCCCAACGCCCAAACGGCGGGCCGCGGAATGAGCACGGTGGGCTCGTTGCCCGGATCGAGGACGAGGAGGGAGTCGGCGTCCTGGACGGCGGACAGTGCGGCGCGGGTGGCCTCGACGGGAACCGGGCGGGCGGTCGCGTCCCACGCGGCGAGGGTCCGGACACTGGAGAAGGCGGGGATCGCGGCCCTCCCGTCCGGTGTGCGCACGGACACCAGTGCGGCCGACGCCATCGCGTCACCGGTGCGATCGCCCGAGCGGAACCGGGACACGGCGTGAGCGGCCACCGATCCGTCGTCCGCCTGACCCGGGTGCTCGTGGGCGACCACCGGCACCATGACCCGTGCTTGCCGTAGCGCCTCGACGACGGCGACGAGGCGGTCCGGTTCCGCCGTCGCCAGGGCGGCGGCGAGGGCAGGCTGGACCGATCCGTCGTCGCCGGCGAACGGGTTGGGCGTCAGTTCGCGGCCCGCCCACGGCCGGCCGGCGGAGTCGGTGGCGCTGGCGGGATCGCGTCCTGGGTCGGTCACGGGCGGCCGGCCACCTCGAGCGCTTCGGCGAGTGTGAACGCGCCGGTGTAGAGCGCCTTGCCGATGATGGCGCCCTCGACGCCGACCGAGGTGAGCTCGCGCAACGTCTCGACGTCGCCGAGGTTGGCCACCCCACCCGAGGCGACCACCGGGGCGTCGGTGCGCTCGCACACCTGACGCAGCAGGTCGACGTTGGGGCCGCGGAGGGTCCCGTCCTTGGTGACGTCGGTGACGACGTAGCGGGCGCAGCCGTCGGTCTCGAGCCGGTCCAGCACCTCCCAGAGATCGCCGCCCTCACGCGTCCAGCCACGGGCGGCCAGGGTGGTGCCGCGCACGTCCAGGCCGACGGCGACCCGGTCGCCGTGGCGGGCGATGGCACGAGCGGTCCAGTCCGGGTGCTCCAACGCCGCGGTGCCGAGGTTGACACGGGCGGCGCCGGAGTCCAGGGCCCGCTCGAGCGAGGCGTCGTCGCGGATGCCACCGGAGAGCTCGACGTCCACGTTCAGCTCGCGCACGATCCGGGCGAGCTGCTCGTGGTTCGACCCCCGGCCGAAGGCGGCGTCGAGATCGACGAGGTGGATCCACTCCGCCCCCTGCTCCACCCAGGCCGCGGCCGCCTCCGCCGGGTCGCCGTACGCGGTCTCGGAACCGGCCTCACCCTGGAAGAGCCGGACGGCCTGGCCGTCGACGACGTCGACGGCGGGAAGGAGCTGCAAAGGGGGATTCATCGTTGCTTTCGTCTCGTGGTCTCTCGAGGTGGTCAGCCGAGGGAGGCGACCCAGTTGCGCAGCAACTGGGCACCGGCGTCGCCCGACTTCTCCGGGTGGAACTGGGTGGCCGAGAGGGCTCCGTTCTCGACGGCCGCGACGAACGGTGACCCGTGATCGGCCCAGGTGACCAGGGGTGGGGTGAGCGGGTTGTCGCCGGCGAGCGCCGCGGCCGGGTCGGTGAGCACGGCATAGGAGTGGACGAAGTAGAACCGCTCATCCCCCACGCCCTCGAACAGCACGGAGCCGGCCGGGGCACGCACCGGTGACCATCCCATGTGCGGGACGACGGGCGCGTCGAGCCGTTCCACGCGACCGGGCCACTGACCCAGGCCTTCGGCCGTGCGCCCGTTCTCCTCACCGGAGGTGAACATCACCTGCAGGCCGACGCAGATCCCGAGGACCGGCCGGCCGCCGGCGAGGCGCCGTTCGACGAGCATGTCCCCGCGTACCGAACGCAGCCCGTCCATGACGGCGGAGAACGCCCCCACCCCGGGCACGACGAGACCGTCCGCGGCGAGCACGGCGTCCGGGTCGGCCGTGAGCTCGACCTCGGCACCGACGCGCTCGAGGGCCCGGACGGCGCTGCGCACGTTGCCGGAGCCGTAGTCCAGGACGACGACGCGTGTCATGACTTCCTCCTCCGCAACCCGCGCCCGAACAGCCGCGCCGCCTTCCACCGCGGCAACGTGCCGGAGCGTTGGTGGCCCTTGACCTGCGCCGGACGGGTACGGCCGAGGATGAGGTCCTCCACCACCTGATCGGCGCCGGCGAGGACCAGGCCGGCGGGGACGTCCTCCTCCGCCTCGCCACCGGTGTACCGGCGCGCGCTGAGCTGGCCGGACAGGCCCGTCTCGATGCCGACGTCGTTCGCGAGGTCACCGACCACGAGGACGACGCCGGCGCGGGTCAGCCGGGAGAGGTTCTTCGCCAGATCCTCCGCCGCGGGCGGGAAGCCCCCGTCCTCGCCGCCGACGAGCTCGGAGATGTCCCAGTCGTCCGACTCGGGCTTCTTCTCGGCGGTGAGCTCCAGGGCGGCGATCGCGCCCGACGAGGACGGAACGACGTCGACATCGAGGCCGGCGATCGCGCACAGCCCGGCCAGCGCCGGGCCGGAGGCGACCGGGGTGAGGACCAGGGCTACCCGACCCGGCTGCGGGCCTGCCGCGTCGTCGGCGGCACGCCCCCTGGCCCCCGGGGACTCCGGCACCTCCTCGGCACCGGGCACCTCGGGGGCCTCGTCCAGGGCGCGGAGCATCCGCTCGACGTCCTCCTCGCTCAGCGGGTCGTCAGGCTCCGGACGCTCGCTCTCCTCCGGGCGCCCGCTCTCCGGTGGCGTACCGGTCACGACAGCGCCCCCTTCGTGGACGGCACGCCCGTGACCCGCGAATCGGGTTGAACGGCCGCACGCAGGGCCCGCGCGAGCGCCTTGAACTGGGCCTCGACGATGTGGTGCGGATCGCGGCCGGCCAGCACGCGCACGTGCAGGCAGATGCCGGCGTGGTGGGCGACGGACTCGAGCACGTGCCGGGTCAGGGAGCCGGTGAAGTGGCCACCGATGAGGTGGTACTCCTGCCCGGCCGGCTCGCCGCTGTGCACCAGGTAGGGGCGTCCGGAGACGTCGACCACGGCCTGGGCGAGGGCCTCGTCCAGGGGGACGAGTGCATCGCCGAACCGGGAGATGCCCTGCTTGTCCCCGAGTGCGTCGCGCAAGGCGCGCCCGAGGCAGATCGCGACGTCCTCGACCGTGTGGTGCACGTCGATGTCGGTGTCACCCGTCGCGCGCACGGTCAGGTCGATGAGGCTGTGCTTGCCGAGCGCGGTGAGCATGTGGTCGTAGAACGGCACCGTCGTGGAGATCTCGGTGCGACCGGTCCCGTCCAGGTCGAGCTCGACCAGGACGTCGGACTCCGACGTCGTCCTGGCCACGCGTGCGGTCCTGCCCGTGCCAGTGCTCACTGCTCGAGCACCTCCTCCAGTGCCGTGGTGAATGCCGCGGTCTCCTCCGGTGTTCCGACCGAGACGCGCAACCAACCGTCGGGACCGACCTCACGGATGAGGATGCCCCGGTCCAGGAGACCTTTCCACACCCGGTGCCGGTCCGGCAGCACCCCGAAGAGCACGAAGTTGGCGTCCGAGTCCGCCACCTGCAGGCCCCGCCCGCGCAACCAGGTCACGAGCCGGTCCCGCTCCGAGCGGAGCGAGGCGATCTGAGCCATCAGCTCCTCGCGGTGACGCAGCGCCGCCAGCGCGGCCGCCTGGGTGAGCGCCGAGAGGTGGTACGGCAGACGCACCACGCGGAGGTGGTCGATCAGTGCCGTGTCGGCCGCCAGGTAGCCGAGTCGGAGGCCGGCCATGCCGAATGCCTTCGACATGGTGCGGGCGACGGCGAGGTGCGGGTTGTCCGCGAGCAGGGTCAGCGCGCTGCGGGTGCCCGCACGGCGGAACTCCCCGTAGGCCTCGTCGACCACGACGACGGCGGAGGTGGGCTCGCCGTCCGGCCCGGTGGGTCCCGAGGTTCGGGCGGCGTCGAGAATCGCCTCGACGGTCTCCAGCGGCAAGGCCGTGCCGGTGGGGTTGTTCGGGCTGGCGAGCAGGATCACCGCCGGGCGGTGCTGCGCGATCATGTCGACGGCGTGGCCGGCGTCGAGGCCGAAGTCCTCCTCGCGGCGTCCGGTGACCCAGTCGGTGATCGTGTCCCGGGCGTACTCCGGGTACATCGAGTACGTGGGCGCGAAGGACAGCACCGCCCGGCCCGGGCCGCCGTAGGCCTGCAGGAGGTGCAGCATGACCTCGTTCGACCCGTTGGCGGCCCAGATCTGTTCCGCGGCCAGGGTGATGCCCGACTCCACGCGCAGGTACTCGGCGAGCTCGGCCCGCAACTCACCGAAGTCGCGGTCCGGGTAACGGTTGAGGCCGCGGGCCGCCTTCGCCACCGCGTCGGCCACGTCGGCGGCGACGGCGTCCGAGGGCGGGTACGGGTTCTCGTTGACGTTGAGCAGCACCGGCACGTCGAGCTGGGGCGCACCGTAGGGGTGTAATCCCTCGAGTCCGGCGCGCAGGGGCAGGCGCGCGGTGGGAACGTCGGCGGACGAGCCGGTCGGCGCAGCAGGGGTCACCTGGGAAATTCTAGGCGTCGTGGTTCCATCGCCTCGCGCCGTCTCATGAGGCACGCCTCACCGTCTCCGGCCGACGGCGAAGATCCGCCGGAACGGCATGAGCACCCCCATCGCGGTGCGGGGATGGGCCGCGGCGACCCCGGCGGCGTACTGCTCGAGGAACGCCTCCTCCCGCTCCGCCGGCAGCCGGCCGAGCAGCGGCCGCAACCCCGTGCCCCGCATCCACTCCAGGACCGGGTTCTCGAGCCGCCCGTCGGGATCGAGGATGTGCAGGTAGGTCGTCTCCCACGCGTCGACGTCGACGCAGCCTGCCGCATGAAGTGCGGCGGCGTAGTCCTCCGGTTCGCCCACGCCCGTCTTGTCCAGCAGCTGCGGGAGGAGCTCCTCGGCCTCGGGCATCCCGGCGACGAGTTCGCGCATGAGGGTATGGCTGGTGGTGTGGGCGTTGCCCGGCACCTGAAGGGCGAACCAGCCGCCGGGCGCGAGCCGGCCGACCCAGTCGCGGACGAGGTCGAGGTGACCCGGGATCCACTGCAGCACGGCGTTGGTGAGCACGACGTCGGGCGGGGCGGGCGGGTCCCACGTGACGAGGTCGGCCTGGATCCAGTCGATGCGCTGATCCGTGGTCCGGGCCTTCTCCAACATCTCCGGTGAGGCGTCGACGCCGACGACGCGGGCGTACGGCCAGCGGTCGGCGAGCGGGCGGGTCGAGGCCCCGGTCCCGCAGCCGAGATCCACGACGAGGCGGGGGGAGGTGGCGCCGACGCGGGCGAGGAGGTCGGCGACCGGCCGGGCTCGATGGGCGCCGAACCGGTCGTAGGCCGTCGCGTCCCACGTGGTCCTCGGTGCGGACTCGCTCACGCCCGGCCCCTGCGTTCCCCGTCGCACGCATGCCGGCGGCCGCCCTCTCGAGCCCAGATGTGCCAGGCTGACCGGGTGCGCATCCTGCTGAACCTCATCTGGTTGGTCTTCGGCGGACTGTGGCTCGCCCTCGGGTACCTCGTCTTCGGCGTCCTCGCCTGCGTCCTGATCATCACCATCCCCTTCGGCGTGGCGTCGTTCCGGATGGCAAGTTACGCGCTGTGGCCGTTCGGCCGGACCGTGGTCCGCAAGCCGGGCGCCGGCGCCGGATCCGCGCTCGCGAACGTGGTGTGGTTCCTCATCGCCGGCCTGTGGCTGGCGATCGGGCACGTCGGCACCGCCCTCGCCCAGGCGATCACGATCATCGGCATCCCGCTCGCGATCGCGAACCTCAAGATGATTCCGGTGACGGTGGTCCCGTTCGGCAAGGACATCGTCGACGCCGACGCCGTCCCGTCGGGCGCCGTCGTCGCCCACCAGGGTCCCCGACCCTGACACCGGGACACCAGCCGGCCGCTCTCGCCGCGGGCAGTCCACAACGCCGAGCCGCGGCCCGTCTCTGCACAGCCGGTCCACCCCATGTCATCGACCTACGACAGACTGGCACCTGGACACCCGGACCCGGCACGAAGCGAGGCGTCGTGACCACGACCGAGACGACCGCGAGCCTGCGCGACCGGGCTGAGGAGGCACTGCGCGCTCTCGTGGCCCGCGACGACGCAGTCCTGCGCGAGGACCAGTGGCGCGCCATCGAGGCACTGGTCGCCGGACATCGGCGCGCGCTCGTCGTGGAGCGAACCGGGTGGGGCAAGTCCGCCGTCTACTTCGTGGCGACGGCGTTGTTGCGCGGCGGTGCCACCGGGGCCGCACCCTCCGGACCGACGGTGATCATCAGCCCGCTGCTGGCGCTGATGCGCGACCAGATCGCTGCGGCAGCCCGTGCGGGAATCCGTGCCGTCACGATCAACTCCGCCAACATCGGTGAGTGGGACGACGTCCACACGGCAATCCGCGCCGGTGAGGCGGACGTGCTGCTGTGCTCGCCCGAGCGGCTGAACAATCCCGCGTTCCGCGACGAGGTGCTGCCCAGCCTCGCCGCGGGCGCGGGCCTGGTGGTGATCGACGAGGCGCACTGCATCTCCGACTGGGGACACGACTTCCGGCCCGATTATCGGCGTATCCGGACCCTCCTGGCCGACCTGCCCGAGGGCATCCCCGTACTCGCCACGACAGCGACCGCCAACTCGCGGGTCAGTGGCGACGTGGCCGAGCAGCTCGGCGTGCGGCGCGATGAACGGGCCGCGGCGCGCGATGGCGTGCTCGTGCTGCGTGGCTCACTGGATCGTCCGTCGTTGCACCTGGCGGTCGTGACCCTGCCGAACCAAGCGGCTCGAGTCGCCTGGCTCGGACAGCAGCTACCGCGATGGGAGGGGTCCGGAGTCGTCTACGCCCTGACAGTCGCCGCTGCCGAGACGGTTGCGGCGCAACTGCGTGAGGCCGGGCACGACGTCCGCGCGTACACGGGCCAGACCGATCCGACCGAGCGTGAACACCTGGAGAACGAGCTCAAGGAGAACCGACTCAAGGCCTTGGTGGCGACCTCCGCGCTCGGGATGGGGTTCGACAAGCCCGATCTGGCGTTCGTGGTGCATCTCGGCGCGCCGGCGTCCCCCATCGCCTACTACCAGCAGGTCGGCCGCGCGGGACGTGGGGTGGACCGCGCCGACGTCGTGCTGCTGCCGGGGCCGGAGGACGAGGACATCTGGGCGTACTTCGGTTCGCTGTCCTTCCCGTCCGAACCCGCCGTGCGCGAGACCCTGGCGGCGTTGGAGACGGGCGGCACGATGTCGACGGCGAAGCTCGAGACACAGGTGGACCTGCGGCGGAACCGGCTCGAGACCATGCTCAAGGTGCTCGACGTCGACGGCGCCGTCCGCCGGGTCCGGGGTGGCTGGGAGGCGACGGGGCAGCCGTGGACCTACGATCGCGAGCGCTACGAGCGGGTGGCACAGGCGCGGATCGTGGAGCAGCGGGCGATGCTCACCTACGTCGATCTGCCCGCCGACGGCTGCCGAATGGCGTATCTGCGCAGCCAGCTCGACGATCCCGAACTCACTCAGGGGTGGCGCTGCGGTCGGTGCGACCTCTGCGGTGGTACCGAGTTGGAGACCGCGGTGGACGAGGCCGCGGTGAGCCAGGTGCGCGCCGCGCTGGACCGCCCCGGTATCGAGGTCACGCCGCGCCGGCAGTGGCCCACAGGGCTGGACGCCGTGGGTATCGACCTCAAGGGAAAGATCCCTGAGGACGAGCGGCCGGAGCCGGGTCGCGGCGTGGCGCGCCTGGACGGCTTGGGCTGGTCGGTGCCACTACGCGAGATGCTCGAGCCGCGTCGCACCGCCGGCAGCGACGACGTGGGCCACAGCACCGACGAGCCGGCCACGGACGACGCCGGCACCGGCGACGCACGCGAGGCGCACGGTGGGCAGGACGGATTGCTCCCGGCGGCGCTGCGGCGACCGGTCCAGCAGGTCCTGCACGAGTGGAGGGACGAGCTGCGTCGCGGAGACGGCACTCGCGGAGGTGTCGACGGCGTCGTTGTGGTGGACTCGGCGACCAGGCCCCGCCTGCTGGAGCACCTGGCGCGCGGTGTCGCGCACATCGTGGAGGCACCCGTCGTCGGCTCGGTGATCGCCACGACCGGCGACGACGGCCTGCCGATCCCGCCGGGCCGGCACGACGTGAACTCGGCGCAGCGCCTGGCCGGCGTCCACCGTCGACTCCGTCTGGAGTTCTCGGATGCGGCGTTGAGCGGCCTGCCGGGACGGACCGTTGTGCTGGTCGACGACGTCACCGACTCCGGATGGACGCTGGCCGTCGCCGCCCGTCTGCTCCGGCAGGCCGGCGCGGCGGCCGTGTACCCGTTCGTTCTCGCCCAGCGGTGAGCGAGCCGGACGGGCGTCCGCGACGACCAACGAGACGGTGACGGCCCCGCGCCACCAGGGCGCCGACCGCTCGGGTCACAACTCCTTGCGCCGCCCGGTCGGTCACAGCTCCTTGGCGAAATGGTGGGACGAGATGCGCATGCGTTCGCGGAGGTAGAAGCGGTGCGCGCCGTGGCGCTGCACGCCCGAGTCGAGCTCGAGGGCTGAGCATCCGGCTGCCCGGGCACGGTGTTCGAGCTCGTGCAGTAGGACAGCTCCGACGCCGGCCGAACGGCGCTCGCGTGCCGTGACGAGGTCGTCGACGTAGAGCTTGCGGATCACGCTGGTGGTCGCCATGAACCGCCAGCCGGTCACACCCAGGCACGTCTCGCCGTCGAACGCCGCCAGGAACCGCAGTCCCTGCGGGCCACCTTCACGCATCACCGTCTCGAGGAGCGCCTCCGTGAGGTGTGGCCTGAGTTCCTGGAGGACGGGCAGCGCAAGAGCCCACCGCGGGTCACCATGGTCCAGATCGACGAGATCGACGAGTTCGCGTGTCATGGCCCCGATTGTCCGTTACGCGACCCGATGTGGTCCGCCGCCGGCCGATCCGGATCCGGTCCGTCAGCCGGGGGCGAGCCAGGGCCCGTTACCCGGCGGCGAGCCAGGCGTGCTACCCGGCGGCGGCGAGCGGAGGCCCCGGATCTGCGTCGATGTGGAACGTCGCCATGAATCGGTCGAGCAGGCCTGGATCGCCGTCGAGAACCCCGACGAGGCCCTGAGCCCGCGCCGACTCGGCGGTCACGTCACCCGCGATGAGGTGGCGAATCCCCGGCCCCGCCGAGAGCACCAGGTCCGCCGCCGGCTCGGCCACCCCT
>Ga0079224_100001820_pt1 | contig 25139 bp, 23 predicted proteins | sample Stecom2015_FD_80414 | JGI IMG/M metagenome (GOLD analysis project Ga0079224, IMG submission 80414) | Agricultural soil microbial communities from Utah to study Nitrogen management - Steer compost 2015 | ecosystem: Environmental > Terrestrial > Soil > Agricultural land | place: USA: Utah... | reverse complement strand
GCACCCCGGCGTCCTCGAAACAGCGGTTGATGCCGACCACCGCCGCCTTGACTTCGAGGATGTCCTGACTGGTTTCGACCAGCAGCAAATCTACGCCGCCTTCGACCAGCCCCTGCGCCTGTTCGTAGAACACGTCCGCGAGTTCGTCGAAGGTGATGTTGCTCAGGTCGGGGTCATTGCCGCTGGGCAGCTTACCGGATGGCCCGATGCTCCCGGCCACGAAGCGCGGAATGCCGGTGGCGCGTTCGGCGCTATCGCAGGCCCGGCGGGCGATCTGCGCGGCGGTCCTGTTGATCTCGTTGACACGATCACCGAGGCCGTATTCGCCCAGAGTCAGGCGGTTAGCGCGGAACGTATTCGTCTCCACCGCCTCGCTGCCGACCGCCAGAAACGATTCGTGGATTTCCTCAATCACGTCGGGGCGGGTGATAACGAGGTAATCGTTGCAGCCTTCGTACTGCTCCCCGCCGAAGTCCTCGGCAGTCAGGTTGTATTTCTGGATGCTGGTGCCCATCGCACCATCGAAGATGACCACATGGTCTTCGATGGCGTCCAGATAACGCCGGTTGGTGTAAATCCGTTCACTGCGTTTCGTCATGTCGGCTGCCTTTCTTGTCTACCGCTGCTTGTGTGTGCCGCTTATACCAAAAAGTCGAGGGACTCGGTTTCATAGTAACCCTTAGCGAGTAAATTTAGAATTACCTCAATAGACCACTCGCCAAGTCTACGCGGTATCAACTTTTCATCCCCCCGCTCCATCTCATCCTCACGTCTTTGAACTTGTTCAGGCTCGGATGGTTCACTTTCCAGACGTATTTCCTGCTCGATCTGCTCAACGGCGTCACGGGCACTGTATTGATCCACCCCGGTAAATCGCATGTACAGGTCAACCGCTTCCTGAATGCGGCCTTCCTGCACCAGTTCACGAATGCCGGAGTCGCTCAGAACAGGCATACGACTTTTCTGTTTTCCACCCCAACGCTGCTCGATATACTGCGATGCGAAAAACACAGCAGTTACAAATGCCGTTACGATAATCGCGGTTGCGAACGCCGCCAGGACAATTTGAACGTTCTCACTCATCGCAGCCATCGTGCCATCTCATCAATCGCATCTTTGGCTTCTTTTAATCCAAGCCCGGTTTTGTCGTGGTAAATTTTGATGGCCTCGATTTTGTTGCCCCGTTCCAGAAGCTGCTGAATGGTTTCTCTATCCGATGCGGTCAGCCCCTCCGTCTCTTTCGCTTCGTCGCCCAGGCGCATCTCGCGCTCAATCTGCTCAACTGCGTCTCTCGCTGTATACTGATCGACCCCGGCGAATTTGGCGTACAGGTCAATCGCTTCATCCTTGCGGCCTTCTTCTAACAGATCGCGTACACCCGCCGCGCTTTCAACTGGCGGTCTGCTGCGCCGCTTTTTCGCCGGGATGCCGCCCGCGAGGATGAATTCCACCGCGTCTTTCGATTCTTTCAAACCGAGGCCGGTTTTCTCGCGGTAGATTTTGATGGCTTCGATTTTGTTGCCGCGTTCCAGCGCCGCCTGAAAAGCCTCATCCTCTGTGGCGTCCCAATCCACGTTCATCGATTCCGGCGCGATCTGCTCGTGCGTCCGAGTGCCCTGTGAAATGACTAGGAATAGTACCACCACCAACAGCAAACCCAGAATAATCAGCATTTCAGTCATTCCTAGCACGACAACACCTCCACCACCTCGTTGATCGCCGCCGGTAGGTTGACCACTCTGTCTGCGTATGCTTCTAATGATACGCGAAACTGCGGGAAACAATCGCAGGTGCGGGTGTCGATCAGCGCCAGCATCTGCACGTCAAGGCCGGGGATTTGCTGCCGGGCGTCGTCCAGCAGCAGCGATAAGTCGTCGGGTGAGATCGTTTCGCTGGCGGCCAGGATCACCACATCGTCCGGCAGACCCGACAGCGCCGGGATAAGCTGCGCGCCCAGAGCGCCATCGATGCGCACCGCCACCACGTCATCGAGCTGCGAATTATCCAGCGGCAGGCGGCGCACATTGTCTATGACCGTCACGCTCTGACCGGTCTGCATGAAGTGTTGCGCCAGCGCCACCGCCAGCTCAATTTTTTCTATCGAAACCAGTCCTGCCAGTACGATCAGGCGCATATCCCAAACTTATCCCTGCCTATTTCCCAAATTTGGGAAATAATACCCCGCCGCATTATCCTATTTTAAGTCTTTGTTAAACTTCGCGGATACCGAATCGGCAATTTCCAGCCAGATGGCGGTATCGCGTTGGGCAACGCCTGCATCCATCCAGAACTTCATGTGGAGTTCCTGCCGGGTAGTCAGGCCCGTTTCAGGGTTCACGGCGTCGGGCTGCGTGTTGATCTGCTCCCATTCGTCCCGGTGGTCGCTGTAGTAAGCATCCATCAGTTCGGCCAGCGCGATATGGGCGATGGCATCGGTGATAAAGCTGTACCGTTCATACGGTGATGTGCCGGTCTGCACCGCCCGCGCCAGATTGAGTACGGCGCTGACGTAATTGCCGCAGCCGGGGGCGGGAAACTGCGTCACCGCATGATCGGGCAGATGATCGGGCGCGGAAGCAAAGGAAATTACCGTCAACAGCAACTGCCGCACCCAGCCGGCCTCCGGGTAATAGTCCTCGAACCGCGGCAGATGATTTTGTGCCCGCACCGCCGCGACCTCCAGCGCGATCAGGGGTTCCAGCCGCGCCAGCAGCCGTTTGAGCGTATCCTGCAAGGTATTCCATTCGCGCTGCCGGGCCGCCGCGCGCAGGGTTTCGAGGTCGGTCTGATGATCGGTCATAAGCGCAGTGCCGCCTCTACCGCCAGCCAGAACAGATTCTCGCGGATAGAGCCGCGTTTGTGCCAGTCGCGCGAATCCCATTCATCCCCGCTGAGATCGTCCCCACTGTAGAGAATCTGGGCGAAGGTGACGCCTCGGAACTGGGCCACCGCGAAGAACGCTGCGGCCTCCATTTCCACCGTCAGGCAGCCCTCGGCACGCCGTCGGGCGACCTTGCCTGCCGTTTCCCGATAGATTGCATCAGTCGTCCATGTCTTACCTTTAACATAGGGCACATGGCGTGCTGTGAGCGTCGCTTCGATAGCTGCCACACCCTCCGGCGATGGCGCAACCTCGCGCCCCGGCGGCAGATAATGATAGGATGTGCCTTCGTCGCGCACGGCGCTGGTCGGGATCACCAGATGGCCGACGACCAGATCGCCATTGAGGACACCTGCGCCCCCACAGGCAATAAACTTCGAGCAGCCCAGCGCGATCATTTCCTCCAGAAAGGCGGCAGCCAACGGCGCGCCGACACCCGGATGCACCACCGTGCAGGGCTGTCCCTCGTGTTTGATGATGTACACCGGCACTTTGCCGATCTCGCTGCCGATGTGGTGAGCGATCTCGGTTTTGATCGTTTCGCTGGTATCCACCGCTCGAATCACGTCGTTAAAAAAGCACAGGACGCAGCGTTCCGGCAGATTGATCGGGCTGTGGATCAGGCTGGGTTCGATCACCGCTGTCGGTTCGCTGTCGAATTCCAGAATCGGGTAGTCCATGTGCCCTCCGGTAGAGCGTCTCTCCGCAAATCAAAAACCCCTTCTACGATGAGAGCAGAAGGGGCAGTTTGTGTTTGCCGATCGACTCCTCATCTTCCAGGTGTTCCCTGACGGATTTGGCACCTTCCCAACGCTTCGGGGGTTGCCGCGAGTTCACAGGGCCGTTCCCTCCCTCGCTCTTGATGATGGTATGCAATTTGGCAACATCGTATCACGCTCGAACAGGCGTGTCAAGATGGGCGTTGGCGGTGATAAATCAGCGGATTCTGCCGGTCATCGTCCAGTACATCGCCAATCTTCAGCCGGGCGACCATCTCATCTGGCAGTACATTCTTCTTGCCGTTGAAGGTGCTGCCATCGGGCATATAGGCGCAGGTCATCGCCCGACGCCAGCCGGGGGTCATATTCGCGCCAGCGCCATGCGCGACCAGCCCGTTATGGAACGAACAGGAACCAGCCTTCATCGGCGCAGCGACAGATTGCAAGGTGGCCCACTGAGGATATACCTTGAACAGATCGCCCATATTCTGGCCGATGCCCACATTATCGAAGGTGACGGTTTTGTGCGTGCCGGGCAAAAAGTACAGACAGCCATTGTCGTAAGTGGCGTCGTCCAGCGCCACCCAGATGCTGATGGCATCCCGCGAGGAAAATGACCAGTAGGGGTTATCCAGATGCCAGCCGGTCGGGTTGGCCCAGGGCTGTTTGATGAGCGCCTGATCGTGCCAGATGCGGATACCTTCGACCCCAGCCAGGTCCGCTGCCATTTTGCCCAGGCGCGCATCAAACATCAGCGAACGCATCCCTTCATGATCCTGCCACAGGTTGATGCGCTGCACGAAGACGTTGTCGTAATAGCTGTCGCCGGCACGCATACTGCCATCGGCCAGCTTGCGATCTTCGCGCTGCTGCACCGCCTCATCGACATACCGCCGCCAGATTTCCAGTTCATCGGGTGTCAGAAAATTGTCGATGACGACGAAGCCGTTTTCACGATAATCGTCAATCTGCTGCTGGGTTAATTCAGTATTCATCCAAAATTATCCTTTCTCATCAACAGGTTTTAACGGAATTATGGTCACAGCCGGCCGAATTTGCCAGATTCGCCGCCCTACTCAGCGTGCCGGTCCCGGCGTATAATAAATTTATTCCCGAACAAGAACCAACTGCGAGAAAATCAGCCATGTTAGATAAACTGGCAGGCATCGAAGCGCGCTACGAAGAACTGGAGCGGCTCATCAGCGACCCGGCGGTTATGGTCGATTACCAGAAGGTGGTCGAATATTCCAAAGAGCGCGCCAGCCTCGAAGAAATTGTCCACAGCTTCCGCACCTATAAGGATCAGTTGCAGGAACTGGAGGACGCCCGCGCCCTGCTGCGCGACGAAAGCGACCCCGAACTGCGTGAGCTGGCCGAAGAAGAGGTCGCAACGCTCAAGCGCAGTATCGAGAAGCTGGAAGAGCAGCTCAAGATTATGCTGCTGCCCAAGGACCCGCGCGACGATAAGAACGTCATTATGGAGATTCGCGCCGGGGCCGGCGGTGACGAAGCCGGCCTGTTCGTGGCTGATCTGTTCCGTATGTACAGCTACTATGCCGAACGTCAGCGGTGGAAAGTCGAAGTGATCGACCAGCACGAAACCGGGGTGGGCGGCTTCAAGCACATCGTTTTTGAGGTGCGCGGGCAGGGCGCTTACAGCAAACTCAAGTACGAAAGCGGCGTTCATCGCGTCCAGCGCGTGCCAGAAACCGAAAGTCAGGGCCGCATCCATACCAGCACCGCGACGGTTGCGGTACTGGCTGAAGTCGATGAAGTCGATGTCGAACTGGACATGAACGATGTGCGCGTCGATGTGTTTCGCAGCCAGGGCGCAGGCGGCCAGTCGGTCAATACCACCGATTCAGCGGTGCGGATGACCCATATCCCCACCGGCATCGTGGTCGAGGTGCAGGACGAGCGCAGCCAGCTTCAGAACCGGATCCGCGCCAAGCAGATTTTGCTCGCCCGGCTGTACGAAATCGAGATGGAGCGCCAGCGTGCGGAACAGGAAAATGAGCGCCGCAGTCAGGTCGGGACGGGCGACCGCTCCGAGAAAATTCGCACCTACAATTTTCCGCAGAACCGCGTGACGGATCATCGTATCAATCTGAGCAGCTACAATTTGCCTCGCGTCATGCAGGGCGAAATTGACGAATTTATCGAGGAACTGGCGATCCGCGAGCAGGCCGACCGGCTGGCCGTGCGCGAATAGCCGCCTCACAGATCATCCCATAGCTGTTTGCATTTTTAATCAGTTCTTGTCACGCGCAGCGGGCGACGAACCGCTATAATAGGGGAAGACTGTTCGTCACCGGGAGCGAGAACACGGATGTCTGATCCGCTGGATACGATACAGCAGGTCGCTACGCTGGCACGAGAACTGGAAGATTCGCTGCGTCGTCAGGAAGACATACTCAACCTACGCGGCATTGCGCTGATGCCCGAAGTGTTCACAACACTAGCTGCGCTGCGGGATGACATCACGCGCATCGAATCGCGCCTGGTCGAGGCGATGCTCGCGCTCAGCCAACTGCGCACGCTGGCCGGGACATCCGAACAGATCAACTCGTCGCTCGATCTTGACGTGGTACTGGCCGAGGCGATGGATCGCGTGATTACGCTGACCGGAGCCGAGCGCGGCTACATCATCCTGACCAATCCCAACCCGTTTGAACTTCAGTGGGATGTGCGCATCGCCAGTGACCCGGAACAGAACGGCAGCCGGCAGCCGCAGTTCAAGGGCAGCCGTACCATACTCAAGGAAGTGCTGGAAACCGGCGAAACCCTCCTGACCGATAATGCTTACAACGACCCGTCCTTCAGTGGCAGCGCCACCATCGCCTCGATGGTGCTGCGCTCGGTGCTGTGTGTCCCGCTCAAACTCAAGGATCGTGTGATCGGCGCGGTGTATGTCGATAATCGGCTGCGGGCGGGGGTATTCACCTCGCAGGCCGAAACGCTGCTGACTGCCTTCGCCAATCAGGCGGCTATCGCTATCGGCAATGCGCGGTTGTATTCGCGGGTGCAGGCCAGCATCGACACCATCACCGAACTGAAAGAACTGATGGACAATATTTTCGCCTCGATTGGCAGCGGTGTGATTACCACTAACCGGGCCAATGAAGTGGTGATCTGCAATCGGGCAGCAGAGCGCATCCTGGATCGTCAGGCGGAGAACATTATCGGGAGGCCGCTGTCTGACTGCCTGCCCGATGGCGCTGACATGCTGGCCGAGGCGCTTGAGACGGTGCTCACCCGCAACGAAAACGCAATGCTCGATGCCGAATGGCATGATCCGGCACGCGGGCGGCTGTCGGTGAATATCAAACTCAGCCCGCTCAAGGATGCCAACCAGATCACCCAGGGGGCGGCGCTGGTGCTGCATGACCTGACCCGGCAGCGCGAGAATGAGGCCATGCTGCGCGTCATGCGGCGTTATCTGCCACCGGAGATGGTCGATAATATCCATACGATTGCGTCGCTGGCGCTCGGTGGCGAGCGGCGCGAAACCACCTGTATGTTTGTCGATGTGCGCCCGCTGTCCACCTTTCCGCCTGAGCTGCGCCCGGCGGAAATTCTTGAGATGCTCAACCTGTATCTGTCCGTCGCTACCGACTGCATCCATCAGGCAGGCGGTGTGATCGACAAGTATATGGGGCACGAGATTATGGGGCTGTTCAATTCACAGTTGAATCCGCTGGATGACCACGCGGCGCGGGCGCTGGAAGCAGCCCTCAGCATCCGCGATGCCTTTGTGCGCTTGTACGCGGAACTGGGCATCAGCCCCGACCCGCACTTTTACCGGATCGGGATGCATACAGGTATCGCCACGCTGGGTAATGTGGGCAGCGAGATTCGCCGCGACTTCACCGCCATCGGCGATGCAATCAACCTGTCCAAGCGGCTGGAGGAAAACGCGGCTGGCGGTCAGGTGATTATCAGCGAGGACACGCGCCAGCATATCAACCGTTACGGCGGTGTGCTGTGTCTGGATGATCTGCGGCTGGTCGAACGGGACGCCATTCAGGTGAAAGGCCGCCAGCAGCTTACGCGAATTTACGAGGTTTTCAGAGCATCATGACGCTTCACGACACGGCCCGCATCCACGATCTGGACGATTCGATACAAATCTACGTCCGCCAGCTTGCCCAGCATACCGAAGAACTGGCGGAGGTCATGCGCAGACAGCAGGACAATCTGCGCCAGCACGGCATGAATCTGTCGCCAGCGGCGCAGGAGGCGCTGAATTCGCTCGATCAGGCGGTGCGGGATTTGGCGGCACAGACCGGGGCCATGCATCACGAACTGCGGCATCTGCACGCGCTGGCGGAAACCACCGCGCTGATTAGTTCCATCCTCGAACCTGACGAGGTGCTGACGCAGGTGATGGATCGCGTGATCGAGCTGAGCGGGGCCGAGCGCGGCTTTATCATGCTGCGCAACCGCGATACTGGCGAACTGGAGTTCAAGATCGCTCGCGGCCTTGACCGTGAACAGTTGAATGAAAATCAGTTTACAGTCAGCCGGACGATTGTGAACCGGGTGGCCGCTACCGGCGAACCAACCCTGACCGACAACGCCAGCGATGACCCGCGCTTTGTCGGCCATCAGAGTATCGTGGGCTATAGCCTGCGCAGTATCATGGCTGTGCCGCTCAAACTGCGGCATGAGATTATTGGTGTGGTGTACTGCGATAACCGCATCGTCGCCGGGATGTTCAAGCCTCAGGACCTGCGCCTGCTGGCCGATTTTGCCAATCAGGCAGTGATCGCGCTGGAAAATGCGCGTCTGTTCGAGGCGGCCCGCGCCCGGCTGGCCGAAGTGCGCGAAACCAGCGATTTACTCAGCAATGTGCTCGATTCCATTGTCAGCGGCGTCATTACTGTTGACCCGGATGGCACGATCAACACCTGCAACCAGGCGGCAGGCGAGATTCTGGGGGTCAGCCCGGTTGACGCCGAAGGCACACCGCTCGATCAACTGCTGGCCGATGCGCTGGATGAATCATTTTACCGGGTGCTGGAACAGGTACGCCAGACCGGCAGCCAGGAATTGATTCAGGCGGAACCGGTACTCGATGGCCGGGGCCGGCGCTACTGGAATATGGTCATCAGCCCGCTGCGCGATTACGGCGGCGCGATCCAGGGTGTGGCGATCGTGCTCGACGACCTGACCGAAATTCGCCAGCGTGAGGAACAGGTGACTCAGGCCCGGCGTTATCTCCCGGTGGCGCTGGCGAACAATCTGCAGGTGATTGATGTATCGGGCGTGACGGGCGAGGAACGGCTCATCACCGCCTTTTCAACGGATGTGCGCGGTTTTACCAGCTTCAGCGAACTGCTGGAACCGGAAGAACTGATGGAGATCATCAACCGCTATCTCAGCCTCGCCAGCGATGCCATCAGCTTCTATAACGGTGTGGTCGATAAGTTTATGGGGGACGCGGTGACTGGGTTGTTTAATACGCCGCTCAACCCGCAGGATGACCATCCGGTGCGGGCGGTGCGGGCGGCGATGGCCCTGCTTTCTGATCTGCACGCCCTGCATGAAGTGATGCCGTCGGACCAGCGGTTATATTATGGCATCGGCATTCACACCGGCATGGCGGTGCTGGGCAACGTGGGCAACGAGGTTCGCCGCGAGTTTGCGGCTATCGGTGACGCGACGGAAATCAGCAAAATTCTGGAAGGCAACGCGCGCGGCGGAGAAGTGGTCATCAGTGCGGCGACCTACGAGCATGTCCGCGATTTTTTCCTGTGCGAAGCATTTGTGCCGGAAAAAACCGGAGGCCGATCTGATCTGACGGTGGCGTACCGGGTAATCAAACAGAAGAAAGCCACCGGCCCGGTTTCGCTTGATGATTTCGAGTTCTGATCCGGCATGTGTTAGCTGCCAGCCATGAGGAAATTCGCCTCGCGCAGGGCGGATACCACGGCTGCGCCGTCCGCTTCCACAATATCACGCAGTATGCGCTGTGCCCCCGGTAGATCGCGTTTCGACAGGCTGTCCAGCAGGCCGGCATACGCGGCGAACTGGGCTGCCTGCTGCTGAGGGGTGCGCGGCGGACGCAGGTTTTCCAGCAGGCGCGCCTGATTGAGAACCAGTTGCAGCAGGGCGGCTGTCTGTGGCCTGGCCGCGATTTCTGCCAGCATGGTATGCAGCCGGAACCGCGTTTCGGCGGATGGATGCTGCCCGAACTGATCGAGCAGCGTCCGCATGGCAGCAAGCTGCGCCGGCGTGATCCGCTCCACAACCCAGCTCAGGATCAGACTTTCCAGCGCCGCCCACAGGGTATAAATCTCGGCAGCTTCTTCGTCGCTGTAGGTGCGCACCTGCGTGCCAACCCGCGCCCGTTTGACCACCAGGCCAGCCTGTTCGAGCAGGCGCAGGGCATCGCGCACCGTGTTCTGGCTGACGTTCATTTCGCGGGCGATTGTCAGTTCGACCAGCCGTTCTCCGCACACATAAGCGCCGTGCAGGATGGCATGGCGCAGCGCGTCCGCGACGTTTTCAGCCAGCGTATTTTCTGCCGCCATTACACAGTCTTAATCGACAAAACGATACTTAATGAGAGTCCACAGGGCGATGGGCGCATCCGTCCATTTGATCTTCTTGCCCTCGTCCCATTCGCGCCCGTTGTACGAAATGGGCACTTCGTAGATACGGATGCCCTGTTTGAGGACTTTGGCGGTGAATTCCGGCTCGAACTCGAAGCCGCGCGCCCGAATAACCATATCAACGACCACTTCGCGCAGGAACACCTTATAGCAGGTTTCCATATCGCTGAGGATCGCGTTGTAGAGGATGTTGGTGACCAGTGTCAGCCCCCGGTTGGCGACCATATTCCAGAAGTTCATCGCCTTGCGCGGCCCGCCCAGAAAACGCGACCCGTATACCACCCTGGCGATACCTTCTTCCAGCGGCTTTAGCAGGATAGGGTATTCGCGCGGGTCATATTCAAAGTCGGCATCCTGGATGATAATAACGTCTGACTTCGCGGCGGCGAATCCGGTGCGCAGGGCAGCGCCTTTCCCCTGATTGCGTTCGTGATAAATAATGCGCACGCGCTCATGTTCTTCAGCCTCGATGCTTGCCAGCACTGCGCGCGTCCCATCGGTGGAACCGTCATCGACAATGATGATCTCGTTGGCGATGCCGACATCTTCCACGCGCTGCAACACTTCGGCAATGTTCTCGGCTTCGTTGTAACATGGAATAACGACAGCGACAGTCAGGCTGCGTTTTTTCAGGCGAGCAGACTTCTGGTAAGGCTGAACTTCCATTGCGTATCCTCAGTTAAACACCGCTACCACGCACCCGATTGTCGGGGATACCCCTAACTTTCGCTAAGAATACGGCGCTCTCTGATCGCGAATCCACCGTACTTTGCTCTTATTATGCGTGTTCTTTGATTAAGGTTATACTTGAAACAGCGATTTGACAATTGGCAGGGGCATGGCAATGAAAAACCGGGCAGGTTTGTTTGTGGTTCTGCTGCTGATCGGCCTGTTGATTACGGCAGGCCGGGCGCTGGAATTTGGGGTGGGCTGGACGGGTATATTTTACGACAATACCTCCTTCAGCGGCAACGTCGCAGCGACTGTGACCAACATCAACGGCCTGAATTTTATCTGGCCCGCTGTGCCGACGATCAACGGGGTGGCCGTGCCCAATATCGGCGCGGACAATTTTTCGGCCCGTTTTACCTCGTCACAGACATTCGCGCAGGCCCGCTACCAGTTCACGATCACGTTTGACGACAATGTGCGCGTGTTTATCGACGGGGTAAATGTGTTTGAGGATTTCAGCGGCGGCCCGGTAAAGACACGCACCTTTGACCGCGATATGACCGCCGGTGTACATTCGCTGACTGTCGAGTTTGTCGAAATCACGCAGGATGCGGTGCTGCAATTCCAGTGGTTTATCAGCGGGACAGCGCCGACTGTCGGCCCGACACCCACACCCGGCCCGACCAATACCCCGGCTCCGACCAGCCCGCCGCCCGTGCCAGCCGGCGCGATTTCGGCCACGGTGATCCGCGCTGCGGTGCTCAACGCCCGGGCTGCGCCTTTCCTGGGGGCTGATCGGGTAGACCGGCTGCTGCGCGGCCAGACCTATGCTGTGGTCGGGCGTGACCGGGACGCGCGCTGGTTCCTGCTTCAACTGAGCAATAAACAGGCGTGGGCGTGGGGCTATTATCTGGCTATCAACGGCAACGAATTCAGCGTGCCGGTGGTCAGCCCCTACGTGACTCAGGGCGACCCGGCAGCCCGCACCGGTGTGGTTGTTCAGACCCGCGCCGGGATGCGTCTGCGTGCCGCGCCGACGGTCGCCTCGGAACAGATCGGACGGATCACCTGGGGCGCGATTCTGCCCGTCATCGGGCGAACCGCCAGCGGCGAATGGTATCGCGTGATCTGGCGGGGCACCGAAGGTTGGGTGTATACCGGTTTTCTGCGCATCATCGAGGGCAATATCAACGATGTCCCGGTCATCCAGTGAGGCGCTGCTGATCCGAACCGAAGCTGTCCCATGATGATCGACGCTGCCCTATATATCCGCACCATCGAAGAAATCGCCATGACTGCGCTGCCGGCGCTGCACACCGTCTATTATGACGGCTGGGTGCTGCGCTTTGCCGGGGGGCACACCCGCCGCGCCAATTCGGTCAATCCGCTGTATCCCTCGACACTTGCGCTTGACGAGAAGATTGCTTACTGCGCCGAATTGTATGCGTCACAGGGCCTGCCGCTGATTTTCAAAATGACTGACGCAGTTTTGCCGCCTGATCTTGATGCGGCGCTGGCGCAGCGGGGTTTTGTCGCTTCGCCGCCGACCAGTGTGCAGGTAATGAGTCTCGAAGGCTTTGTGGTTGACGATCTACCCCCGGTCACCATCGAGACCCGGCGCAGCGCACAGTGGCTGGAAGCCTATGCGCGGATGAACGAAGTGCCGCCGCAGCGACGTGATCTGCTGGGCCAGATGCTGGATGCCATCATCACGCCGGCGTTTTACGCATCGGTTGAACAGGATGGCGAATTGGCTGCGGTAGGGCTGGGAGTCGTCGCGCAGGGCTACATCGGTTTGTTCGACATCGTGACAGCGGCGCAGCGGCGCAATCAGGGTCTGGGCACGCGCATTGTGACGAGTCTGCTGCACAGGGGGCAGGCCGCTGGCGCGCATCATGCTTATCTGCAGGTGGTGGCAGATAACACCCCGGCGGTGAATCTGTATCACAAAATTGGCTTCCGCGAGGCGTACCGCTACTGGTATCGGAATCGATAAGGGCACGATAACCGTGCCCTTATGATAACCAGATGAGCCTGACAGCTCATCCCCATTGCGCTTCCCTCACCGTATCACTGTAGCATAATTTATCGGGCGTGCAACTTAATATCGTCGCCACAGGGCAAACATCACCGGGAACAGGATGATCCATGTCACCAGCCCCACAATCAATGCGCCGGGGAGCCACGCCGGACGATACTCGAAGGTCACCTGATTGGCCCCTGCCGGGACCGGAACGGCGCGGAACATCACGTCGGCACGTTCGATGGGTGTTTCGACCTGATTCACCGCTGCCCGCCAGCCGGGGTAAAACGTGTCGGTCAGCACAAGGTAGCCCGCCGCCTCGGTTTGTACATCGATGATGATCTGTTCCGGCGTGTAGCGGGTGATAGTGGCTGTACTGGCTTCGGCTGCACTGGCATACGTCTCGGCTGGTTGATCGGTATGTATGACTGCGGTTCGCGCCGGGTCGAATGAAGGGTCGCGCAGGATTGCCAGCGCCGCTGCTGTGCCTTCGTCGGTATCCGGCACGGCGGCTATGTCATGCACCACGAAGGCGCGCGGCAGCACGGCCTGATTTTCATACAGCTTGATGTCGCTGGAAAGCACGCGCTGCCAGTTGGGGTCCGGCACAAGCTGGGCAAAATCGCCGGTACGCGTATCGACCAGCGTGACTGCCTGCACGGTAACGGCAGAAGCCGCCCGAATGATAATTGCCTCTGGTACGGCGGCGCTGTCCGCCTGCCAGCGTCGATGTTTCAGGTTTTCCGCTGTTTCACTATTCGAGGGGAACCGAGTGGCGGCCAGTGGGTTTAAGCCCGCTGTGGATCGTGGCGCGGCGTGCTCCCATGCAACTTCGGGCGATTCATCGCCCCTGTAGAGCAGATCAACTGCATCCGCCTCAAATGCGGTGGGATTAGTCAGGCGGATGATGTCGCCGGCATCCAGCGTGACGGCAAAAGTGGTATCGTAGGCGATACCTTCATGCCACAGGTCAAACACCTTGTCGGTGATGAGGTAGCGCGTGTTTGTCAGATTGAGCCAGCGTTGATCCGGGATGCACGCGCCCCGGCATTCTTCTCGCGCCAGAAGCTCGCGCAGCCGCCCGTCGATAGTGGGCAGCGCATCCGGTGGCAGCATCAACCGGGTGAAAGCGGTGTAGTGGCGTGTTGGCAGCAGGCCGCCGTCGAAGCCGTCAATGCTCGGTATGCCCCACGTCAGCGGCAGGTTGGGCGCGACGATTTCCTTCAGCTTGGCAGCCACATGGCTGATGCGCACCGCCAGATCAGACAGGCCGTACTGCCGGTAACGCGCCTCCAGTGCGGCCCGGTCACCGGGGTCGAACAGCAGTTCGCTGATGCTCAGCAGCCGGCCCGGCGGGGTCTGTGTTTCGTTGTAGGCCAGCAACTGGCTGATGGTGAACCGCTGCGCCTGATAGGTTTCGGGCAGCACCAGCGTGTTATAAGGTAGCACCGCCGCCGCGAAGAACAACTCGAACAGCAGCGCCGGCAGGAGGAGGACAGGCCGCTGTATGGTGAAGGGGATGCGGGCAGAGCGAGACAGGAGTGAGGGAGCGACAGCAACAAACAGCGCCACCAGCGCCAGCCCCCAACCGGCCCAGGTCAGTGCGGTTGGTACAGCCGGGCCGATGACATCTTCCGGCGCTGCGCCAGCCAGCAGGCTGCTCAGGGCCAGCCCGCCAATTATCACTACGACAGCGGCCAGATGCAGCCAGCGCAAACGGCGCGATTCGATCAGGAATTGCAGGCCGGTTCCTGCCAGCAGGCCCATACCGAGCGCAAACAGCGCCAGCCAGCGAGCCGGGACTCGAAACGAGTTGAACCCCGGCAGGTGAGCAAGCTGCCAGTACAGCGGGTTGAACTCGCCCAGCGCCAGCAAAAACCCCACCAGCGCCAGCACGCCCCAGATCAGGCGCCCGCCGGAAAGGTTGCTGCGGCGGGGAACCAGCAGACCGATAATCGCCAGACCGAGGCCAATGACGCCGCCATAGGCCACATACTCGCCAAAGACGACGCTGTCATAGCTGGGCAGCAGGCCGCGCCCGATAATCAGTGGATGGAGAGAGAAGGCCGTCGCCTCGCTGGGATTCAGGCCGCCGCTGCGATTGGAAATTCCCGTCAGTTCCACTGTGGGGATCAACTGCGGCAGAACCAGCGGTACGGCCAGCAAACCCGCCGCGATCAGTGTCCGGGCCGACCTTGCTATCCCGCGCTGCGAGGCGCTCAGTAGGCCGAACACCACCAGCCCCAACCCGGAAATAAACACCGTCTGGGTGTGCCCGGCCAGAAATTGCAGCGCCAGCGCCAGCGCCAGCAGCGGCACGAAGCGCCAGGGGTGAATGAGCGCCCGATCATAGAGCAGGAACAGCCAGGGCAGCCATGCCAGCCCCTGAAGTTGATTGATCTGCTCGACATGCGCCCCGAAATGCCCGCCGAGGCCGAATACCGCCGCAGCCGCCAGCGCGGGAACCGGGCCGCGCAGCCAGCGCCGCGCCAGCAGATAAGCGCCAAGCAGCGCCCAGTAACCGTGTGCCAGCACACTCAGGCGGATACCATCGGGCGGCGACAGCGGAATCAGCGGCCAGTTGGGCAGGTAAAACGTCCCCAACTGCGGATTCGCCAGCAGCGGCACACCCATAAAAATATCGGGCGACCACAACGGCAGTTGGCCCTGAAGCAGCGCCGCGTTGCGCACCGTCCAGTAGGGGTAGAAATAAGCATAGGTGTCGCCGCGCCCCAGAATCAGCCCGGACAACGCCAGCCGGTGAAAGAAAATCAGCGTCAGCGCCAGCAGCAGAAGGGCCGGCCAGCCGCGCCGGAGCAGGGTTTTGAGCGTGGTCGTGTTCATCAGGGACAGGATTGTACACCACAGCGGGCGTTGTGGAAGGCAGCAATGTCATGCATCCGCCGGCCTGACCGGTTCTGCCGAAAGCAGCGTCAGCGGCCGGGGGACATAATAGATGCTGTAGGGCGCGCTGTCGGTAAAGGCATTGAGCGCTGTATCGGAAATCTCGAATTCCAGACTGCCAATGCGCACGTAGTAGGCAGTGCGGATTTTATCATTCTGGCGCTCGCGCAGTTGATAGCAGGTGACCGGCCCGGTGATTTGCTGGACATGACCGGGCAGCAGGTATTTGCGATACCCCTGGCGCAAACTCCATACCAGATAAGCCAGCCCAACAGTCACCACCTCGCCGCCGAGGCCCAGTAAAATCGCCGGCACCGAGATTTCAGCGTGGGTCAGCACAGCCAGAATCGCAATCGCCGAAATGATGCCGATAATCGCGGTGATGATGGTCAGGGCAATAATCAGTGCGCGCCGGCGGGCAAAGACCCGGTTGCGCTGGCGGGTGGTCAACCGGCCTTCACGGTTGGCCCGCAGATCGTCGTCATTAAACCCGATGGCAGCGGCCAGCATACGGACTCCCCATGTGCGACGGGCCGATTGGTAACATTGGTCCGTCCGGTTGTCCATAGATTGTAACACTGTAGGAAAGATAACGGGTATTGGGGAAACCAAAACAGACCCGAAACGGGGATCAGACAGACCGGAAGAATGCGGCGGGTCGCGCCGCTATTGGTTAGCTCTACACTGCCGCAGCGGACAGTACCGGGCGCGGCTTACTGCCGATAGGGCCGGATGACGGACACAACCTTGCCCTGTACCTGGCAGTGTGATGGATGCACGTAGATCGGTTCCATCATCGGATTTTCCGGCTGGAGCCGCACGCGATCCTGTTCCAGATAAAACCGCTTCAGGGTGGTTTCCTCACGCTCGGCCAGCCAGACCGCAACCATATCGCCATTGTTGGCGGTGCTGGTGCGCCGCAGCAGCACAATGTCGCCGTCGGCGATCATGGCGTCGATCATCGAGTAGCCTTTTACCCGCAGCGCGAAGATTTCATCCGGGTCCATATTGCCCAGCATGGTCGGGGTGACCTCGATAGTCTCGGTGCTGTCGGTATAGGTAGTGATCGGCTCGCCTGCGACGATCTGCCCGACCAGCGGAATCGCGACTGGAGCCTGCGCGACCTTGACTTTTTTCTTGCCGTCCTGGCTCGGAATTTCGCCCACAAGACGAATACCACGCGATACCCGGCCCGAACGTTCCAGATACCCGGCCTGAACCAGCTTGTTCAGGTTATAGTTCACCACCGAAGTTGAGTTGATGTTGGTGGCGGTGCCGATCTCGCGGATGGTGGGCGGGAAACCGTGTTTCTTGATGTAGTCTTCCATGTAGATCAGAATGTTGCGCTGCCGTTTGGAGAGTTTGTTAAAGTCCTTCATTTTGTCAATCCTATCGTAATTATCGAAAGCGTGTTCTAAATATTATAGAGACACACTTGTTCTATGTCAAATAATTGCGCCATGCACAAGTCAAAATCGAATGTCTGTGGTTGACTCATCGCGTTGAAAAGCCACTAAAATGAACGGCGTTTCTGTGCGATAATACAACCAGACCGAAACCGGGGGGTGCTTATGCCTGTCGAATTCGACTGGGATGACGATTCACAAACGATCCTGCGTTTCACGGCGAGGCCGCCCTGGAACTGGAACGATTTCCATAAAGCCATGCGCCGGGCAACCTTCTGGCTGGATACCGTCGATCACGACGTGGACATCCTCATTGATCTGCGCCACAGCGGGAAGCTGCCTGCCGGGGCGCTGGGTCATGTTCGCAGTCTGGGGGTGTCGATTCACCCGAACAGCCATGATCGCGTGGTGATAATCGGCCTTGATGATGCGGTTGCCGGGCCGCTGGGCGGTGCGGACCGGGTCTATCAGGATTCGGTGCGGCTCATCCGGTTTGTGACAACTGACGAAGAAGCGCGCGCGGTAATCGAGGCATGGCGAGCCAATCCCTGATGCTCGATCCGCCGGGTTCGATCTTTGCGGCTGGCGTGGTTCAAGTCCGAACATATTGACATACTGAAGCACAATGGATATTCGAGATCAAAACGTCAACTATCTGAGTCCGAACGAAATCTACGAGATTGCTGAGCAGGTGCTGGGACGCAGGCCCGACGTGCGCGACCGTCATCTGCTGCGGTCAGCGGCAGCCCGGCCTATGCTTAAAGCTTTTGGGCAGGCTGCTTATCCCACGCTGCTCGATAAAGCGGCGGCGCTGCTGCACGCGCTGGCGGCGCATCACCTGTTTTTCGATGGCAACAAGCGCATCGCAACCCGGGCGACTGTCCAGTTTCTCCGCGAGAACGGGCTTGAACCGGAATGGAACGATGAGGAAATTTATGCCTTTGTGCTGGAAATCGCGCAGAATCAGCACGATGTAGAGTCCGTTTCGACCTGGCTGGGGGAGCATACTGCTCCGAAAAATGATACGCTATCTGACCACCGATGAATTGATTTATATCAACGAGCAACTGCCTGTAAAAGAACCGATTCACAAGATTTTGCAGGGCAGGCAGAAAGTTCGCGATATGGATTTGCTGGAGACGGCTGTCGGACGCCCGATGCAGACAGTGTTCGGCGAAGACGCCTATCCGACCTTGCAGGAAAAAGCCGCGGCGCTGCTGCATTCCATCGCCCGCAACCATCCCTTTGCCGATGGCAACAAACGCACGGCGACGGTAGCGGCTATCTTCATGCTTCAGGTCAACGGCCTGCGGGTCAACTGGGAAGCGCAGGAAGCCCTCAGCCAGATTCTGAACATCGCAGAAGGGCGGCTCAGTGTTGGCGAATTCGCAGCGTGGCTGCCAACGCTTCCCGGCCGGCCTTCGCTGGATGAGGACGCCGAAGCCGATATGCAGGCGATCCGGCAGATTATCGACGATCACCGCTGGCTGCTCGATGAGTTGGAACAGCGGTGAAACAGCCTCCGGGAGAGGCTGCGTTACGCCACGTCTTCTTCGGCGTCGGTCCGGGGCAGCGCGTCGTCGGGGTGATCGAAAACCTGTGCCATCATGTGCGGCGCATACTGCGCGACCATTTCCTCGGTGATACCGTTGGCCGCCACAATTTCGTGGTAGAGTCGGGCGCTGCGGCGCATGGTACGTACCTGGGTGTCCGTATCCAGCCCGAACAGGCCGAAGCGTGTGGTCCAGCCTTCGGTCCACTCATAATTATCGACCAGAGTCCAGTGATAGTAGCCGCGCACGTCGGCCCCTTCCTGAATGGCGCGGTGGACATTCGCCAGATGCGCCAGCAGAAAGCCGGGGCGGATCAGGTCCGTCGGGTCGGCCATGCCGTTTTCGGTGATGTAGATCGGCCGGTTGTAGCGCCGCAGCCGCATCAGGAAGCGGTAGAGGCCGCGTGGGTAGACTTCGCGGTTGATCCAGGGGGCGGGCCATGCAATCTCCGGCGGCGCTTCCATCGGGATACCGCGCCAGTGCAGCCGCAGCCGACTGCGCCCGTAGTAGTTCACGCCGATAAAATCGTTGGTAGCCGCTGAAATGCGGCAGCGCCGCAGGCCCAGCCCAAGCGGGAACTTGAAGCGCCCGGTCATCACCGCATCCAGAAAGCGCCAGTTCGCCAGCGTGTCCATGACCGCCGCCAGGCTGCGATCACCGGGCAGCAGGGGATGGTGCGGGTCGAACCCGGCCATGTGCTTGACAATGCCAACCTGCGCGCCGGGCTGGACGCGATGCACTGCATGATAGGCGGCGGCGTGCGCCCTGATCTGATTGCGCATCACGGCGATCAGCTTCAGCAGGTTGCGCTGGCCGGGCGGCCAATGGCCCAGCACATAAGCCTGCGTGGCGTAAATATACGGCTCGTTGATCGTCCCCCACAGCTGCACCAGATCGCCCAGTGCGGCGGCGGTGCGGGTCGCATACTGCTCGAAATGCCGCACGACAGCCGGGTTTGCCCAGCCGCCCATTTCCCCCAGCCAGACCGGATTGCTGAAGTGATGCAGCGTGACCATCGGGGTGATGCCGCGCTGGTGCAGCGCGCGCAGCATGGCCCGGTAGCGGTCAAAGGCGGCGCTGTCCCATACGCCCGGCTGCGGCTCGATCCGGCTCCACTCGACTGACAGCCGCAGCGTATTGAGGCCGAGTGCGGCGGCGCGGTCAAAATCAGCTTCGGCGCTGTGCCACCAGTCGGTAACCAGCCCGCTGGTTGTTCCATCAGCTACTTTGCCGGGAAGCTGCTCCCAGGCCCAGAAATCGTTATTGTGATTATTGCCTTCGTTTTGGTGTGACGATGTGGCGACACCCCACGAAAAACCGGCGGGAAAGTTCAGACGGCGCATGACAACTCCTGATTAACGGGCAGTAGTATACACCACCCCACCAACCCGTTAAAGGCTCCCTGATAACGATCATATAGCGGCTGGCAGGGCTGGGAGCCTTAACGATTGGAGTGCTGCGGCCTGTCAGGTCGAGACAGTAATGCTGCCTTCCAGTTTGTAGACGGAACTCGGCGGTTTCCTGTTTGTCTTGATAAGCAGGTAATAAGTGCCCGAATCCAGCCCGGACCAGGTAAAACTCTGGGACTGGCCGGTTTCGTAACCAGCGCTGCCTTTGCTCGCGTCGGACCAAAAGGTTCGGTGTTTGTGGAGCGAAATAGAGTAATGGCTGGCGAAGGGGAGTTCCGGGTTCCAACGCGCATGGGGCCGGGGGCTGGCTTGGCTGAGTGAGGTGCGTTTCATAGTAACACCTGCTCATTTGCCATGTGGCATATCCCACCATCATAAGGTGTTTTTGACCTGCTGGCGAATTTTCATCCTGGCCAGGCGCATAAAGAAAAGGGCGCATCTGCCATGCGCCCCGGATTTCGATTGATCTGGCGCTTATGTCGTCGCCAGTTCGCGTCTGCCGTACAGATCGCGCAGGGCGGTTTCGATTTCGGTGAACTGGAAGTTGTAACCGAGTTCGAGCAGGCGCTTTGGCAGCACCCGCTGGCCGTCCACCACGATGGTCGCCACTTCGCCGAACATCATGCGGAACGCAAAGCCCGGCACGGGAATCAGCGATGGCCGGTTCATCACCCGGCCCAGCGCGCGGGCAAACTCGGCATTGGTAAGGGGGTTGGGCGCTGTCAGGTTGAATGGCCCGCTGGCTGCCGCGTCTTTGATGAGGAAGCGAATCGCCCCGATTGCATCTGCCGGGTGAATCCAGGAATAGGGCTGCTGGCCGCTGCCGAACGGGCCGCCAACAAACAGGCGAAAGGGCAGCGCCATTCGCGCCAGCGCGCCTTCCTCAAAACTGAGCACCAGACCGGTGCGGATAATCACCCGGCGCACCCCCATCTTTTCGACCGCTTCGGTGGAGGCTTCCCATTGTTTGCACACCTCTGCCGGCCAGTCGTTTCCTGCCGGTGAGTCTTCGGTAATTTCGACCGTGTTCGGATGGGTCCCATAGTAGCCCATCGCGGAGGCCTGCACGACGACGCCCGGCCTGGTTTCCGCTGCTTCGATAGCGGCCACGACTGCACTGCCGGTATTCAGGCGGCTGTCGATGATTTGCTTTTTGCGCTCGGCTGTCCAGCGTTTCGGAAAAAAGCTGTCCCCGGCCAGGTTGGCCGCCGCAAGATTAACAATGACATCTGCGCCGTTGACCAGATGGCCCCAGCCTTTCGGTGTTTTTGCGTCCCAGCCTTCGACCTGTACCCTCGGCGACAGCCCCTTCGCCAGCGCCGGGCTGCGGCTGAGGACGATCACGTCATGTCCGTCAGCGGCAAGGCTGTTGGCAAGCCGGCTGCCAATCATCCCTGTGCCGCCGGTAATAATCGCGCGCATCGCTGTTTCTCCCCTATTCAACTACTATCCGGCTCAGGATCAGGTGATCCGCATCCCCCACCTGAAGCCGCTGCTGTGGATCATCTGCATCATACAGACCTATTATGAGCGTGTAATTAGCTGGCGATAAATTATCCGGGATAATTAATGCGTGATGGTCTTTGATAACCGCGCCCGGCTGCCAGGTGGTCGTCAGCGCCAGCCCGCTGCCGGGTTCGCTGACCCGCTGCGCCGCCAATCGCCCCTCCTCATCGAGCAGTTGGACGAACACTTTATAGCGCGTATCCAGTTTCGTGTCGGTTCGCCAGTCGAGCCGCACCTGCAAGACATCTCCCGGTCTGACGGTCGGGCTGCTGAGGGTATACCCTTCAAGCGTGATCGCTTGGCCGAACTGTGCGCTGCCGGTATGCGCGATCGCTGGTTCCACCGGGGAAGCGTAGCGCACCAGCCGGACATCGCCGTACCACTGGCTGTCCGCTTCAAATGCCTGCGTGCTGAGTGTCGTTTCGACCACGCGGTTGGGGTCGCGTTCGGCTTCGCCCCAGAAAACGACGAACATGCGCTCGTGATTGGCGATGATCTGTTCGACGGCGGCCTGCGTTTCAGCATCGTTTCCGCCGAGTCCCGGCGGCAGCGGGTAGACTGGCGCATCGCCCGCGTAATAATAGTCGAACACTTCCTCCTGATTGGGCGCGTCGAGGATGATGGCGTCGCCGGGGCGCAGGTCGGCGGTGATGTCGCTGACGATGCGCCGGTAATCGTCACGCTGGAAGGCCGGATGATGGTAAAGCGGCTCCAGCCCGCGCCACAGGTTCACGCCCAGACCGAGCACTGCGATCAGCGCGGCAGCGCGGAACAGCCATCTTACCCGTGATCCGTGCTGCTGAACGCCCCCTCTCCGGTGAGGTGTCTCCCAAAGCGCCCATACCCCGCGCCCCAGCCACAGCGCAAAGCCGATCTGTGCCGGCAGCAGCAGCTTGAGGTTGCCTTCGCGAAACAGGCCAAGTGCCAGAAACAACCCTACCGGCAGCGCCGCCCAGGCCACCGGCAGAATCAGCCGCCACAGACTGCGTACCGGGTGCGCTACCCGCAGCCCGAACAGCAGGAGAAACATCCCCACCGCCACCCAACTGGCATCGGTGACGCTGGCTGTCATGCCGAGCGTGAACCAGCCGACGATCACGCCCAGCATCTCGCTGAGCGGGGCAGGCTGGCCGGTGCTGGGCCACGTGGTCAGGCTGTTCCAGGCAGTCGGCAGCCAGGGGAGATAAAGCACAAGCGTGAGAAGATTGGCGAGGGCGTAAAGGCTCAATGCGCTTGTCCCGAAGCCCGCTGCATCACGGAGGGGGACTTCAGCAGCCTGCGAACCTACGCTTTCCTGCGTTTGCCCTGGGGGAGGGGACGCCTGCGTTCGCGCTGCTGCGGCAACCCGTTCGACCCACCATACGACAAATACCATCCCCTGCGCCAGCATGACGAAGGGGTAGGCATACTGCGTCCATAACCCGGCGGTGTTGATGAGGGCGAGAGCCAGCGCCCACCGCGTTTTTTCCGGCGGGGGTGAGGTGAGAAACCGCACCAGCGCCCACATCCCGGCCACGCCCCACAGCGCCAGCAGGGCGTACATACGGGCTTCCTGCGCATAATGAATCTGGAAGGTGTTGAGTGTTACGAAGAGCGCCGCCGATAAACCTGCCGCCGCACCGTACAATCGTCTGCCGAGCGCGAACGAGAACGCGACAGCCAGCACGCTGCCGAAAGCCGAAAGCGACCTGAGCGCGAACTCCGTGTCGCCGGTGAAAATGCGCCACAGGTGCAGCAGCCAGTAATAACCCGGCGGGTGAATATCGCGCGCGGCATGAACCGGAATCTCGGTCAGCGCCCGCGTCGCCTGTACATAGCTGTTGCCCTCATCGTTCCATAAGGATTGCGCGTCAAGCAGTTGAAACCGCACCACAAAGGCCAGAAGCAGAAGACTCAACGCAAGGAAGCAAACCGGCAAAGATGTAAAGAAAGACACTTTGCTCGTGCGTGCAGCCTCCCCCTCAGGGGGGTGCTCCTTTGCTCCCCTGCGTTGATTACCGACCGTTTTTGTCACTTGGCATAATCGACCGCGCGGGTTTCGCGGATGACCTGCACCTTGATCTGCCCGGGATACTGCATTGATTCTTCGATCTTCTTGGCGACGTTGCGGGCCAGCCGCAGGGCTTCCAGATCGTCTATCACTTCAGGCCGGATGATGATGCGCACCTCGCGTCCGGCCTGCAAAGCGTAGCTCTGCTCCACACCCTCAAAGCTGTTGGCGATCTCCTCCAGCATCTTGACGCGTTTGATGTAGGTTTCCAGACTTTCGCGCCGCGCACCGGGACGCGCGCCGGAGATCGCATCAGCAGCCTCAACGATGTAGGCTTCCACGCATTCCTGCTCGACTTCGTGATGATGGCTGGCGATACAGTTAATCACTTTGGCGTTCACGCCGTAACGCTTAGCAAGATCGGCGCCCAGCAGGGCGTGCGTGCCTTCGACTTCGTGGTCGATGGCCTTGCCGATGTCGTGCAGCAGGCCGCCTGCCTTTGCTACGGTTACATCCGCCCCCAGTTCCGCCGCGATCATCCCGGCGATATGCGCCGTTTCGATAGCATGGGCGTGCTGGTTCTGGCCGTAGCTGGTGCGGAACTTGAGCCGCCCCAGCAGTTTGAGCAGTTCCGGATGCAGGCCGGGCACGCCGGTTTCATAGGCGGCTCGTTCGCCCTCCTCGCGGATCGTGTTTTCCACTTCTGCCGTGGCGTCTTCGACCAGCTTTTCAATACGCGCCGGGTGAATACGCCCATCGGTGACCAGTTTCGCCATTGCGCGGCGGGCGATCTCGCGCCGGATCGGGTTAAAACTGCTGATCGTCACCGCTTCCGGTGTGTCGTCCACGATCACGTCAACGCCGGTTGCCAGTTCAAAGGCGCGGATATTGCGCCCATTGCGCCCGATAATGCGCCCTTTCATATCGTCCGATGGCAGCGGCACAACACTCACCGCAATCTCGCTGACGTGTTCGCTTGCCAGCCGCTGCACCGCCAGCGAAATGACGTTGCGGGCGCGGTTGTCCGCTTCTTCACGCGCTTCGGCTTCTACCTGCCGGATAATGCGCGCCATATCGTTGCGGGCATCTTCCTCGGCAGCGCGCAGCAGTTCGGCTTTTGCTTCTTCAATCGTCATCTGGGCCACGCGCTCCAATTCGGCGCGGCGTTCGTCCTCCAGCCTTTGCAGGTCATTCTGCTGTCGATCCAGCCGGCTCTGACGCTTGTTCAGGTTCTGCTCCCGAATCTCCAGCTTCTCCATCCGCTGATCCAGCGACGCGCGCCGGCTTTGCAGCCGTTCGTCCTCCTTGTCGAGTTCGCGCCGGCGGCGGGTGGCATATTCGTCCGCCTCTTCGATCAGTTTTCGGGCTTTCTCCTCCGCTTCTCGTACGATCTCGTTGGCCTGCTGGGTAGCTTTCTCAACGGTGGTTCTGCTCTCCTCTTCAGCCCGTCTGCGCCAGT
>Ga0079224_100001819_pt1 | contig 25142 bp, 11 predicted proteins | sample Stecom2015_FD_80414 | JGI IMG/M metagenome (GOLD analysis project Ga0079224, IMG submission 80414) | Agricultural soil microbial communities from Utah to study Nitrogen management - Steer compost 2015 | ecosystem: Environmental > Terrestrial > Soil > Agricultural land | place: USA: Utah... | reverse complement strand
GTTGTCCGACAGCGGGAGCTGCTGGTCGAGCCGCGAGTAGCCGACGCTGACGTTGAAGTTCGCCTTGTTCGACGGGATGAACCCGAAGTTGGCGCGGCCGCTCACACGGTTGTTGTGGTTGTTGTAGAAGGTCCCGTCCTGGTCGCTCTTCTCGCCGGAGATGTAGAAGTTGTACGCCTCGCCGCCGCCCCGGACCGAGAGGTTCATCGCGCGGGTCACGCCCGTGCGGAGCGGGTTCGGCTGACACGGCGCCTGCTGCGGGAAGAGGCAGGGGTAGTCCTCGGTCCAGCCCTTCTTGTCGTACTGGTGCTTGACGCCGGCCGAGCGGCGCTTCGGGTCGAGGGGACGGTCGACGAGGATCCGCTGTTCGAGCGGCATGTCCTTCGTGAAGACTTCGCACCCGGGATTCCTGGCGACGTCGTCGATCCTGGCGTCGGTGCAGAGCCAGTACGTCGTGATCTGGTGCTTGGGCGCCCAATCGATCTGGCCGTACTCGAATTTGCCGCTCCACTGGAGCCCCTCGGCCGGGCGACCCTTCTTCGTGATGATCTGGATCACGCCGGTCGCGGCCTCGGCGCCGTAGAGCGTCGCCGCCGCGGGGCCCTTGATCACCTCGATCGACTCGATGTCGTCCGGGTTGAACGCCTCGAGGAGGTTGATCGGCTGCGAGGTGTTGGACTGCGTGCGGACCTGGCCGGACTGAACGCGGACGCCGTCGATGTAGACGACCGGCTCGTTGCCCGCGGTGAGCGAGCCGGAGCCGCGGATCCTCATCCGCCCGCCGCCGCCGACGACGCCGGTCGAGTTGAGCAGCATCACGCCCGGGGTACGCCCCTGGAGGAGCTGCCGGACGTCGGCGATCGGCGCGACTTCGGTGAGCTCCGCCGCGTTCACGGCGCTGATGCTGTTGCCGAGCGTGCGCCGGGCCTGGCCGCGGCCGCTGGTCCCGGTCACCACGATCGCGTCGAGCGAGATCGCCGAGGTCGAGAGCGTGAAGTTGGCCTGCACCGACTGACCCGCCGTGACCGTGACCCTCGCCTCCTGCGAGGCGTAGCCGATCATCTGCGCGCGGACCGTGTGCTGACCGGCCGGGACGTTCAGGATCAGGAACGTCCCTTCGGCATTGGCGATGCCGCCGAGTTGTGTGCCGGCGACCGTGATCTGCGCGCCGGCCAGGGGCTGCTGCGTCGCGCCATCGATGACGCGGCCCGTGATGGTACCGGTCGATTGTGCCGATCCCGCCGTCGCGGCCGCGAGCAGAAGGCCCGCGACGAACGCGGCGAGACCGGTTCGCCGAACTCGGGATGGAGCCATGACACTCCTCCTGGGTGGGGGCATACCGGGACGGACCCCGTGTCCGGCCCGGGGATGCCTCGTCGCCACACGGACGGAGACCGCCGTGACGACGAGGGATCGCGCATGGGGACCCGCGGGGCCTGCTGATACAGCGAGCTCGGGGGCCCTATGGAACTGCCTGAATCCAGGAGCGCCGGGAATCGGCGCCTGCGTGTTCGGACGCTATCGAAACCAGTGACCCGGCCACGGCGACAGCCCGGACCGGCATCATCTGCTCGGCTGCTCGAGTCTCCCGGAGATTCCGGGGTCCGTCTCGGCCGGGGGCGCGGGTGGCCCGACCCAAAGGAGGAACTGCAGGTGCTGCGTGATACCCTGACGGTGAGACTACGCCGGACGCCCGGGGCAGAGCCGCCGCTTGGACGCATCCCGCAAGGCCGCGGCATCGCAGGCTACCGGAACGCCCGGTTCCGCGCTTGTCAAGGTAGCGGTGCGCAAGATAGGTCGGCGCCGCCACGCTGTCAATAGCGCGCATGCGTGGGACAGTACACAGTATCCTGCGCCGTCCCGGGCGCCGGGCCAATGGATCCCTTGACACGTCGTGTCGTGGCGTGAATCTCGGTTCGCCATCACTTCGATCAACTCCAGAGGTCATCGATGCACGACACACTTCTGCGTACGGCCCGCGCCCGACTCGCCCCGGTCGGTGCTGCGGTCGCGGCCATCGTGCTCCTGAGCGCCGGCGGTTCGGCGCAGGTCGTCGAGAGCGCTGGCAAGCGCCCGATGACGTTCCTCGACATGCAGGAGTTCCGGCGAGCGGGTTCGTTCGCGCCGAGTCCGGATGGCGAGTGGCTTCTTTATACGGTTTCGTTCCCGGACTGGAAGGAGGCGAGGCGCCAGACGGACATCTTCCTGGTGTCGTTGCGGGAGGGCGTGCCGTCGACGCGCCAGATGACGTTCACGACGACGAAGAACGAGACGTCGCCGCGGTGGTCGCCGGACGGGCGCTTCTTCGTCTTCACATCGAACCGTGAAGCTCCGGCCTCGAACGGGAACCAGCAGCAGCTCTACCTCATGCGTCCCGATGGTGGCGAGGCGCGCCGGATCACGGACGCGCGCGAGGGCGTCATGGACTTCGCCTTCAGCCCCGACGGGAAGTGGCTGGTCTATCGGAGCGGGAAGCGTGGCGAGGAGCAGCTTTACCGTCTCCCGGTCGACGGGATCGAGTCTGCTTCCGCCGAGCAGCTGACGAAGCGCGAGGCGGGCGTCGGCCGCTGGGAGTGGTCGCCGGACAGCCGTCGCATCTACTTCACGTCTCCCGACTCGGTCGACACGGATGAGCGGCTGCGCCGCCAGAAGGGGTTCACCGTCGACATCCAGAACGCCGAGACGCCGCTCACGAGTCTCTGGGCGCTCGATCTGGATTCCCGTGAGGTCATCCGTCTGACGAACGACACGACGATCACGGTCGGCGGCTTCACGGTCTCGAAGGATGGGAAGTGGATCGGCTTCCAGGGGATCTCCGCCGATCGCTACAAGCGCAACATCACGGAGCAGGGTCTCTACGCGGATCCGTTCGTTCTCGAGGTCGCGACGGGCCGTATCGAACGGCTGGTCCAGAACGAGGAGGTGGGCGAGAGCCTCCCGAGCTTCTCGCCGGATGGGCGCTGGGTCGCCTTCGTCGCCCCGGACGATCTGACGCAGTACAGCATGAAGAACCGGCGGGTCTACATCCGTGCCGTCGCCGATCGCGGCGGTTCGTTCCGCAAGCTGGGCGGCTCGTTCGACGGGGACGTGTCGATCGACTTCTGGTCGGAGGACGGGAAGACGATCTATTTCAACACGGGGATCCGTGTGACGCGTCAGCTCTTCGCGCTCGACATCGAGCGGGACGAGGTCCGTCAGTTGACGCATGAGCGTGCGGCGCTCTCGGTCCAGCGCGACGAGGATTCGGGCGTGATCCTGATCAACTACTCGGATCCCCGTACGCCGCCGACGGCGTTCACGGCCCGGTCGATCGACCAGGTCGGCAACCGTTCGGCGTGGGTCCAGCTCCTCGACGTCAACCCGCAGGTGCGCAACTTCGCGCTGGGCGAGGAGGAGGAGATCACGTGGCGGAGCAAGGATGGCAAGATGGTGGGCGGCGTCCTGGTCAAGCCGGTCGGGTACCGTCCCGGGCAGCGCTACCCGTTGATCGTCGCCATCCACGGAGGTCCAGCCTCGGCGGACGTCCTGAACTTCAACGGCGGCTACGGCGCGCAGGTCTACGCCGGCGCCGGGTATGTGGTCCTCCGCCCGAACTACCGGGGCTCCACGAACTACGGCGAGGCGCACAAGACGGGGATCGTGGGGAACTACTTCCCGCCGGGCTTCGACGACATCATGAGCGGCGTCGACTACCTGATCGACCAGGGGATCGTCGACCCCGACCGGATGGGCGTGCTCGGGTGGAGCGCCGGCGGGCACTGGTCGAACTGGATCCTGACGCACACGGATCGTTTCAAGGCGATCAGCTCGGGCGCCGGGACCTCGAACTGGATCTCGATGTACGCGCAGAGCGATGTGCAGCGGAACCGGCAGTTCTACCTCGGGAACAAGCTCCCGTACGAAGATTTCGAGCCGTACTGGGACCAGTCGCCGCTGAAGTACATCAAGAACGCGAAGACGCCCACGATGATCCACGTGGTCGAGGGCGACCCGCGGGTCCCGAGCCCGCAGTCGGTCGAGCTGTACATGGCGCTCAAGAAGCTGGGCGTCCCGACGGAGCTCTACCTCTACCCGGGTCGGAGCCACGGCATCCCTGACGCGCGGAACCAGCTCGTCAAGGCCGTCTCCGAGATGGCGTGGATGGACTACTACGTCCGCGGGATCGGCAACAAGTTCTCGTGGCGCGACGTGCTGAAGACGCTCGAGGAGCCCGCCCCCGCGACGGCCACGGCCGATGCGGAGGCCGGTTCCGGGGCGGCCCGTGCCGCGGACGGCGAGGCCGGCGTGGTCATCTATCACTGATCCACGGACGAGCGCGGCGTTCGCGTCGTCCGGGCGTTGTGCGGGGGGCGTCGGCCTGCGGGTCGGCGCCCCCCTCGTGCATCCGTCGCCAGCGGGCGGGGATGTGGGCGCAGAACGGCTCGGCCGCAAGGTAGTCGCCGGTCACCGCGTACGCGCGCGCCCGTGACCCGCCACAGATGTCCCTGTACTCGCAGACGCCGCACTTGCCGCCGAGGAGGCTGCGGTCGCGGAGCCGTGTGAAGAGAGGCGCGTTGCGGTAGATGTCGACGACGTCGTCTTTCCGGACGTTCCCCGCCGCGAGCGGGAGGAAGCCGGACGGGTAGATCGCGCCGGTGTGACTGATGAAGAGGAAGCCGTCACCGTCGTTGACGCCTTTCGCGCGGCCGACGCCGTCGGCGAGGGAGAAGCCGATCCCGGCGGTCAGCGGCTCGGGGGCGGCGGTCCGCGTGCCGGCGCGCCGCTCCGCGACCTGGCGCTGGAGGACGACCCGCCGGTACTGCGGCGCGGCGGTGCTCTTGATGTCGAAGGGCGCGGTCCGGGAAAGGTCGTACATCTTGTGGAAGACGCTCTCGAACTCGTCGGCGCTCGCGACGTCCTGGGGCCGGGCGCGGCCGGTGGGGACCAGGAAGAAGACGGACCAGAGCGAGATGTCGAGATCCGTCATGAGCGCGCAGAGGGCGTCGAAGTCGTTCACGTTGTAGCGGCTCACGGTCGTGTTGACCTGGGTCGAGAGCCCGAGCTCGCGGGCGGCGCGGAGCATCCGGAGCGTCCAGTCGTAGGAGCCGTCGACGCCGCGGAACGCGTCGTGGATCGTCGCGCTCGAGCCGTCGAGGCTGACCGCGAGCCTGGAGAGGCCGGCGTCCCGGAGCCGCCGGAGCACGGCCTCGGTCATGAGCGGTGTCCCGGAGGGCGTCATCGCCATCCGGAGCCCCAGGCCGGCGCCGTACTCGACCAGCTCGACGACGTCGGGCCGCTTGAGCGGGTCGCCGCCGGTGAGGACGAAGAGCGGGCGGCCGAAGCGACGGACGCTCTCCATCATCCGCTTCGCCTCCACGGTCGAGAGCTCGAGCGGGTGCCGGTCCGGGACCGCCTCCGCCCGGCAGTGCAGGCACGCCAGGTCGCACGCCCGGGTCACCTCCCAGATGACGAGGAAGGGCTGTCGGGCGAAGTCCAGGGTCGCGATGGCGGGACGGTCTGGGGGCGTCGATCTGTTCATGGCGCAGAACGGGAGTGTCTGGTTCATGTCGTCCTTTCGGTCCGGGTGCGCGCGGGCGTAGAGGGCGGCGCCGCCTCGGGGCGCCCGTGAAGGTGTCACGGCCTCACCCCTCGATCCGCCGATGGTAGGCGCCGTTCGCACCGCCTCCGAGCGCGACCCGTGCGCGGCTCGATTTATCACTTCATCATGAAAAACGCAAGAGCATGTGCGCTACCGACAGGAGGCGAAGATGAGGATGTCGAACCGGTCCGGGGCCGAGGCGCCGCCGCTGGCACTGATCGACCCGGCGGGCGAGGCCTTTGCCCTCGAGCGGTTCCGGGGCCGGCCCGTCCTCCTCGGGGGCGAGGTCGCCGGCTCCCCCGGTGCTTCCGCCTCAGACGATCCCGTTCGGGGTGACCCGCCTTTTCATCAGATGATCCCGTGCAGCGGGCCGCCTCGGGCCCCGAGGCGGTCGACCCTCCGTTCGACCTCGGGGTCCTCCACGAGCGGCGGCGCGTGGTGGGGCTTGATCCGGGCGTCGATGATGAGGGGGCCGCGGCAGCCCCAGTGCTTGTGCTCGAAGAAGCTGCCGACGCCGTGGACGTCGTGCGACGGGTTGCTGCGGGTGAAGGTCACCCAGACGAAATTGTTGAGCGTGGCGCCGGTGAAGCCCGCGTCGTCGCAGAGGACGAGGAGCGGGAGGCCGTCGGGTTCGCGGTTCCGGAGCCAGGCGTCGAGGGCGTCGATCTCTCTGACCGCCTCCTCGTAGCTCGAGAAGGCGGGCGCCTCGACGGCGAGGACGCCGGGGAGCGCGAGGCGGAACGCGTCGAAGGGGCGAGGCAGCGCGAACCCTTCGGGGACCTCGGTCCATAGCTCGCGTCGCCTGGGGCCCGCGGCGGCGACCACGAGCTTCGAGCCCTCGTTCAGCGCGGTGCCGGTGTAGTCGAGCGTGTCGATCGTCGTGCACGTCTGGAAGTGCAGGTCGCGGGCGGGGTCGAAGCGTTCGAGCACGTGGCGGAAGAAGCCGGCGACGTCGTTCACGTCGAGCGACGGGTCATCCTCGCGCGCGGCGATGAACAGGTACTTTGCGAGCGAGAGCTGGTTCGTGCCGAGCACGTGGTTCGCGATGGTGAGCAGCTCCTGCGGCCGCCGCTCGGCGAGGTCGAGGTACGGCGTGTAGCGCTCGCTGCCGATGGCGAGGCAGAGCGGGTGCACGCCGGCGGCGTCGACGGCGTGGACGGCGTGGAGACCCGGGACCTCGTTCGGGATCGCGTCGCCGGTCAGCTCGTGGACGAGGGCGCCGAAGCTGGTGTCCTCCTGCGGCGGCCGGCCGACGACGGTGAACGGCCAGATCGCATCCTTCCTGTGGTAGACCCGGTGCACGCGCATCACCGGGAAGGGGTGCGCGAGCGAGTAGTAGCCGAGGTGGTCGCCGAAGGGGCCCTCGGGCTTCAGTTCGTCGTGGTGGACGGTCCCGGTGATGACGAAGTCGGCGTCGGCGGAGACGCAGAAGCCCTCGTCGTCGTAGAAGTAGCGGAAGCGCCGGCCGCCGAGCGCGCCGGCGAAGGTCAGCTCGCTGAGCCCCTCGGGGAGCGGCATGACGGCGGCGAACGTGTGGGCCGGCGGCCCGCCTACGAAGATGCTGACCTTGAGAGGCCGGCCCATCTCGATCGCCCGGGCCTGGTGCACGCCGATCCCGCGGTGGATCTGGTAGTGGAGCCCGACCTCCCGGTCCTGAACGTAGTCGTTCCCCGCCATCTGGACGCGGTACATCCCGAGGTTCGCGTTCATGATCCCGGGGCGGGCCGGGTCCTCCGTGTAGACCTGGGGGAGGAGTATGAAGGGCCCGCCGTCCATCGGCCAGCTCACGATCTGGGGGAGCTGGCCCACCGTCGTCTCACCGTGGAGGATCGGTGCGCGCCCCCGGATCCGCTTCGGGAGCGCGGAGAACGCTGTCCTCAGCGCAGGGAGGTGGTGGAACGGGCGCTTGAGCGCCGCCATCGGGTCGTACTTGAGGCCGACCAGGGTCCGGACCCGGTCCACCGTGTCCCGGAAGAGGAACCGTGCCCGGTCCAGCGTCCCGAAGAGGTTCGACACGGCGGGGAAGGGCGAGCCCTTCACGTTCTCGAAGAGGATCGCGGGCCCCTGGTTCTGGAAGACCCGGCGGTGGATCGCCGCCATCTCCAGGTACGGGTCGACTTCCTCCCGGATCCGGACCAGGTGCCCGTGCCTCTCGAGGTCGCGGACGCACGCGTCCAGACTACGATACCCCATGGCGCTCCCTGCGCGAAACGTCGTTGCCTGTGGAACGGTCCAAAGTTAGCCCGGGCGGGGGACTCCGGGCAATTCGCCCCTGCAGGGCGCGGGGCCCGCAGGCGGGGGATCCCCGGCCATTCGCTCTGCAGGGCCCGGGCTCACCACCCATTGGGGTCGAACGATGTCGCACACGGCGCCCCGCGGAGGGGGCGGTGCGGCGGTCGCCGCTTGGGCGCCTTGGCACACGGTTCCGGCAGGACCCGCGGCATCGTGTGTAGGTTCCGTGCGGGGATCGGAATCTGCACACCTGCACCCACGGCCTCGGCAGGACCCGCGCGCGACACCGGGTGAGGAGCCCGGTGCGACGGTCGTGTGATAGGCGCACGGGTCGAAAGATGCGCGCACCGGCCGAGGGAGTGGAGCTTGAGATGGGGAGCAGCCGCGCTCACGTCGAGGGGTGGTTGCGGGCAACCTCCCGCAGATCGATGGCGTATCCGATCCGTGGGAGATCGTCCTGGACTATACGGTCTAACCTCCCAAGGAAAGGCGCCCACGGGATCCTCCGGGTGGATCTCCGCTCCAGAAAGGGCGAATCTCCCGGAAGTCGCCCGGCCGACGGACCCGAGGGAGATCGTGCGTAATCGGGCAGCGGTTCGGGCGGTCCTCCAGTCGACCGTTCCCTCCGGTCGGCAGTGGCCTGATTGCCGGAATTCTCCCACTCATCGGCAGCGGATGCGAAGGTTGGGAGATTGACAGCAATATTTGCCGCTATTTCCCCAAGGGTCTCGGAGAGTGCGGCAACGTGGGTGAATGTCGGCGATTATCGCCGTTCTTTCCCCAACGTTGCGTCTCGGAGTCGACATTTCGGGAAACGCCGGCAATCCCGCTCCCCCGACCGCCGCGCCCGGCGGCGATGCTTGTCGATCAGCCGGTCATCACGCTCGACAACTCCGCCCAGCGACGACCTCTAGCGACGACGCCCGCCGATCAAGCCTGTGGATCACGCCCAGCGACGACGCCCAAAGATCACACCGGCCGGGCATGCCAGACGATCACACCCGATGACCACACCCGGCGACGACACCGGCTCTGCTCGATGACCCTGCCCAGCGATCGCGCTTCGCCACCCCGCCCACCGGTCGATCCGGCCGATCCGCCTTGCAGGGGTAGGGTCAAATGAATAAGATGATGGGATCACCCTATGGACGAACCTGGTCGCCGCGGGTCGGTCACGGCATGAGTTTCGTGGCCGCGTTCGCGGCGTACGCTGAAGTCATTGCGGCCGTGCGGTGTTCCGGGGCCCGTGCTGCCGCAACTTTCCTGCTTCGCCGCCGAATGGGAAGCCGCACCCATGAGCGATGAGCTGCTTGGTCGAATGCGTGGCGGTGACGCCGACGCACTCGACCACGCGTTGCGGTTGTACTGGCCGTCGCTCGTTTCTTACTTGGAGCGGTGGACGGGCTCGCCGGACTTCGCCGAGGATGTGGCTCAGCAGGCGTTCCTCCGGCTCTGGGACCGGCGTGCCGAGTGGCGTCTGGCCGGCTCGGTCCGTGCGCTCATCTTCCGGATCGCGCGAAACCTGGCGATCAGCGAGTATCGGCGTCTGGATGCGCGCACTCGTGCGGAGGCGAGTTACGCGACCGATCGCCCGGACCGTATCGATCCGAGTCCGCTCGATGTCCTGGAGAGTCGTCGTCTCGAGGCAGCGCTCGAGCGTGAGATCGGCGCGCTCCCCGAGCGTCGTCGCGAGGCTTTCATCCTCCGCCATATCCACGGCCTGTCCTACCGCGAGATCGCGGAGATCATGGGCATCTCCGAACAGACCGTCGCGAACCAGCTGAGCCGCGCCGTCGTCGCCCTGCGTCGTGCGCTCGCGCCCCTGCTGGATGACGAGGCGCAGGACGATGGGGAGTGAGAGCCGTTATGAAGAGGCGCAGGACGATGGGGCGTGAGGTCGAACAGCGCTTGCGGCCGCGGCGGCAGTCGGATCCGATGGACGGTGCGCCGGGTCTCCGCAGCATACGGCTCGGAAGGGTGGCGTACCGGGTCTCCGCAGCAACCGGTTAGGAGGGATGGCGCACCGGGCCGCGGCGGCTGAGCGGGCCGAAGGCGAGCCAGCCGGAATGGTAGGGGGCGGGGCGGTCGTGCGTGATATCGTTGAGGTGTCCGATCCGGCGGGTGGGGAATGAACGCGATCATCGACCGGACGTTGCGAGGCGAGGCGACGCCGGAGGAACTGGAGCGGCTCGCGGGCTGGCGGCGGGCGTCGCTCCGGAACGAGCGGCGTTATCGGCAGACCGTCCGGCTCCTGGAGGCGGCCCGCGCACTGGGCGTCGGGAGCGCCGGGGCGAGGACGCCGACCGCGGCGGAGCTGCTCGCGGGGTCGGGTGCGGCGCGAGCCCGGGCGGTGAGGCGGGTGGCCGCGCGGGCCTGGTTGTCCTGGGGCGTCGCGGCGGCCGCCGTCCTCGCCTTCGTTTTCTTTCATCTCCGCGGCGCCCCGGACCCCGGTGTGCTGGTTCGTGGCGAGGCGGTGGTCCGCACGGGCTCATCGGAGCTCTCGACGGTCGAGCTCGATGACGGGAGTGTCGTGCGGCTCGGCCCGTCGAGCCGGCTGCGGGTCGCGCTCCGGGAGGACGTCCGGGAAGTCTCGCTGGACGGCCGGGCGTTCTTCGCCGTCGCCCCCGATCCCGGGCGTCCGTTCCGGATCCGGACGCAGGCCGGTGACGCGGAGGTGCGGGGCACGCGCTTCGAGATGAGCACCCGTGAGGACAGCCTGTGGCTCGTCGTCGTCGAGGGGCGCGTCGCGCTCTCCGCGGGTGGCGAGGACGTCGAGGTCCGGGGCGGGGAAGTGGGCGGGATCGCGAGGGGGAGCGTACTCCGGCCGAGGCGGGTCGAGGACGCCGATGGCGCCCTGGAGTGGGTCGGGAAGTTCCTCGTCTTCCAGTCGACGCCGCTTCGGGACGCGATCCGCGAGGTCGAGCGCGAGTACGGCGTCCGCGTCGACATCGCGGACCCCGAGCTCGCCGAGCGGACCGTGACCGCGACGTTCACGAACCAGAGCCTGGCCGAAGTGCTCGATGTGCTCTGCTCCGTGGTCGGCGCGCGGTGCACCACGGACCGGGACCGGATCACGGTCTCGCACTGAGTCGGGCCCCTTGCCCGGCGATCCCGGCCGCCGCGAGCCGCGGCCCTTTCGTGGTAGGCGTGGTCGCGTTGCCGGGTTGGAGCTCCCGGTCAGGCGGTCGTGATCGCATCTCTGGGTTGCTGCTCCTGGTAACGGGCGTGGTCGTATCTCTGGGGCGCAGCCCCCTAGCGGCAGATCGTCGTCGCTCCGGTTGGTCGCAGTTCACCTTTCAGGTCGCAGTTCGTTTCGCAGGTCGTAGTCCCTTCGTCTCACCCTGGCGGGTTCCGAATTTTCCTTCTCCCCACGTACCCGGACGCACGGAAATGCGAGGAGCGCGGAGTACGATGGAGGTACTCCCCCCTCTCCTCACGTGCCCGGGCGCACGGGTGCTCGACCCCGGTTAGCGGTCGCGCTCGGCTCCCCCTCTCCGTGACTCCGGACGCACGTGCGTAGCTGCGTCGGCCCGCAGTGGGCGCCGTCGATCGCTCCGCACCCCGGCGTGGTACGAGGGGCGAGTGGTAGGAAAGGGGTAGCGCGTGCGTGTCAGGGACGAGACCCCGGCTGTGCCCGTATCGGTGTTCGGGCGGGCCGGGTGCGGGCGGACGCGCGCGGCGCGTTCACGGATCAACGCTTACTCACCGTAAGTAGAAGGTGCGTGCATGATACGGCACAGATGGCGGCTCTCGCTTCCGTTGGCGCTCATCCTCGTGACCGGCGGCACCGGCGCCGCCGTCGCGCAGGTGGTGCAGACGGCGCAGAACACGCGCTCGCTCGAGGCTGACGTCGGTTCCCGGCAGCCCGGGCTGGTGGATCGCCGCGCGCGGCTCGACGTCTCTGGTGTCTCACTGGCCGCCGCTCTCGAGGCGTTGCAGGAGCGGTCCGGCGTGACGCTCGCCTACAGTCCCAGCCTCCTCCCGGCCGATGTCCGGGTGAGCTGCGACTGTGCCGATTCCACGGCCGGAGCCGCGCTGCGCACGCTCCTGGCGGGGACGGGGTTCACGTTCTACGAGGCGCAGGGTCAGGTCGTGCTCCGGCCGTCCCGGGGCTCGGAGGCCGCTGCCGCTACGGCGCGCGCGTCGTCGGCCGCGGCGACGGCCGGCCGGGCCGGCGCCGAGGTCCCGGCCCGGCGCCGTGAGCCGGCGACGGTCACCGGTCGGGTCACGAGCGAGGACCAGGTGCCGGTCGCCGGCGCGTTCGTGACGGTCCGCAACGGCCGCTATACGGCGATGACGGATGCCCGGGGCGAGTACCGGATCGTGGTCCCGGAGGAGCAGGTCACGGTCGGCGTCGACACGCTGCGGGTCTCGCAGATCGGGTACCGGCCGGCCGCGGTGCCGTATACGCTGACCACGGGCACGGTCCGGGTCGACGTGACGCTGGTCGCGGATGCGCTCCTCCTCGATGAGATCGTGGTGACCGGGACGGCGGGGAACCAGCTCCGCCGTGCGCAGTCGGCGGTGATCGCGAGTGTGGACGCGGCGGACATCGTCGACAAGGCGCCCGTCACGAGCGTCACGCAGGTCCTCGAGGGCCGGATCCCCGGGGTCGTCGTCACGCAGAGTTCGGGCGCGACGGGGACCGCGTCGCGGATCAACATCCGGGGCGCCGCGTCGCTCTCGCTCTCGAACGAGCCGCTCGTCTTCATCGACGGCGTGAGGATGGAGTCCGGTCACCGCGGCATGGTCGACCTCGGCGGCCAGACGATCAGCGCGCTGAACGACCTCAACCCTGCGGACATCGAGCGGATCGAGGTCGTGAAGGGCCCGGCCGCCGCGACGCTGTACGGTGCGGATGCGTCGGCTGGCGTGATCCAGATCGTGACGAAGAAGGGCCGGGCCGGCGCGCGGCGGCTCTCGCAGAACGTCACGGTCGGCTACGACCACATCGCGCCGAACTTCACGCCCTACACGAACTACGGGATCTGCACCGCGGCGCTGGTCGCGCCGTCGAGCCCGAACCCGCTCTGCCGGGGGCAGGAGGTCGGCACGATCGTGACCGACAACCCGCTCGAGCGTGAGAACGCGTTCCGCGACGGGCGGCTGCTGACGGTGCGCTACAGCGCGGACGGCGGCGGCGAGTCGTACGGTTACTACGCGTCGTTCAGCATCGACGATGAGGACGGGACGACGCGCGAGAACATGCTCGACCGCCGCACGGGCCAGGTCAACTTCACCTGGACCGCGACGGACAGGCTGAGCCTAAACGCGAGCTTCGGGCTGCTCCGGACCCGGCTCGGCCTGCCGCAGGGCGACCAGAGCTCGCACAGCTACCTGCTGGGCGCCGGGCTCGGCTCGCCGCTGACGGTCCGGGATGGGCCGAACGGCGGGATCGCGGGCGGGTGGTACAGCGCGTCGCAGAGCGTCGAGTCGATCGCCTCGATCCTCTCGGAGGTCACGACGCTGCGCACGACCCCGTCGATCCAGATCCATTACACGCCGGTCGCTTGGCTGACGCACCGGTTGACGGTCGGCGCCGATCTGAACCAGTCGCGCGCGGTCCAGTTCTACCCGAAGAACGACGAGGGCTGGTACACCGGCGACCAGGCGAACGGCTGGGTCCAGCGCACGCGCAGCGATGTCCAGCTCTTCACGATCGACTACCTGGGCAACATCCGCACGCACTTCGGCGAGGGCGGCCGGTTCTCGTCGGACCTGTCGTTCGGCAGCCAGTACATCGACCGGACGAGCGAGATGCTGCGCGGGACGGGGATCGCGCTAACGACGAACAGTGCGAACCTGGTCACGGGCGCGGCGACGCGGACGGCCGCGGACTCGTACAGCCATCAGAAGTCGCTCGGCCTCTTCGTGCAGGAGCAGCTCGGCATCGACGACCGGCTCTTCCTCCAGGTCGGCGCGCGGGTCGACCGCAACTCCGCGTTCGGCAGCGATGTCGGCTCGTTCTTCCTGCCGAAGGCGGGTGTCTCGTACCTGATCTCGGAGGAGCCGTTCTGGGATCGCTTCTCGTCGATCGTCTCGACGCTGCGGCTCCGGGGCGCGTACGGCACGACGGGCCGTGCGCCGACGCCCGGGGCCTCGCTCCGGACCTATGTGTCCGTGCCGTACGTGACCGAAGCGGGGCTGCTGGAGCCGGGGCTGATCCCGCTGAACCCGGGGAACGCGGACCTGCGCCCGGAGCGCGGGACCGAGTTCGAGGCCGGGTTCGATGCGGGGCTCTTCAACGAGCGCGTCGCGGTCGAGCTCACGTACTTCGAGAAGCGGACGACGGACCTGATGGTCCAGGTCCCGCAGCCGCCGTCGTCCGGCTACACGCAGGGTGGCGCGTCGCGGCCGTACCAGAACATCGGTGAGGTCCTGAACCGCGGGTTCGAGTTCGGCGTTCGCGCGACGCCGGTCTCGCGCCCCGGCGTGACGTGGCAGGTCGGCGCGCACGGGAGCACGCTGCACAACCGGCTGATCAGCCTGGGCGGCGTCGAGCCGTTCTTCAGCTCGTACCGCGCTTTCATGCCGGGCCGTCCGCTCGGCGCGTGGTGGGTCCACCGGATCCGCTCGGTCGACGTGGAGAACGGCCGGGTCATCGTCTCCGACACGGCGGAGTACCTGGGCGACCAGCTCCCGAAGCTCCAGGCCAGCATCAACACGACGCTCGACGTCGGCCCGGTCCGTGTCTACGCGCAGCTCGACGGCAAGGCCGGCCACCGGCTCTACAGCCTGGGGCAGGAGTACCGCGACCGCTTCTTCCAGAACTCGGCCAAGGCGGTCCTGCCGGCCGACCAGGGCGGCTACTCCGACGTCGAGCGGCTCCGGCGCTACGGGCCGTACATCGGCGAGACGAGCGGTCAGGCGATCGCGGCGACGGAGGTCAAGGAGGACTACATCCAGCCGGGCGACTTCCTGCGGCTGAGCGAGATCTCGGTCATGTTCTCGCTTCCGTCGTCGCTCGTCCGGCGGATGGGGGCGGGCAGCGCGTCGCTCACCCTCTCGGGCAGGAACCTCGCGCTCTGGAAGAAGTTCGACGGCTACGACCCGGAGGTCCTCGGGACCGGCCCGGGCCAGGCGCACAGCTCGTTCTACGATCAGTTCCACAATGCGGAAGTCTTCACCACGCCGCCGGTGCGCCGCTGGAGCGCGCGGCTCAGCGTCCAATTCTGAGGCGAAGGTCATGACCAAGATCATTCGACCGTGCGCTGGAGCCATCCTGGCCACAGTGACCGCACTCGTCCTGACGGGGTGCGATCTCCAGGTCGTCAACCCCGGGGTCATCGATGCCGGGACGTTCGATCCGACGACGGACGCGCGTACGCTCTCGCTCTCGGCGCAGACGAACTTCTACGCGGCGTACGCGAACGTCGTGAACTTCACCGGCTACTTCTCGGGCGAGGCGTGGGTCGGCGCGACGCGGCAGGAGACGAACGACTTCGGGCGCCGCGTCATCACGCCGGCGAACCTGGACATCAACCCGAACGTCTGGGCGCCGCTCTCGCTCGCGATCGCGTCGAACGAGGACGTCCTCGACATCCTCGACCGCGCCGGCGTCGGGGCGGGCGACATCAACGCGGCCCGCTCGGCGCTCTACTCGGGGTTCGCGCTCGTCCTCATGGCCGAGAGCTTCTGCGAGGGCGTGATGCGGGTCGGTCCGCCGATGACGACGGCGGAGACGCTCGACTCCGCGATCGTCCGCTTCGACCGGGCGATCCAGGAGGCGACGGCCGCGACGGGCGATGAGGCCGTCCGGATCGCGAACTCGGCGCGCGTCGGGCTCGCGCGGGCGTACCTGCAGAAGGGCGACTACGCCGAGGCGGCCCGCGCGGCCGAGCCCGTGCCGTCCGACTTCGAGCACTACGCGATCTATGTCGACGACGCCTCGGCCCGGTCCCGGGCCGGGAACTCGGTCTTCGCGCGGACGGCGAGCACCTCGCTCGTCGTGCCGGACGCGTACCGCGAGCTCGGCGACCCGCGCATCCCGTTCGCGGACGGGGGGCGCATGGCGCAGGACGGGCAGCTCTATTTCTACATGCAGCAGAAGTATCCGGGCTACGACGCGCCGATCCGGATCTCGTCGGGCCTGGAGGCGCGCTACATCGAGGCCGAGGCCGCGCTCAAGCTCGGAGATTCGGCTCCGGCGCTCGCGCTGATCGCGGAGCGCAGGGCCGTCGGCGGCCAGCCCGCCTTCGGCGGCGGCGACGCGGACGCGATCCTCGCGGAGCTGATGGACCAGCGCGCTCGCGACTTCTGGCTGGAGGCGAAGCACCTGGGCGACTACCGCCGCAACCCGTCCGCGACGCCGTACGTCGGAGCGCCGGGCGCGCCCTTCTACAAGCCGAACCTGGGCGAGTACGGCGAGCTGACGTGCATCCCGGTACCGAACGAAGAGCGTCAGGCGAACCCGAACTTCTGAGGAGCCGTCATGGATGACCAGACCCGCCGGGAGCTGCGCCGACTGCGGATCCAGGTGTACGTCTCCACCGCCCTGATCGCGGTGCTCGCATTCGCAGCGTTCCGCCGCGCGGAGCCGGTCCGGTTCGAGGAGATCAGCGTCGAGCGGATCAACATCGTCGAGCCGGATGGGAAGCTCCGGCTCGTGATCTCGAACCGCGCCCGGTCGCCGGGCCCGATCGCGTACGGGAAGCCGTTCGGCTATCCCGGCGGCGGCCGGCCGGGGATGATCTTCTTCAACGACGAGGAGACGGAGAACGGCGGGCTGACCTTCACCGGTCACATGAACGAGGACGGGACGTATCGGGCCCGGACCGGCCTCTCGTTCGACCAGTTCAACCAGGACCAGGTCGTCGTTCTCGAGTACGTGGACCAGAACGGCCAGCGCAGGCTCGGCCTCTCGGTCCTGGACCGTACGGACGAGCACATCCTGGACCTCGTCGAGCGCCGGGACTCGATCCTCGCGATGCCGGAGGGCCCGGCGCGGACCGCAGCGCTGCAGAAGCTCTACGAGCCGCGGCCCGGCGAGCCGATCGCGGCGCAGCGGCTGTTCGCCGGGCGCGACCCGTCGAAGTCCGCGGTCGTCGTCCTCTCCGACCGGGCCGGCAAGCCGAGGCTCCGGATGAGCGTCGATTCGCTCGGCACGGCGAGCATCGAGTTCCTGGACGCGGACGGACGGGTGATCCACCGGCTCCCCGAGGAGCCGGCGCGACCCTGAAGGATGGAATCGTAGCATGACCCCTCGTCTCACCCCGCGGCCGGGGGCGCGGCGCGTCGCCCCCGGTCCGATCCCGGGCGCGAGCGCCGGCCCGCGCGGCCGCGCCGCGCTCGGCTCGTTCCTGTGCGCGGCCCTCGTCCCGCTCCTGTTCGCGGCCACGCCCGCCGTCGTCCTCGCGCAGGCGTCGACGGAGAAGGCCTCACCCACGGGCGATGGGGCGTTGGGCACGAAGCCGTCGGCGCTCCCGCTCGAGCCGGCGAGGACCATCGAGTTCACCGTCGACGAGGGCTCGTGGATCTCGGTCGACGTCTCGCCCGATGGCGAGACGATCGTCTTCGACCTGCTCGGCCACCTCTACACGGTCCCGATCACGGGCGGCGTGGCGACACGGCTGACGGACGGCACGTCGTACAACGTCCAGCCGCGGTACTCGCCGGATGGGGAGCGGATCGCCTTCGTCTCGGACCGGAGCGGCGGTCAGAACGTCTGGATCCTGACGGTCGCGACCGGCGAGCTGAAGCAGCTCACCCACGGCAACGACCACCTCTACACCTCGCCGGAGTGGGCGCCGGACGGACGGTACATCGTCGTCTCGCGGGCGACGGGGCCGCTCGGCGGCGCGGCGAAGCTCTGGCTCTACCACGTGGACGGCGGGACCGGCGCGCCGCTGATCCGGGAGCCGGAGTCGCTGAAGACGCTGGGCGCCGCGTTCGGCAAGGACGGCCGCTACATCTGGTTCGCGCAGCGGACCGGCGACTGGCAGTACAACGCGATCCTGCCTCAGTACCAGCTCGCGGTCTACGACCGCCGGACCGGGCGGACGACGGTCATGTCGGACCGCTACGGCTCCGCGTTCCGGCCGACGCTCTCGCCGGACGGCAGGTTCCTGGTCTACGGCACGCGGCACGACGCGAAGACGGGCCTCCGGATCCGGGATCTGGAGACCGGTGAGGAGCGGTGGCTCGCCTTCCCGGTCCAGCGCGACGACCAGGAGACGCGCGCGACGCTCGACGTCCTGCCGGGGATGGCGTTCACGCCGGACTCGAAGGCGCTGATCGCGTCGTACGACGGCGGGATCTGGCGGATCCCGGTCGACGGCGGCGAGCCGAGCCGGATCCCGTTCCAGGCCACGGTCTCGCTCGGCCTCGGTCCCGAGATCCGGTTCGAGTACCGGGTCGACGACGCGCCGACGTTCCACGCCCGGCAGATCCGCGACGCGGTCCCCTCGCCGGACGGGAAGCGGCTCGCGTTCACGGCGCTGAACCGCGTCTACGTCATGGACTACCCGGACGGCACGCCGCGGCGGCTGACGACGACGTCGGACCCGACCGGCGAGTTCGGCCCGGTCTGGTCGCCCGACGGCCGCTCGATCGCGTTCACGACGTGGTCGGACGACGAGGGCGGCCACATCTGGCGGGTCCCGGCGGGCGGCGGCCGGGCGCGACGCCTGACCCGGGTCGCGGCGCTCTATCGCCAGCTCGCGTGGTCGCCGGACGGCGAGCGGCTCGTCGCGATCCGGTCGGCCTCGCGCGATCTCTACGAGTCGCCGGGTCTGACGGTCGGCGGCGCGGCCGGCGACTTCGTCGAGGTCCCCGCGTCCGGCGGCGACGTGCGCGTGATCGCGCCGACGGCGGGCCGGCACTCGCCGCACTTCACGTCGGACCCGGACCGGATCTTCGCCTTCTCGCCGCGGGAGGGGCTCGTCTCGTTCCGGTGGGACGGGACCGATCCGCGCACGCACCTCCGGGTCACGGGCCCGGTCCAGCTCCGGTCGCAGCGCCCGGCCGAGGCGAGCCTGATCCTGATCTCGCCGACGGGCGAGCACGCGATCGCCCAGGTCGTGAACGACCTGTACGTCGTCACGGTCCCGGAGACCGGCGGCCCGGCGCCGGTCATCTCGGTCGCGAACCCGGACCGGGCGCAGTTCCCGGTACGCCGGCTGACGAAGGTCGGCGGCCACTTCCCGGCGTGGAGCGCGGACGGGCGACGGGTCCACTGGTCGCTCGGGAACGCGCACTTCGTGGTCGACCTGGATGCGGCGGCCCCGGCCGACGAGGGCGAGACGCGTGCCGACGCGGATGCCGCGGCTGACGCCAAGGGTGCGACCGTCGCGAGCGGCGGGGCGGTGCGCAGCGCCGAGCCCGGGCCGCTCGGGTCCGCGCCGCCGGTCGAGCACCGGATCCTCGTCGAGCTCGAACGCGACCTGCCGGACGGCGTCGCCGTGCTCCGCGGCGCGAGGGTCATCACGATGCGCGGCGACGAGGTCATCGAGGACGCCGACATCGTCGTTCGGAGCAACCGGATCGAGGCGGTCGGTCCACGCGGCCGGGTCCCGGTCCCGGAGGGGGCGAGGATCATCGACGTCGCGGGGAAGACGATCGTGCCCGGCTTCGTCGACACGCACTACCACCCGCAGTCGCTCGTCTCGGGCGTGCACACGTCCCGCGTCTGGCAGTACCTCGCGACGCTCGCGTACGGGACGACGACGACGCGCGACCCGCAGACCGGGACGGCGGACGTGCTGACGTACGCGGACCGTGTCGAGACCGGCGAGTTGATCGGGCCGCGGATCTTCTCCACGGGCCCCGGCGTCGGCAACTCCGAGCCGGTCCGGAGCTACGACGACGCGAAGGACCTGCTCCGCCGGTACAGCGACTATTACGACACGAAGACGCTCAAGATGTACATGGCCGGGAACCGGCAGCAGCGCCAGTGGATCATCATGGCGGCCCGCGAGCTCGGCCTGATGCCGACGACGGAGGGCGGGATGGACCTCCCGCTCGACCTGACGCACGTCCTGGACGGGTACTCGGGCGTCGAGCACAACCTGCCGATCGTGGGGCTCCACCGGGATGTCGTGGAGCTCCTCGCCCGGTCGGGGACCGTGAACACGCCGACGCTGATCGTCTCGTACGGCGGCCCGCTCGCGATGACGCGGTTCTTCACCGCGGGCGGGCTGCACGATGACCCGAAGCTCCGGCGCTTCCACCCGCACATGGAGTTGGACCGCCGCGTCCGGCGGCGGGGGATGGGCGGGACCGGCGCCTACGGCCCGGCGGGCTGGTTCCTGGAGGACGAGTACGTCTACCGCGAACACGCGGAGTTCCTGAAGCGCGTCGTCGACGCGGGCGGCCGGATCGGCGTCGGCGGGCACGGCGAGTTCCAGGGGCTCGGCTACCACTGGGAGATGTGGCTCCTCGCGTCGGGCGGGCTGACGCCGCACCAGGTGCTCCGCGCCGCGACGCTGCACGGCGCCGAGGCGATCGGGCTGGACCGCGACATCGGCTCGATCGAGCCCGGCAAGCTCGCGGACCTCGTCGTCCTCGACCGCAACCCGCTCGACGACATCCGCAACACCGTATCGATCCGCTACGTCATGAAGAACGGCCGGCTGTACGACGGCGAGACGCTCGACGAGCTCTGGCCCCGCAGCCGGGAGCTCCCGCCGCTCCTGTGGCACGGGCTCGACCCGGTCCCGGGCGGCGGGGCAGAGGATGGGAGGGACGCGTGAAGACCCGAACGCTGATGCGACGGGCGACGGCGGCGAAGAACGTTGCGCGCGCCGTCGCACTCGCCGCCGCGCTGGCCGGCGCCGCGGGCGGGGTTGCGCCGGCGGCGGCCCAGACGCCGCGCTTCGAGGTGACGTTCCCGGAATCGGCGCACCCCGGCCCGCTGACGGGCCGCCTGGTCCTCGTGATCGCGAGGGAGGCCGAGCCCGAGCCGCGGCTCCGGATCTCGCCCCGGGGGCCGACGATCCTCGGCGTCGACGTGGAGGGGCTCCGGCCGGGCGAGGCGGCCGTCGTCGATGCGAACGCGCTCGGCTACCCCGCCGGGCTCGACGCGCTGCCGCCGGGCGAGTACTACGCGCAGGCCGTGATCAACGTGTACGAGGAGGTCCGCCGCGCCGACGGGCACACGCTCTGGCTCCCGATGAACGACGGGCGGATCGAGCCGTTCAACATCAGGGCCGGCAACCTGTACAGCGACGTCCGGCGTGTCCGGATCGGCGAGGGCGGGACCGTCCGCCTCGAGGCGAGCCACGTGATCCCGCCGGCGCCGGACCCGGTCGACACCGAGTGGATCCACCACGTCCGGATCCGGAGCGAGAAGCTGTCCGCGTTCTGGGGGCGGCCGATCTACATCCACGCGACCGTGCTGCTGCCGAAGGGCTTCCACGAACGGACGGACGTGCGCTACCCCGCCGTCTACACCTTCGGGCACCGCGTACCGTTCGGGTTCACGACGGACTCGACGCGGGTCCGCGGGCTCGGGCAGATCAACCCCGTCACCGGCGTCGAGACCGGGTACGACTTCTACAAGTCGTGGATCGCGGACGACTTCCCGCGCATCGTCGCGATCAGCTTCCAGCAGCAGACGCCGTACTTCCCGGATTCGTACTCGATGAACTCGGCGAACAACGGGCCGTACGGCGATGCGCTGATCGAGGAGGTCATCCCGTACCTCGAGGAGCGGTTCCGGCTGATCCCGGAGCCGTACGCCCGGCTCGTCGAGGGCGCCTCGACCGGCGGGTGGCAGGCGCTGGCGCTCCAGCTCAAGCACCCGGACTTCTTCGGCGGCGCGTGGGTCCTCCAGCCCGACCCGATCGATTTCCGGAGCTATCAGCTCGTCAACATCTACGAGGACGAGAACGCGTTCGTCGTGCAGGACGGGCCGTACAACACCGCCGAGCGCTCGTTCCGCCGGACCCTCGAGGGCCAGCCGCTCTGGACGCTCCGGCAGATGAGCCTCTTCGAGGAGGTCCTCGGCAGCCGCGGCCGGTCCGGCTTCCAGCTCCACGGCTGGGAATCGGTCTTCGGCCCCGTCGGGCCGGACGGGTACCCGATGCCGCTCTGGGACAAGCTGACCGGCGAGATCAACCACGACGTCGCGAACTACATGCGCGAGAACGGCTTCGACCTCCGCGAATACGCGGAGCGGAACTGGTCGGAGATCGGCCCGAAGCTCGTCGGCAAACTGCACTTCTTCACCGGTGACATGGACGACTTCTACCTGAACCTCGCCGTCTACCGGTTCGAAGAGTTCCTGCGCGGCACGAAGGACCCGCACGTGCCGGGCGAGTTCACCTACGGCCGGCCCATGAAGGGGCACGCCTGGCACGCGTACACCTGGGCCGAGCTGGTGAGACGGATGGCAGACCACATCCGCCGCAACGCGCCGGCGGGGACGGTGATCCACTGACGGTCCGGTGACGACAGCAAGCGGCCGAGGATCGGGCACGCGCAGGGGAAAGGTGGTGAAGGGGTGGGGTGAAGCCCCTGCGTGTGCCCGTTTCCATCCGGTCTCGTCTGCTACACCGCCCTCATCCAGCCCATCGCGCGGGTCCCGCCGCGCTACTTCCGGAACTGATACGCGAGCTTGATGAAGAACCCGTCGTTCTCACGCTCCAGGCGTCGGAACGCGAAGGCGTCGTCGGAGCCGAGCGACGCGCCGTAGCCGAAGAAGGCGACGGTCCCGGGCGTCGGCGTGTAGGACGCGAGGAGATCGATGCGGAAGCCGTCGGCCTTGCGCTCCCCGACCGGCTCGCCGCCGATGAGGATGGGCGCGCCGGTCCGGGCGTCGGTCAGCGCGTCGCGCCGCTCGGAGCGCCACTCGCCGATCGCGCGGAAGAAGAGCGCGCGCGTCGGCTGGTACTCGAGCCTCGCGCGTGGGAGCAGCGTCGTCGCGAACTCGGAGCCGTCCCGGACCCGGGTGATCCGCTGGTAGGTGCTCGAGAGCGCGACGCGGACGGACGGGTCCGGCCGGAGCGAGAGCGAGCCGGTCACGCCGTCCAGCGTGCCCTCGGCGCCCTCGTCGAAGATCGGCGAACGCTGGCGGCGGATGGAGAGGTCGGCGTCGAAGTGCCGGTACGCGGGCGTTTCGATCCCGAACCGGAAGCCGTAGCCGGCGATGCGGTCGAGCGGCGAGTAGGGGCGCAGCGCGCCGCCGTCGTCGACCTCGTAGCCCAGGTACGACTCGGGGTCGAGGACGTAGAACTCGCGCGCGGGGCGGGCGTCGATCTCCCACCCGCCGCGGAGCCGGACGGAGATGCTGAGCGACTCGTCGCCCTCGATCGCGGCGCGGCGGCCGAAATCGTCGTAGCGCCAGAGCCGCGACGGGTTGAAGTGCAGGTTGACCCGTTCGACAAGCGCGCCCGGCGCGCCGTAGAAGCTGAGGCGGTTGAAGGTCCCGAGCTCGATAATCCCGGTCCGGCGGACGAAGCCGGCGTCGGTCCGGAAATCGTCGTCGACGCCGTTCAGCCGGTAGTTGAAGCCCCAGTGCCGGCCCGTCCGGTCGAGTTCGAACTTCCAGATCGGGGCGGAACGGGTCCTGTACTCGGCCGCCGTCGTGGCGAGCGCCGTGGTCGCGGCCGGCGCGAGACTCGCCGCGAGCTCGGACAGTCCGTCGGCCGGGACGACGACCGGCTCCGCCGTCCACGACGTGCCGAACTGCGCCTCCGCGAAGTACATCCCGCCGAAGACGTAGCGTACGTCCGCGGCGAGGACGCGGTTGTAGGCGCTGCTGCCCTGGAGCGAGCGGTCGGTGTACGTCACGCCCGCGAGCGAGTTCGTGCCGAAGTCGCGCCGCAGACGGGTCACGTGGACGAGCGCTTCGCCGCCGTCCACGAGCTCGTCGAGCGCGGTCAGGTGCGCGACGCCGATCCCGCCGATCTTGCCGGTGACCTTGCCGCCGACCCGGGGATTCGCGATCTGGCGGGTGTGGACGAGCTGGCTCGGCGTCGCGAAGAGCTCGATCCCCTCCAGGAAGAACGGCCGCTTCTCCGCGAAGAAGAGCGCGAACCGCTCGTTGATCGTGACCTGGCCGGCGTCGGCCTCGATCTGGCTGAAGTCGGGGTTGATCGTCGCACCGAGCGAGATGTTCGTGAACCCGACGCGGAGGTTCACGCCGACGTCGGGCTCGAGCGACTCGCGACGGAACTCGCCGCCCGGGGCGACACGCTCCCCGTTCGCCGATGCGGTCACGAACGGCTGGGCCTCGAAGACGACGCCTCGCCGGAGGTCGTACAGCCCCTCGAGCGTCCCGGCCTGGGCGAGGAAGCTCGCGCTCGCGAGCCGGGTGTCGGTCCAAGTGTCGACGTATCCCGTGCGCTGGATCCGGCGCTCGACCTGGAAGCCCCAGCGCTGAGGGCCGGTCCCGGGGTAGCGGAGGCTCTTGAACGGGATCCGGACCTCGACGACGTAGCCGTCGCCCGTCAGGCGGCCCTTCGACTCGAACCAGTAGTCGGGGCTCCGATCCATCGAGCCGCCGAAGCCGCCGCCCGCGGAGCCCGAGCCCTCGGACCGGACGCCGTCCTGCTGCACGCCGAGCGGGTTGACCGCGAAGAAGAAGGCGCGACGCCTGTCGTTGAAGGTGTCGAGATAGAGGATGACGTGGTCATCGCCGCCGATGTTGTCGCGGTCCGCGACGGTCGCGCGGATCTGGTCCGCGTAGCGGTCGCGGGCGATGATCCCGAAGTGGATCGCGTCCGGCGCGTACCAGACGAGGACTTCGGTCTCTTCCTCGGCCGGTCGGCCGTCGACCGGCTCGTACTGCCGGAAATCGGTCAGCCGCGCGGCCCGCTCCCAGACGGGCTCGTCCAGGACGCCGTCGATGACGACCTCCGCGTCCTCGATCCGGGGGACCACGACCGACGGCGGCGCCGCGGCCTGCTGCAGGGCAAGGAGAAATGCGAGAACGGCCACGTTCGATCCAGGGTTCGTTCGTGCATGCGGCAAGGGGCGACGTGCCCCGATCACGTTGTCACGGTGCGCCGCAAAGTAGCAGGGCAGGGGAGGCGCGCGCCAGGGCCAGGGGGCGGACGGCGCGCCTCCCGCAACCGGTGCCCGTAGGGGAATCCCCCTAGAGTCGACCCGACTCCGGCCCGGACAGCGCCCGTCCGCCTTCGCCCTACAAGCGCGCCCGAAGATTCAGCGACCGCCCCACAGAAATTCCGACAATCCCCGACCGCGTCCGCCTGGCCCGCTCATTAGACTCACACCTGTCGGGCGGCGCCCCATTGCGCACCCTCCCCTGGTGCTACCGGCGGGTGCCTCGCCGACGCCTTGCCAACGCACGAACCAGGGAGGTCATCATGAAGATATTCAAGCCTTCACCCCGGATCCCGAGTCTCTTCAGCTCCCGCTCGGGCGATCTCTT
>Ga0079224_100001818_pt1 | contig 25147 bp, 27 predicted proteins | sample Stecom2015_FD_80414 | JGI IMG/M metagenome (GOLD analysis project Ga0079224, IMG submission 80414) | Agricultural soil microbial communities from Utah to study Nitrogen management - Steer compost 2015 | ecosystem: Environmental > Terrestrial > Soil > Agricultural land | place: USA: Utah... | reverse complement strand
GGACCCGCTGCGGCACACCGCCCTGCCGCGCAACCAGCACTTCAAAATATTCGCCGCGCCGCAGCGCCCGATCCCATATCCACGCCAGCCGCACGCCTTCCTCGATATACAGGCGGGTGGCGTCGGGCGGCTCCAGCAGACGCGGCGGGTCCTCCCGCATCCGGTCGGGTGTGATGGGTGTATCGGGCGTTTCGGACGGTGGTGGTGGTGAAACAGAAGGCGGCGGGGGTGTTTCGGCCAGCGCGCAGGCGGGCAGCAGCAGGGCAAGCAGCAGTGTCAGTCGTCGCATCAGGCTTTCTCGATTTGTATTCATGCGTTTTTTATTGTACACCAAATTAGTTATTTCGCGCTTCTTGCCCCCAACCTCGCATACAACCCTCTGTTTGCCAGAGACGGGGATTAAGTTCCATAATAAGGCCCAATTGTTGACAACCGCAGATAGAGGGATACTCACGATGAAATCCGACCTTGACCGTTTGATGGCGCAGCGCGATTTGCAGGCGCTGGTGGCGGTGGGGGATGAAACCTACAGCGCGCCGCGTGATTACCTGACCAATGGAGCGCAGGTGACCGGTGGGCTGGTTATCAAGCAGCGCGGGGCCGATCCAGTGATGGTCGTTAATCCGATGGAGATTGAGGAAGCGGCGGCCAGCGGGCTGAAGGTGTATTCCTATCACGATTTCGGCTGGGCTGATCTGGTCAAAGAGGCAGAAGGCGACCGCAGCAAGGCCACCGTCCGGCTGTGGGAACGGGCGCTGCGCGAGCTGGCGGTTCCCCCCGGCAGGGTCGGCATTTACGGCACAAGCGACGTGAACGTCTATATCGACATGGTTAACGACCTGAACCGCATCGACGGCTATACGTTTGTCGGCGAACGCGGCCTGACGATCTTTGACGAAGCCTACATCACCAAAGACGCCGATGAACTGGCGCGGCTGAAAAAGGTAGCAGCCGGCACAAGCGCCACCCTGCGCGCCGCGTGGGATTACATCGCCAGCCACCGCGCCCAAGGCGATACTGTCGTCAGATCGGATGGCACGCCGCTGACGATTGGCGATGTCAAACGCTTCGTGCGCCGCACCCTGCTGGATTACGATCTGGAAGATACGGGCATGATCTTCGCCCAGGGGCGGGATGCCGGCTTCCCTCACAGCCGGGGACAGGACGATCAACCGCTGCGGCTGGGCCAGTCGATCATCTTTGATCTGTTCCCGCGTGAAGTTGGCGGCGGCTACTATCACGATGTCACGCGGACATGGTGCATCGGTTATGCCTCGGATGAAGTACGCCAGACTTACGATACCGTCATGCAGGCATTTCAGATCGTGATGGACACTTATGAGGAACCCGGCCAGCCGACCTACGTCTTGCAGGAAGCTGTGCTCGATTATTATGAAAGCCTCGGCCACCCGACCCAGCGCAGCCAGCCGAACACGATGAGCGGCTACGTCCATACACTGGGGCATGGCGTCGGGCTGAATATCCACGAACGCCCGTCACTCAGCCATCTGCTGCGCACGGACACCTTGCAGGTTGGCAACGCGCTGACCATCGAGCCGGGCCTGTATTATCCCGACAAAGGCTACGGCGTGCGCATCGAGGATACCGTGTTTATCGACGAAAATGGGCAGATGCTGACGCTTACGGATTTCCATAAGGAACTGGTGATTCCGCTGGAGGGGTGAGCTGTCAGCGCCGGTTTTCAGGCTGGCTGTCCCTCTAGAACGAAGTAAACCACGAGGTAAAAGGCGGAATCCCACAGTTACATGCCGCAGCGCGGTGTTATACTGGACGTGATCGTTCGCGCACCTTGACGATGAGAGTGATACTATGACAATGCAAGTTGGTACGCCCGCCAATCCGCTGCGGGTTGCGATTATCGGGTCGGGGCCGTCGGGTTTTTATGCCGCCGAGCATTTGCAGAAACAGGCCGACCTGAGCGTCGAGATCGACATGTTTGACCGGCTGCCGACGCCTTACGGGCTGGTGCGGGGCGGGGTCGCGCCTGACCACCCCAAGATCAAATCGGTCACGCGGGTGTATGATCGTATCGCCACACAGCCCGGTTTCCGCTTCTTTGGCAATGTCGAATTCGGCACAGACATCACCCTCGACGACATCCGGCGGCATTATCACGCGGTTATTTACGCTGTCGGCGCCCAGACCGATAAATCGCTAGAAATTCCGGGCGAAGACCTGCCGGGCAGCCACGCCGCGACTGAGTTCGTCGCCTGGTACAACGGCCACCCGGATTACCGCGATTATCAATTCGACCTGACCGTCGAAAATGTGGCTGTTGTCGGTGTGGGCAACGTGGCGATGGATGTAGTGCGCATTCTGGCGCGCACAGTGGACGAACTGCGCGCAACCGACATTGCCGATTATGCGCTGGAGGCGCTGGCCGAAAGCCGCGTCAGGAATATCTACATTCTGGGGCGGCGCGGGCCGGCACAGGCAGCATTCACCAACCCGGAGATCAAGGAACTGGGCGAAATGGCCGACGCGGAAATGGTTGTGTCGCCGCAGGAGCTGGAACTTGACGAGTACAGCCGGGCATTTATCGAATCAGGCGAGGACCGCACCGCTGTGCGCAATGTCGAAATTCTGAACCAGTACGCCAGCCAGCCGCCGCAGGGCAAAAGCCGCAAGATACACCTGCGCTTTCTGGTATCGCCGGTGGAAATCCTCGGCACGAATCGGGTAGAAGCCATCCGAATCGTCAGGAATGAATTGTACGTGACGGAAGGCGGCAGCGTGCGCCCCCGTCCCACCGACCAGTACGAAACGATCCCGGTGGGGCTGGTGTTCCGTTCGGTGGGGTATCGCGGCGTGCCGCTGCCCGGCGTCCCCTTTTACGACCGCTGGGGGACAATCCCCAATGACAAGGGCCGGGTGCTGACCGAACACGAAACCGGAAAGCCCGTGATCGGGAATTACGTGGTCGGCTGGATCAAGCGCGGGCCAAGCGGCGTGATTGGCACCAACAAACCCGACTCGGTGGAAACAGTCAACATGCTGCTGGAAGATGTGCAGGCCGGGCGTCTGTTCACGCCGGATGCACCGGGCGCAGAGGCGGTGGAAATGCTGCTGCGGCAGCGCGGCGTCCGTTATGTCGATTTCGCCGACTGGCAGCTACTCGACAATCTGGAACAGCAGCGCGGCGCAGCGGTCAACCGCCCGCGTGTGAAGTTTACCCGCGTCGATGAGATGCTAGAGGCGCTGGAACAGGCGAAGTTACACCAGATGACCAACCCGGCGGGTAATTGAAGTCCGGTGCAGCGCCCGTCGTTTGTGACTTTAGTTCTTTTCTCATCTGGCGTCCTATGTTGAAATAATTACAATGGGCTACAATAGTCACATCGTAAGGATGAGATTCGGTTGGAATGCGCGATAGACGGACGGTAGAGGAACTTACGGTCGAAGAGCTGGAACGGATTCTGGCAATCAAGCGGCGGCAGGAACGCCAGGGCAAGCTGGAACGAATGCGCCGCAGCGGGCGAACAGTCGAAACCCAAACCAACGGCAAGCAGCATCCCCCGGAGTCTGCGATTCTGGCGGCAGCGACCACGCCCAGACAGCCAGCCTCAAAACCGGACAGCAGCGAAAATGGGGGCCTGCCCCGCTTTGTTGATGGCGCCGAGGGCACAGCAGCCGACCCGGAGCGGGATCGCTTCTGGAAGAGCTTTGTCAATCAGGCGCTGCTGCTGGTAGAGGTGGCTGCGGTGCTGGGGCTGGTGTATATCGGCTACATACTGGTGCAGTCGATTGGCGAGCTGGAACGCGAAACGGCAGAAGCCCAGCGGCTGGCTCAGGAACAGCGCGCCGCCGTGCTGCCGACCATTGCGCCCACGCCGGTGCTGCGGATCGAAGATGTGGTGCTGCCAGGCGGCCACACCCCGCCGACTTCGCCGCACGGCGCCCAACCCAACCTGAACGAAATCCCGGCCAACTTGCAGCCGCTGGTACAGGCACAGCTATTCCAGCCGGTGCTCAGCCGTCCCGCGCCCACCGACGATACTGCCCTGCGGCTGATTATCCCCAAACTGAATATTGACCAGACGATTGTGCAGGGTACGGATTGGGAGGCGCTCAAACAGGGAGTCGGCCAGTTGCTAAACGGCGTGACGCCAGCTTCGCAGCGCGGCAATCTGGTGCTTTCGGCCCATAATGATATTTACGGTGAATTATTCCGCCACCTCGACCGGTTGGAGCCGGGCGACCGCTTCCAGGTGCAGACGCGCACTCAAATCTATAATTACGTGGTGCGCGGCTCGCAGATTGTCGAGCCAACGGATGTGCATGTGCTTGAATCGACAAGTGCCCCTACCGCTACGTTGATCTCCTGCTATCCTTATCAGGTGAACAATAAGCGGATTGTTGTTTTTGCAGAACGGGTCGATAGTATTTAAGAGGAAGCAGCATGTCGAAACGTCGCAGCCGTAAACGCACCAACCAGCCCAATCTACCACAAGAGACTCTGGCCCGTGCCCGTCGTGAGGCCGGGCTGGAAGAAGAACCTGACGAAGCGGAAGTCGCCGCCGAGCCTCTGGCGGTTGTGGATGCAGCACAGCCTGCCCAACCGCTGCCGCCGGTACAGCGCCGCAAACGTCGCGCCGGCAAAGAGGTTGATCCCTCAGAATTGACGCAGGCGGAGATCGCCGAACGGCTCGCCAACCCGACCAAAACGGTCATCTATGAACAGTTACAGGCGCAGTATAGCTACGTGCTGGCCGATCTGCGCAGTATGGGGCTGCTGGTTGGGGCGCTGTTTGTCCTGATGATTCTGGCCGCCCAGTTCTTTTAGAGGGTTGGCTGATGGACACCACCTACAATCAGATTCCTTACTTCGAGGGGCTGGATGAGCACAGTCTGGCCCGGATCGAACGCTCCGCGCACCGCCGCACCTATCAGGCCGGGGCGGTGATCTTCACCGAAGCTGGCGACTGTGCCGGGCTGCATGTCGTGCTGGATGGTCTGGTACGTATTTATCGGGTAAGCAGCGAAGGCCGCCTGCATACCCTTAGCCTGCTGCGTCCCTATTCCACTTTTAACGAAGTCGCTGCGGTCGATGGTGGGCCGAATCCGTACAATGCGGTCGCCGTGACCAACGCCGAAGTGCTGCAGATCAGCCACGATCAGTTGATGAAACTGCTGGCGAGTGAGCCGATCCTGTTGAGCAACTATGTTCAGTCGCTGGCGCGGGTCAACCGTGATTATATCGAGCGTCTGGAAGATATGACCTTTCGCTCGATCCCGTCGCGTCTGGCGAAGCTGTTTCTGCACGAAAGCACCTATGCCGACCAGATTGCGGAAACACCCACTGGCCTGACACAGGAAGAAATTGCGTCGATTCTGGGCACAACCCGCGAGGTAGTGGGCCGGGCGCTGCGCGGCCTGCTGAATGCCGGGCTGCTGGTCAAAAAAGGCCGCCATGTGTACATTGCGGATCGTGAAGGGCTGGAATGCCTGGCCGAAACCAACGCCATGCCGGTACACAACATCACCCCCGGCGGATTTAACCCCGGTTAAATCTCTACTCGCGCCGGGTAATCAAGCGGACAAGGGTGGTTAAATCTGGTTTTCCAAATCCAACAAAAGTACCAGACGCTCCGGTCAAAGCGCGTTACAGTGGGTTCAAATTCAAGGGAACCCAACAACATCGCAAGGAGTAATTGGAATGACCCACATTATCACCAGCCTGTGTCTGCGTGACGGCGCCTGCGTGGAAGTTTGCCCGGTGGAGTGTATTGTGCCCGGCCAGCCAGAGGACGAATGGCCCTGGTACTACATTGACCCGGATACTTGCATCGACTGCGGCGCGTGCATCCCGGAATGCCCGTATGAGGCTATCTTTATCGAAGAAGAAGTGCCATCCGAATACGTGGTAGACGGCAATCAGGAAGTGGTGCCATTTGATACCAAGCAGCGGTACACACCGCCAGCCGGCACGGTGCTGGATCTGACCAAAGACATTCAGCCAAACTACGACTTCTTCACCGAAGGCCCCGGTTACGACGCCCTTGGCTAAACCGGAACATCGCAAATGGGAATCCCCTGGCGCAGGTCAGGGGATTTTCGATTCCTGGGAAGGTGGCCGGCTTCTCCCCAACCCGGGCTGAACACCCTGCACAAACGCTGTCAGGGGACATTGGGCAAAATACTTAGTACGCGCTATTATATTAATGGGTGTTTTACTCAGGAGGAAAGCAGATGTTAAGGGAATTTCGTGAATTTATCATGCGGGGCAATGTGCTCGATCTTGCTGTTGGTATCATCATCGGGGCAGCCTTCACCTCTGTCGTCAATTCGCTGGTAAATGATCTGATTATGCCGGTGATCGGTTTTATCACTGCTGGAATTGATTTCTCCAGCATCGTGATTACCCTGAGAGAAGCGCAGGGCGATACCCCGGCTGTGACGATCAACATCGGTCTGTTCATCAACTCGATAATCATCTTCCTGATTACGGGCTTTGCCGTTTTCCTGATTATCAAAGCCTTCAACGAAGCCAACCGCCGGCTGCAGCGCCAAAAGGTGCAAGAAGAAGCCGCTGCCCCTGCCGAGCCATCCGTCGATGAGAAACTGCTGGCGACACTGGAGAAACTGGATACCACACTGGCTGACCTGAGTCGCAAAGTATCGTGATGGAAAATAGGCTGTCTGGCTGGGGCAATATCCCGGCCAGATAGTTCTAGCCAGCAAAGTCGTGGTGGGGTACCATCGGACAGATAGTCTGAAACTCCGTTTTTAACTCAGTACGATCAGGAGGAGATTGTATGCCCGTTCCAGAAGTGGGCCAGCCTGCGCCCGATTTTGAGGCACAGGCCGATAACGGTGAAATGGTGAAGCTGTCTGATTTTCGAGGCAAGCGGGTGGTGCTGTATTTCTACCCAAAGGCCGATACCCCCGGCTGCACCCAGCAGTCCTGCGCCTACCGCGATAACTACAACGAATTTGCCAGCAAAAATGCGCTGATTCTGGGAGCCAGCCCGGATACCGTCGAGGAACAGGCGGCGTTCAAAATGAAGTACAACCTGCCTTTTACCCTGCTGGCCGATCCTGACCGCCAGATCGCCGAGGCGTATGGGGTATGGCAGACCTACCGGCGGATGCGCGACGATCAGGAAGTGGAAGTGACCGGTATCCGTCGTTCGAGTTTCATCATAGACGAAAACGGCATCATCAGCGGCGTGTTTATCGGCGTCGATCCGGCCAACAACACGCAGGAAATGCTGGCGAATCTGTAGGCTGGGGCCAGCTAGCGAAGCTGCCGCAGGCCGCGGATGAAGTCATGACACCACAACATGCGGCGGTCGAGCAGCATCTGAAAATCGCGGTTCTGCCACAGCAGCAGATCGGTGATGATGTTTTCCAGTGACAGAATATCGTGAAAGGCGTAGGTTTTGCGCAGTACGGCCCGCGCCTTTTTCGATTCCAGCGTACTCCAGATGAGGATGGAACCGGCGGCGGGGTAGTCGGCGCCGCCAACGGCCAGGGTATACGGAGCCGGATTCTGGGCAGCTTCCAGAAACGCGGCGAAAGTGCGGGTGCTGCGGAGCTGGTCGATCTGCGCGGCATCCTTCAGCGGTGTATCATCCAGCGGGTCACAGTACATAATTACCGCGTAGACCTGTTTCCCGCGCGCTTCCGCGAAGGCGAAATCAAGCGGATGTCCGCGCGATGCCCGCCCCTGCCGCAAAGTCGGTTTGCCCAGATTGGTGTACGGCGCATTTTTATCGGATGACCAGCAGCGGATGATGTCTCTGGCAAACAGGCTGAACAGGCCGTTGAGAAAACGGCTGCGCTCAGGGTGATTGGGATGAAACAGCGCATGAAAAGACATAGCCGTATGATACACCAGTCCACAGAAAACAAACGATAGGACACTGGTTAGCGTTCGTAAGTGTTATCGTTGAAGATGCCGGTCGGGTGGCAGCCCCGGTTGGCGGCGCGAGCCTCATCTTCAAGCTGGCGCAGGGTATCAAAATAGGCGGTATCGGGCGGGTAAGAAACTACCTCGGCATAACCCTGTTCGACCAGCCGGGCGTTGACAAGGACATCGCCCACGTAGACATAGCGCAGCAGCCGCCCAAAGCGATCCGTCTCGCTGACATCGCGCACGAGCGTCACCGTCTGGCCGGCCACCAGATCAGCATTGGCGCGGCGCGCTTCGCCGTAGCAGGGTTCGTCGCGCTCCGGCGTGTTCATACCGACATAGCGCACGCGCACCGTTTCGCTGCCAAGGCGTACATCAATAGTGTCGCCATCCACCACGTTGACCACGATACCCTGCTGGCCCTCCCCAGACACCTGACCGCCCGATGGGTCAGCAGGCAGCGGCTCGAAACCGTAGGTAAATGAACAGGCGACGATAGGCAGCAGAGCCAGTATAATCAGGCGTCTCATGACGACGATGCGCTCCTTGTCTGATTCTGTTAATCATGCCTGAACGGGGAGTGGTCTGCAAGAGAGCATTTATTATGGGGGATAAGATTATGCAGTTTCCTGTTGCACCGCGGCTGCCGGATGACGTGCTGGCGAATCAGACACGTCTGCCGCGCAAACCCGCGCCCGTGACCCTGAGCGGCAAACGGGTGCGTTTGACTCCGCTGGACCTGGACCGTGATGTCGAGGCGCTGTACCGAGTCTCGAACGGCAGCCCGATCACACTTGGTGAACGTTCAGTAACGGCTTACGATGCCGACGAACAGGTGTGGCGGTATATGTTGCGCGGGCCGTTCGCCAGCGCCGCCGAACTGGCCGATTTTCTGCGGCCCCAGGTGGAAGCGCCGGATGGCCTGTGCCTGTGCGTTTTTGATGTGCCAACCAATCAGCCGGTTGGCGTAGCCAACTACATGAACAACTGGCCGCAGCATCTCAAGGTCGAACTAGGGAACATCTGGTACAGCCCGATTGCCCAGCGTACCGGCGCCAATACCGAAGCGATCTACCTGATGCTGGAGCACGCCTTTGGGCTGGGCTACCGCCGTATCGAATGGAAGTGCGATGCACTCAACGAACGTTCGCGGCGGGCGGCGCTGCACCTGGGGTTCCAGTTTGAGGGCATTCAGGAATATCACTACATTGTCAAGGGACGCAGCCGCGACACCGCCTGGTTTCGGATGCTGGATCGGGAATGGCCGGATGTCAGGCAGCGGCTGGAGGCGCTGCTGGGTCAGGTATAGCCTCACAGGAAAAAGTCGCGCAGGGCATCGCGCACCTCATCGACGATTTCTTCCCACGTGTAATCCGGGTCGCGGGTGATGACCAGACTGTCGCGGGTGATCGTCAGGGCGCGAATACCGGGCACACCATCGAACAGCATTTGCGCGATAGGCGAACCCATATCGCCATCCTCCGGGCTGCGGTAGACTTCTCTGTCGGATGTGGTCAACTGCTGGTTGGTGACCAGTTCGACCACATCCGGGTCATCGGTTGGTTCGATCTCAATTGTGACGTACTCGGACATCCTGCAAAATCTGTACGCTGTCGCCGACGTGAATAACGCCGCCTTTGACCACGCGGGCCATCACACCCAGCCGGCCAGCGGCGGTATCCGGGTGCTTTCCCTGTATCGCCTCGAAGCGTTCGCAGCCGGTGCGTGGTTCGCCTACCTCGATCACCGCCTGCGCGCCGATCTGAAGCTGTGTGCCTTCGGGCAGGCTGTTCAGGTTCTCTGCCAGACCGCTGATCACGATCTGTTCGCCCATTTCGCCCGGCCCGGTTTTGAAACCCTCGCCGGCCAGCTCAGACAGCGACTCCTGCGCCATGATATTCAGGTTGCGTTTGGGGTGTCCGCCCTTGCGGTCACCTTCGATGCCATAACCTTCCAGCAGGTGGGCGCTGTGCAGCGGCACGCGGCTGTAATGGCCGGCGGGTTTGTCCGGCACATCGTCAGGTCGATAGACGATACTGGTGATTTTACCCATGATGGAAGCCCCTTTTTGAGGGATTATAGCACTTTTTTGGCCGTGTGCAGCCGGCAGAATCCGCAACCTGACCGGACACAGTGATTGTGGCCCGGCAAGAAAAAAGGCTGTTTCCAGCATAGAAACAGCCTTGCAGATAAATCGATCACTTGAAGCTGCTTAAACGGCAACCTGTGTTTCGCGTGGTTCCGGTAGCTGTGGGGAGCCAACCAGTCCGCCCGCGCCGGCGGCAAACGCCCCCAGCACCATCGCCAGAAATAACATGCCTGCCATCGCGGCAATGGTATCAGCCACACGCTGCCCCACGACCTCCACCGTTTGCGTGATCTGAGCGCGCACATGACGAACAGCGGTCTCCCACCGGTTGAGGGCTTCCGCCGCTTCTTCCTGCGAGAGACTGGTTCTCGCTGCGATCAGATCAACCACTGCCTGCCGGTCAGCCTCATCCACCGTATCCAGCGCGGCGATCCGCAGCACAGCGCCTCGAATCTCCTCGGCAGCCCGTGATGAGACCTGCTGCGTGGTATTTGCCGTGTTGGGGGCCGCGTCATCTGCTTGTTCCTCAGTTGTCGCTGGCGCGCTGCTCGGCGTGGTGAGGGCGAAAAGTTCATTGTCCATCGCCTGAAGTGCGGTCGCTTCATCGCCCAGCGCCCGGCTTAGTTCAGGCGCGATGCTCCGAAGTGTATTCACGACACCGGGGGCCACATTTTCATCCTGAGCGACGGCGAGCGCGCCCTGGCCGGCTACCGTGATCACATTGCCGAGGGCTGTGGTCATACCGGTAATCATGCTGATCGCTGATGAAGTGAGCAGCCACAATGACGCCACCATAACGACAGCCCAGACAACCAGCCCGTGAATGATACCATCCAGGTTATCCGGTATATTCGCCAGATAACCGGCCACCCACCCGCCCAGAAAGAGCGAGATCAGCATACTGGCCCCAATCCAGAGAACCGCGCCGGTAAGAAGAGACGAATCAACAGCGGTTTCTTCTGTCAGCGGGTTAATGGTGTTGACCCCAATGCTCAGGCCCAGAAGCTGCAAAGCGATCTGAATGGTGATCGCCAGGGCGATGCCGGCGACGATTGCGCCCCAGGAAATGCGGCGCAGGCGAACGGGGATGAGCGAGGTGCGCTCCTCGTAACCAATAACGACTTCTCTGTCTCGGTCTGGCAGATGGGTTTCCTGCACTGTTGTACGTACATTTTGAGCCATGGCTTCCTCCTAGATAATTAAAGGCAATTGCACTAATCAGTTGAATGCTGCGTCCGGTAAGCCGATAGCGCAGAGTTCAGGCTCACCCTCTCATGACACAGGAAAGCGGATAGACAGCCCACAGGCTGGCAGGGTCAAATGACTGACTTAACGGACAGAGCACTACAGCGTATGATAATGCGGTTTGTGACTGAGTTTATGGGGCTGGAGAAGGGATTTGAAGTAGTCTGGTGGTGGGTATTGGGGGTGGTCATCTGGCTGGTCTGATGGATATAGCCGGCCCGGATCGAGAAAAGACAGGGTGACAGACACAGCGCCAGCGCCTACGGGATGACGCGGTGATTGAGCATATCGTTCACCGATTTGACCAGCCGGCGCAGTTCCTCTTCGAGGTCGCTGGTGATGCCTTCCTGAATAGCGGCTTCGCGGAACAGATCGCGGGCTTCACGCAGGTTTTCCTGCCCGCTGCGCAGGCGGTTGAGGCCGGCGCGCATCTGGGTGCGGGCATCGCGGCTGGCCGGACTGGTATAGTGATTGGGGAAATCCCAGCCCAGCGCCGCCCCGGCCACCTGCAAACCATCGAGAAAAGCGTTGATGTCCGGCAGTTCCATCGCTGCGCCCGCCTGCAGCAGATTCTTGATTCCGTCGCTCAGGGTCGGCTCGACGCCGAAGTCCAGTTCGGTGATGTTCTTGTAGCGTTCTTCGACATCGCTCAGGCGGCCCGGCTGTGGGCGCAAAGCGGCTTTCTGCGGCGACAGCCCGGTGAATACAGGGTAGAGAATGCCGACGCACAGATTATGCACATCGAGCCGGAAGTAGTGTTCGTGGCCGTTTTCGCCTTTATCAAGCTGGCGCGAACTGTTGAAGTCGATGATCTGAAGGTGGGTTCCATCCCAGTAAACGTGTTCCAGTTTGTGATCGAGGTAGACAATATGCTGCTGATGAGCCAGCCGCAGCAGATTGGCGAATTGCAGCGCCAGCGCGATTCCTTCCTCGCTGGGCAGCCGCCAGCGCACACCCGGATGATTGGGTTTCATCAGATAGAGCAGGTTGCGGGTGCGCGGCAGATTTTGCAGCGACAGATAAGGCCGCCAGCCCCGCGCGGCGTAATCTTCCATCGCCTCGCCAAATCCCAGCACGTCCTGAAGGAAAGAGACGATCTCGCCATCGTCAGGATGCTCGTCCTTGGTGGATACATAGCCGCAGTCGAGCAAATCGACCACGTGCGGGCTGTCCGCCAGCTTCATCAGCAGGTTGGCCTCGTTGGCAAAGGCGCGATATTCCCAGCGCACTTCACCATCCGCTGCCAGGTGTTCCGGGCGCATCACCTTGAAGGCGACCATATGCCCGTTGCGGCGATCCAGCGCATCCATCACACGAGCATAATGCCCCAGCGCGAAGGTGTCGTTGTAGTTGTCGATGCGATACAGTTCGTCGAGAGATTTTGACATGGTCATGAATATAGCTTAGGTATCCCCAATAGTGAATGGGCAGTATTTGGGAAACAGCTACAGCGTGCGGTGCGCAAATGGCGCTATTTTAACCCAATCAGTCGCATCATCCAGCGCGTAGCCGTACAATATGTTAACACCTGCTTGCGTCAGCGAGTGGCTTCTGTAGAATAGGAATAAATCCAGTTATTGCTAGGAGACCCGTAATGCTGCATTCGGGGGATGGCATTCGTCTGCGCAGCAGCGCGCGAACCAGTGTCGGCCAGGTGCGTGAAAATAACGAGGACAGTGTGCATCTGTGGCCTGGGGAGCAGTTTGTACTGGCTGTCGTGGCCGATGGCATGGGTGGCGCAGCAGCCGGCGAAGAAGCCAGCCGCATGGCAATCGAGGCGATCCAGGCTGGCATGTCGCTGCGCACCCGTGATAACCTCGACCAGATCAACGGCCTCAGTGTCGATGACATCTCAGAACGGCTGCGCACCTCGATCCAGCAGGCCAACCTCTCGATTATGCAGCGCGCCCTCGACGAACCCGACATGCGCGGCATGGGTACAACCGTAACGCTGGCATTTGTGCGCGGAACCGAGGCGATTATCGCGCACGTGGGCGACAGCCGGGCGTACCAGATCGACGGCGCGACTCAGCGGATTACCCAGATCACCGCCGATCACAGCTTTGTCGAGGCGCTGCTGGCCGCCGGCCACATCACCCCGGAACAGGCCGAAGACCACCCGATGCGCAATGTGCTGTACCGCGCACTCGGTCAGGCCGAAGACCTCGATGTCGATATTTACACTGTCCGGCTGGAAATTGGCGACCGGCTGGTGCTGTGTTCGGATGGCCGACCCGCCACGTCAAGCCGGAAGAAATCGCCCGCCTCGCCCTGGCCGATGGCAATCCATCCCGTTCCAGCCAGAGCCTGATTGATCTGGCGAACAGCCGGGGCGGAGAGGACAATGTCAGCGTGATCGTCGTTGCCGTAGAAAGCGATAATCCAGAGGCCAGCCTTGAGGCCAGAAGCCGGCTTGTAGCGGAAGAGGACGAAGAAGATACGCTGGTCCTGAAAGATCGACCATTTACCCGCGAAACCATCACGGCGGTGCCAGAAGACACCGCCACCGGGTCTGCTGCTGAAGAAACATCGCTGGAAATCCGCCGCCATCTGACCCGGCAGAAGATGCAGGCCGAACGAATCAGCGATACGGTTGAAACACCGGCTGTCGGCGCGCAGACCGCACCCGCAGATTGCTCCCGACTGACGAAACCTGTTCCCGTGCCGGTCACCAATGACTCGCGCACCGCCGGCAAACCGGCTGAAGCCGATGGCGAGGGCCAGGACACCCGCACCCTCGAACAGTGACGCCGCTGCTGCAATCACATCCAATCGCGGACCTTGGCCGGCGCACGATCACCCCCCGGCGCGATAAATTGCATTTTGCCCCCTGCCTGTCGTACAATACAGGCTATACAGGCAGATAGCGAATACAATCCGCTGTCGCCGGATGAATTCTGAGATGACACCGGGCCGTCACGTCAACTGGGAATAGCGCATGTCTGATACGCAGCCAAATCATGACCCGTCCGATGAAGTGGAAGTAAAAGGCGGGTGGAAGAAACCGAACAAAGTCAGCGGCTGGAAAGCGCCCCAGCCTGAGCCACCCCCCAGCCAGACCGGCGGCTGGCGAGTCCCGGCGATGCCCCCTGAACTCGATGTCACCCCGGCGCGTGAAGGTAGCTGGCATCTTCCCCGACCAGAAGACACCACCTTCGGCCCAGAAGATGAGGTCGAAGTCAGGACGGAACCGGCGCTGCGGCCCGAAGACATGGCGCTGGATGAAGAGGATGAAGAAGAAACCGCCGAAGCCCCGCAAGACGTGCTCGATCAGGATGAAATGGCTGATCTGGAATCGTACAGCGGCCTGGGTGAACTGGTTGCGTCACTGACCACAATCATGGAGGCGCAGCCCAAACCCCGAATCGTGCCGGGCGCGGCTGAGGAAGAAGATACGGCTGAAGCGGTAGAAGTGACGGAGTCCGAAGACTTTGGCCCCACGCTGGCGGAACGCGAGGCGCTGTCTCAGGCCGCCGGCAGCGAAACCACAGAGGTTCACCCTGCCGATTACGCACGCCAGCGAGTCGACTGGCAGGCAGCCGATACCGACGAGGAAGCCGAAACCGCAGACGCGGCGCTGGACCCGGCAGCCTATGCCCGCCAGCAGCTCGAAGCACTCGAAACCGGGCAGGAGCCAACCGCCCCGGCTACCGAGGCGGAACCCACCGCCAGCGACCCGGCGGCTTATGCCCGGCAGCAGCTTGCCCAACTTGGCGGCGTTTCGACCACGGAACCCGAAGCCGAGCAGGAACTGGCCGACCCGGCACAGGTCGAACTGGCGCGCAAATTCCGCGAAACCGAGCGACAGGTGCGCGCCCTGCGCCAGCAGTACCGCAACGGCCTGATTACCCGCGACCAACTGCAAGAACAACTCCGCCAGCAGTTGATCCTCGATCTCGATGACAACTGGTGGATGATGGGCGTCGATACCGACACCTGGTATCGTTACGATAATAATACGAAAGAATGGGTGGTGGATACCCCGCCAGTCGCCCCGGCGCGCGGCGTCCCCACTGCCACCTCCGAATTTACCGCCGACGAGGTGCTTCGGGGCCAGCTTCCCTATCTGCCAGAAGACGAGGAACGCGAAGCCACCGCCGAAGATACAGCCTTCACGCGGGGAACCGAACCCTACTACGTTGATGAAGATATGCCGCTGCCTCGCCCCGGCGTGCCCATTACCGATCTGGAGGCGACTATCCCCGGCGCGTCGGCCATCAACCAGCACACCACACGCCTGTCGGATGCGCAGACTCTGGACAGCGGCTTTGGCCCCCAGCCAACTATCCGGGCCGAACCTGTCGAAACCACACCCTACGAACCCACAATGGGTTATGAAACCGTCGCCGTCGGGCCGCCCGCCTTCGACGAACTGGATGAAGAATCCAGCGCCTACCGGCAGGCTGTCGAGCGGCAGCGCCAATCGACAATGCGCCGGCTGATACTGGCGGCAACCCTGTTCTTTGGCGGTGTATTCATCATCGGCACGCTGGTGGTGCTGGCGGTTGTCATTTCCTACAACAGCATCGCCTCGCAGTACACCGCCCAGATCAACGCGCTGGAGAACTATGAACCAGCCTTCGAGACGGTGCGGGTGCTGGATGCCGCCGGCAACCTGCTGGCCGAACTGAGCAGCGAGGAGGGCGGCTCGCGCGAGTCGATTTCGCTGGAGGAAATGTCGCCTGAGCTGATCTTCGCCATTGTGGGCGCGCAGAACCCGCGCTTTTACGAGACTTCCGGTTTTGATGTCCTGACGATTGCGGACGCCTTTGTCCAGAATCTGGGTGGCGGCCCGCGCGGTATCCCGACTGAGGGCCTGACGATTACGCAGGAAATCGCGGCCCGGCTGGTCGTCGCCAACAGCCCCAACGCGGCAACGGCTACCCGGCTGGATGTGATCGTGGCGGCTTCTGAAGTGGCACGCCGCTACAACCATAACTTTATTCTGGAACTGTACCTGAACGAGCAGTTTTTCGGCAACCAGTCTTATGGTGTACAGGCGGCATCCAACTTTTACTTCGATAAACCAGCCTCTCAGGTCAATCTGGTCGAAGGCGCGATGCTGGCAGCCCTGCTGCGCAACCCGGTGGATAACGACCCGGTTCCGAAGGAAAATCGTGACAAGGCCTTTGCCGTCGCGGACGAAGTGCTGCGCGAGCTGGCGAATGTCGGCTGCCTGAACTTCCAGCACGCCCAGTATGGCGCAACGGGCGAAAACTTCTGCGTCCCGGCTACGCAGATTCTGCGGGCCAGCGGCGAATTTACCGCCAATATCAACCTCCAGCGGGCGCAGTTGCAGACCCTGCCCCTCAGACCGCGTTCGGCGGAGGGGCGCTACCCGCACTTTGTCGATTACGTCCGGCGCGAACTGACCCGTGAATATGGCGACGAAATGTTCCGCCGGGGCTTCCAGGTGCGCACCACACTGGTGACGGATATTCAGGATGTGGCAGAACGGGCGCTGCGCGACCAACTGCGGGCGCAGGCGTTCACCGGCTTGCAAACCGGCGCTGTTGTGGTTGCCAATCCATCTACGGGCGAGATTCTGGCAATGGTCGGCAGCCCGGATTTTAACAACGTCGATATTGATGGTCAGACCAACTACGCCTTCACCTGGAAGCTGCCGGGCGCAACCATCCTGCCCATCACCTATATGCGGGCGCTGGAAGGCGTCGGCGATAGAAACGGCAACGGGCAGGTCGATTATGACGAATACCTGACGCCGGCCACTATCCTGTTCGATGTCCCGCGCGAGTTTCAGGACCCGCGCCTTGCGGTCAGCAATGCCGACAACCAGTTCCGGGGGGCGGTGTCTCTGCGGCAGGCGCTGGCGAACAGCCTCAACGTCCCGTCGATCAAGGTTTTCGATTATATTGGCGCTGAAGGCTATGTCGATCTGGCGCGGCGCATGGGGCTGACCTTCCTGACCGAACCGCCGGCGATTGACGCGCGCACCGGCATCGGCGATGTGACCGAGGTGCGCCTGTGGGACTTGATAAAAGCCTACGGCGTGCTGGCGAACACCGGGCAGTATGTGCCGCTGCGGGCCATCAGTTCCATCCGCGATTCGGGCAATCAGGAAGTACCGCTGACCGAGGCGCTGGCTCCACATCAGCCAGCCGGCGTGGTTGCCCCACAGGTGGCTTTTCTGGTGCAGAACATCCTCAGCGACGCGCAGTTCTACGATCAGTCGTTCGCGCCGCTGTTTCTGGAAAACTACCCGAACCGTACTGCCGTCAAGATCAACCACATCAACAATAACCGCGATATGTGGGCGGTTGGCTTCAGCCGTAATGTGGTGGTTGGCGTGTGGATGGGGCGGCCTGACAACAACAATACGGTTGCCAACAGCCGCGATGCCGCCCTGCCGGTATGGCGAACCGTGATGGAACAGGCGCTGGCCGGGACCAACCCCGCGCCGTTCAATGCACCGCCGAGCAATGTCGTGCCGCCGGGCAGCGTCCAGAATCTGGTGATCTGTGCGCCAACCGGTACGCTGCCGGGCGATGGCTGCACCCAGCAGCGCAACGAATTTTTTGCCATTAACCACCCGCCGCCATCGCCTGACTTCATGCCGGTGGTCAGCGTGCAGATCGATGCCTGGACGCGGCTGATCGCCAACCAGTTCTGCGATGACAACGTGATCGTCGATCAGTTTGTCCGGCTGGTGCCCAACGACCCCGGCGCAATCGCGTGGCTGAACACAGCCGCCGGGCGGCCTACCGCCAATCGGATGAGCCTGCCACAGAATGTCCAGCCGGTCCCGACGGCTGCCTGTGATCTGAACACCGACCTGCCAACGGCGCGCATCACATCGCCAGCCGAAGGCACGGCGCTAACCGGCACTGTTTCCATTCTGGGGGTAGCGACAGCCAACAACTTCGACAGCTACACCGTCGAATATGCCCCGGTGGGTTCCAGCAACTTTGCGCTGATCGCCGGACCGGAACGCAGCCAGCGGCCCAATCAGAACGACGTGCTGGCGGAATGGAATACCACAACCGTTCAGAACGGCCAGTACACGCTGCAACTGAGTATGCATTCCACTCGGGGCGGGGTTGTGCGCCGCAGCGTGAACGTGCAGGTACTCAATCCTACACCGACGCCTCAGCCAACGGCGACCAGCACGCCGCCCCCGCCTCCGCCTGTGGCAACGGCGACTACCCTTCCTTTCCCGACACCGTTCTCGCAGGGTGTCGAAGCGCCAAATGGCCCGGTCACGCCTACCGCTACACTGGTGATCGGAGGGTGACATCATCCGCAGACTCTGAGGAGGAAGCCCAATCAGGAAGGGATGATCCGTCCGCCAGACACAGCCAGGAGGAACCATGACGCAGCGGGTGCGCAAACATCCTCAGCGCAGGCACGCCATTCCGGTCCTGTTTGACTATGAGGGGATGCAGCGGTTTGTCAGGCTACCGTCACATCCGGGCACAAGTAGACATCCTGAATGGCGTTGAGCAGCGCCGCGCCTTCCGCCATAGGCCGCTGGAACGCCTTGCGCCCACTGATGAGTCCCGTACCGCCCGCGCGTTTGTCAATCACCGCTGTCTGCACCGCTTCGGCGAAGTCGTTCGCGCCGCTGGCCCCACCAGAGTTAATCAGCCCGGCCCGGCCCATATAGCAGTTGGCGACCTGATAGCGGGTCAGATCGATGGGGTGGTCAGAAGTCAGGTGACTGTAGATACGCTCATCGAGCTTACCATACGATGACGACCCGGTGTTGAGCGCCTTATAACCGCCGTTGTTGGTCGGCAGTTTCTGTTTGATGATGTCCGCCTGAATGGTGACCCCCAGATGATTACCCTGCCCGGTCAGGTCGGCGGCGGTTTCGTAGTTGGTGCCGTTGACCTTAAAATTCGAGTTGCGCAGATAGCACCACAGCACAGTCGCCATCCCCAATTCATGGGCATAAGCGAAGGCTTCGGCCACTTCGACAAGCTGGCGGGTGCTTTCTTCTGAGCCGAAGTACACGGTCGCGCCAACCGCCACCGCGCCCATATTCCATGCCTGTTTAACTGTGCCGAACATGATCTGGTCGTATTTGTTGGGGTAGGTCAGCAGTTCGTTGTGGTTAATTTTGACCAGGAAGGGGATTTTATGGGCATATTTGCGGGCCACCGCCCCCAGCACGCCAAAGGTCGAGGCCACCGCGTTGCAGCCGCCCTCAATCGCCAGTTCGACAATGCCTTCCGGGTCGAAGTAGCGCGGATTGGGCGCAAACGACGCCCCGGCAGAATGTTCGATCCCCTGATCGACCGGCAAAATCGACAGATAGCCGGTTCCACTCAGCCGGCCATGATTGAATAGCTGCTGCAAGCTGCGCAGCACCTGCGGATTGCGATCCGTCTGCGCGTAAACGTCATCGACAAAGTTCGGTCCCGGCAGCTTAAGCTGATCCCTGCTGATCGTCTGGCAGGTATGATTGAGCAGCGAATCTGCATCCTTGCCCAGCAGTTCGGCAATTTTATCAATATCGTATTCACGTGCCATTGCAACGGTCATGGTCTTGCTGACGCGCGCGGCGTCATTCTCCTTTCGTCCCCATTATTCAACGCCCATTGTAACATATTCGCGGTGTCTGCCTCGCAGCCGGCAGCCAGACGGTGCGCCCGGTTCAGGCATCGGAGTCATAGTCATGGTCGTGTCGTCCGCCCGTGCGGATTAGCCCCACCTCGTGTTTATCCGACAGCAGGCCCACCACCAGATCAGGCACAAGGGCGATAGCGGCGATATTGATGGCCGATACAGCAAAAATGGCGGTAGTATCAATGTTGACACCCAGGTCCTGCAAGTTCCACAGAATGCGGGTAAAGCCTGCCTCGCGCGAGTAGGAAAACAGCAGCAGATAGACACCCCACGCAATCACCAGCTTGAGCACCAGAATGACGACCAGCAGCACCGCCCGCCGCCAGCGCAGCCGCAGCAGATTGAGTATGACCCCAACGACCATATAGAGCAGGGTTCGGACAATGATGAAGACCATCGCCGCGATGGCTGTACCGTTGGCCGCATTGATGGCCGCGTCCAGATTGAGCGCCGCGAATTGATCGAGCAGGCCGCGTTCAGCGGGTTCGTTGAGCACCAGATAGCCGATCACGCTGACGAGAATAACAAGTGCCACCAGACTGAAAACGCGCATACCGATCTCCGATCTGTGTGTTCATCCTATTGTAGCGGTTCCCGGTCAGGCAACAAAACAGCGGGGAGGTTGTACTGTTCTCCCCGCTGCAAAGTGCGAATAAGTTTGAGACTATAAGGACTAACTCAGATAATCCCGAAGTTGGCGGCTGCGGCGTGGATGGCGCAGCCGGCGCAGCGCACGGCCTTCGATCTGGCGGATACGCTCGCGGGTGAGGCCAAATTTCTGGCCGACTTCTTCCAGTGTATAAGCGCGGCCATTTTGCAGACCGAAGCGCAGTCGCAGAATGCGGGCTTCGCGCGGGGTCAGGGTTGACAGCACTTCCTCGATCTTGGCACGCACCATGTTATTTTCGGCCCATTCGGCCGGCGTGGGCGAGTTCTCGTTCTCGATGAAGTTGCCCAGTTCGCTGTCTTCATCTTCACCAACCGGATGCTCCAGGCTGAGCGGCTGCCACGAGACCCGCAGCATCCACTGAACTTTGCGGGCTTCAAGACCCATTTCGTGGGCGATTTCTTCGGCAGTGGGCTTGCGGCCATATTCCTGTTCGAGTTCGCGCGCCACGCGATACAGCCGGCGGATGCGGTCACTCATGTGGACCGGGACGCGGATGGTGCGGCCCTGATCGGCAATGGCGCGGGTGATCGTCTGCCGAATCCACCAGGTCGCATAGGTGCTGAAGCGGAAGCCCCGGCGGAAGTCGAATTTTTCGACCGCTTTCATCAGGCCCAGATTGCCTTCTTGAATCAGATCGAGAAAGGGCACGCCCCGGCACATATAACGTTTGGCAATTGATACCACCAGGCGGGTATTGGCTTTAATCAGGTGGTCACGGGCGGCCTGACCATCTTCGATGAGGAATTTCCATTCGACAGCGTGTTTGCTGGTCGGGTTGCGCCGGAGTTTCCTTTCAGCCGCCAGTCCGGCTTCCAGGCGCATCGCCAGTTCGATCTCTTCTTCGGTGGTCAGCAGCGGCACACGCGCCATCTCCTTAAGGTACAGGCCGACGGTATCGCTGCTTGCCAGCGCGCCAAAGTCATATTCTTCTTCAGCGTCTAGCTCGTCCTCATCCCCCAGCTCCTCCTCGTCGAACAGGTCTTCGTCATCGTCGAGAAAGTAGCCATCGTCAAAATCGTCGCCGGACGAAAAATCGTCCATAAACTCCGGTATTAAATCAATCTTTGAATTTTCGGTGTAGTTTAACAAAATAAGTCCCCCCGGCTCTACTGAAAGTTAACGATCAAGCAATTGTTTGAGCTGGGCCAGACGCGGATCAACCGAATCAAATTCGCAGGTGCAGGTGGCGCGATTGCGGTTGATTCCACATTCCGGGCACAGCCCCTTGCAGTCAGCGCGGCACAACATACCGCGCGTAGTTAAGATCAACACTTCGGCGCGCAGCAGGGGCGCAAGATCGAGGATTCCGTCTTCGTGGACGCAGAATTCAACGCCGGCTGATACCGGATAGGTGTATAATTCCTCAATCTCGATGTGAAATTCGTGTTCAATGGGGTCGAGACAGCGATAGCATTCGCCCAGGATGCCGACCTTGAGTTCACCCTGAACCAGAATGCCTTCCTTATTGCGGCTGAGTCGGATGGGGCCTTTGATGTATTCGAGGTCGAGGTCGCTGGCAACACGGATAGCCGGTACATCAAAGGTCGTGTCTTGACTGTGGGCGGGACCATCATTAATTAAGAAACCAACATTAAGTTTGAGAACACGGTTACTGACGTAAAACTGCGGTTTCACAATGGTTGGTCCCGGATAATTGAGTAAATATTAACGAAATCCTAAAAATGCATGTTCGCATTATATGAGACTTTGTACTCTTGTGTCAAGTTATGCGACACGTCCTTGATGGCAAACTCAAAATTTTTACAGGTTTTATAAATTTGTGACATACTGAGTCACAGCTTAAACGTTTTTGTTCATAAAATGAGCTTTGACATGAATATAGCACGCCAAACCTTACAAATTCATCAAATTCGTAAAAATTAAGGAAAAATTGGGATTTGCCGGTTTTCATGTTTTGGCAATGCTGCTGGCAAATTCGATGTGGGAAAAGACGGGATTCATGCGCGGCGCGGGCAGCCGCCAGGGCCAAAGCCGCACGTGCCGCTGTTACCTGATTTTGCCAGAGCCGGGTCATTCACATCAGATCGGCCAGCGGGTCTTCTTCTTCTGGCGGCAGCAGTTTGCGCACGACTTCCTGATGCTGCTGGCTGATAACTTCCATCTCGGCGGTGAGTGCCCGGCCCTGAGCGCGCAGGGTGCGGGCCTGCGCCTCTAGCTGCCGGCGGCGTCGGTTCCAGCGCGCAATGCCGATCACCCCCACGATCAGCGGCAGCAGTCCGATCAGGCCAGCCAGCAGGAAGACCGGGTTCTGCGCAGCCAGCGCGAGCGCAACGCCGGCGACGATCAGCACCAGCGCCAGCACGCAGAACACTGCGCCCCGGATGACACCCCGGTTCGCGGCGGATTGGCGGCGATTCGTCTTCAGCTTCCGGCGCGTTTCTTCGAGGGCGGACTGGAGCCGCTCGAATTGTTGCGCCAGTTCCTGCGCGCGGCGCTCCAGTTTCCAGGTGCGGGCCTGTTCCGGCGTGCCCAGATACCATTCGCCAGTCCGGGGATCGCCATAAAACACTGTGCCGTAATAAGGTATCTTCGTGGTCGGATCGGTGAGGAATTCGCGCAGGGCATATTCCAGCTTATCGAGCATCTCGTCAAGATATTCATACGGGGCTAACTGCCGGTTTGCCCCCTTGACCCTGCGCGACTGGACTGCTGCCTGCACCCGCGCCCGGATTTCGCGCAGTTGCTGGCGAATCCGTTTGGCCTGCTCGACACGATCCTCGATGGCAGGAAGTTTGCGCGCATCGAGCGCGAAGATGCCTGTTGCATGAATCTGGTCGAGAAGCTGCTGCGGTGAATCCATAACCTGCCTCATCAAAGTGGAATACCGGCAAATTGTAGACTATTCGCCCCGTCATTCACACAAATGCTTCCGGCTGAAAATGACATTCGACAGCGTCCCACCTGACATATCTTTTATTTCTCAACACGATATGGCGTTATACTACGTAATAGATAGCAAGAAAGGCTGGTATGGCAGACCTGAAAATCGCGGTACTTGGCGCGGGCAGTTTTGTTTTTGGCCCCGGCGTCTTGAGCCAGGCCATCCTCGAAAATAATCTGGGCAGCGTCGAACTGGCCCTGATGGATACGGACGCCGAAGTGCTTGGCCTGATGGCGGGACTTGGCCGGCTGATGGCTGTCGAAAGCCACAAACCGGTACGCATCACCACCCATACGGAGCGCGATACCGCGCTGGCGGGGGCGGATTATGTCATCTGCGCGGCGGCGGTGCAGGGCCGGCGGCGCTACCAGATCGATCATGACCTGATCCAGCAGTTTTACCCCGGTCACATGATAACGGAGTTCGGCGGCGTGGCCGGCATCAGCTATTCGCTGCGGCAGATCGCGCTGATTCTCGACATCACCGCCGATATGAAGCGCCGCTGCCCCGATGCATGGCTGCTGAATGTCGCCAATCCGCTGCCGCGCGTCTGTCAGGCCGCGCACGCAGATGGCATCCAGACCGTCGGCTTCTGTTCCGTCGCGCTGGCGGCTCACAGCGCCCTGTGGCAGCTTCTGCGGGGCGACCCGCCGCTGGCGTATCCTTTTACACCGGCCATCAAAATGTGGCAGATGACCACTGCCGGAGTCAATCATTTTACGTGGGTGCTGGAACTGGCTGACCGTCAGACCGGAGCCGACCTGCTCCCCCGGGTTCGCCAGTGCATCGCCAGCGGCGCGACCAGCGGTAACCCGCAGACGGAAGCTCTCTGCCGGGAAACCGGCTACCTGCTGGCGGCGGGTGATAATCATGTGCGCGATTTTCTCAAACCCCCGCGGCCTGTTCCCGCCCCGCATGTGCCTTTTCATGGCGATGAGCGCGAACGCTGGCAAAGGCTGCAATTGCTGCGCACCATCGTGGCGGATGAACTGAACTGGGAACCCCTGTTCGAGCAGGTGTCGTGGGAGCGCCCGGTAGATTTTATCGCTGCTCACACGGGCAGCCGCGAACTAACGTTTAGCGCGCTGAATCTATCCAACGCCGGCCAGATGCCTGATCTGCCCGCCGGGGTGTTTGTAGAAACGCCCTGCACCGTCCGCGCCGGCCATGTGCAGCCGCAGCGCATCGACCTGCCGGAGAGCGTGCAGGCCATGACGCGGCATCCAGCGCAGGTTTCGGACACGATTACCCGCGCTGCCCTGACTCGCAGCCGGAAACTGGTGTATGAGGCCGTCGAACTCGACCCGACGATTGAGGACAAAGCGGCCGGCATACGGGCTGTGGATGCCTGTATGGCTGCTCATGCTGATCTGCTGCCAGCCTATAGCTGAAGGCGCGGTCTGTCTCTGGTAGGTAGATGCGGGTATATAATGATGGGGGACATCGAAGTAAAAGGCACATAGTAGCATGAGCAGCGAACAAGTCTACGAAATGCTGTGGGACTGCAAATACTGCGGAACCCAGAAACTCCTCGGTAAAACCCATCGCTTCTGCCCCAACTGCGGCGCTGCACAGGATGATGAAGCGCGCTATTTTCCGTCAGACGATGAAAAAGTGGCGGTGAAGGATCACATCTATTATGGAGTCGATGTGATCTGCCCGAACTGCGATACGCTCAACAGCGCCAACGCCCACTTCTGCCAGCAGTGCGGCACGGCGCTCGAAGGCGCTGAAAAGGCGCAGCTTGTCACCGACGATCAGGTGATCCGCGCGGGC
>Ga0079224_100001817_pt1 | contig 25152 bp, 20 predicted proteins | sample Stecom2015_FD_80414 | JGI IMG/M metagenome (GOLD analysis project Ga0079224, IMG submission 80414) | Agricultural soil microbial communities from Utah to study Nitrogen management - Steer compost 2015 | ecosystem: Environmental > Terrestrial > Soil > Agricultural land | place: USA: Utah... | reverse complement strand
GCATGGAGCGCTTCCGTGAAAGCGCCCCATCGTCTGCCGGCCATCAGACCCGTGCAGGCACGGCGCTTCAGGCCCGCACGACCTTCAGTCCCTCGGGATCCATGTCGCGGGTCGCGTTGCGCGTATCAACGACCAGCGGCGCCCCCTCCACCACCGCCCGGTAGTCGACCGGCGTGTGGTCGGTGAGGATCACCACCACGTCGTGTGCCGCGAGCGTCTCGGGGGTGAGCGCGACCGAGTGCATGCGCTCCGGCAGTGAGGGATGCGCGAGGGTCGGCACGAAGGGATCGTGGTAGCTCAAACGCGCCCCCTTCTCGGCGAGCAGGGACATGACGCGCACCGCGGGGCTCTCCCGCATGTCGTCCACGTCCTTCTTGTAGGCGGCGCCCAGACACAGCACCCGCGCGCCGTTGAGGGTCTTGCGGTGGCGGTTGAGCGCCTCCATTGAACGCTGCACCACGTAGTGCGGCATCTGGGAGTTCACCTCGCCGGCCAGCTCGATGAAGCGGGTGTGGAACTCGAACTCCCGCGCCTTCCACGTCAGGTAGAACGGATCGATGGGGATGCAGTGTCCGCCCAGGCCCGGCCCCGGATAGAAGGCCTGAAAGCCGAAGGGCTTGGTCGCCGCGGCGTTGATGACCTCCCACACGTTGATGTCCATGCGGTCGCAGAGCATCTTGAGCTCGTTGACCAGAGCGATGTTCACGCAGCGGTAGATGTTCTCCAGCAGCTTGGCGAGCTCGGCCACACGCGTGCCGCTCACCGGCACCACCTGCTCGAGCGCGCTGGCGTACAGCTCGGTCGCCACCTCGAGACACTCCGGCGTGTGACCGCCCACCACCTTGGGGATGGTGCGGGTGTTGAACCTGGCGTTGCCCGGATCCTCGCGCTCGGGGCTGAAGGCGAGGTGGAAGTCCACGCCGGCCTTGAGCCCTCCGGCCTCGAGGAGGGGGCGGAGCACCTCGTCGGTGGTTCCCGGGTAGGTGGTCGACTCGAGCACGAAGAGCTGCCCGTTGCGCACGTGGGGCCCCAATGCCTCGCCGGTCGCGCGGATGAAGCGCATGTCAGGCTCGCGGGACGAGGTGAGCGGCGTGGGCACGCAGATCACCACCACGTCGAGTTCCCGGACCCGGGAGAAGTCCCCGGTCGCCGACAGCTTGCCTGACTCGCACAGGGGCCTGAGCGCGTCGGTGGGGATGTGCTTGATGTAGCTCTCCCCCTTGCCGATCGCGTCCCGCTTGGCGGCATCGGTCTCCAGCCCCAACACCTGGAAGCCGGCCTCGGCAAAGGCCATCCCGAGCGGGAGTCCGACGTACCCCATCCCGACCACACCGATCCGTGCCTCCCGCGCACGCAGGCGCGGCAACAGGGGGTTCTCCATTCGTCGCATCGCTTCTCTGACCACCCTTCCCTTGTCTGACGTCACTCCCAGAGGACCGCCCAGCGCCAACACACCGGCAGCGCGACGTGGGCGCCGAACAGCACCCGCTGGCAGGTCTCGGTCTGCCCGTAGCCGGGCGAATAGACGGAGAGCTCCAGCACCGGGGTGCTCCCCGCCTCGAAGATCAGGTGCGCGTCGCCCCCGCTGAGCTGCAGCGCCCGTGGAGCAGGATCCTCCGGCCCGCCCGGGGTCGCGAGCACCCGCGCCCGGAGCGCATCGCTGAGCGGGACGAAGCGCGCGCCGGTTCCCGCGAGGTGCAATCGCCAGCTCGCCACGTGCAGGCCGCGGCCCTCCAGCACGTCCTCCACGCCCAGTGCCCGCGCGTCGCGATCCAACTGGAATCGGCGCCACACCCGGACGGGCGTGCCCAACCGTCCGTAGCCGTCGTGGCGCACGGTGAGCCCATCCACCGAGGCGCCCCGGCTCACCCGCGCGGCGGTGGCGGCGGTGCGTGCCGGAAGGGCGAAGAGCCGCCCCTCGGGAAGCGGGGCCTGCTCTTCACCATCGACCTGCACCGTGTTGTGCATGGCCGTGGAACGCAGCCGGTTTCTCAATCCCGGCGAGCGCGTATAGGTCCCGGTGCCCACGTCCACGATGCAGGGACGGCCGTGCAGGTGCAGCTCGAAGGACAACTTGTCCAGGTGGCTGTGGCCCCCCACCCCGGCCTGCCCCTGAGGCCCGGCGCTGACCACCACGGTCGCGCCCGCCCCCTCGAGGACGTGCAGCCCGGCGCGCACGAAGCTGCGGCTCACCCGACGGCCACGGGCCTCCAGCGCCCGGAAGGCGTCCACGCCCTCGCGCCCCAGAAGCCATGCGAGCTCGTCCGAGGGCGCATCGTCCGGAAGCTTGAGCTGCGGTGCGTCCAGCAGCGCCGCTCCCAGTGAGGGCAGGTGCGAGACGTCCAGCGCGCCGCGCAGCACCAGCGGAAGTCCCCGGCCCGCGTCGTTGTCGCCGATCTGCGCGGCGATCCCGGAGCTCGAGGAGAGGGAGAGGGCCGCCTCGAACATGCGGGTGAGCCGCGCCTCTGCCCAGGCCGGCCACCGGGCACCGAGCGCGCGATCGATGACGTAGCCCAGGACGAAGAGCTCGAGGCTCAGCCGGTGGTAGGGGATGCTCCCCTCGAAGGCCACCCCCTCCGCGTCGACCTGTTCGGACAGCTCCCGCATCAGCCGCGCCCGCGCACGTTGACGTCCGCGCCACGCACCGGGCAGTCCCGGAACCAGCGACAGGGTGACCAGCTGCCCCACCAACCCCGCGACCAGGTGGTTGTTGGGCACCGCCTGTTCGTCCTCGAGGTTGTCCCACACGTACTGCACGTGCGCGTGGAGCAGACCGGCGATGGCGGCGACGGCCTCGGGCGTCCTGATCGAAGGGAAGTCGGCGAGCAGGTGGAGCAGCTGCGCGATGTTCGCCGCGCGCAGGCCCACCTCCATGGCGCAGGTCCACTGCACGCCCCGCCCCGGTGGATTGTGGGCGTGGAAGGAGATCAGCCAGTCGAGCGCCGCCTTCTGCAGCGTGAAGCGCCGCGCAGGGTCGTCCACGACCCGGGCGGCCATGGCCAGGGCGATCGCCTCGTCCAGGCGCCCCAGCGCCCAGGCATACTTCACGTCCGCACCGGGCACCGAGAGCCGGAGCGAGGCCGCGTCCGCGGTGGGCCAGCGATGGCCGCTGAGCAGATCCCGATCCCAGCGTCCCCCCGCCGGTGGGATGGCGAAGCGCTGCCCGAAGAGCTCGACCTCGCCGGCCAACAGCGTCTCCGCGCGCTCCAGCGCACGCTGCCGCATGTCGGGGGTGAGGGCAGCCACCGTCGCCGCCTCCCGCGCGCCGTTGCACCAGACCGGCGCCCGCGCCGCCTCTCCCAACAACACCGCGAGCCGGTCGGGGAGCAGCCCCGGGTACGCCGGGCGACCCGCCCGCCACCGCGCGTTCAGTCGCCGACCCCGGGCCGCGAGTCGGCGCCAGGGAAAGTCGAGGAGGGCGGACGGACGCTGGCTCAGGACAGCGGTGAGGTGATCCAGGGAGGCCATGGTGTGCGGCCGGTTCGAGCAAGCACTGCGCCAGCGTCCGTCCCCGGGAGGGTGCCGCCGTCGTCCACCCGACCGCCGGGAGATGGGCGTCCGGCTTCCGCATCCGGGATACCGCCCTTCCCTCGCCCTGAAGAACCTCCCGGCAGGCCCTCCGGCGCCGCGCCAACGCAGGGAGAGGGGGGGCGTTCAGGAACGCGCACGCCGCAGCGACCCCAGGCGTTGGATGTGGCGGTAGGTCCACACGGCGGCGAGCGCCAGGAGCCCGAGGATGACCGCGGCCAGAATCCACCTGCCGCCGAGGGCGATGTCGTCGAGCACCTTGAGCCCGAAGCGGTGCCCGAGGAAGACCATCAACGGCGCGGTGATGGCGGCCCCCAGCCCATCGGCGAGGAGGAAGTGACGGAGGGGCACCCCGCCCACCCCGGCGAGGAGAAAGGTCGGGAGGCGGAAGCCCGGCAGAAAGCGCGCGCCGAAGATGGTGGTCCAGCCCCGGCGCTCGAGCTGCTCGGCGATGCGCTGGGCCCGCGGCGTCGCCAGCAGGGGTCCCAGCCGCCGGTGCCGACGCAACCGGGGACCCAGCTTGCGGCCGATGCTGAAGAGCAGCAGATCTCCGCCCACCACCCCCATCCAGCCCACCCCCATCATCAGCGGCAGGTGCCCGGCGGTCTGGCTCACCAGGACGCCGGCGGTCACCAGGATGAGGTCTTCGGAGAGGGGGGCGCCCACCCCGCAGGCGAGCAGCAAGCCCACCACGGCCGGATATGAGAACGCCTCCATCCACGCCATGAGCTGCGCTTCCATCCACCGCCTCCGGGAACGTGGCTCCACGCTATGCACGCGGAAGGCGGGGGGCAGTTTCTGCAGCCGGGCGGGGGAAAGGCACCGGGGCCAGCGGACACCGGCTGGGGTTTGGCTCAGCGGCCCCAGAGCTCGATGGGCCAGCCGCGGCGCAGCGCCTCCCGTTTCAAACGGGGGTCGGGATGCACCACCACCGGTCGGCCCACCGCCTCCAGCATCGGGAGGTCCGAGTACGAGTCGGAGTAGAAGCTCGCATCCCGGAGGGAGCCCCCGAGCCCCTCTGCGAGGGTCTGGGCATAGCGGACCTTTCCCGCGCCGTAACAGAGCTCGCCCTGAGGTCGCCCGGTGTGGCGATCTCCTTCGGCCTCCAGGCGGTTGCAGAGCACTGCGTCCAGCCGGAGGTCGGCCGCGATGAGATCCGCCAGATCTCCACTGGAGGTGGTCAACAGCACCAGGGTGTCTCCGGCCGCGCGGTGGGCCTCGATCGCGACCCTCGCCCCGGGACGGACCAGGTGGCGGACCTCCTGGGCGTAGAAGGTCTCGGTCCGCTTGCGGAGCTCCAGTGCGGACGTCCCTGCCAGCCCTTCCAGTGCCGCCAGAAGCACCGACTCGATGGAGGTCCCGCCGAGGTGGTAGCGGAGCAACGCCCCCGAGGCGAGGAAGGCCTGCCAGCGGTTCAGGTGTCCCGAACGGACCTCGCGGCGGACCCACAGGGATCCGGAGTTCTCCGAGAGCAGGGTCCGGTCGAGGTCGAAGAAGGCGAGGGCCACGGCGACGAGAGGTTAGGCGTCCTCCTCCGGGGGGGCAAAAAGCCCGCGGCGGGGCAGAAAGCCCGGGACCTCTTTCCGGATCCCGGGCTCAGAGGGCGTCAGGCTTCCGCGATGAGGGGTTGGGCCACCTGCATGATGCCGTTGCGGACCGTCACGCGGGGGCGGCTCAGCCAGCGGCAGCTACCGCAGTAGGCATGGCTGCTTCCGGGGGCCACGCGGAGTTCGAGATCACCGCCGCAGGAGGTGCAGGCGGAGGGAATGGTGAGATCGGTGTGGAGCTGCTCGTGGGTCTCAGGGTCTTTGTGAAGCATGCCCCTGAGCTAACGCATGGATCGCCGGGCACAAGGGCGCCGCCGGCGCCACCACCACAGCAGGCTCGCGGGGAGCAGCGGCGTGCCTGCCCCGCAGCCGACCGACCGGCCGAGCTCGGCGTCGAGGGGCGGCACCACACAGGTCTGCACCGGCCCGTCCGCCGGGTACACCTCGCACACGAACGCCCGGGTGCCGGGATCGAGCACCCGCTTGTCGGTCTCTCCGGGGCTCGCCCAGGGCGACATCGTCGAGCCCGCGAGCTGGATGTGGTCCAGCCCGACCACGTGGCCCAACTCGTGGGTCAGGGTGTTCTCCACGTCGGTGATGACGCAGGAGGTGCCCCCGCCGGGGCAGAGACACACGTCGAGCGCGGGCTGACACGCCGGCGCATCCACGGTGGTGAGGGTGAAGTCGGCTCCGTTCACCACGACGTCGGAGTCCAGGAGCCGGCCGGCACAGTCGTAGGTCGGCAGCGTCAGCGCCAGGAAGCGATCGTCGTGGTCCCAGCAGTCATGGACCAGATCGCAGTCCTCGCCCGGGGTACAGCCCTCGAGCTGCCCGAGATCCCGGCAGGCCCGATCGAAGAAGACCACGCTGCTGACGTTCGGCCCGTCCTGCGCGTAGCCGAAGCGGCGATCTCCGGTGGGTGCGCGCTCCTCGAAGGTGAGCTGTCCGCAGGCCGCGAAAGCCTCGTTCCAGGTGGCGAGCGAGCGGCTCACCGCAGCGTGCATCTCTCCGTCCGCGCCGCCTCCGGTGGCCTGCTGCACCGGCAGTGTCCGGACCTCTCCCGGCCCGGCCTCCCAGTGCAGGCATGCGGCCTTGGAGCTGGGGACCTCGCAGGCCGCAGCATCCACCCTCCGGCGGACGTAGGAGGCCTCCGGCGCCTGCCCCAGAACCCCGGCGATCAGGACCCAGGCAAGAGACGACATCACCGCTCCCCGGCGGCGCGGATCTGCGCCCGGAGTGCGTCCAGGGAGAGCGCGCGCTCGGGCCCCTGCGGACGATGCGTCTTGGGGTGCAGGACCCTCACCCGCTCGAGCCCATCTCGGCGGACCTGCGCGGCCTTGCCGTCGGGCCGCAGGACCCGGAACTTCCCCAGCGCCATGCCGACCACGCGTGACGTCGGGCCGGCGCCGGCGGGCTCGAGAAACACCACCACCTCTTCACCGGGGCTGAACTGCGCCGCCCCGATCACCTCCTGCACCAGACCGTCCACCGCGCCGCCCGGCTGAACCACCCGGAGCTCCCGGGAACGCGCCTCGCCCGCGAGCGCCTCCAGCACCTCCAGCCGCGTCTCGGTGACGATGCGGCGCCCCCCCGCGGACCATCGCGCCCCGGTTCCCACCACCCGGGCCCGCACCACGCGTCCGGCCCGCAGGGTCAGCTCCTCCACGCTCAGATCCAGCGCGGTGGAGGCCCGCCCCTGGGAGGTGATGAGGCAGGCCAGCAGCATCAGACAGAAGGGGGCGCGGGGAGATGAAACCACGGCAGGCTCCTCGGGACGGCTCCCAGAGAGGATGGGTGATGCGCCCCCTGGAATGAGAGGTCCCTACCCTGGCTCCCCGGGGGCCTCACGCCAAGGTCGCGTTGAACGGGAGCAGGCCCTCTGATAACCCGCGAGCCGAAATGACCTCCACTCCGCGTCTGCGCTTTGCTCCCTCGCCCACCGGCTACCTCCACATCGGCGGTGCCCGGACGGCGCTCTTCAACTACCTCTACGCCAAGCGTCACGGCGGCACCTTCGTGCTGCGCATGGAGGACACGGACCGGGAGCGGAGCACCCCCGAGTCGGTCGAGGCCATCTACGCGGGGATGCGCTGGCTGGGGCTGCAGTGGGACGAGGGCCCCGGCGTCGACGGAGGCTTCGGCCCCTACTTCCAGACCGAGCGCCTCCACCTCTATCGCGAGCACGCCGAGCGCCTCATCAGCGAGGGCAAGGCCTACCGCTGCTACTGCACCCGCGAGGAGATCGAGGCCCGCCGCCGGATCGCCGAATCCGAGAAGCGCCAGTACCGCTACGAAGGCACCTGCCGCGACCGCACGGATGCTCCGGACCTGCCGTCCATCATCCGTTTCCGGATGCCGGAGGGCGAGGGCAGCGTCACCTTCGACGACCGGGTGCTTGGACCCATCACCAAGCTCTACTCCGACCTGGACGACTGGGTGATGCTCCGCGCCGACGGCATCCCCCTCTACAACTTCGGTTGCGTGATCGACGACCACAGCATGGGCATCACCGTGGTCGGCCGGGGCCAGGAGCATGTGAACTCCACCTTCCCCCAGCTGATGCTCTACCGGGCGTTGGGATGGGAGCCGCCTGCGTTCGCCCACTTCCCCCTCATCCTCGGCACCGATCGCGAGAAGCTCAGCAAGCGCCGTCACCCCGAGGCGGACGTGATGGTCCACCAGCAGAACGGGATCCTTCCCGAGGCCCTGCTCAACTTCGTGGTGCGCCTGGGATGGAGCCATGGCAACGACGAGGTCATCCCCCTCGAGCAGATGATCGAGTGGTTCGACTTCGCCCAGGTGGGGACCGCCAACGCGGTCTGGAATCCAGAGAAGCTGCTGTGGCTCAACGCGCAGTACCTCAAGCTCCTGCCGCGCGCGGTGGTGGCCGAGCGGCTCGAGCCCTTCCTGGCCCGGATCGGGTTGCCGGGTCTGCCCCTGGCCCGCCGGGAGCGTTTGGTGGAGGTGCTCGCCGAGCGCAGCCAGACCCTGGTCGAGCTCGCCGAGAAGGCCGCCGTCTTCCTGAAGCCGGGGGTGACCTTCGATCCCAAGGCGGTCACCAAGCACCTGCACCCCGACGGCAGGGCGCTGCTCTCCCAGGTGCGTGCCTTGCTCGCGGGCCTCGAGTGGGATCCGGCGGCGCTGGAGGGGGCGGTGAAGACGGTGAGTGAGCAGGCCCAGGTCGGCATGGGCAAGGTCGCCCAGCCGCTGCGCGTGGCCATCACCGGCAGCACCAGCAGCCCCGGGATCGGCGAGACGCTGGAGCTCATCGGCCGCGAGGAAGCACTGGCCCGCATCGACGCGGCGCTCGCCCTGCCGCAGGCCTGAGAGGCGGGCGTGGACGCACGCGCCCCCGTCCCCTATCCTCCGCGCCCATGATCGCCTCCTCCCTGCTCCCGAAGCCGCGGTCAGCGACCGCGCTGGCGCTCCCGCTCGCCCTGGCCCTGATGTGGGTTCCCGTGGGCAGCTCGGCGGCGGTGGTGGACGGCGTCCAGTTGCCCGATGGGGTCCGCCGGGTGGGCGAGGGGCGCTACCGCTCCGCCCTCACCTACGAGAAGACCCTGGAGTATTTCCGGACGGTCTATCCGGCCCGGAACCACCGCCGCGTCCCCATCATCAATCAGCCGGGCGTCCGCGCGATGCACATCGCCTTCCCGGCGGGGAACAAGTACGCGGGCCTGAATGTCTACGAGGACAAGGCCGGCCTCCGCGAGGTCCGGATCTTCCTCGTGCCGCGGGGGTCGGCGTCGAAAAAGCGCTGACAAGCCACGGGGAATGTCGTAAAGAGGGCCGACTTTCGGTTGACGGCAGCGGCCGTTCAGCTTAAGTCAGCGCAGCACTTTCTGGGGAATCGTCTAACGGTAGGACAGCAGACTCTGACTCTGCTTATCTAGGTTCGAATCCTAGTTCCCCAACTCGCAGTTCCGCAGTCCGCAGTCCCCCCGCAACAACCCGCTGATTTTGGGGTTGCCAACGGGAACCCAGGTGGTGTAGAAGCCGCCGCCAGCAGTTCGCAGCAGGCCCTGTCGTCTAGCGGTTAGGACGGAGCCCTCTCACGGCTCAAACTCGGGTTCGAATCCCGGCAGGGTCACACCCGCCCATCAGGCGGCATCAGGGCTCCGAGGAACTTCCTCGGAGCCCTTTTTTCATGCCTGGAGGTGCGCGCTGAGGTTCGACGACGCCCTCAGAGAGAACCGGGTCCCTCCCCGTGTGGGCGACGTGCTCCTGACCTCGGAGCCCGGACGCCTGGTCCTGACCACCGCGCGCTCCACCGGGGTCCGCAGTCTGGGTCCGTCCCTGATGCAGGCCCTGGCCATCGGTGCGGCACTGCTCGCAGCCTCCCTCGTGCTCGACGAGCACCTGTTGGCGGCCCTGCTGCTGGTCGGCGTCGGCCTGGTCCTGCTCGTCACCGCCAGCCGCCTGGACGTGCGCGAGGGCCGGCGACGGGTGGTGCTCCACTTTGCCTCCGAGCTGCTCCGCCTCGAGCTGCTGCCGCGCTCGGGGCGCCCCATCCATCACGACATCCCCTTCGATGACGTGCTGAGCATCGACCTGGTGGAGGAGGCGGAACGGGGGTTCGGCATCCGGATCTGGTGGAAGGGTCCCAAGGACGCGGAGCACACCGAGCTGCTCGTCCGGCGTGCACAGCCGGAGGAGGGAGCGGCGCTGCACCGCGTGTGGAGGATGCTGCGCAACGCGGTGGGGCTGGATGGCACCGAGCTCCCCGATTGATCAGCGCATCATCCCGAAGGCAGCCGCAGTCTGAAGACGGCCGCCCTCCGCGCCCGGTGACACCGGCGCCTCGGGTGCAGCGTCAGGCCGGCTGGCGGAAGGCCACGTGGATCCGAAAGGCCAGGTGCCGACGGCGTCATCGTGCCGACGGCGTCATCCCTCAGGCCATGCGGCCCCCTGCCGCTCTCACGGCCGGCGCAGGAAGGCGCACCCCTCCCGCCAGGAGCCTGGGGACGCCCTGCCCCGCTCAGGCCACGGAAGCGAGGGCGGCTTCCACGTCCCCCAGCGAGCCGTACTCGCGTCGCGCCAGGGAGGAGAGCCGGGAGCGAAGCTCCGCGGGCGCCTCGTTCTCACCTGCCAGCAGGTCGAGCTGCCGGGGCTCGAGGGGAAAGATGGCGCCGGAGAGCGCCCGCTGCAGAACCTCCGCCTCGGGGGCGGGTTCGGCAGGACGAACCGTGTCTCGTTGAGAATCTGCCATTGAGTCTGATCCGAACAGCGAACGCCCGACGCATATTGCGCCGGGCGGCCTGCTCGGGGCCCCTCCGCCCACCTGCTCTTCCGGAGGGCGAGGGGCGCCTGAGGGCCCCACGTCGGGGCCCCATCCTGCGCGTCAGAACAGCAGGCGCATGGGGTGCTCGAGGAGCCCGCGCAGCTCGCGCAGGTACTCGGCACCCACCGCCCCGTCGATCACCCGGTGATCGCCGGAGAGGGTGACGCTCATCATCTGGCGCACCACCAGCGCGCCGTCGCGCACGACCGCGCGTTCAGCGACCTGGCCCACCGCGAGGATCGCGGCGTGCGGCGGGTTGATCACCGCGATGAAGCTGTCGATCCCGTACATGCCCAGGTTCGACACCGCCAGCGTGCCCCCCGAGTACTCCTCGTGCTTGAGCTTGCGGTCACGGGCGCGCTTGGCGAGATCCCGCGCCTCGGCGCCGATGGTGGCCAGCCCCTTCTGATCCGCATCGCGGATGACCGGGGTGATGAGCCCGCCCTCGATAGCGACGGCGATGCCCACGTCCACGGTGCTGTAGTGCAGCACCTGGTCCCCATCCAGGGTCACGTTCATCTGCGGCGTCCGGCGCAGCGCGATGGCCGCGGCCTTCACGATGAGGTCGTTGACGCTGACCTTCAACTCCAGCGCCTTCGCCTGCTCGCGGGCCTTCATCGCCTCATCCATCTCGACCTCGATGGTCAGATAGAAGTGCGGAACGCCCGGCTTCACCTCCGACATGCGCTCGGCGATCACCTTGCGCATGGAGGAGATGAGCTTGGCCTCGGGAGCCCTGCGGTCGGCCCCATACGGCACCGGGATGAAGGCGCGTCCCTCCGCAGGACGCTCGGTGCCCGCCGCCTTCGCCTTGGGCTTCTGCTCCAGCGCCTGCTCCACGTCCCGCTTGATGATGCGGCCCAGGGGCCCGGAGCCCTCGATCGCATCGAGCTCCAGCCCCTGCTCCCGCGCGATACGGCGGGCGACGGGAGAGACGCGCAGGCGTCCATCGGCGGAGGGCTCCCGGCGGGCAGCGGTCAGCGGCGCAGCCTTCCGGGGCGCTTCCCTCGGTTCGGTGCGCTCGGGCGCGGCCTTCTCGGCCTTGGGGGCCTCAGCCTTCGGTGCCGGCTTCTGCTCGGCCTCCTTGGAAGGCGCCTCCCCGCCCTTGGCCTCTGCCTGACCGGCGGACGCGTCGACCTTCTCACCCTTCTCGCCAATCCAGCCGATGGGCGAGCCGACCGGGGCCGAGCCGTCCTCGTCGACCACGATCGCGAGGAGGTAGCCGTCGTCGTAGACCTCGACCTCGAGGTTGGACTTGTCGGTCTCCACCTCGGCGACCGCCTCCCCCGAGGAGACCTTGTCGCCGACCTTCTTGAGCCACTTGGTGATCTTCCCCTCGGTCATCGTGGGGGAGAGAGAGGGCATCGGAATGGGAATCGCCATGGATCAGCCGTCCTCGCGATAGAGGGCCTTCTTGCAGGCCGCGATGATCTTCGGAGCGTCGGGCTGCGTGGCGGCCTCGAGGTTCGCCGCGTAGCTCATGTTGACGTCCAGACCGTGCACCCGCTGGATCGGCGCGTCCAGATGATCGAAGGCCTGGGACTGGATGATGTCCACCACCTGAGCACCCACGCCCGAGTGCGGCCACCCCTCCTCCACGATCACCACCCGGTTGGTCTTCTTGACCGAGGCGATGATGGCCTCCTCGTCGAGCGGACGCAGCGTGCGCAGATCGACGATCTCGGCGCTGATGCCCTCCTCCTCGAGGGCCTTCGCGGCCTCCTCGCAGAAGTAGTACATCCGGCTCCAGGTGATGATGGTGACGTCCTTGCCCTCGCGCTTCACGTCGGCCTTGCCGAGCGGGATGACGTGCTCACCCTCGGGGACCTCGCCCTTGATGGCGTAGAGGCGCTCACCCTCGATGAAGATCACCGGGTTCTCGTCGCGGATGGCGGCCTTCAGCAGGCCCTTGGCATCCGCCGGTGTCGCCGGGGCCACGACCTTGAGTCCGGGGAAGTGCGCGTAATTGGCCTCCAGCGCCTGGCTGTGCTGGCTGGAGAGACGACCGCCCGCGCCGCCCGGGCCGCGGAACACGATCGGGCAGCGCAGCTGTCCGCCCGACATGTGCCGCAGCTTGGCCGCGTTGTTCACGATCTGGTCCATGGCGAGGATCGCGAAGTTCCAGGTCATCATCTCGACGACCGGACGCAGCCCCACCATGGCCGACCCCACCGCCAGTCCGGTGAAGCCCAGCTCGCTGATGGGTGCATCCACGATCCGCGCGCTGCCGAAGGTGTCCAACAGGCCCTGGGACACCTTGAAGGCGCCGTTGTAGCGGCCCACCTCTTCGCCGATCAGGTAGACGCGGTTGTCTCGCGTCATCTCTTCGTTGAGGGCCTCGTTGAGGGCCTCGCGGTACATGAGCTCGGTCATGTTCGTCTCGTTCTCTTGATTGGAAGGTGCGTCGTGGAGGGCCTCGCGCGCGGTTCCGGTGCGCGCTCCGGGACGCTGCCCCTCCCCCCTCTCCGGTGTCTGCCGGGAGAAGCGAGGATGCGGCGTCCGTCCGAGCGCGCCGGAGACGGTGCGCGGTGGGCCCCGAAGAAAGCTTCAGCTCAGGACTTGGAGGCCTCGGCCGGCGGATCCCGGGGCTCGAGATCCCACGTCACCTCGAAATCCTTGGGGCCGGGCAGCTGCGGCCAGTCCACCTTCGCACCGAGGACGCGCTCACGGGGCTTTACGTCCTCCTCGCCCTCCTCGACGATGGTGTCGCGCCAGAGCTCCTCGAGCGACGGCTCGGGCGACGCGTCGGCGAACTTCACCGCCTCGTCGACCTCCTCGTTGACCTCCTTGCGGAGGGTCTCGAAGACCTCGTCGGACACGCCCTTGAAGTTCTTCTGGATGTGCGCCTGCAGGCGGGGGATCGGGTCGTTCTTCCGCTCCTCCTCCACCTCCTGCTTGGTGCGGTAGTTGGCGGGGTCGGCCATGGAGTGGCCGCGGAAGCGGTAGGTGTTCGCCTCCAGCAGCACCGGGCCCTTGCCGGCGCGGCACTCCTCGGCGGCACGCTTGACCGCGTCGTACATGGCCAGCACGTCCATGCCGTCCACCGCCTCGCCGCGGATGCCATAGGCCTCGGCCCGCTTCCACACCTCGTGCACCGCGGTGACGCGGTTGAAGGCGGTGCCCATGCCGTAGCGGTTGTTCTCGCAGATGTAGATCACCGGCAGCTTCCACTTGCTCGCCATGTTGAGCGTCTCGTGGAAGGAGCCCTGGTTGCTGGCGGCGTCACCGAAGTAGCAGACCGTGACACGGTCCTCGTTGCGGTACCTGCTCGCGAACGCCATGCCGGCGCCGAGCGGGATCTGCCCACCGACGATGCCGTACCCGCCGTAGAAGTGCTTCTCGATGTCGAAGATGTGCATCGAGCCGCCCTTGCCCTTGCTGTAGCCGCCGTCGCGGCCGAACAGCTCGGCCATCAGCATCCCGGCGTGGGAGCCACGGGCGAGGGGCTGACCGTGATCACGGTAGGCCGACAGCATGTAGTCGTCCTCCCGGATGGCCTCCACAGGGCCCACGGCCACGGCCTCCTGTCCGATGTACAGATGGCAGAAGCCCGCGATCTTCCCCAAGCCGTACTGCTGGCCCGCGCGCTCCTCGAAGCGGCGGATCAGGTACATCTTGCGGTACATCGTGAGCAGCTGGTCCTTCGTCAGCGCGCTCGACACGGTCGGTTGCCTCCGGCAGCGATCGACGCGTCCCCCTCCGGACGTCATGCCCGCTGCACCCCCTGGTGAAGCGTCGTGACGAGGCCGTGGACGGCGTCATGGTCCGTCGGCCTTCTAGCCACGAGTCAGGAGGAAGCCAAAGACAATGTGAAGGCTCTCCACGCCGCTGCATTGCGTCGTACAGCTGAACCACGGATGGCGTGCTGCGGCATGATGGGCACCCGATGGGCGCTTGGCATCGACGCCCGCGCGGCAACCCGAAGGCCCAGGTCCGCGCGGGCCATGCCGCCGTTCTCAGGCCTGCGCGAACGCGAAGTGCGGGACCGAGACGATGTCCCGGGCCACCTCGACCGGGCGCCCCGAGTGGTCGGTGGCCAGATGGATGACCTTCGCCTCGGGAAACACGCGCTGGTAGTCGTTGACGTGGGTGGGCTCGTTGTCGAACGCGGCGAGGACCTGGCCCAGCTCGCGCAACTTGAGGTGGGCCGCGCGCTTGAAGGCGTCATCGTCCTCGGCAAGCGTCGGCTTCATGATGAGCACCACCTGCTCACCATCGGGGACCACCAACCCCTCCCGGGCCATGCAGGCGACTGAACCTTCCCGCATCCCTTCATGGCGCCCGGTGAGGTAGGCGAGCTTCGCGCCGGTCTGGACCACCGCGTGGGTGAAGGCCGCCGCGCCCTCGATCGCCACGTCATCCACGCAGTACTCGCTGGTGAAGAAGCGATCCGACCAGAACTGCTTGAGGTCCGGGTAGAGGGCCTCGGCCTCCTCGGCGCTCAGCCCGAGGTTGCGCAGTGGCACCCGCAGATCCCAGCCGCCCGTGAAGTGCTCCGGCGCGCAGTTGCCCAGCGCGGCCAGTCCCCGTGCCGCACCGAACTCGCGGACGATGCGCGCTTGGCGCGGCAGGTTGTCGAACAGGGTGGAGTCGAGGTCGAAGGCCAGCACCGCGGCAGAACCGAGCTCGGCGGCCCGGGCCAGGACAGACTGGAGCTCCTGCTCCCAGCCGGAGCGCACGCGGTTCTTCAGGTCATTCATCATGTCGGTCGTTCTCGTCGAGCCGGTCGATCGATAGGGCCCGCGAAGGGCCCGCCAGAAACGTTGAGTTCGGGTCCGGCGTCAGGCACGGCCCCCAGCGCCGGCCTCCCTTGGGAGTCGGTCGCCGGCGGACTCTAACAGCTCCGGGGGATCCCGGTCCTTTCCCGGGTGTGCTCCGGCCAGCGGCGTCCGATGCCCGGCCCCTTTGGGGGCATCAGGCGTAGCGCGGCACGTCCGCGGCGACCTGGCGCGGGCCCACCTCTTCGGCGGCGTGCACGCTTTCATCGGAGGTCTGGAGCAGATCCATCCGCTTGATGCCGTTCCGGTCGAGCACCAGGCGGACGACCTGGGTCACGATCTCCTTGCGCCCGCCCTCCTCCGCGGTGATCCGGCAGGCGAGGTCCACGGGGTAGGCCTTGGCCGCGCGCACCCGTCCCACCGTGAGGTCCTCGGCATCGACGTACTCGAGCTCGAACTCGGGCTCGTCCATGTCGCGCAGGAAGCGATCCACGCTGAAACGCAGGATGTCGGTCACCCCCGAGGGCCCCTCGCCCCACCGGGGCAGCGTCTCCACGTTGGCGACGATCTCCTTCTGGTAGCGCAGGATGGTCTCGGTCAGATCCCCCTCGGTTGCCCAGACCAGCTCGTCTTCATGGCGCAGCAGCTGCAGCTCGTGCGGCACCATGGAGGGGTTGAGGTAGCCGACCCGCTCCTGCCCCTTGGCCACCCGCTCGCCCCCACTCACCCGGTGGATGTCGTAGGTGCGGTCGAAGAAGTGCTTGGAGGCAAAGCGCGCGGCGAGCCGTCGCATGGCCTCCTTCGTCCGGTCCTTCATCATGTAGGCCACGATGAGGACCATCATGAAGGAGCTCGACAGCTGGTTGAGACGCAGCTGCGCGACGGTGCCGATCACCGTCGCCAGCAGCATCGCCACGCCGGCGGCCAGCGCGAGCAGGATCTCCTCCGCGTTGCGGCGCCGGTGGGTCCGCTTGGCGCTCAGAAACAGCGCGTGCATGCAGAACTTCTTCAGCATGCCCACCCGGTGCATGTACGCCTCGTTGTCACCGGACATCGAGAGGATGCTCGGATAGCCCTGCGCACGGCGGTAGGCCTCCTCGTCGAGCACCGCCTGCAACATGAAACGGCGCAGCTCCGACCAGCCGCCGGTGTGGGTGAAGCGCTCGAGGCGGGTCACGACCATCCGGAAGAACTGCTCGAGGGAGAGGCTCAGGTACTCGTCGACCAGCGCCAGCGCGGTGCGGGTGCGCAGCTCCTTCAGCTGCGGGCCCGTCGCCTCCATCCAGGTGCGGTAGCGCTTGAAGAGGTCGGTGAGCGCCTGCCGGACCTCCCGCGTCTCCTCGATCAGGTTCTCCGGACACTCCCGGCGCTTCTTGCTGCTGCCGGCCATCCGCCGGGCACGCGTGGTGAAGCGTCGCAGCGCCCCACGGACGCTGCAGGCGAAGAGCTTGGCGGTGAGGACGAGCTCCCCCTCGTCGAGGGTCCCGTCCTGGGAGGAGGTGAGCGCCTCCAGCCGGACCAGGGGCGAGGCGCTGGAGCGCGCCAGCTCCGCGAAGGTGAGGGAGGGGGTCTTGAGCCGGACGTAGTTGTGGACGCCGCCGTAGACCTCATGCTTCGGGTAGGTCTCCGACGTGATGTAGAGGCTCCCCGGCACGTGGAAGAAGAGCTCCACGCCGTACTTGGCGAACTTCTCCGTGCCCGTGGGGAGCAGCTCGAGCTTGAGCTCCACCTGCTTGCGGTCGTGGATCTCAATCCGATGCTGGAGAAGACGACCTTTCCCGACGACGCGCATCCGGGAAACCTAACCCAGCAGGCCCATTTCCGAAAGGCCGTCTGTGACGTTTCCGTTACGTCGACGTGTCGTCAACATCTCGGCGTGAACCGCGAGGTCCGAAATCCCGGAGGTTAGAGCCACCCCGGTGCCGTCGCCGTCACACCCAGGTGACGCCCTCCCCGCTGGAGGGAGAGGCGCGGGACCACGTGGGAGCGTGATCCCGCGGGAGTCCGACTCAGCGCTCCGAGCCGGTGCGCGCCACCTCTTCGCTGGCCGCAGGCTGCGCGGCCGGAAGGGTCGCCGGCGCCGGAGCGGCCTTGGTGGTGGGGCGTGCGTTCCAGACGCGCGTGGCGAGCACGAGGCCGAGGATGCAGAACGGGAGCATGAGCCAGGGCCAGGACTTCCAGTTGCTCAACACCGTCGCGGCCTCGCCACTGGGCAGCATGTGCCCGAGCACCACCGACTGCACCGCGGTCCCCAGGTAGACCGCCCCGTCCACGATGCCCACCGCGAGCCCGGCATTCTTCCGGCCGCCGAAGTCCATGGTGGCGGTGCCCGACAACATCCCGTGGACGCCGATCACGCACAGGCTCATGAAGACGACGGCCCAGCCCAGCGCCGAGGGATTGCCGATGAGGAAGATCGCGACGACCGCCCCGAGCGTCATGCCTCCATAGAGCACCGCGCTCACCGGCCCACGACGGCTGCCGAAGACACGATCGGAGATCACGCCGGCAAACATGCCGCCCATGATGCCGGCCACGCACAGGAGCATCCCCCAGTTGAGGGACACGAACGTGTCGCCCGTGGCCGCGGCGAGCTTCGGGTACCACTGCATCACGGCGTTGCGCAGGAAGCCGCTGCAGAACTCGACGCCCAGGATCACCAGCATCACCGGGTTGGTGATCATCTTCTTGAAGACCGGCCAGACGCCCAGCGCCGGACCGGTGTCCCCGCTCGAGGCGTCCTGGGTGTCGAAGTCCTCGAAGCCCGCCTGTGACGGCGAATCGCGGACCAGGAGGAACTCGATGACGAAGAACGTCAGGAGCACACCGGCCGGGATGTAGAAGGCCCACTGCACCGGCGCCACGTTCACGATGAAGCGGCTCCAGTCGTAGGCGAAGTACAGGCCCAGCGAGATCAGGATGCCGAAGACGCCGCCCAGCACGCCGCGCTCGCGCACGTGGAACCAGGAGGAGTTCACCTTCACGATCGAGACCGCGCCGAACGACTGGAAGTACATGTTGCCGGCGTAGAGCACCGAGAGGCTGCCCACGATGCCGCCCGGGGGCGCCCAGCCGTGCGCGGTGACGCCCCACGCCACCAGGCCCATGAGCACGTTCATGAGCGAGGCACCGGCGGCGGCGATCAGGATCGTCTTACGGCCTCCGAGCTTGTCGGTCAGCGGCCCGTTGATGAGGAACGCGAAGGCGTAGGTGACGGTGCCCCACGCGAAGATCTTTCCGAAGTCCGCGTTGGAGGTGTGCTCCGACATCGCGCTGGTGGCGACGTTCAGGTTGTAGCGCCCCATGTAGAGAAACGCGTAGGTCAACCCGAGGGGGAACCAGTTGAAGAAACGGCGTCGCCGGAAGGCCGCGCTGTGTCCCAGCTCCACCCTGGGGAGCCGGAGGAGCACCACGCTGACGGCGGCGAGGAGGATGAGGATCGGCAACAGCTGCTGTAACCAGGCTGGCATGGCTCTCAGATGTCCTTCCGCCCCCTGCACAGGGGCCCTGCCAGGCCGCGCCTGACAGCGTCAACTGACGCCCGCGGGTCGCGGGCGAGTGGACCCTATCCGCAGCGCGGCGGGATCGACAAACGCGAACCGACCCGCTCACACGCCTGTCACAGAGGCAGCCACGATGCCTTTCCGACGACACGCGCGGGCAGCAGCGGCGCCGGGCGTGGTGGACCGGCCACGCGCGTCGACCCTTTGCGTTCGAACGAAGTGGACGGCGCGGAGCACCTCCGCAGCGTGAAGGCGCCGCAGGGAGCGCAGCCCGTCACGCCTTCAGCTGCCCTGTTCCTGTACGCCCGCCTGCTGGTCGAGGAACCGTCTCGCCGCCAGTTCGGTCTTCGCGTCGAGCAGCCTTCCATCCAGGCAGGCGGGAACGACCTCCGCGAGCGGCATCCAGCTCAGCCGTGCGCCCTCTTCCAGCGGAGAGCCATCGGTGGGAGGAACCTCCTGCGGAAGGCCGGTGACCTCCACCTCGGTGAGGAAGATCTTCTCGGAGAGGATGCCGGGAGCGACGAGGAAGGCAGGGCCGAGCATTCGAACGGCTTCGGGTTCCACGCGGAAGCCGCCCTCCTCCCACACCTCGGCTACCGCGCGGGCGCGCACGCCCTCCTCGCCGCGATCCGAGGGCTCCAACAGGCCCGCGACGATCTCACGCACGGTCAGATGATCGGTGGGATCCGGAAGGGGGAGGTGCTGCTCCCTGCGCAGGTACGCCGCGGGTCGCAGACCCTCGCGCAGCAGGATCTCGATCCCCTCATCGCTCCTGCGCCAGATGAGGACCGCGACCGCATCCACGCAGGGCCGATCCACCACATCCACGCGGTAGACCTTCGACTGGCTTCCGTCTTCGCGTCGATTGCGGCAGCGCAGGCGCCGCAGCCTCAGAAACCCCTCGTCGCACCGGGCCGTCGCGGAGAAATCCTCCACGATCTCAATCGCACTCACGCCCACCCCATCGCTTCCGCTCATACCTCCTTGTACCGCACCCGCGCGCGGCGATGGCGACGTCACATTCGGATTGCTTGCCTTCTACGGCAGAAGACCTGTAGGAGCCCGCGCCATCGGGTCCCCCCCTTCCGTCAGGATCGCCGTGTTCAAACGAACCTCCGCACTCATTGTCCTCTGCGGCGTCGCGTTGGCGTCGTGCCTGCCCACCCAGGAAGGTTTCGAGTACGACCTGTCCGGTCAGGACGTCAGGATCACCTTCCTGCACACCTCGGACATCCACTCCCGCCTCATCCCCTACGACTTCAATCCCCTGAAGACGGACGTGGATCTGGGGCTCATCCCCGAAGCAGGTCCCTTCGGCGGTGCGACGCGCATGGCCGCGCTGCTCAAGCGTGAGCGCGCCCGCGCCGACCGCTCGCTCCACGTGGACAGCGGCGACTGCTTCCAGGGCGCGCCCATCTTCAACGTCAACGAGGGTGAGGTGGAGTTCCGGTTCCTGAGCGAGGCCGGACTCGACGCCGCCGTCGTCGGCAACCACGAGTTCGACGCGGGTGCCCTCAACTTCGCCGAGCAGGCGCGGGACCACGCGCGCTTCTCGCTGCTGGCCGCCAACTACGAGTGGATGGATCCGAACGGCCTGAGCAGCCACCACGCGGGGCAGTACACCTCGCCCTACTCCATCCACCACGTGCAGGGCCTCAAGGTCGGCGTGATCGGGATGGCAAACCTCTCCTCGCTCAACTCGATCGTCGAAGGCGGCAACTCCCTGCAGGTCACCCCGTTCGAGCAGAACGAAGCTGCGCGGCGCTACGTCGAGTTCCTCAAGCCCCTGGTCGACCTGGTGGTCGTCGTCACCCACCTGGGTCTGCACGAGGACCAGGAGCTGATCCGCGGCTACGAGGCCTTCTACGAGTACGGAACCGCGAAGGAGCACATGCGCTGGCAGAAGGATGGGATCACCCTCGAGTGTGATCGCACCCTCCCCGCGGATGCCCAGCAGGGATGCGCCGGCAAGCCCGACACCGCCTGGGAGATCCGCGAGTGGTTCGGCACCTCTGACCGTACCCATGAGGGCGTGGATCGCTCGGTCGTCCGCGTCTTCATCCCCGGCGTCTCGGGCATCGACATCATCTTCGGCGGTCACCTGCACGTGGTGCTCAATCCGCCCCAGACCCTGCTGGATCCCTCGGGTCGCAACGTGCTGCTCGTGCACTCGGGCGCGTTCGCCAAGTACGTGGGACGGCTCGATGCGGTCGTCCGCATGCCCGAGGCCGGCGCGGATGCCCCCGAAGGCGCCGAGCTGGTCAGCCACGACTACCGCGCGCTGCCCCTGGACGCCCTCTGGTGTGACGACGACCTGCGCGCCTGGCGCCACAATGATTTCTGGGACGAGAACACCTTCCAGCACGAGCCGCTGGTGAAGGAGGGCATCGCCCGCTGCAGCGAGCTCGAGGATCGTCGGACCACCGAGCTGCTCCAGCCCTACATCCTGGGCATGGACACGGAGCTGCAGCTCACCAGCATCTTCGGTTACTCGCCGCAGGCCATCGTGCGTCGGAGCAACTCCACCGACGGCGACTCCCCGCTGGGCAACCTCACCGCGGATTCCATGCGCAAGCGCCGCCGCGTCGAGGCCGAGATGGCCCTGACGAACACCCTCGGCATCCGCGACAACCTCTACCCGGGCCCCATCACGCAGGAGGCGATGTTCAACGTGTTCCCCTTCGAGAACACGATCAACATCATGTACCTCTCCGGCTCCGAGATGCAGCAGATGCTGGATTTCGTGGCGGCCCGCTCCGCCGAGCGTGGATGCCAGGCGCAGGCGCAGATCTCCGGCGCGAGCTTCACGATGGACTGCGCCCAGGCCCAGCTCAATGCGCTGCGGCTCCCGTGTGACGCGACCCTGCAGGGCGAGGCCAACGGGACCGATTGTCCCCAGGAGGATCGCGAGAACCACTCGCGGTGGCAGTGCCTCCAGGACGGCAGCTCGGATCCCTCCGCGGGTCGCTGCTACGCGAACACCGCCACGGAGGTGCGCATCAACCGGCAGCCCCTGGATCGCTTCGGCGTCTACAAGATCGCGGTCAACGACTACATCGCCAAGGGCGGCAGCGGATTCGCGGTGCTCAAGCGCAACACCACGCGCATCGAGACCGGCATCTCCCTGCGCGACTCGCTCATCGGCTACCTCAAGGGCTTCTGCAGCTGCGAGGACATCAACAACGGCTACACCCACGCGCGCAATGATCCGAACGGTGAGCCCTGCGGCATGCTCGTGAACCCGGGCGTGTCCAACGAGCGCGTCGTCGACGACCAGACCCGCGCCTTCTGCGCGGCCACGGGCGCGTACGCAGATCGACTCGCCCAGACGGTCGGCAGCTGCACCTGTGCGGACATCCTTCAGAACAACGCCGAGGCCTGTGGCGATGCGCTGACGGATGACAACCGCGCGATGTGCCGCGGCGACGGAGGCCCCACCATCGGTCGCTGCAGCTGCGCTGAGGCGTTGGCCGGCGATCCCTCCTGCGGCTACGTGCCGCGGACGATGCGGGCCTACTGCCTCTCCCCCACCACCACCGCCGTGATCTCCGGCCTCTCTGACGGCCGGATCGGACGGAGGGTCAAGTAATGCGCCATCTCCGACTGCTGTTCCCGACGCTCGTCCTCGTCAGCCTGACCGCCTGTGAGGTGCGCCAGCCCACCGAGGACGTCTACCACCGGGTCGGCTCCTTCGTGGTGACCCTGGAGGAGCTCTCGCACGAGGGTGGCGACGGTGAGGCGGTTCCCCTCACCCTCACCGCCGACTGCCTCGACGCCCACGGCGGCTCCGCCGACGCGGTGCCTGAGGAGATCCGCGGTACCGAGGCGTGCCGCTACGCGGTTCCCAAGTCGCCGGTGGATCTGACGTTCAGCGTCCGCACCCTGGATCGGCAGAACCAGCCGCTCACCGACTTCAACCGCCGCGTCGCCATCCGCGTGGTGCCGGGGACGCTCCCCAGCGAGATCGAGGCGCGCAGCATGGAGCTGGTCAACGGCGAGGGCCGCACCACCGTCCGCGCCACCCACCTCTTCGACACCGTCCACATCTGGGTCGAGGACGCAGAGCCCAAGCCGACGCCGGGCATGCAGGGCGGTCAGCCCGTGGGTGGAGTCGAGGACGACCCGACGCGCAGCTACGCCACCGGCGTCTCCGCGCCCATCGTCTTCCAGGAGCCCACGCTTCAGATTCTTCAGGAGCCCGAGGGCGCCGACAACCGCGGCTCCCCCTTCACCGGCCGCTTCGTCACCATCGGCCGCGCGCCCGAGGGAGGCGCCATCGTCCGCCAGAACTGCGAGGATCCGACCGACCCGGCCCACGGCCTCCCGATGATGTTGGTGGTCACCGGCGCGGACAACGCGGGCTTCTACGTCACCGACCTCACCGCGTGCCGCGCGAACGAGCACGTCCGCTTCAACGCCGTCACCGGCAGCGAGCTCTTCGATCCGAGCACCAACCAGAGCGTGTACGGCATCACCCCCGAGCCCGCACGCACCGAGACGGCTCCCGCCGCCTGCACCGCCCGGACCGGCATGCCGTCCACGCTCGAGCTCCCCGCCGGCGTGAACCCCGGCCGCTTCGGCTCGGTCTACGTCTACAACTACAACTACCCCGAGGGGCTCTTCCCCGGAGACCTGCTCTGGACGATCGCGGGCAGCGTGCAGGAGTTCACCTCGACCACGCAGCTCACCTTCCCGTCCTGGACCATCCGCGACAGCGTCTCGCGCCGGGCCCCCGAGGCCTGGGATGACTTCCTCTCCTGCCTGCCGATCGCGGACGTCAACCTGCGCACCTGCGGCGTCGAGGATACCGACGGCACGTGGATCACCGACGTCATCTGTGGCCAGAACACGCGCAATCTGAAGCTCGAGAGCCTCGAGAGCGGGCTGGTCCGCATCCAGGGCGTGCGCTTCCCCACCCACTTCGAGAACTGCGACCTCAACGGCGACGGACAGGTCTCCTTCTTCTGTGACGCTTCGATGGGGAGCGGCCGCGCGTGGCACCACTGCGACTTTGACAACTCGACCCTGAAGCCGGACTTCGAGACCGCGTGCAACATCGCCTGCACCACCATGCAGCCGACCGTAGGTGAGGAGCCCTTCCTCCCCAACGTGCCGAAGACCTCGCGCACCTACGACTTCGAGGGTGCCATCTGCGCGGAGCGCTCCACCTACGTGGGTTTCGGTCAGTATGTGGTCGAGCTGCCCGGTCCGGGTGATGCCGAGGGCGGACTCGACCCGTCCCTCACCCAGCGCTACGAGACGCTCGAGCTCACCGGGACCGCGGCGATCGCCAGCCGCAACCTGAGCACGGGCCTCGAGGCGGTCGTGTGGTGCAACCGCGACGTGCACTACCGCTTCGGCAACGGAAGCCTCGCCACCGTCGACGACCCCGTCCTGCCCGCGGGCCAGCGGCTTGATCACAAGGTCGTCTCCGGCAACGGCACCCTGTCGGTCCTGGGGACCGGCGACGAGGTGGAGAACGCCCGCTGCACGGTGGGTCAGAACCCGCGCACCCGCATCAACGTGATCACCCGCGACTCGGTTCCGGATCTCGAGCCGGACTGCAACCCGGACGACCCGGATGCGGACCGCGCCACCCAGTGCCGCGCGATCCGCGGTGCCACCTTCGACATCGTCGGCCACCTGAAGCACATCCAGCCGGCCCGGCCGCGCTGGGGAGTCATCCCCCGCGATGCCAACGACATCTGCTGTCACCCGGGGCCCGGCCTCGAGTGCCCGCGGCCCATCAAGACCTGTCAGTAGTCCCCCGTTTCGACCCAGCAGAAGAGCATCAGGGAGCGTCCGGTCGGTATCGGTCGTGGCGCCTGTGGAGAGGGAACAGTGAACCCGCGCATGCAATTCGCCGCTCTTGCGGCGCTCATCCTCACCTTGCCCATGGCCGCGGCCGGCGGCGATTTCATGGACACCCGTCTGGCGTTCGTCATCGCCGACGACAACCTGCTCGCGGGTCCGGGAGAGACCAACCCGAACAGCCCGGGCATCGGGTTCCGGGCCGGCGAACAGAACCGGCAGTTCTTCGACAACTTCAACACCCGGTTCAGCGGGTTTGAGACGATGTCGCACCTGACGCTCTACAAGAGCACCCCGACGTTCTTCGAGGGGCTCTTCGCAGAGGCGGCGTTCACCGTCCGCATGCTGCAGCAGCCGTCCGGTGAGATCTCCCTGCGGGACAACTCGTCCTACATCCGGCTCTGGTACAAGCCGGCCTCCTGGGGTGACAACGAGAACATCTCACTCACCGCCTTCCCGGTGGACGCAGACCGCATGCGCCTGGGCTACCTCTGGCGCACCACCTGGGGCGGCAGCAGCGCGTTCACCAACCGCGCCTACCAGCACGGCGTCCCGGGCGCGAAGATCCAGCTGACGCGTGACCGCTGGTACGTGTACGGCGGCATGAAGACTGCCATCCTCTTCAACGACATCATCCTCGAGGAGCAGACCTACTACGGCGCCCTCGCCGGAGCCGGTGTCGACGTCACCGAGAACCTACGCCTCGAGGTGAACGGCGGCTACTTCCAGAAGGGCATCAACCCCCTGCTCGCCGCCGACGGCAT
>Ga0079224_100001816_pt1 | contig 25154 bp, 16 predicted proteins | sample Stecom2015_FD_80414 | JGI IMG/M metagenome (GOLD analysis project Ga0079224, IMG submission 80414) | Agricultural soil microbial communities from Utah to study Nitrogen management - Steer compost 2015 | ecosystem: Environmental > Terrestrial > Soil > Agricultural land | place: USA: Utah... | reverse complement strand
TCGCGCTCGCGCATGCGCTCGTACAGGCGCGAGTTCTCCACCACGGTGGCGATCTGCTCACCCACCTCGAGCATCAGGGCGATCTCGTCCGAGGAGAAGGCCTCCGGCACGCGCTCGTCCCAGAGGTTGAGAAAGCCGATCACGCGGTCTGCGCCGATGAGCGGGATGCAGATGCCCGCCCGCATCGCGTTGAGGGCGGAGGCGAGCTCGGATAGGAGCTTGGCCTCCTCCTGTAGCTTCGCCCGCTCGGGATCCTTTTCCTCCGCCACGTCGGTGGCGGCGCCGTTGCCGCCGAGCAGGTAGCGCAGCTCCTCCTGGCGGCGCTCGACGTTCTCGCGCAACACCGCCTTCTGTCCGCTGCGCGCCACCGTGAGCAGGCCGCGTGCGGCCGCGGCGTCGAGGAAGGGAATGGGGGCCGGGCCGCGGCTGTCGATGAGCGAAAAGCCCGGCCGGCTGTCGGCGAGCAGGTAGAGCGAGGCGTGCGTCACGCGCCGAGATTCGTGGAAGGTGTCCAGGCAGACCCGCGCCACGTGCAGGGGATCGATGATGCCGCCGAGCCGGGACTTGAGCGCGGTGAGGGTGCGCAGAAGCTCCGCCCGCTCGCGAAAGAGCGCGGAGGTCACCCACGATTCCACGGCGGCGCGCAGCGGATCGAGGAGGTTGAGCACGACCACCGAGGCGACGAGGGTGTTGAAGAGGAAGAGCGCGACGCCGCCGCTCACCCAGAGGACCAGGCCCACGTAGATGGCGGTGAGGATCAGGGCGAGGAGCGAGAGAGCGGCGAAGCGGCCGAGGAATTCGTTGAGGTCGAGCAGGCGATGGACCTGCAGCGTCTGCGAGAGGAAGAAGAGGTAGAGGATCGTCGCCAGCGGGCCGAGCGAGGGGAAGGGCAGCCCGACGGCGGCGAAGACGTCGAGGGCCGAAACGACGAGCGCGCCGACGCCGCCGTAGAAGAGGTAGGCGAGCCGCTGCCTCTCCACCCGCGAGCCCACCTGGCGCATGCGCCGCAGCAAGAGCGCCAGGGTCTGGCCCACGCTCGCCATCGCCAGAAGGCCCACGCCCACGCGGGCGGCGGCCGCCTGGGCGAGGGGCGTGAGCGCGACCACGCATCCGACGACGCCCGCCAGCGCGGCGAGGTTGCGCTCCCGCCGCGCCGGTCCCACCCCCAGAAAGGCGAGGAAGAAGGCGAGCACCGCCCAGGGGACGATCGCACCCGTCGCCACGGCGACCCGACCCCAAAGCCCCGCGCCGGTGATGGAAAAGAGGAAGCGCGCCAGATACCATGCGGCGAAGGAGAGGCAGGCGAGGGCGAAGAGCGAGAAGCTGCGCGCCCGCTGCCTCCGCAGGAGCATGGAGATCGCCAGCGCCAGGGCGACGATCGCTGCCAGCAGCGAACTCTGGGTGCTCAGATCCAAGGCAGCTTCATTAGAGCCGGTTTCGGCCGGGAAGCAACCGCGGGGTGGCGAAGGAACCTCGCGGTGGAGGCGGGCGTGGTCGGGAACATCGCGAGCGGGCTGGTCGTCCTCCTGGCGGCATTGACGCCCGCGCTGGCCGCCGCCGAGCCGCGACTCGAGCTCGGTTCGGAGGGTCTCGCCCGCGGCGCGCGCGCCTTCCACGAAGGCCGGCTCGGGGAGGCGCGCAAGCTCCTCGAAGCCCACGACGACGGCTCGGCCGACGCCGCCTTCCTCCGTGCCTTGGTGCATCTGCAGGACGGCCGGCCGGAGGCGGCCGAGACGTTGCTCGCCCCGCTTCCCGAGCGCCTTCCCGCCATCGCCCACCGCGTCCTCCTCCGCCTGGGAGCGGCGCGCGAGGCGCAGAAGGCGTGGTCGCGCGCGCTGGAGGCCTACGAGCGGATTCCGGCGGGAACGGCGGTGGACGACGAGGCGCGGCTCGGTCGGGCGCGCGCGCTGGCGGCGCTCGGCCGCACCAGGGAGGCGCGCGCCGTCCTCGCCCCGCTCGGCGAGCGGCCGCCGCCGGCGTGGGGCGTGGACCGGGCGGCCCAGGCGCTCTTGCTCATGGGGGAGCTCGCCGAAAAGGACGATCGCGCCGCCGCCATCGCCGCGTACCGAAAAATCTGGATCGATCATCCCCGCGCGCCCGAAGTGGAGGCGGCGAAAAAGAGGCTCGAAGCCTTGCGGGCGGCGGGGCTGACGGTGGAGGAGAAGGTCCGGCAGGCCGCCAACTGGATCGACGTCCACCGCAACGAGGAGGGCGCCGAGCAGATTCGCGCCCTCGATCTGCATGCGCGCCTTCCCGATCCCCTGGCCTGCCACGCGCAGCTCTACCTCGGGCGCGCGCTGCGCAAGATGCGCCGCCACGGCCAGGTCCCGCCGGTCCTCGAGCCGGTGGCGGATCGCTGCGAGGATCCGGAGATCCGCGCCCGCGCCCTCTACCTCCTCGCCACGAGCACCACCATCCTCGACCCGCCGCGCGGAGCGAAGGTGTGGAAGCGGCTCGCCGCGGAGCTTCCCGAACACTCCTACGCCGACGACGCCCTCTTCCACGCGGCGGAGGTCGAGCGGCGTGCGGGGCGGCTCGACGCGGCGCGGGAGCTCTTGCACGAGCTCATCGCCCGCTATCCCGACGGCGACTTCCGCGCCGAGGCGCTGTTCCATCTCTTCTGGATGGAGCGGGGCGAGGGCCGTCTGGAGGCGGGCCTTCCGGCGCTCGTCGCGCTGGAGGCGGAGCCGCGGGAGCGCCCGCGCGCCCTGTATTGGCAGGGGCGGACGCTTCTCGAACTGGGCCGGCCGGCCGAGGCCCTGGCGGCTTACCGCGTCCTGTTGCTCGAACACGCGGCCACCTACTACGCCTTGCTCGCGCGCGGGCAGGTGGAGGCCATCGATCCGGCGCTCGCCGCCGAACTCCGGCCGGAGCTTCCCCGCTTCACCGCGGGCGGCGTGGACCTCACGGTGCTGGCGGGCGATCCGCACTTCGAGGCGGCCGTCGATCTCGTCCGGCTCGGATTCGGCGCCGAGGCCGTTGCGGAGCTCCTTCGCATCGACCGCAAGGCCGCGGGGCGCGATCCGCACGCGGCCGCGCTGGCGGTCGTCCAGCTCCTCGATCGGGCCGGCGCGCGCCAGGCGGCCCACCAGATCGCGCGGGTGGAACTCGCCGGCCTGCTCGGGAGCGGCTATGGACCGGAGACGGCGCTCGCCTTCCAGCTCGCTTATCCGCTCGCCTACCGCGACCTGGTGGTGACCCATGCGACCAAGAACGGGGTGCCGCCCGACCTGCTCCAGGCCCTGATGCGGGAGGAGTCGAGCCTCGACCCCAAGGTGGTGTCCTGGGCAGGGGCGGTGGGCCTGACGCAGCTCATGGTCGACACCGCGCGGGCGGTCGCCCGGCGCCTCGGCATCGGTCCGGTCAACGCGAAGACGCTCGAGGATCCGGCCACGAACGTCCGCCTCGGTACCGCCTATCTCGGTTCGCTCCTTCAGCGCTTCGACGGCAACTACGCCCTCGCTTGCGCGGCCTACAACGCGGGACCCGGCGCCGTGCAACGGTGGCTGCGCGAGCGGGGGAGCTTGCCGCTCGACGCCTTCGTGGAGGAAATTCCGATCGACCAGACCCGCACCTACGTCAAGCGGGTGCTCGACAGCTTCGCGGCCTATCGGCTCGTCTACGGAGAGGGGGAGGATCGCTTCCCCTCGATCGCGCCCGGAAGGGCGGGGGTCCGCTGACCGCGACGGCACCGGTTGGGGGTGAGCATGGCGGACCGGCAGGCGATCGAGCGGAGGGCGGCTCTCCTGGTCCGCGCCCTCGAAGAGCGGGGGAGGACGGCCGCCGCGCGGGGCGCCGAGGTGGCGGTCCTCCTCGGGGCGCCGGGGGTGTCCGCGGTCCGGTCGCTCTCCCGGCGCTTGCCCGCGCTCCGTTTGCGCACAGGGGACGGCTCCCTCCTTCTTGACATTCGGTCCATCTCGGAGGACGACATTGCGCGGGTCGCCGAGGTGGTGGCCGCGGAACTGCGCAGCGTGGAGGGGACGAGAGCCTGAACGAGGCGGGAGACGGAGAGAGGTGAGCCAAATCCACGCCAGCGTGCTCGTGTTGAATCGGTCCTTCCAGCCGATTCACGTCACCTCTCTGCGCCGCGCCTTCACGCTCCTCTACCTCGGCGTGGCCAAGGCGATCGACGAGCAATTCCGCCTCTTCGACTTCGCCTCGTGGTCGGCACTGTCGGCGGAGCACGGCGATTCGATCGGCACGCCCTCGCGCCGCATCCGGATCCCGTGGGTGATCGTGCTCGTGGCCTTCGATCGCTTCCCGCGACCGAAGGTCCGATTTTCGAGACACAACATTTTTTTGCGCGACGGAAACACCTGTCAGTACTGCGGGAAGGTGTTTCCGCGGTCGGAGCTCAACCTCGACCACGTCGTGCCGCGCGCGCAGGGCGGAGCGACCACCTGGGACAACGTCGTCTGCTCTTGCGTGACGTGCAACTTGAAGAAGGGCGGGCGCACGCCGGAGCAAGCGGGGATGACGCTCTTGCGCAAACCCTTCCGACCGAAGTGGAGTCCGATGTACCGGTCCTTCGGTCGATACCGCGGCCACGAGGCATGGAAGCCGTTTCTCTCCTTCGTGGACGCCTCCTACTGGAACACGGAGCTCCTCGAGGAGTGAGACGCCGGCCGGCTGTGGAAAGCCTCCGGCCGGCCGATGGCATTCGAAACCTGCTGTGCTAGGGTGTGGTTGCGATGCGCACCTTCGCGGACTCCATGCCATTCGGTGACGACGAGCTTTTCCCCGCGGGGGAGGTGCGCGCCGGTACGGCCGAGGACAAGCGCATCGTCGCCATCGGCGGGGGGAAGGGTGGCATCGGCAAGTCCCTGCTCGCCTCCAACCTCGGGATCGAATTGGCGCGGCACGGCCACCGCGTGGTCCTCGTGGACCTCGACCTGGGTGGCGCGAACCTCCACACCTGCCTGGGCATCCCGCATCCCGAGGAAACCCTGTACGACTTCGTGGGGCGGCAGGTGGAGCGGCTCGACGACCTGGCGGTCCCGACCGGCGTGGACAACCTCCGCCTCATCTCCGGTTCGCTCGACGCGATCGGTGCGGCCAACCCGCTGCACCAGCAGAAGCTCCGCCTCATCCGCGCCATCCGGGGGCTCGACGCCGACATCGTCGTGCTCGACCTCGGCGCGGGCAGCCACTTCAACGTGCTGGACTTCTTCCTGGTGGCGGACCAGGGGATCGTCACGCTGGTGCCCGAACCGACTTCGGTGGAAAACGCCTACCGCTTCGTGAAGGCGGCGTTCTTCCGCAGGCTCAAGGCGGTCGAGACCGTTTACGATCTGCACGACATCCTCGCCGAGGCGATGCGGTCGAAGCGTCCGATGAGCCCCGCGCAGCTCTTCGAGGCCGTGGCCGAGCGCGATCCCGAGGCGGGTCGCAGCCTCGCCAAGGAGATGCGGGCCTTTCGCCCCTTCGTGGTGGTCAACAGCGTGCGCGAGGCCGCGGACCTCGCCCTGGGAGAGGGCATCTGCACCGCCTGGCGGCGCTTCTTCGGGATCGAGCTGCGCTACCTCGGCTACGTTCGCTACGACGAGGAAGCCTGGAGGGCGGTGCGCGCCCGCCGGCCCCTCCTGCTCGAGAGGATGCATCAACCGATCGCGGAGGATCTGCGGGCGATCACCTGCAACCTCCTCGCGAGCTTTTCGGGAGAGGAATGAGCGCACGTTGTCCGTACGAGGTCCTCGAGGTGGAGCCCGGCGCTCCCTTTTCCGAGATCCGGCGGGCCTACGAGCGCATCCGCGCCATCTTCGGGCCGAATTCGCTGGCGGTGTATTCGCTCGTCTCCCCCGAGCAGCACCGCGCCGTGCTGCTCGAGATCGAAGACGCCTACCGCATCCTCTCGGATCCGGAGCTGCGCGCCTTGCACGACGACGTGCACGGGCACGCTCCGCCACCCGCCGACGAGGTGGACGAGACGCCCGGTCTTCGTCCCGGGCCGCCCCTCTCGCCCGAGGGCGACGACCCGCCGCGCGCGCGCGCGGAGGCCGCCGCGCGGACCGGGGCCGACGACCCGGTGCCGTCCTTCGCCGCGCGCGACGCCGCATCTGCGCCGACGATGCGCGCGGTCGCGCAAGTGCAGCCGGGGGAGATTCCCGGCACCGGCGCCGAAGGGCAGGACCGGTCCGCCAGCGCGGGCCCCACCACGGACACCGAACCATCGGCGCCGACGGTCGATCGCGCGGCCGATGCGGCCGAATCCACGCCGCTCGTCGCCGAGGAGGCCGCGCCTCCCCGGATCCGGCCGACGCCTCCCCCCTTGCCGCCGCACGTCGTGGCGAGGCCTGCCGAGCCGCCCACGGCGCCCCTGCCGCCCATCTCCGAGGACACCGTCTTCACCGGCGAGCTTCTGCGCCAGGTGCGACTTGCGCGCGGGATGACCATCCGGCAGATCGCGGATCGCACCAAGATCTCGCCCACCCACATCGAGAGCATCGAGCTGGAGCGGTGGGACTGGCTCCCTGCGCGGGTCTTCCTTCGCGGCTTCCTCGTTTCGCTCGCCCGGGAGCTGCGCCTCGACCCGGAGCAGGTCAGCCGCACGTTCCTTTCGCGGCGGGAGCGGACGGGCTGATGTTTTGATTCCCCCGCGGCGTGCGCCTAGACTCGGAACCGAACGTCGCAGCCGAGACCGTCATGCCAAGCGAAGAAGAGAAGTCCAAAGCCATCCGGCTGGCTCGCGCCATCGCCTCCGACATCTCCCTCTACAACGAGGAGAAGATCAACAAGGGCATCGAGGAGGACAACCTCTTCGAGGTGCTCGAGGAGGATCTGGAGGAGGGCAGGGAGCTGTACCGCAGCCGGGTCTCCGACGAGATCTACCGCACCACCAACTTCTTCGAGCGGGCGATCGTGGACATCATCGTGCGCAACCGGGGTCACATCCGGTCCAAAGTCTGGCTGTGATGCGCCCACGCGCAGGCGCCTTCGGCGCCCCGGAGTGAGCCGCTGCATGGGCGAGCGCGTCGTCCACCGCGTGCCGGACGAGGCGAGCGGCGTCCGTCTCGACCGCTTCCTCGCGGAGCGGCACCAGGAACTCTCCCGCTCCAGGCTGCAGGCCCTCGTCGAGGATGGCTGCGTGCTCGTCGACGGCCAGGCCGCCAAGCCCTCGCGCAAGCTGCGCGGGGGCGAGGTGGTCTCGGTGGAGGTGCCCGAGCCGGTGCCCGCCGAGCCGCAGCCGGAGGCCTTGCCCCTCGACATCCTCCACGAGGACGCCGACCTGCTCGTGGTGAACAAGGCGGCCGGGATGGTGGTCCACCCGGCGGCCGGCGTGGATTCCGGCACGCTGGTCAACGCCATCCTCTTCCACGTCCACGATCTCGCCGGCATCGGCGGCGAGATCCGCCCGGGCATCGTGCACCGCCTGGACAAGGACACTTCCGGCTGCTTGGTGGTGGCCAAGAACGAGCGCGCGCTCAACCGATTGCAGCAAGCCTTCAAGGGAAGGCGGGTGGACAAGCGCTACCTCGCGATCGCCTACGGCGATCCGCCGGAGGCGTGGACGATGGACACGCCCTTCGGGCGCCATCCGACCGACCGCGTCCGCTTCACCTCGAAGCGGCCGGTCGGACCGCAGCGGCAGGCGATCAGCCACTTCCGCGTGCGCGAGCGCTTCGGCGTGGCGGCGCTGGTGGAGGCCGAGATCGTGACGGGGCGGACGCACCAGATCCGCGTGCATCTCTCGGATGCGGGCCATCCCCTTCTCGGCGACGAGCTCTACGGCGGCGCGTTGCGCAAGCGGCGGCTCAAGGAAAGCGCCGTCGCAAGGCAGGCCGAGGCGGCCATCGGGCGGCAGGCCCTGCACGCGCATTCGCTCGCCTTCCCCCATCCATCGACCGGGGAGACGATGCGCTTCGAGGCGCCGATCCCCGAGGACTTCCGGAGCGCGCTCGACGTGCTCCGTGCGTATACTGGGGCCCCGTGACCAGCCGTCCCTCGCTCGCCCGCACCTACCCCACCACGGTGGGACTGCTCGTCCTCATCGGCGTGGTCTTCCTCCTCGAGGAGGTCTTCGGTGGGTCCCAGACCCCCGGCGTCATCCTGGATTTCGGGGCGAACTACCCGCCCTTGGTCCTGGAGGACGGCCAGTGGTGGCGGCTGCTGACCGCCACTGTCCTGCACATCGGTCTCGTCCACCTCCTCGTGAACGCCTGGGCGCTCTGGCAGCTCGGCCGGCTCTCCGAGATCACCTTCGGCAGCGCGCTCACGCTGGCGCTCTTCGTCTTCACCGGGCTGTGCGGCACGAGCCTCGGCCTGCTGCAGGACAAGGCGAGCGCCGGCGCGTCGGGTGCGCTCTTCGGCCTGGAGGGGGCGCTCGTCTCCTTCTTCGTCCGCCTCCGCGACCGGCTCACCCCCGCGGGCAGGGAGATCCTCCGGCAGCTCTTCTTCTGGTCGGCGTTGGTGATGGGCCTGGGCTTCGTGGCGCCGGGCATCGACTGGGTCGGCCATCTCGGGGGATTCTTGGGCGGGCTCGCCGTGGGCTGGGTCATTCCCCCACCACATCGGAGGGGCGGATGGACGCGCGCCGTCGCGGCGGTGGCGATGATTCTGCTCGTCGCGGCGCTCGCCGCGGGCGCGGCCCACAACCCACGACTCGCCTGAAAATCGCCAAGTGCAGGGGCCTGTGGTAGAAGCCACCTTGGATCTTTTCGACCTTGGAGGAGCCGGATGCGCCGCTTCGTGGCCTTCACCCTCGTCGCCTGTTTGCTGCCGGTCGGGGCCGGTGCGCAGGCGGAAGCCAAGCTCGCGGAAGTGGAACGGGGGGTCTGGGCCGCGAGCCACGTGGGCGCGGTGTACTACCTCGAACTTCCGGGTGAAAACCCGGGTACCGCCGTCGGCAGCCTGATCGGGATCGAGGTCGGCTACGACCTGCTTCGGTCCTTGCAGATCGGGGTCCTGGCCTGGGGCCAGTCGGTGGGCGCCCCGGCGGACTACCGGGGCATCACCGACGACGCGAAGGATCCGCGGGGCGCCCGCGGCGACTTCCAGAGCATGATGCTCGGGGGTGGGCTGCGCTGGGCCTTCCTCCGGCTCCCCGATGAAAACGGCGTCGAGCGCACCCACTTTTTCGTTCGCGGGGGCGCCGGCGTCACCCTCTCGCGCCCGGTCGGCATCCTCGACGAGCGAGGGATCTTCGGGAGCGGTGGGCTCGGCGTGGAGTACTTCACCCAGCTACGACACTTTTCCGTGGGCGTGGAGCTCGGCTGGCTGGGGCTCTTCGGCGAGCTCGGTGCGGCCCACGCTCTCACCTTGTTGCCCCACCTGAAGTACACGTTCTGAGGGGGATTTGCGGATGCGGAGGAGCGTGGGTTCTTCCACCGTGCAGGGCGATCCGCGGGAAGCGCTCGAAAGACTCTTGGAGGCGGCCGAGGCCGCAGCAGCGGAAGGGGCGGCGGAGATCGCCGAGGCCATCGTCGCCCTCGGCCAGGACGCGCTCGAAGAGCGGGACGACGTCGAGTTCGCCGAGCGGTGCCTCGAAGAGGCGCTCCAGGTGGACCCGGACTGCGAGGAGGCGCTCGCCCTCGCCCAAGCGATCGACGCGCGCCTAAACGGGCCGCCCTCCGGCGAGACGGCGCAGGACGAGCCGGAGGCGCTCGAGCCGGAACCTTCCGTCGAGGCGACGGCCGCCGCCGAGGCGGCCGAAACCGCATCCGGCGCGGACGACGCGCCACCGGTCGAAGCGCGGCCGGAACCGGCCATCGAGGAGGAGCCGCCGCCCCCTCCGCCACCACCTCCTCCTCCGCGCACCGACGCCGATCGTTTTCGCGATCTCCTCCGCGCTTTCGCCGCCCGCCCCGGCGATCTCGAGGTCCGAGCGGAACTGGTCGAGCTCGCCCAGAAGGCCGACTTCGAGACGGCGCTCATCGAGCGCTGGAACGACCTCCTGGAGGAGCAAGAAGATCCGGCGCTTTGCGAGTCGCTGCGCGAAGGGCTGATCGGCCTGCTCGAGCGCAAGAAGCGCCGCGCCATCCGCGCCGGTGACGAGGCGGAGGAGCGCGCCCTCGACCTGCGCATCGCCGGTCTCCTCCACCAGGCGAACCCCGATCGGGCGCTCGCTCTCTATGCGGCGGTCCTGGATGCGCGGCCGAGCGACGTGGATGCCCGGGAGGGGCTGCTCGCCCTCTGGCGTGACGGCGTCGCGGATCGGGACGCCACGTGGGACGCCCTGGACCGTGCCCTGGCGCGCGGCGGCGATCACGCCACCCGGCTCGCGCTGCGCGAGGAGATTCTCGAGCGCACCGTCGAGATCCCGGCGCGCCACCGCATCCTCCTCGAGCTGCGCACGATCGCCGAGGAGGCGCTCGGCGATCCCGGCCGTGCCTTCGACGCGGCGGCGCGGGCCTTCGTCGAGGGTTCCGACGAAGCGGAGACGCAGCTCGAACGGCTGGCGCGGGCGGCGGGGCGGCTCGAAGCGCTCTGCGAGCTGCTCGAGGTCGAGGCTGCGAAGCGCGAGGGTCGGGAAGCGAGGGAGCTGCGTGCCCGGGCTGCCGCGATCTACGAGCGCGAACTCGGCGATACGGCCTCCGCGGCCCAGCGCTATGCCGCCATCCTCACCTCCGATCCCGCCGACGCCGAGGCGCTCGAAGCGCTCGAGCGCCTCTACCGCGCGATGGGGCGCCATCGCGAGCTCGTCGCCCTCTACGAGCAGCGGCTCGGCCTGGAGCCGACGCCGGAGGAGGGCCGACGGATCCTCCTCTCCCTCGCCGCGGTCCAGCTCGACGCCCTGGGCGACGAGACGGCCGCGATCGAGGCCTACCGGCGCGTGCTCGAGACGGATCCCGACGACCGGGAGGCCTTTCCCGCGCTCGCCGATCTTCTGCGCAGCGCGCACCGGCACGGCGAGCTGGCGGAGCTGTACGAGATGCGGCTGGCGCGCGGCGCCGCCAAGAAGGACCCGCGCGTTCGTGCCGAGCTGCAGGTGGAGCTGGCCGAAGCGCTCCTCGGTGCGAAGCGGGACGGAGAGGCCTTCGACCGACTGCGCGCGGTGCTCGCGGAATCGCCACGCCACCTCGGCGCCCTCGGCCTGCTCGAGAAGCTCGTGGTGGAGGAGGAGGGGAGCCGGAAGGTGGAGGCCGCACGGTTGCTCGCTCCGATCTTCCTCGACGGCCGCGAGTTCGGACGCGCGGTCCCGCTGCTCGAAATCCTCGCCGAGGCCGCGCCGGAGCCGGCCGAGCGCGCCCGCATCTACCTGCAGATCGCCGACGTGCACGCCACGGCCATGCCGCAGCCGGCGCTCGCCTTCGTGGCGGCGAGCCGCGCGCTGCGCAGCCACCCGGACAGCGAGCCGGCTCTGGATGCGGTGCTGCGCCTGGCGGAGCGCGCCTCGCTCGACGAGGAGGTCGTCGCCCTCCTCGAGGAGGTGGCGCCCCTGGCCGAATCGCCGGGCGCGCGCAAGCGCCTCTACCTCGCTCTGGCGCGCGCGGCGGAGTCCGCGGGCGAGGACGCGATCGCGCTGTCCGCTTACCTCGAGGCGCGCTCGTTGGACCCCGCGGACCGCAGCCTGCTCGAGGCGGAGGCGCGCCTGCGCGCCCGCACCAAGGACGGCCCCGGCTACGTGGAGGCGCTCGCCGCCCTCGCGGCGGGGGCCGACGACGCCGAGGCGCGCCGCCTGCAGTGGGAGATCGCCGAGGTCCAGCGCACGTGGATGGGCGATCTCGCCGCGGCCTGGGACACGCTGTCCGCCTACCTCGAGCGCTGGCCGAACGACGCCCGCGCCCTCGAGGCCATGGAGGCCATCGCCACCGAGCGCGGCCGCCACGCCGACGTGGTGGGAATCCTGGAGCGGCGGCTCGAGCTGGAGAAGGGGCCCGCCCGCAAGTCGATCCTCCTGCGTCTCGCGGAGCTGAAGGAAAAGCACCTGCTCGACCGCGAAGGCGCCCTGCGCATCTACGCCGATCTGCTCGAGAAAGAGCCGGGCAACGACGAGGCGCTGCACCGCGTGGAGGCGATGCTCGACGCGGATCCGGGCAACCCATCGATCGCCGTGGTGCTGGAGAAGGCCTACCGCGCGCGGATGGACTGGGCGAGCCTCTGCGATCTCTTCGAGCACCGCGTCTCCTTCGCGGAGAAGGCCGCCCGCAAGTCGCTCCTGTTGGAGCTGGCGGCCCTGCGGCGCGATCGGCAGAACCGGCAGGACCTCGCCTTCCTCGCCCTGCATCGCGCCTTCCGCGAGGATCCCGCCGACGCCGAGCTCTGGCCGCAGATCGCCGCGACCGCACGCGCCGCGGACACGATGGAGGAGTGGATCACCTCCGCCGAGGAGGAGCTGGATCGCTTCGCCAGCGCATCCGCCGCGGCCGCGCTCGCCATCCACCTCGCCGAGCTGCGGGAGCGCGACGGCGAGGCGGGTCCCGCCAATGCCCTGTGGGACCGCGCCCTCGGTTTCGACGCCGAACGGACGATCGCGCATCTGCGCGAACGCCTGGCCGCACAGCCGCGCAGCCAGGCGCTGCGCGTGCGCCTGGCCGGCATCTTCGAGAGCCGCGGGCGGTGGGAGGATCTGGCCGAACTCCTCGAGGGCTGGGTGCAGCACGCGGGCGACGCGCGAGAGCGGGTGGAGACGCTGCTGCGCCTCGCGGAGCTTCGGCGCGATCGGCTCGCCGATCCCCAGGGCGCCGTGGCCGCCTTCGAGGCCGCGCTCGAGCGCGATCCGCGCAACCGGCGCGCGCTCGAGGCCCTGCGCAGCCTCCACGCCCTGCGCGGCGAAGACGAGGCCCTGGAGAAGGTGCTGCGGCGGCTGATCGCGGTGCAGGAGGACCCGGTCGCCATCAAGACCGTGCGCCTCGATCTCTTCGAATGCCTCGTGCGCCAGGACAAGCGCGACGAGGCGGTGGAGGCGGCGAGCCGCATCCTCGACCTTCCCCCGCACCGCAAAGAAGACCTCCTGCGCCTGGACGCCGTGCTCGAGGCATGGAAGGCGCACGGCGAGCGCATCCGCGTGCTCGAGGCGCTCGCCGCGCTCGAGCCCGACGGCGGGGTGGAGCGGCTGCGCACCATCGCGCGGCTGTGGCGCGACGAGCGCAAGCGCCCCCACCAGGCGGCCCAGACCCTCGAGCGCCTGCTCGAACTGCACCCGCAGGACGAGGAGGCCTTCACCGAGCTGCGCGCCATCTACCAGCAGGCCGCGGATTACAGGCGCTACGCCGCCGCGACCGAGCGCTTCCTGGCGTCCCTCCCGGACGGCAAGGCCAAGGTGGCGCTGCTCTTGGATCTCGCGCGCGTGCAGGAAGAACGGCTCGGGCAGCGCGACCTGGCCTTCGGAAGGCTCGCGGCGGCCCTCGGCATCGCGCCCTGGGACGAGACGGTCCTCTCCGCCCTGACGCGGCTGGCGGACCGCGGCGGGATGCACGAGGAGCTCGCCATGGTCCTCGAGAACGTGGCGGAGGCCACGGGCGAGGAGGCGCGCGCTCTCTGGCTGTTGCGCGGGCGGCTGCTGGACGAGAAGGTCGGCGATGCACAGGGCGCCGAGGAGAGCTACCGGCGCGTGCTCGCCCACGACCCCTACCACCCGGAGGCGCTCGCAGGCCTCGAACGGCTCTACGCGCGGCGCAACGATCCGCGCCTCGCCGAGGTGCTGGAGCGTCAGATCGAGCTCGCCGCCACGCCGGCCGAAAAGCAGGAGCGGCTGGTGCGGCGCGGCACCGTCCTGGACGCGCAGGGCAGGACGGAGGAGGCGCTGGTCGAACTGCGCCGCGCGGTCGACCTCGACCCCGCGAACGCCGAGGCCGTGCGGGCTTTGCGCGCGGTCCTCGAGCGGGAGGGCCGCCACGACGAGGTGGTCGCCCTGCTCGGCAGGCTGCGCGACGCGGCGGAGACGGTCGAGGAGAAGATCGCCCGCGAGCGGGAGATCGCGGAGATCTGCGAGCTGCGGCTCGAGGACGACGCCGGCGCCATCGCCGCCCTCGGCCGCATCCTCGAACTCGATCCGGAGAACCTCCCGGCGCTCGACGGACTCGAACGCCTCTACACCGCGGCGGATCGCGCCGCAGAACTGCTGCGCGTCTACGACCGCAAGCTCCGCCTCACGGCGCACCAGCCGCAGGAGCAGGTCCGCATCTACCTGAAGGCGGCGAGCCTCTGGGAAACGAAGCTCGGCAACTTGCCGAACGCCATCGCCTGCCTGGAAGCGGCGATCGGGATCGACGCCGACAACCTCGCCGCGCTGCGCGACCTCGAGCGGCTGCTGCGGGCCGAGGAGAACTGGGAACGCCTGGCCGAGATCTATCTGCACCACGAGCGGCTGCTCGCGCGCGAGGCGAAGTGGGCGCAGGAGCGCGTGGAGATCTGGACGCGGCTCGGCGACCTCTACCTGAACGAGCTGCAGCAGATCGATCGCGCCGAGCGCGCCTACCGCCAGGCCATCGACCTCGACGAGGGCGCCGAGGAGGCCATCGCAGCGCTCGGTGCCATCTACGAGCGGACGGGCAACTGGACCGACGCGCTCGAGTTGCTGCAGCGGCAGGTGGCGCGGGCGGGGCAGGGGCCCGAGGCGGTGGAGCTCCATCACCGCATGGGGAAGATCCACCGCGAGACCCTCCTCGATCCCGCCGCGGCCCGCGCGGCCTTCGTCAAGGCGCGCAGCCTCGACCCCGGCCACCTCCCCTCCATCCAGGCGCTCAAGGAGATGGCGCGCGCGGAGGGTGACGACGACGCGTACCTCGAGTACCTCCTCGAGGAGGCGGCGTACACCCGCGAGCCGGAGGCGAAGGCCCAGCGCTTCTACGAGGCCGGTTCTTTCGCCCTGGGGCGCGGCGCGGGCGACGGCGCCATCCGCTACTTCGAGGAGGCGCTGCGCTGCCACGGCGGCCACCTGGACGCGGCGCGGCGGCTGTACGAGCTGCGGGCCGAGCGCGAGGACTGGGAAGGCGCGGAGCGCGCCCTGGACGTGCTCTGTGCCGGGCTCTCTCCCACCCGCGACACCGCCGAGCTGCTCGAGCGCCTCTGCGCGCTCGGCGCGGTCTGCGAACGGAGGGAGAACCGCCCGAAGGCGATGCAGTGCTACGCGCGCGCCTACGAACTCGACCCCACCCACCTGGCGGCGGCCGAGGGGCTCGCGCGGGCGATGCTCGCCGCGGGCGACACCATCCAGGCGCTCAAGATCTACCAGAGCATCCTCATCCACCACCGCGAGTCGCTCTCCGATCCGGAGCTGGTGGAGATGCACCGGACGATCGGAGAGCTCCGCGGGCGGCTCGGCGACCGCACCGCGGCGCTCAAGAGCCTCGAGACCGCGCTCGAGATCGATCCGGATCACGTATCCTCGCTGCGCGCCTTCATCGAGTTCGCGGAGGAGGAGGGCCGCTACGAGGACGCGCTGCGGCAGAGGCACCGTCTCCTGCAGCTTCTGCGCGGGGCCGAACGGCAGGAGCTTCTGCGCGGCACGGCCCGCCTCGCGCGCACGCGGCTCGGCGCGCCGGAGATCGCCATCGAGGCGCTCGCCGCCTATCTGCGCGAGGCGCCCAACGACGTGGAGGCGATGGAGGAGCTTCTCGACCTCTACCGCGAGACCCGCCAGGCCGCGCGCGCCATCGAGCTGCTCGAACGGATGCTGAAGACGCCGGCCGCGAAGGGTTCCCCCAAGCGCGCGGCGGGCTATCACAAGATGCTCGGCGAGCTGCACCGCGACGAGGGACGCAGCGCGCCCGACTGGCTGGAGAAGGCCACCCTGCACTTCGAGGCCGCGCTCAACCTCGACTGGCGCCAGACCGAGGCCTTCGCCGCGCTGGAAAAGATGCTCGTGGGCGCCCGCAAATGGGCGCTGCTCGAGGAGAGCTACCTCAAGATGATCGAGCGGCTCTCCGGCAAGGTGGGCTACGAGAAGGCGCGCACCTCGCTCTTCCGCAACCTCGCCGACCTCTACCACGAGGTCCTCGGCCGGCCCGCCGACGCGGTGAAGGCCTACAAGGCGGTCATCGCCCTCGATCCCACCGACACGGTCGCGCGGGAGCGGTACGCCGAGCTCGTCGCCCAGGAGGCGGGGTCGGAGGAGGAGGCGGTCCGCGCCTACCGCAAGCTGCTCGCGGTGCCGGAGTCGCGGGTGGCGGCCGCCAAGGCCCTCGTCAAGCTCCACGCCAAGCGCAAGTCCTTCGACGAGGCCTATGTGGCCGCGCAGGTGGTCAGCCACCTCCTCGGCGAGGGCGGACGCGACGAGGAGGGCATCCTCGCCCGCTTGCGGGGCTTCGCCCGCGACTCCGCGGAGGAGACGCTGAAGGAGGAGGATGCGCGCGCCCACCTGCTCCATCCGGACGCGCTCGCGCCCACCAGCGCCATCTTCGAGCTCGTCTACCGCGAGGCCGGTGCCTCCTTCGCGCAGGGGCTCGGCGCGGTGCGCGTGCAGGGCAAGACGCTGCGCATCGATCCCGCGCGCGACGCCGTGGACACCGAGAACTCGATGCTCTTCTTCGCCGGCGCATTCCGCTACGTCTGCGCCACGCTGGGCATCCGGCCGCCGCGCGTCTACCGCTCCGACGAGGTGGCGGGTCTCGCCGTGGCCGGCACCTATCCGCTCTGCCTGGTCGCGGGGCCGGACATGTTCACCGACCAGCGGCGCAAGAAGGAGCTCTACTTCCTGCTCGCGCGGAGCCTCGTCTTCACGCGGCCGGACTTCGCCTTCGCCACGCTGCTCAAGCGGGACGAGTTGCAAGTCCTCCTCGAGGCAGCCCTCGCGCTGGGCGAGCCGCGCTTCGAGCCCACCTCCGATCCGGCCCGGGTGCACGAAATCAAAGGCGTGCTCGCCGCGGCGCTCTCCGAGGAGGCGCGCGGGCGGCTCTCCTTGCTCGCCAAGGAAAGCGTGGGCAAGCGCCTCAGCCTGCGCCGCTACGCGGAGGCCGTGGAGTTCACCGCCGCCCGGGCCGGCGCGCTGCTCGGCGCCGACCTGCAGGTGGTCTCCCGCGCCTTGGTGGCGGACGGAGGCGTCGGTGGACGCCTCGGCCTCGAGCCGCTGATGGAGGACCTCGCGGTCCACTGCCTCTCCGAGGGCCACGCCGTTCTCCGCGAGAAGCTCGGCCTGGCCATCCGCGTCCCGGCCGGCGCCTGAACCACGGGGCGAAGCCCTTCGGCCCGGGTAGCCGCGGCGCGCACCGGCCGGCCAAAGGGCGAGCCGCCGCGCGGGCCCCGGGGCTCGCGCCGCGTGCCCCCCGGCGCGGGTCATCTCTTGGAATTTCCAGAGGTTGGCGCGCGGCACACCCCTGGCACTCCTCGGCGAACGAGGGCGCACGGTTCGCCCGACGAGGAGAACGCCATGGTTCGCAAACTGATCGCCATTTGCCTGGTCGCGGGGACCGTCGGATGCGGCGTCGCTCCGATGGTCGAGGAGGAGAAGGAGCCGACGAGCCGCGGGCCGCGCATCGCCGCGGTCGAGCCGGAGGGCCACCAGGGCCGGCTGCGCGATGCCGTCTGGATTTTCGGGGAGGGCCTGCGCGGCGCCTCCGTCCATTTCGAGCAGGACGGCCGCAGCCTCGAGCTGCGCATCCGCGAAGCCTTCGACGACCGCGTGCTCGTCGAGCTACCGGAGGACGTCCAATCCGGCAGCGCGCGGATCGCGGTCCGGCGCATGGGGCTCGAGGATCGACAGACCATCTGGCTGCTCCGCGGCGAGCGGGGCGAGCAGGGGCTCCAGGGCGAGAAGGGAGAGCGCGGCGAGCAGGGCGAGCCGGGGCCGATGGGTCCGCAGGGGCCTCGCGGTCCCGAGGGTCCCCGGGGACCCCAGGGGCCGCGCGGCGAGGATGGGCTCTTCGGCTTCGATCTGCTCCGGTCCTCGTCCACGGGCTCCTACACCCTGAGCTCTTCGTGGACGGTCGTCGCCAGCCACACGGTCACCGTCGACGAGGCGGCGGTTCTCCTCCTCCTGGGCGAGGCGGCCGGTCGGCACAAGGTCCCCACGGGGACTTCCACCACCACGAGGGTGGAGTTCCAGTTCCGGGTGGACGGTTCGACCGCGGGGCTCCCGCTCCTGACCTTCGACTTCAAGGACAGCGGGGATTCGGCCTCGCGGTTGATCTTCGCGAAGCGCACGGTGCAGCCCGGCAACCACAAGATCGAGCTGCTCGCCCGCACGACGTCGACCTGGACCACCGTGGAGGTTCCGCGCAACCTCGGGATCGTCGCATTCCAGGTCAATCCTTGACCCCTTTTGGCGCGCCTCGGTAAGGTAGCGGCGCTTTCCGTGCGCGATGGATGCGCGGAAGGCGCCGTTTTTTTCGAGGCCGTCGATGGATCTTCGCTGCGAACGCTGCCAGGGAGTGCTCACCGCTTCGCCTGCAGGGGGAGTGTGTCCGCACTGCGGCCACGCGGTCGCGGCCCACGAGGAAGGCGAAGGCCTGGACGCCGAGCTCGGCGCGGCCTTCGACAGCATGCTCCGCCCCGCCCCCGAGGCGCCCGAAGCCGGCGAGGACCCCACCTCCATCGAGTGGTACGTGGCCATCGAGGGCCAGCAGGTGGGGCCCGTCTCCTTCGAGGATCTCAAGGAGCGCTGGTCGCGCGGGGTCATCGGCCCCGACTCCCTCTGCTGGCGCGCGGGTCTTCCCGATTGGGTTCCCATCGCGGGACTTCCCGAACTCCATCGCAACCTTCCTCCGCCGCCTCCGATCGCTCGCAAGGGGGAATCGACTCCCGCGGTGGAGGGCCGGGCTCCATCGAGCCGGTCCGACGCGCAGCCGGCGAAGGACGACACCCAGGCGAAGGGCGGTGCCGGCGCGGGCGCGCGCGCGTCCGCGCGGACGGAATCCCGTTCCGCTACCGAGCCCGAGCCCGGGTGGAAGCCCTCGGCCGCCAGCGCCCTGGAGTCGCTGGTCGAGCGGGAGATGGAGGAGGCCGAGAAGCGGCAGACGCAGGCGACCGATCCCTCCATCCCGGATCCCGAGACCACCGGCATCCGGGTGATCTTGCGCGACCTGCCGGAGCCGCCGCCGCCGGAGCCCTCGAAGTTCATCCCGATTCCGAAGAACGTCCCGGCGCCGGCGCCCGAGCCGGTGGCGCGGCCGCAGCGGCCCGTGGTCGGCGCGCCGAAAGCCGAGGCGAAGAGCCGGGCCGGTCTGTTCGCCGCCCTCGGCATCCTCGTCGTGGCGGGCGGCGCCGCCGCGGCGTACTTCGGCGGCCTCGTGCCCGGACTTTCGGGCGGATCGACCGAGCCTCGAGCCGTCGCCGCGGCGCCCGAGCCGCCTCCGGCACCGCCGCCGGCCCCGGCCGAGCCGGCGAAGGAGGAGCCTCCCGCGACGGAGGCGACCGGTGGGGAAGGCGGTTCGTCGGCAGAGGAGGAGAAGGCCGGCGAGGAGAAGATCGCCGAGGCGGAGCAGGCCAAGGAGAGCGAGGCCGCGGAGGCGAAGGAGGCGGAACCGGCCAAGGAGGAGCGCGCGGTCGCCGAGGCCGCGCTGCCGCCCGAGGCGAAGCCCGCCCCGCGCGCCGAGTCCCGGCGCGAACGGCGCAAAAGCGCCGCGCCCGCGCGGACCGCCTCCAAGCCCGCGACCACGTCGGCGCCCGCACGGTCGACCGGTTCGACGTCGCGCGATCTCTTGGCCGCCGGGAAGTCGAGCGGCATCGACGACCTCTTCGCGCAGGAGAAGGCGGCGCCGGCCCGCTCGGAGCGCACCAACGCCTCGCAGCCCTACATCCCCCCGCCGCCCGGGAGCGGCGTGCAGACACCCCAGCGGCTCGGCCAGGGCGACATCATGAGCGTGGTGGCCAGCCACCGTCAGGCGCTGCGCGCCTGCGCGCGGACCTACAAGGAGCAGGGGGGAGGTTCGGGCAGCGTGGTCATGAGCTGGGTCATCGAGCCGGACGGCCGGACCTCCTCCATCAAGGCCACCAAGGGCGCCGAGCACGCGGGGATGGTGAAGTGCCTCGAAGACCAGATCCGGGGCTGGAAGTTCCCCTCGTACTCGGGGCCGCGCATGGAGCCCATCGAGTTCCCCTTCCAGTTCTAGGCGCCCATTTCGGAGCCGAAATCGCGTTTCGCCTCGACGACGGGTGGTTGCGCGGTGGGTCGCCGCGCCCGACCTTGGTCGCCGGCGGTGTGGGAAAGCCGATGCCCGCCTCCGGACGGGTATCGCCCGCCGCAGATGGGGTGGAGAGGAGCCGAGGGGCGGGTGAATTTCGGCGGAGCGTCGGCGTCTGTGCACAGCGAGAGGGGCTTCGGGGAAGTCCCAATACTTGAAAATCTTCGTGCGCGTGATGTACACGGCGCCGTGGGCCCTAGCTGGGGCCGGGCAAGGGAGACGACGATGAAAAGGTTCAGCTGGCTCGTTCTTGCATTCGGAACGATGGCATTCGCGTCGGTGGCGCTCGTCGGCTGCGGTGACGAAGACGAGCAGACGGGTTGCGAGGAGGACGCCGACTGCGGCACCGGTGAGATCTGCGTGAACGGCACCTGCGCCGAGGGCTGCACGACGGCCGACGATTGCAGCAACCCCAACCATTTCTGCTCGGGTGGGCAGTGCGCCAACGAGCGGGAACGCAACATCTGCTTCCTCCCCTGCAAGGCCGACGAGGATTGCGCTCCGGGTGACTTCTGCAACCTCGACTTCTGCGGCGGCATCATCGACGGGAACGGTCGCTGCGAGGCGCGGGGCGTGACCGGCTGCGACGACGACGACGATTGCGGCGACGGCCAGGTCTGCGACGTTGGCGCCGGCGAGTGCGTCGATGCTTGCACGAGCCACGACGACTGCGACGACGGCTTCCTCTGCAACACCGACACGGGTCACTGCGTCGAAGAGGGCGCGGAGTGCGAGGAGGACACCGACTGCGGCGACGGCCAGGTCTGCGAAGACGGCGTCTGTGTCGACTCCAACGCCTGCGTGGACAACGGGGACTGCTACGGCCGGGGCAACTTCTTCTGCGGTGACGCGAAGGAGTGCGTCGACATCTCCTGCGGTCAGCCCGGCAACACCTGCGAGCGCTGCTCGTTGGGCGTGAACGACGGCCATCGCGAGGAGAACGGCCCCGTTCTCTTCGGCGCTCAGCAGATCGACCTGGAGGGTGCCGATCGCTGCCAGCCCGACAGCCCCAAGTGCGGCGAGGGTGCGAAGCTCTACTGCGAGTTCTCCTTCCAGTTCTTCGATCCCGACGGTGACTTCGAGCCCACCAACGACAACCTCTGGGTCGTGAGTGGCTCGGGCGCCCACAACAAGACTTTCGGGGTCGCGCAGATCGGGAGCGGCATCGGCAAGTTCGGCGCCTGCTTCGGCTCCGAGCAGACCACCGTCGGTACGGCGATCTTCGTGCGCGACGCCGCCGGAAACGCGTCGAACACGATCTGCACCAACGGCACGCGCTGAGCCGTTTCGGGGCGACCCTGCGGGGCGCCTCGCATGCATCCCCCAGGCGGTCGGCCGCTCGGTCGGCCGCCTGTTTCATTGCGAGGGGAGGGTCGAGAGCCCATGTCCTGCTGGGCTCCCGCGGACCTTCCCCTCGTATGCCGTGCGCCCAAGGGCGCCCCCTCGGGCTTTGCGCCTTGACGGTGTAGGGGCCCCCGACTAGCGTGGAACGGATCGGAGGAACTCCCGATGGCCATCGAGGTTCGTCACGTCCTCGCCAGCACGCAGGCCATTCTTCCGCTCGAGCGCTTCGGAGTGAAGGAGCTGGAGGAGATTCGGCTGATCCTGCGCGGCGGTTCCGTGATCGACTGGCGACGGCTGAACTTCCGCACCCGCGAAGAGGTGGACGCCTTCTTGCGCCTCTGCCTCTTTCGACCCGGTGAGCCGGCGGACGAAGCGCGGATGCGGGCCATCCTCGCCGAGGCGGTGGACTACCTCCGCTCGGTCTTCCGCTATCGCGTGGCAGACGTGGTGGCGGAGCCGGAGAGCATCCACGATCTCTTCCTCATCGCCTCCGACGTCGGGCCGAACCGGCGCTGGAGGCGGATCGCCTGCATCGTTCTCAAGGTGATGCACACCATCTTCCACACCGACTCGCGGGAGGTGTTGCATCGCCTGCCGATCGCCTCGGAGACCTTGGCGAAGATCGTGGACGAGCGGGTGCGCAACTGGGCGGCGAGCCTGCGCGAGAGCGGGGCGCCGGTCGTCGACTTCACCGGCAGCGTGAAGAGCCGCGAGTCGACGATCACCAAGCTGCTGGCGAAGCGCGAGTCGGTCGCCACCCAGATCTTCGACAAGGTGCGCTACCGGATCATCACCAAGGAAAAGTGCGACGTCCTTTCGGTGATGAACCACCTCACCACGCACCTCGTCCCCTTCAACCTCGTGGTCCCGGCGCAGACGGAGAACACGCTGATCTCGTTCCGCGGTCTCATCGAGAGCAACCCGCGCCTGGAGGAGCTGGTCCCGCAGCTCCAGTTCGATCCCTACGAGGCGACGGAGCTCGAGTGGGAGAAGAAGAAGGGGAAGGTCAACGAGTTCTCCGGCAAGACCTATCGCGTCCTCAACTTCATCACCGACGTGCCGGTGCGGCTCGACGAATTCCAGCGCGAGATCGGCGCCATCGGTCGGCTGGAGCCGGCGATCGTCTTCGTGCCGGTCGAGTTCCAGATTCTCGATCAGGAGACGGCGATCCAGAACGAGACGGGGGAGAACTCCCACGAGCGGTACAAGAGGCGGCAGCAGCTCCGCGTGCTCCGCCGCCTCTCGCGCGGGCTGGTCGTCCCGCGCCGGCTCGGGCGCGCCGGCAGCGACGCTGCCGCCGACGACGCGCAGGAGGAGGGAGCCATGCCGAAGGACCGACACCTCGCCGAGGCGGGGGAGACGAAGTCCCACGGGCGTTGCGAGGTTTGCGGACGCGAGGGCGAGATCGTCTTCGTGCCGCGCAGGGATCCTCCCAATCGGTTCTGCCTGCGGTGCGCCGTCGAGTACGGCGATACCTCGGACCTCGACGAGTGAGGGCCGGCGTCACCGCTTCTTCTTGCGGGAGGCCTTCCGCGCCTGCCGCTCGCGCTTCCTCTTCTCTTTGAGCCGGCGCCGCTCCTCGTCGGAGGGGCTGGAGCCGCCGACCTCGTTGCCCCAGCCCATGGCGCGGGCCTGGGCGCGCATGGCGGAGCTCATCGGCGGGGTGTAGCCGGGCGGCAGGCCGGGGATGCGGCGCGGCGGAGGCGGGGCGACGAAGCCCGGGTCCATGCCGCCACCGCCGAAGATGGAGGAGAGGTCCATCCCCTTGAGCTGCTGCAGTTGCGCGATCTGGCGGAAACCGGGGAGGCGGCTGAGGAAGCCGCCGGCGTCGCTGCCGATCTTGGCCATCAGGTCGCGCATCGCCTTGTAGCGGGCGATGAGGTCGCGGACCTGCTTCTCGGTGTGGCCCGAGCCCCGCGCGACGCGGCGGATGCGCGAGTCGTTGAACACGGCGACGTTGCGCCGCTCCTCGGGGGTCATCGAGGAGACCATCGCCTCGATGCGCACGAGCTCCTTCTCGTCGACGTGGATGCCCTCCGGGAGCTCGCCGAAGAGGGGGAACTTCTCGAGCAGCTCCGCCAGGCCGCCCATCTTGCGGACGGTGCGAATCTGCTCGACGAAGTCGTCGAGGGTGAACTTCCCGGAGAGGATCTTCGCGGCGTCCGCCTCGGCCTTCTCCTCGTCGACGACCCGCTCGAAGTCTTTCATCAGGCCGACGATGTCGCCGAAGCCGAGAATGCGGCTCGCCAGGCCGTCGGGGCGGAACTCCTCGAGCTTGTCGAGGCTCTCGCCCATGCCGAGGAACTTGATCGGCTTGCCGGTGACCTCCTTGATGGAGAGGGCCGCGCCGCCGCGGGCGTCGCCGTCGAGCTTGGTGAGGATGAAGCCGTCGATGTCGAGGCGGCGATCGAACTCGGCCGCGGTCTTGACGGCGTCCTGGCCGATCATGGCGTCGGCCACGAGGAGGATGTTGTCGGGCTCCGTGCGGGCCTTGATGGCCTCGAGCTCCGCCATCATCTCCTCGTCGATGGCGAGGCGGCCGGCGGTGTCGAGGATGACCACCTCGCGGCCGGTGCGACGCGCTTCGCGGAAGGCGTCCTCGCACATCTCCGGCGGTGCCTTGCCCGGGTCGTGGTAGACCGGCACGCCGAGGCGCTCGCCGAGCATCTTCAGCTGGTCGACGGCGGCGGGGCGATAGACGTCGGCCGCCACGAGCATGGGCTTCTTTCCCTCGCCGAGCAGCTTGTTGGCGATCTTCGCGGCGGTGGTCGTCTTGCCGGAGCCCTGGAGGCCGACCATCATCACCCCGGTCACGCCCTTGGGCTTGAAGCGCAGCGAGGTGTCGACCGGCCCCATGAGGGCCTCGAGCTCGTCGTGGCAGATCTTGATGAAGTGGTCCGCCGGCGTGACCGTCATCCGGCCCTTGGACGTGGCCGCGCGGGTCTGCACCACCTCGCCGACGGCCTTCTCGCGCACGTCGGCGATGAAGCGCTTGACCACACCGAACTCGACGTCCGCTTCGAGGAGGGCGACGCGGATGTCACGCAGGGCCTCGTCGACCACCGCTTCGGTGATCTCGGCCTGTCCCCGCAGGCGGTTCTTGGCGGCCCGAAAGCCCTTGGATACGACGTCCAGCATGTCGGATTCCCTGAGGAATGTGGAACGGGGTTCCTACCACGCGCATTCCGGTGCTTCAACGCGCGAGAAAACCCGTACGTGGTGTCGCCGGAGCGGCGGTGGGGTGGTGGAAGGGCGGTGGACCGGGAAGGGGCCGATCGTCGCCGGCGGAAGCGGCCGAGGAAGAACTTCCCGCGGGATCGCGGAGTTACGTTGGTGCCCGGGGAGGGACTCGAACCCTCACGCCCTCGCGGGCCGCGGATTTTAAGTCCGCCACGTCTACCGTTCCGTCACCCGGGCGTGCTGCTCGGGGATCCTGTACCCGCAACCGGCCCCGATGGCAAAGGGAGCAGGGTCGATCAGGCCTGTCCGCGCAAGGTCTGGTGCAGGAAGCTGGCTTCCTGGGGGCTGAGGTCGAAGCGGATGGAGGCTTCGTCGATCAGCTTCACCAGGCTCTCGTCGGGACGCAGGGTGCGCTGCTCGCTGATCCATTTCACCGCGTTGCGCAGGGAGGAGCCGCGGGGGAAGAGGTCGCTGACTTTTCCGTCGTTGCTCATGGCTTCAGTACACCTCGACCGCACCGGCATCGCAAGCGCCGCTCAGCGGTCGTCGCACCCCCCGCTGGTCGGTGGCCATCTCGTCGGTGAACTTCGCACAGTAGTGCACCGGCACCAGGTTCACGGCGAGGCTGTCGGG